>Ga0214472_10008234_pt1 | contig 10896 bp, 19 predicted proteins | sample RVTome_6_FD_207662 | JGI IMG/M metagenome (GOLD analysis project Ga0214472, IMG submission 207662) | Soil microbial communities from uranium-contaminated site in the Upper Colorado River Basin, Wyoming, United States - RVT140D175 | ecosystem: Environmental > Terrestrial > Soil > Contaminated >...
TTATGAACGTGGCGGAATGTTTTTGACGCTGCAAGCCACTCGTCGAGAGGAATGTCGATGACATCACCGGTTGACGCGTGGACCAACGTCAGCACATGCATGTCGTTGCAAACCCACGGTTCTCCTTTTACAGGGTCAATCCGGTAAAGCGGGCCACGACCTTGGTTCGTGCTTAGAACGGTGCGAGCCGTCCCGTCTGGCCCCATAAGTCGATCACCAGCCCTTACGTCTTCAACAGGAACGACTCGACCGTCTGCTCGAATTACAGGAGTTCCGCGCCCCAGACATTTACCAATCCCGGTGGGCAAAACAGCGATGCCGCCTGAGTACTGCTTTAGGTGCGCGACGACCTTCTCGATTGCCTCAGGCTGTCGATCTTCCACCTTCGGAGTAAAGAGCGACTTCAGATCGTAATCTAGAAACGGGCACGACCATTGCCACCCGACGTTTGTAATCTTCGGCCAGAAATCAACCCAGTCGAAAAATCGCGGCACCCAGAAACGCTCGCCAGCAATGTGAAACGACTGCACGATAATCGGCGGATCACCTTCGTTGAACGTTTTCATGCTCAACGTGAGGCGCTTCTGGAGATATTCCAGGAGTTCCTTGGTCAAAAAGGACAGATCGATACCCATCCCTCCCTTCATGATGATCTTCTGGGTCGTCACGCTGCCCCTCATGCACGTAATCTACCCTCGACAGCGAGAGATGTGCGAATAGTCAAACGAACTCTAAAGGACTTACCTCAGGATCCGCCAGCAGCTTTACGCATTGCAGCAATATCGTCAGGATCGAGCCCTAGATCGCCGGCTAAACGACGATCAGAGGGCCGTGCAGGACGCTGGTAAGGGTTCTGTTGCTTCCCCTCGATCTTCCAGACGTTCATGGCCTCTGCGGTCATGTGAGGGAGCCCCTGGGCGTCCATGAGAGTATTCACACGGTCGACCGACTCCTGAACCCCCTGGTCAGGCTCAGGGGAGTGGGTTGGAAACTCCGCGAGTTCTGACTGCACCAAACGGTGCGCCACCTTGGACGGCACTGAGACAGTCTCACCCTTCCGAGCCCAGAACTCCGACTTAGAGCACGGCCCGGATAGCGGAACCTCAACACGATGCTTGCGACAGTAGTAGGTCGGGATTGCCGCCCCGGCGACGTTGAAGTCCCAGGTGTTCGAACACCCATCTTCGAGAATGACGTCTTCAATGATTCGAATTAAGGTTTCACCGCTCATCAATCAAAGTCCTCTTCGACCTCAGGATCGTCACTTGGCTCTTGACCGTAAATCAATTGTGGCCCATGACCGTTCCAATACCAAGCGGAGGCGTGGCCACAACGGCATCGGAAGTAGACCAGGTCATTTCTGACCTCTGACTTCTCGTTCAACTCGCTGACGTCCCCGCCACACGAGGGGCAAGGTGCCCGCGGAGTGACTTTGTCGGGAGGATCGACGGGGTTGAAGAACCGGTTAATGGCGTCGCGGATTCGGCCCACGACGGAATGCTAACCCTTTTATGGCCCGAAGAACTACTCCGTGGTCAGAGGCTCCTCTTCTGGCTCTTCTTCTGGCTCTTCTTCTGGCTCTTTTTCGGCAAGAGCCTCTCGCAACTTTTCAGCGTTATAGAAAGTAGTCTGTTGCTTAGCCGTTTCGATCGCCATGAACGTGGTCCGCTCGTGCCTAGCCAGACACGCCTTTTGCTCTACACGCTGCGCCTTTAGCTTAGCTCTGAGCGCCGTCAGGCTCTCATCCGACTCGTCTTCGCTACTCGGTGGAGTGGAAATATCCAAATTCATGCGCTGCCTTTCTAACCATTGATAGCCCGAAGTAGTTCATCGAACCGCTTTTCCTGAGCACGGTCAAGTTCATCCAATCGGCGCGTGTAGCTCTCCATTGCACCCTTATAGGCTTCCATGGCCCTATTGCTACCTCGGAGCGCCTGCGTAGCTTCGTGTCCTCGGTCAACCATCTCACGGAGCATTTCCTTTTCGGATTCGAGTCGATCTTTGGCGGCAACCAGAACCTTCTCTAGGCGCGCGCCTGCGTTCTTCTTAGCGTCCTCCTCGCGCTTCTTGAGTTCAAGAGCGTGCTCCTTGTATTCAAGGGCGATGTCCTCACGAAGCTTCCAGTTCTTTCGCATCATGTAGACAGCGAAAGCGGTAGCTACAATGGCGACAACGAGAGCGAGCGTAATTGGACCAGCCTTACCGAGCTTATCGATCGTATCGATAGCGTCGTTAGCCTTTTGAGTCACATCGCCGTCTGCAAGGAGCAGAATCATCGACGAGAGGTAAAGAGACATGTTCTCATCCACTTGGTACTAGGAGTCCAAAGGGGGACGATAGGTCTCCTCACCATAGTCCAGTGAGACGGATCGGCTGAGATATCAGAGTATCATCTTGCTGGAGTTACATCCGAAGGATGGGCGTCTCATCTTGTGCAGAGATTCGAATACTCCAACACTTCGGACACTTCGGTTCATAGCTCTCTTCGCCGCCCGTCTTGACTTTTTCGATCTTAGGACCACTCAGGTGCCAAGAGCGGGAGGCGATCCCAAGGCGCTGACAGTCATCGCAGTCTGCGCGACAGTGATGCACCTCGTCAGCGATGGCGAGCAGCGCTGAGATTGAAGGCGAAATCGGCTCAAGCTCTGAGGTAGCCGCGATGGTCGAAACCAGGACATGAGTCTTGCGGAGGATCTTTCGCACGACCTTATAGAGCTTCTTCTGGTCTTCGAACATAAAGGGCTCATCGAGCCAAATTGCTGTCGCACCATCTGCTGCACGAGCAAGCTCTAGCGCAGACTTGACCTCAATGCACGGCCAGCGCTCACCACCCTTAGTGACAAGCATTCCACCGTTTGACCCCTCGTGTGGCCTCCTTGAACAGGGAGGTCGAACCAGCACGAGATCATGCCCCATGCGCATTAGACGCTTGGCGGCATAAAGCGCCTTAGTCGTCTTCTCCGAGGCGACGGGGCCAGTCCAGATTCTCAACGTTTTCATCTGTTGCCTTGTCGGTCTCTACTGGAATGATCTTAGGAGGACTCTCTGCCTCCTTGTCGATGGTCTTGATGGATCGAGGCGCGTAGGCCACATTCGCGGGGCGCTGGAAGACCCCATTCTTGTCACGAGTGTCTTTGAGAAGCTCGTCTTGCTGACGCCGCCGAAGAGTCTCAAACTGCTCCGAGGTCAGGTCATGAGCCAAATCAGCCTTCTTGCTTGACGTACCGTTGATGGGCGCAATCACACCCTCTGGCGCCTTTCTCGGAGGTGTGATGACTTCGAAGTGAACGCCGCTCGGTGGAAGCTCATCCTCGCTGTTGATCCGAAAGGCAACGAGGTTTTTCATCTCCTTACCAGGTGAGGTATCAAACGGGTTGCCAACTGTAATCGCCCAATGCGCAACTACAGACTCCCCCTCATCCAGACACGTAATCTTAGTCTCGAAGGCGGCAGCCTCGACGGTCTCGATGGCTTTTACCAAGAGATTCTTGGCCAGCCTAACGACACCAACGAACTTGCGCTCGCGCGTCATCTTCGGCTTACGCAGAATCCGTCGATAGGTAACTGCGAGCGGAACCCCACCTTCGCTCATTGGAATCTTCATAGTCGACTATCCTACTAGGCTCCTGCGATCAGATCTACGAACCATTCGTTCGTCAAAGAATACTCGCGTTTGTCCCAAATCAAAGTCAGCGCCCGAAGAGGGTCGTGACCGTTCGCAACCAACGCCAAGCCGCAGACAAGTCCTGACCGATTTCTTCCTGCATAGCAGGTGACGAGGACTTGTTGTTCTCTCCGTAGGGCGTCCGCAACTTGCTTAGCCGCTCTCCTCGCAATCTTCCTCTCGTCTGGCAACGGTCCGATGTCTGAGTTGTCATCGAATGGCGCATGAATGACCTTCACTCCAGGGAACGCCCTGGCTGGTGGTTGATACTCCTCCGCGCATAGCACCAGCAGATCGAATCCCGAATCTGCGACCACGCGGCCTGTCTTCGGCTTGGATCCAATCCAAAGACATTGGGTGAGTTGTGTGACGTCGATACCCATTGGTGTTGCTCACTTCCCCTCGAAGACTCGCTCGTGGAGGTTCAAGTGCCTTCCTCAAACCCTCGTGGAACCTTCATGCGTAGCGCTAACCATGTCTTATAACGACGATGCTCGGTCCGGATACACTTCTTTTCTGCCCATGTAAGCGGCTCACCGTCGGCGTCCTCATCGAACGTCTCGATGTCGTCGAGTTCCGCGTTGCGCTCTTGAAGATCCGCGTCCTCATCGTAGCCGTCGCAGTAAGCAGCGATCTCACCCTGCTTCTTCATGCGGTTTTTGAGGTTGACGAGAGATTCAAGAGCGCGCTGAATCACGCGTGTGCCCCTCTGTAGAACTTAATCGCCTCAATCTGCTCGTAGTCCTTCTGAAATTGCCGCGCTACTTCTGGGTCGCGGCAATTGAAGTTGATGTCCTCGTTGGGGGAGAGAGGATTCCATCGATAGTTGAGGACGTAGTAATCCATGATGGTGGAGAGGCGCTCCTGCCTTAAACCAACATCAACCCACCTATCTTCGTTCTCCGGAACCGGAGCGTAAGTCTCTGGCAAGGTCCCTACAGAGGTCAAGTAACCAGGCATCTCCTTCTTCTTCTTCTTCTTGAGATCGCGCTTGGCTCGCTTCAGAAACTCTTCGACATTCGAATAGGACTCCTCAGCTTTCGCGTGGGATTCCTGCCACCGTCGTCGAAGTGGGCGGGTCAAAACCTTGATAACCTCTCGAATCAAGCGAGCACTCTCATACCGGTGGCTGCGACTCTTTCTTGATTTTCATCACAAGGATCTTCTTCACATCATGCGTCTTGAAGGTCACCTGCGTACCACCAAGTGTGAGGATTTGAAGGCCCTCATAGTCGATGCGTAACGCGACAACACTATAGAACTCGGACGGTTCTACCTGATCCCCTTTGCGCTCGATCTCGATGGCCCACGAGGCCCTTGGTTCAGTTTCGACCGAACGGGTCATGTAGAGGTTCTTCCTCATTATCAGTTCCGAAAAGCTGCTCTGACATTTCGTCAGACATTTCCGCAGTTATGACCTCGGCATTGATGAGGGCTCGGACGCGCGCAGCGGTTCCATCGTCGACCTGGACCTTGTAGTGAGAACCAGGGACACGCGGGCTCGTGAAGAGCAGCATGTGGCAAAACCCCGCTTCAGTGATCTCAATGACCACGCCCGTAAGGATCAACATGCCCTAAGTATACCTCTCGTTTGCCGGAGTAACCTAGAACTTAGAGCGCAGAACGCCCATATCTTCACGCTAAGGTGCTGATACGGGCGTTCTCGCGAACTATACTACGGCGAAGCGGGACTCGGGGCACTCGATCCACTGATGCCCATTCAATTCGGGCTCTTTGATCGGGTGAGCGCCGACCGTCTGTTTGATCCGGATCTTCCAGAGGCGGAGCATTTAGCCCTCCTATCGAAGATCGTAGTCCTTGGTGAGATACCGATACGCAGCTTCCCTGAGATCAGCGCCAGGACCAAAGACTGACACTTCCCAGCGCGAGATCCTCCACTTGTTCTGCGTCTTGGAGAGACGTCGGTCGTGATCCACGAAGGACGTGACTGCGTTGTAGAGGCCCCAGTCAGTCTTGCCAGCAACGTCCGCACCGGGGGCGTCTCCATCGTAGAGCGCACGGATTTCGTCTCGCGCCTTCTGGGCCTGTGGGCTGGTCTTCATGACCGTGTCACCGAACTCGTCGGTCACCACCTTGCCCTTCTCGTCCTTCTCAGGGATGTCGGGGAACAGGGCCTCCAGGAATTCGCGGACACGGATCGTGTCGGCGTCACGCTTCGCCATGTAAGCGTAGGCGCGCTTCGCTCGGGACCAGAACTGTTCGTTCTCAAAGAGCACCTTGTGAGCGAGACCAAGTCGCTTCTTGGCGTTCTTCGTGTGCCTGATCTTCACCACCTCGCCGGGCATGTGGATCATGGCGCGATTGGCCGCGCGGAAGGTGATGAAGCGGGCCTCGACGTTGCCTGTTCCGTCATGGGTGTTGGTCAGAAGGATGTGACGCTCGATGGGGTCGCCGGGGACCACCTCCAGCATCTCGGGCATCTGCGCGACCATGATGATCCGAGCACCGAAGCGCCCGAGCGTCCCAACCCCGTTGATGCAGGCAGCGCCTTCACCAAGCGCACCATCGAAGAACTCGGTGGCGTCGGCGTTGTCGACGACGGTGTAGTCGACGCCAACGGTGCCCAAGTAGGACTGGTTGACGATGTTCCCAGCACTGTCGCGGTCGACGCGAACCGTCATGCACTGACTCGGGTTGTAGATCCCGAAGAGGTCGGAGTTCTCCGAGTGTGCGACGTCCTTGATCTTGTCGCCGTCGGCGTCACGAGCGTCTTCGCCGGTCTCGTCATCCTTGATGTAGACGATCTTGGGCGCGGTCATCATCCGCACCTTCTCGACTGTCCAGTCGTGCCCGGAGAGCTTGAGTGCCTCCTTGGTCGTCAGGGCGCCGGTAACCGGTACGCCAATTCCTTCTTCCTGCCAAGGTCTCAGTTGATTGATAGCGGTGTTCGTCACGGTGTAGATCCTTTCTTGCTGATCCACTCCAGTGATACCCGTCTGGGCTGACACCTAGCGTAATTCCAATGATTTCATTGGGATTGAGACAAGCGATTCAGAAAATAAACGAGTTAGACCAAAGCCCACTCCGCGGGCTACTCGTCGCGCCAGGGGCGAGGCTTCCCATAGACCACAGCGAGTCCTTCGTCGAGAAGAACTTGGTTGGCGGAAATCGGCTTGTTGATGATCTCAACCTCGAACTGATCGTTCGGAACCTCGATCACAGCCAACCAACGGTCGTGTTTGCCCGTCTTCTCGGTACGGAGGATGACCTCCTTGTGTGCGATCAAGGCTTCCAGGCGCTTCGTAGACGCATCAGCCAGCTTCTTCTCAGCATCACGTTGAGCAGCGCTTCCTACGCGTGGACGCTTCTCAGGGGCGTCAATGCCAGCGAGACGCACCTTCAGCACGTTGTAGGCGTATTGCCCCTTATCTTGAAGGAGCATCACCGTGTCGCCGTCCACCACTCGCAGGACCAAACACCTGTAATGCCACAGGCGCGGGTCTTGAAGCGTGAACGTCGGCATTTGGAAGGACTCGGACATGCTGGGGACCTCACCTAGGTAGCGGTTAGGTTCCATCTTCCCTAGGTAACCCTCTAAGTCAAGACCGAGAATGCCCTTCTACGACCTTCTGCACCACGTTGTTGCCTTTTCGAAGGTTGCAGGGCCAGCACATCGGTTGCAAATTGTCCATCTCATCGGGCCCACCCTTTGATCGAGGGTAGATGTGGTCTTTGGTGAAGATGATCTCGACGTTATTTTGTAGCCCATAAAAGTTGAGCGCCCAACCGTTGTAATTGGGACTCTGGACCAACTCCAGTGCAGCAAAGGAGGCTTCGAGGCTACAGTTGGCGCACGTCAGGCCCTTTTCACGAAAGCACTGGATTCTGAGGTTGTTCACCTCTACGCGCCGTTCGTTCAGGATCATGTGCGCTCGGTCTCGTGGCATCCACTCAAGCAGATCAACCGGATAGATCAACTCGCGAGCGAGTAGCTCGACGTTCCCGTAATGCCGGTGCTTACTTTGATTGCGGCGATTACGAGACATCGAGATCTTCGCTTTCTTCCATAATCTTCATGAACACGCCCATAGCGGTGACCGGCTTTACCGTAATGGTATTGCCGCAAACCGGGCAGGGCGCGTTTTTATTCGTCAGAAGCGATGGATCTATCTGTGCGCTGAACTCTTTCCAGCAGAAGGTCTCGTACTTGCCACTCTTGAGTGTCTCGCTGTCTGGGTAGCAGAGAAACCGAGCCTCGATTTGATGCGCCATGTCCCTACGACCCGTGACGGTCGGCGTCGATGAAGGTCCCCAAAGCTGTGATTGGCTTGATGTCCACGTTGGCTCCACACTTCGGGCACGATGCGATGGACGATTCCTCGAAAAACTCCGCTGAGACGGAGCCTTGATGAACGCTCCAGCAGTAGGTATTACCACCCTCTGGCTCATCACCATGAAGGGCAGCGTCGAGATCTCGTCCCTCGGGCATGCAGAAAAACTGCACCTCGATGGGCTCTTTCTTATTTGTCATGAGGGTCTATACCCCCAAGGAGCGACCTCTGATTGAGACTCCGGCAAGGAATGGGAGCTAATCGGCGAGAGCCTTATGGGCGAGCCGCTCGGCCCGCCCAGCCAGTTTCACCTTCGCCGCCGTAACCCGCGAGGCACCGCACATTTTCTCAAGAAAAGCTTAGTTGATGAGTACTGGCCGCTCAGATGTGGCCTGGGACTGCTGCTGAGACGTCTGGGCCTGCCGCTCTTCATTCTCTGTTGTTTGCTTCATGCTAGAAACCAATAAGCAGTCGCGTCCGTTGTAAGAAGACGCTCTCCTCTTGAGGAAGTGTCTCGTGATGTGCTTTCGCCGCCGCCAAGGCGCCTGTGTGATCGGTAACGTGCCCTGAAGACTGGAGCTTCTTGACATGGTTAAGGATCTTGCCCATCCGCGGGCCGGCGCTGATACCCATAGCCTTTAAGTGCCCACCGTTGATTAGTGCCTTCGGTCCCTTCGCCTTTTGCGCGGCGGTCTTCTCGTTCGCCTTGCGTGTATCGGCGGCGGACTTACCGTGGCTAAAATCACCCTTCGCGTGATCTGCGAGCGCGGCGCCAAGCTCGCCGTGGTGGTCGTGCATATCGACGCCCTTGAAGACGTGGTCACGATCATGCGCGTGAGGGTGAAGCGGAGCGCCTTTCTTAGCGGCAGCCAAGATCCCACCCTTGGGCTCAGGCTTACCGTCTTTACCGTTTGCCCAACCCTGGTGAACCGTGTAGCCGTGGCGCTCTAGCACGCCCTTGCGGTAGTGATCGATAGCAAGCTGCGCCTTCCGGGACCGCTTTCTGTCATGCGCATAATCCTCTCGGACCTCTGCATCGGTGCGCTTGTCGCCTTCGCCGGATCGCTTCGAATTGCCTAGCTCACCAGACGTCTTGACGAGCTTCTGCCAATCCTTCCATTTGATCCCATGGTGCTTGGCAATAATCTCGTGCGAAACACCTGTGAGTCGGTGAGAACAGCATGTGTTGGCCACAAAACCGTGATAACCGTCCTGCACCGCCTTTTTGATACCGGTGTCCGTAATCCCTCCACAAGCATGCTTGGCATAGCCGATGTTGTGCTCACCGTGCGGAAGATCGTCCGTGCCCTTTTGGGTGCGTGCTTCATGATCGTGATGCGCCTTACTGGCCGGCATGTTCTGAAGCTTCCCGATCTCTGCAATCTGAGCGTCCGTCCGCTCTTCCGAGCCTTTCGGATGCTCATGACCCTTATCGCCGACATGGTAGGCGGACCATACGTGATTGGTGGCGTTAGTGACGCCGAGCCCCTTGTTGCGGTGATTCGCTGAATCGATGAGTTCAGGAAGGAAGTCGTGACCGGTCTGCGTATGCGGCTTCTTCGCGAGATCCTTATGCTTGATCCCTTCAGCCTGCTCGTGACCCATCCCAGATCCAATGCCGACCACATTGTGTCCCTGTGGCCTACTCTCAGGGGCCTTGTCTGGAAGCATCCTCCCAACGATGCCGGTAAGCCGACTGTGCGCTCGCGCTTGCTTCTCAATGCTATGGTCAGCCATCTTGTGCGCGCGCGTATCGACTTCATCAGGAGTGAGTGCTTCTTTCCTCTCTTCTGCCTTACGCCTCACCTTCGCCGTGAAGTCCTGTTTGTAGGAGGCGTGGGTCCACGACTTCGCCGTGTGTCCTTTGGTTGGGATCTTCTTGAGACCCTTCTCTGCCTTGTTCGACACGATCACCCTGTTGGCCTTAGCCTCGTCAAGCAATCCTCCCAATCCATAGCAGAGATATGGATCGTAAAGATCGTGCGTGAAGTCTTCCTCGTGCAGATCTGCGAGGAACTGATGCCACCCAGCCTTCTTGGTCTCAGAGACAAACTCAGCGAGAGCTTTTCGGGTATGCGTCATCAGGGCCGATTCTCTTTGGCGTAAGTCGTTAAATTATAGCCTTTGGTCGGAATTACCTTCTACCTTCTCACGAGGTTTCCTGTCATCTATCAATCGATCACCACTTCGAAGCCAGCCAACTAGCTTGTTGGCAACGATTTCGAGATTCTCCTCCGTGTCGTAGGTTCCTGCGGCAATTTGCTGACGCAGGTGACGAATTAAATTCCAACGGGGCTCAGGACTGTTCTTCATGCTTGATCTCCTGCCCACTCTTTCGGCAGCGATCACCTGAGAACTTTTGGCCCTTTTGAACTATTCCATCGGCCCAAGGAAATCAGCCGCCTGGCAAGCCAAGCATTTGCCATCTCGGAAAAGCTCGTTGGCTGCGGGCTGATTGCAATGCTGACAATGATGCATTCGGCGTCCGACAAAGATCGGAGGAGGTTGACTTCGCTTTATGCCCTGTGGTGCCTTCCAATCACCGACAGGACTATCGAGTTTGGGCTCTGGTAGCCACTGCTCATCGTCATCGTCATCGTCAGCGAAGCTCATACGTTGTTGTCCTCTTCTTCAAGTGGAGGAAGATCTGTGTCGTCATCGACTTCGTGAATATGCCAATCACAGGCTGCTTCGGCGATGATGAGCATCACAGGTTTCTGATCCACTGGCTCCCAGTCTTCACTCTTGAGAAGTAACCGGCGCTTCTCGGAGGGCATTTCGCTCCAGGCTTCCGACTGGAGGTTGAAGCCACGGTAGCTGTTAAGAGAAATGATCTCGATCCCAAAATCAGAAGCGACGATATAGTTTGGAATTCCATTCTCTGGATGAAGCGCTGGGTGTGTGGCCTGACGCTTACGGGAAAACCTAAGCGCGTCTGAG
>Ga0214472_10008235_pt1 | contig 10895 bp, 10 predicted proteins | sample RVTome_6_FD_207662 | JGI IMG/M metagenome (GOLD analysis project Ga0214472, IMG submission 207662) | Soil microbial communities from uranium-contaminated site in the Upper Colorado River Basin, Wyoming, United States - RVT140D175 | ecosystem: Environmental > Terrestrial > Soil > Contaminated >...
TCTTGTGGTGAACATGATTGCGGTAAACTCGAACTGACTACGACAAATGAACCCCGACTCAGCGGGAGCCGCTTTTCATCTGAGCCAGGTAAGCCAAATTTTTCGAATCTCCAATTGCCTTGCTATGGGCAACCATTCTCACCCATCGCCCCTCTCAATCGCAAGATCAATTAGAGGAGAACTCTGACCATCTGGAACAATACCGTGAACACGGTATTGTTAATGGTCCGAATCGATTGTATCATGAACAGAGCCTCGCGGACTCTCACAGCCTCATATGACGACAACGGCAACTTCACAAACGTGACCATCGGCAGAGTACCGAAGGACTACGTCTACCACCCGGGGCACGAACAAAGTGCGCAACACGAACGGGTCTCAAACCGATGATTATGGCTATGACCCAAATGCTAACATAACCTTATCGATGCCTAAGGGTTCTCTCGGGCTTCTCTATGATCCCTTCACGCAACTCACGTCATTCATAAATGAAGACAACGGCAATTACATGTTGTTTCAATATGGGGGCAATAAGCAACGTGTGCTAAAGCGAGAGCAAGTCGGCCAGAGCCCTGTCCCAAATGCAACAATGTACATTCATGGCATGCCTGCCCGCCATGCTTCACCTTTTGGCGGGAACGCTTATCCTTTGACGGAAAAATACAACGAGCATGGCAACATTCAGGACAGGATGTACATTTACGGTCCAACCGGTTTGCTTGCTATGGTACGGGATGGCATTTCCTTTTACGTCATTAAGGACCATCTCGGATCCACACGCGTTGTGGTAAACGGTGCAGGCGGTGGGGAAGTCGAAAGGTACGACTACACGCCGTTCGGCGAGGTCATCCCGGTGCAAATAGACCCGCAGGTTCATTACAGGTTCACTGGCCAGGAGCTTGATGAATTCAGCAACGGGTTCTCGCTGCACAACTTCCGCGCACGCATGTACGACAGTGACCTTGGTCGGTTCTATGCGATAGATCCGGCGGGGCAAGGGTGGAGCCCGTTTGCGTATGCGGGGAATAGCCCAGTTATCTATGTGGACAAGGATGGGCGGATATTTGGAATCGATGACCTTCTATTTGCAGCGATCCTTGTGGCTGGGGCATACACAGGCGGCGCTATTGCAAACGAGAATCTGAATCCTTTTCAGTGGGATTGGAGTTCTTCCAGTACTTGGGTAGCTATGGGGGTTGGAGCGTTTAGCAGCGGATTCATTGCATCCGGAATTGCTGTGGGTGGTGCCTACGGTACAGCAGTTGGAGGTTCAGTTCTAAATACGGCCTCAGGTTATCTTTCTGGTGTAGCTCCCGAAGAACTGTGGAAATCTGCATTGGCCGGATTTGGAACTAGTTATTTCGCAGCAACAGGTGGGTTTGGCTTAGCTGAAAAGGGTTGGGCTGGACGGCTCGCCACTCAGGTTATCTCGACATCCTCACGCTCCATCGGAAATAATTGGGCTGAAGATCGTGGACTATTTTCTGGTGTAAGAGTGGGGATAGGGCCAGTAACGCTCAGATTAGGTGAGCACGAGAAACTGCTCAATTTTTGGGATAATGCGGCGTCCATCGTGGCGCACTCCATCGGGTTTACGAATTATCTGACTTCAAGGACCGGAGAGATTGAGTTTGACGAACAGAGTTTCTCGCTGAATTTCAAGGGTGGTTGGATTCATTCCGTGTTGGATGAATTGGGCATTCAGGCAATTGGTCCGTATGCAATCTTTGACGCGACTGCCGAACAACTGGTTCATGAAGGTCATCACGTTAGGCAATCGCGCTTCTTTGAGAAGTTGTTCATTCCCGGATACTTCTTGAATTCTCTATTTGATCTATTTGGAGGGCGAGATCCATATTTGGACAACTTCTTCGAACAACAAGCAAGGAGCAAAATATGGTACAGATGAGAGTAGGTTTCATCTCCCTGTCCGTCGCGGGAATATTCTTGATGCTTACATTTGTCAGTTGTGATAGCGCATTACTCCTAAAGCCGACGAGATTTCCATCCGAGTTTTCTTGCCAGATATCTGGCGACACACTAATCGGAAACTTTCCGCGTGGCCATTTTCAAGTGAGGGCAGATGGCTTCAAGAGTTGGTCGGAGTCACAGCAAATCGGTGGTACCCGGGAACTATTTATCAGACTTTCCATTACGAGTATGGATACACTGATGCTGGACTTTCAAGATCTTTACCTACAAGATTCAGTGCAGCGAAAAGTTGCACCTGATGGTATCTATCTCAATTCACAAAGAGTCCAGCCAATTACCAAGTTGTTTATTCCTCCCACTTTTAGGACAGAGATTCAATTGAGCTTCACATCACTAGATCAATCTTTCCGTTTGCCGATCATGATCAACTTTGGTGAAATGTACATGTCTCATCCGGATGATTCTATTAAGTTTGGCGGTTTCTGGTTTGATCGTCGATAGTGATCTTTGTTGGCTACCGAGCTAGGTCAAACTCTGGGTGGGGGGTCACAACGAGCGCCATCAACTCTGCAAACGTTAACATGGCTTTCGGAAGAGTCAACGGTGCAAGTGGAGAAGACCTATGGAGTTTTGGAATTGTCGGTGGAGGGCTGGCATTGGTCATCGAGGGGGGCAACCAGCAAGCAAGAAGAACTCAATACTGCTTTGATAGTGAACGGTACGCTTGTCGCCGTGCCGGCGTGGATAACTTGCTTGATGAAGGTGAAGAAATAGACGGTGGGGAGTATAACAGGGATTGAGGAATTGCAATTGCTGTGAGTGCATCGATTGTTCTTCTTCAATAGTTTCCAGTACGATCCATTTACTCAACTCTCAATGATCGCACCTGACGAATTTGGACACTTCAAATTCCAGTACGGTGGCAACAAGCGGCGCGTCGCGAAAGCGTACACCCAGACTCACGTCGGAAGTTCCACCACATGGACAAGCTGCATTCATGGCATGCCTGCCCGCCATGCTTCACCTTTTGGCGGGAACGATTACCCTTTGACGGAAAAGTACAACGAACACGGCAACATTCAGGACAGGATGTACATTTACGGCCCCACTGGTTTGCTTGCCTTGGTGCAAGAGGGCATTCCATATTACTTCCTCAAGGACCATCTCGGGTCCACGCGCATTGTTGTGAATGGCGCAGGGGGCGGAGAAGTTGAAAGGTATGACTACGGTCCCTTCGGTGAGGTTATCCCGATTCAGATCAATCCCCAGGTTCACTATCGGTTCACCGGACAAGAGCTTGATGAGTTCAGCAATGGGTTCTCACTCCACAATTTTAGAGCAAGATTGTTCGATTCCGATCTTGGACGATTCTATGCGATGGATCCTGCGAGGCAGGGCTGGAGCCCCTTTGTGTATGCGGGAAATAATCCGGTTGTCTTTGTTGACAGGGATGGAAGGTTCTTTTTTGAGTTCATCCTACCGGCAATCGTCTTGGGAGCCTTTCAGGGTGCAACGCATTCGGAATACAACAATCAGACGTTCCTGGGAGGGTTAGCATCAGGTGCTTTTTGGGGTGGTGTGAGCGGAGCAATTGGATATGGGGTGGGCGGTTTATTCCCTGAGACGGGCCTCGGGTTCTTGGGAAACATGACAAAAGGAGTTACAACAAGCCTCGCAGGCTCGATTGGTACAAATCTTCTTCAGGAGAACAACCTTTTGAGTGGTTGGGTGTCCGCAACAGCGAGTGGATTGCTATCTGGCCTGAACGGATATCTTGAAGAAGCAACGATAGACCAATCAATTGATGACGGTGGATATGCTCCTGGCGACCCGGTTGATGAAAACAAGCTGGACGATTTCATCCAGAGCAACTCAAAACTGAGTGAAATGCACAGGAGCGCAGGAAGGCCTCCGGTTGAGGTGGCTAGGAAAACAAACTTAGGGCGGAATTTGGCACTTGATTCGGATGGCAACCTCATCCGCGTTGACAACGCGGGCAGGATGACTCAGCAACTTGGGGGAGCTACAATACCAGATGCCGGCTCTGCTGTACGCCACGACTACGGCTTTTCATTCAAGAGTAGAATCCTCATTTCGAGAAGTTCCTTTTCTCAAGCAAGAATATTGTACATGAATGTTGGACATGAGTTAGTACATGCGCAGTTGTGGAACAACAGTTTGGCATACTACTGGTATTCGAAATACGGACCAAGTTCAGTAAGCGAAGAACTCCTTGCCTACAGCTGGAATATTGTCGAGTCAAGATCTAATGGCTGGCTAGACCTAGAACGAGTTTACACAGGCCTCTACAATTCATATGCTAAGGGGATACGTTAGGTGTTTCCTTCGTCGTTTGCATCAAACAAGTTCGTATTCATCGTTTGTATCGGTTTTATAGCTTGTGTTGTCTGCGACCGTTCCATGTGTCAGCAAAAAAAAGCCATATATCTTGCATTGTCCACAAATGTTGGCACTACGAGCATTTCTAGGAATGATACTCTGAGAATAAGAGTGAGACTTCTGAACACCGGTCACGATAGTGTTGTTGTCTATGGGTTTGATCCAAGTTGGCTTGAACATTGGGTTGATCCGAATGGACCCCCTGGCTCCTTGTTTAGAACTGGATTATCGCTGATTCTGAAGAACAGTGCCGGACGAGTTTACTCACGCCAGCTTATAAGAGCAGATGCAAGTGCCTCGTTTGAGAATCTTGATTCAACATACAAGGCGTTGATGGACGAATATAGCAAACAAACGACAGAGTTCCGCGAACGTCTATTCTCTAGCCGCAAGATAGTTAAGCCGGGAGGCGTGTTAGAGACATCACTTATGATTCTGCTAGACGAGTTTGACCTCTCAATTGGCACATATGAAGTTACTGTCTTCTTTCATTGCGACGAAGCTTTGGTTAGAACAATTGGTTGGTCGGATCTGTCATTCATAGGCACTTTGAAATCCAATACCACCAGGTTTCGTGTTACAGCCAACGAATGGAAGTAAACTTACGCACTTCAATGCGTCAGGTTCGACCAACAAAACGAGATTCGTTTCCTCCGATTCTACCTCGTGAGGAATCGTCTCGTCTCCGTGAGTGCAGCTATGAACGACTAAGGGAGGAATAATGGTTTACACGACAGGATCCAGGTTGCTCACCGGGGCTATGCAACCCCAAACGTCGCCCCGAGAACAATTGTTGAAAGTATCCTCGGATGCAGGGCAAGGTAGATTGCACTAAACACGATCGCTGTAAAAAGGAACGTCGATATACTCTCAGTGATCGCCTTGGATGAATACCAGATCAAGTATGGATGCAAGGCCGTGAGAAGGCCGGCGATGAGTGCCCGCTTGCGATCGAAAAGCATGAGTCCAATTCCATACGCAAGTAACGCAGTGCATCCGTGGAACAACGCCTGCGTACATTGAACGCTCTGCGGGTACCAGGACCCGTTTATCGCAAGCAAGGCTGCTATGAATGCCGGATACGCCGGCCCGCGTAAGACAGTCGGGAAAGTAGAAGGATAATACGAGAGCGTTCCATAGTGCAGTAGTCCTTGCGCAAGCCGATCATACCCATCCTGAGCGACTTCGTAATCTGTACCGGTAATAATTCTTGGATGGATGAGGAGAGAGAAGAAGAGCGCAGAGCATGCTGCAAGCAAAAAAACGGCTGAGCGTGGATGCTTGTTCAAGAGGTGCAAGGGATGCCGTTGTTGGTTTCGCGGTCGTGTGTTTGAGACCATAGTACGAACGTAGGAATGGAATTGCAATTAGCCATTGAATGTTTCTAACAAATGGAACCTGCATCAATACATATCGCGCACGGGATCGAATCGGAAACCCCCGACGGGTCGGCTTCAGAAAGTACGGCGGGAGCAATGTCCGGTGCCTGCCCGCCAATCTTTATGGCGGGGGACAATGCAGTGGTAACGACAGGTTCGCCCGGCGAGGTAGCCTCGGCAGACGACTACTACCCGTTCGGGATGGTTATGGAAGGCCGCAGTTTCAACTATGGCCAGGCGGATACGAGGTATAAGTTCCTTACAAAAGAACGTGACACGGAAACTGGATTCGACTGGCTTGAGGCGCGTGCGTATGATGCGAGGATTGGGCGGTTCTTTGTCATAGACCCGCTTGCGGAGAAGGCCACGCTGCGCGGGTGGAGTCCGTACCATTACTCTTTTGACAACCCGATGCGGTTTGCGGATCCGAGTGGGCTTGAAGCCGTAGACCAATACGAGCGAAATTTGTGGGAAGAGCATAAGCGTGAATTCTATGGGCCGACCTTTCAAGAGATGCGAGACATGATGTTTGGGAATAACAACGTCGATGACATTACGTCTAATGAAGAGAGTCCGGAGATAGTCGCGATTGATGGTGAGGAGCCTCAAGGTGATAAATCATTTAGTGTGAAAGACCAGGGAACAAGGAGTGAGGTCAGCCAAGCAAGTATTGGTCTTCCTTGGCTAGAGGTGGCTAAACAGCTAGTTTCCCGAAGAAGCACTGCCGGAGATCCAAAAAGTGAAAAGAAACATAGTCAGCAACAGGAATTACTTCGTAATCCTGGAGATCTTCTAAAAGATGCCCTGACACCGTTCTCGTTAAACTTAGACCGCATGATTGAACCCGCGAAACAGGACAAGACAAAGGCAAATGGACCAGATACTCCAAAGGTTGTGATTCCTGAACTGCCAAAACACACAATTCGCCAGAGAAGGTAATGGATGGAGTGTTCAATTTCACTCTTCAACAAACCAAGTCATAGACGAGATGTTGAACCCTGGCTCGCAGCCATATGGAGTTCTTTGTTGCCGGGTCTTGGTCAACTCTATGCAGGCCGGTTTTGGATGTTCCTCGTCTTTGCCCTCTGTTTTGTCATTAGTCTACTATTCGGCCTGGCGCAAATCCTTAGCTGTAAGGGGAACGTAGCAATTGGATTCATGATACTATTCTTAAATATTTGCCTTTACGTCGGAAGCATCACGGATGCTGTAATTGTCAGCCGCAAACAAAACACGTTTGAATTCGAGCAAAAAAGAAGAAACAGCAAGGACCCCTTTTTTGCTGCCTTTGTATCACTATTGCTACCTGGTGCGATGCACATTATTCATTTGAGAAGAATATTTCTAGGGGTGATGTTCCTTTCGTTGTGGATCGTTTCATTTGTCTTCCCTGAGATTCCCAGTTTTGCGATATCTCTGTTGTATCCTGCAGCTGCGCTAAGTTTACTTTTGCTCGATGGCAGAAAACAGAGAAAAACAACCCATGGCATCTTTCCAATTCTAGCTCTAGGGGTTCTGTCCCTGGGTTTGGACCAATGTGTTTCGCACGAAGAGTGGTTTGGGTTAAGTATTGCGACAACTGTAGGATCCTCTAATTATCCAACCCTTCAAGAAGGAGATCTACAGGTTTCCCGTCTGAAAACAGAGAACACTAGGATAGCACGAGGTGATTTGATAGACATCAAAAGAGGAATTGTCCCTGATATAGTATATATCACAAAAAGAGTGGTTGCATTTGAAAATGAAAGCGTGGAAATATTGGGAGGGAAATTGACCGTGAACGGCAGGATCCCAAAGGATTCTGTTTTCAGGCAATTGACCTATGCGATTGATTCTACTTGCCAGTTTGGTTTGCCAGGCCAACCATTTATCGTCCCGAAGAATCACTTTTTTGTCTTAGGAGACAACAGTCCCATTAGTTTGGACAGCAGGCAGTATGGAGCAGTGAGTGATAGTAGTATCGTCGGGATTACTTATAAGATTATTTGGCCAATTTCCCGCGCAAGATCATTTTTCTAATTAACGCTTCGTACCCTACGCCTTGGGTAAGACCGTTTCTAGAGTGGCTGGGTGAAGCGCCATGAGATTTAGCAAGGGAGAGTCTCAGGCCGATTTATTAGACACTCATGGATTGACGAATCGGAATTGGCGGGATGAGTTCGGTGGAGTGGCAAATCGATCTCACCCCTGCCCCTCTCTTGGGAAGAGAGGGGGAAAAGGCATCCGGCGTTTATGAGTCTGAACAGGAAATCAGAACTAAGGCAGATTGCGAAAGAGAGGTGTCGCGAACTTCGCTCGAGGTCAACTCAAGGCGAACGTATCCTGTGGGATGCGTTGCGCAATATTAGAAGTGAACTTGGTAGTGATTATGGTCAAAGGCTCTCTTATGCCTCCAGAAATATCGGCGGAACCCACTACATACCGTTTGCCCCTGTTTCGTTGTGGCTACTTTCAGATAATCAGCCCATACACTCTTATGTAATTAGATATACTCCTGAATCAAAAAAATAGACGAGAACTTTCGATGAATAATTTAATTGCGATTCTTCTCCTGAGTCCTGTGTTGCCATGTCATTCAAGTGAAGATACTCAGATGTACTATGATGCAATTAATTGGATAAGCAAATCCAGTGAAGTTATGAGTCTTGTGAAGGAGCACCTAGGCATCTATGCTCATTCGGACTCAAATATTCACTTTGCTGTGATGGACACCATTATTCCTGACTTTGGATGGACTTTCTTCGACGATAGTAGTTGCGGGGTGCTTGAGGATGGAACAAAGATCTCAGAAAAGTACTCGCAGGAGCTTGTGTTTTTCCAAGATGCGAAGCCTGAATATTATCAAGATTTCACTCATCTTTGGAATGAAACTGACGAACTTGTGCTAATATTTGGTATGAGATACAAGAACAAGGTAATTGCTTCCTTGTACCCTCGGTCGAATTCAATCGTGTCTCCAGAATTGGCAAAGGATTCAAGTTCAAGTCTCACTGGAATTAGTGTTCAGCAGATGTCGTCTAATTCAATAGATGAAATTATCTGGCAGAAAGACTCAATTATGGTGATCTTCTGTTTTGACAATCGGGGCACTCTCTCCAATGCTGTTGTGATGGCGATGAGCAGTTGACCAGTGATTTCCCAAGAAAATAGTGGAGCATTGACTTTGGCTCCCTGCAATTTCCGCCGTTGATTTCATGGGTTGCCCCAGCAGACGACTATTGAGGCTAAAACTTCATCAATGAATATGTTGCCGAAATCCCGCATGCATAGATTCACCCTTGTTGCGGGGCTACCCGTTCGGGATGGTTATGGAAGGCCGCAGTTTCAACTACGGCCAGGCGGACACGAGGTACAAGTTTTCATCTCCATTGCTTCCCGATCAACTCCTCGACATGTCTCGATTGCTCCAGGAAGCCTCCGTCGTCGGGACCTTCATTTAAGCTCTTACTTATGGAAGTGAGACTCCCACCAGTTGTTCGTCCCGTTCTCATTCCTCAACAATCCAAAAATCTGCACTTTGGAACTTATTTGACGGCTAGATCCTTTAGAGAGAAGTTCACGACACTTACTGGCGTGGCTGTGAGAATCGGCAAACTACTTCCCCAATACCGTTTCGCGGATTCTCATATTCAAGAGAGATTTGTCCGATATTTACTGATTCTGAGAAGGGAATTCTCCTCCCGTATAACATTCAGCGATAAAATTCCAGTTTGTTTGGCATTCAACTTGACCAATACTAAGATTATCCAATTTCTCCATTATTAGGCCTGGAGGTATCATGAGAAAATTTTTCAATGCGTCTACTGGCCCGAAAGGCCGTGAGAACTTTACAATGGTAACCTCCTTGATAATCCTTCTCACGTCAATGGCCACCGGACAGTGGAACACGCAGAGTCCTGTCCCGACCCACCTCGACGTAAGGGGCGTCGGTGCGCCGACGACGCAGCGAGTATTCATTGCAACAGACGACAACTCGTTCGATAACGGCGGCTCTTTGTTCGAATCATCCGACGGCGGGGCCACCTGGGTTCAACGAGATATACCTTTTAGTCTGAGTAATCCCTTGAACGGACTCTTTTTCCTTGACAGCCAGAACGGGTGGGTATATGGAAACGACAATTATCGGACCACCGATGGCGGAACGACCTGGACTCAGCTTCCACTTCTCGGCTCCACCTACTTCATGGAGTTCTACACGACAAGCTTCGGTCTTGCCTCAGGGAACTTCGACCGTTTCGTCAGTCTCGACGGTGGTGACTCGTGGGTGGCTTCTCCCAATGGCATGTTCGCATTTGATTTTGCCGACAACCTGATCGGCCTTGGCGTTGCCGACAGCGCTCTCTACAGAACAACCAACGGCGGAACCTCGTTCACACCCGTGCACGCTGGCATTGCGGAGGCAGTGACGTTTCTCTCGAGCTCTATTGCTGTCGCGATTGTCGACAGTAGTTTTCAGCTCTCAACCGATGGTGGGGTGACATGGACCACGGGCGGTTCGGCTAATGGTCGGAACAAACTGCTTGCGGTCTCCGCGAACATAGTCCTTGCGTGGGGCAGGTCAGGCAGTTTTCCAAACTATGATGATCGAATCTTGCGATCCTCCGATGGTGGCCAGACTTGGGCTGACCTCGGCGAAGTCATCCCGGCAGGAGTGTTTGCTTTCACGGTAGTCGATCAACAAACAGTAGTAGCTTCTGATTTTGATGGAAACATGTTCCGTTCCGCAGATGCAGGGCTGACGTGGGCGCAGACTTTCATCTCGCCGGGACCGCGGCCAGGTTTTCTCAGCAGCGCTGCTCCCGCGTTTGCAAATGCACAGACTGGATATTTTGGCTATGGCCAGGGCTTTGTCATCAAAACAACTGATGCTGGCGCAAACTGGTTGCAGATCTCAAGCGGGACTGGCCAATCGCTCAACGATATTGATAGGTTTGCGAACGGCAATTTGATCGCAGTTGGGGATAACGGAACTATTCTCATGAGTGATGGCCTTTCGCCGTGGATTCAGCACGCAGCTATATCGCAGTACAACGTCAACGCTGTTGATGTTGTCAACGGTGATGAGGTTGTCGTCGTCGATGAAGTAGGTCAGGTTTACAGAAGCACCGACGCAGGTGCAACATGGACAGCGGCCAGCGCGAGACCAACAAGCCTATCGCCTGCAGAGGACGTTCAATTCACAAC
>Ga0214472_10008236_pt1 | contig 10895 bp, 7 predicted proteins | sample RVTome_6_FD_207662 | JGI IMG/M metagenome (GOLD analysis project Ga0214472, IMG submission 207662) | Soil microbial communities from uranium-contaminated site in the Upper Colorado River Basin, Wyoming, United States - RVT140D175 | ecosystem: Environmental > Terrestrial > Soil > Contaminated >...
GGGCCGGGCCCCAATAAATGGTGCCGAGCCACCGGGCCTTGGTTGAATCCCGCGCCCACTTGGCCGTTTTCTTCGACCCCGGATGCGGCGACGAAGCCGGCGGCCCCAGCGCCCGCGCCGTTTTGGAAGTGCGCAGCCACGACGTGCCTTTCATCCTGGAAGACGGCCAGTTCGTCGGCCGGCTGGTCTTCGAAAAAATGACCGAACAGCCGGACGCGCTCTACGGCCAGGCCGGCTCGACCAGCAATTACCAGTCGCAAGGGCTGAAGCTGTCGAAGCATTTCAAGACGGAGTGAGGGCAGGCCTGGTGCGCCCCATGGGTTTCGAAACGGGGGATTTTACGAGCGGGTTCCACGACGTATGCCTCTTCGTGAGGCTACGAGATTCACACAAGTAAACGAACGAAATGCGGCAGCCCTGGCTCGTCACATTGGAGGCCGGTTCCAGATGCACCAGGATCCGGGAAAAATCGACTTGGAACAGAAGCCGCTACAGACAATCGACAAGCCGTTCGGCACGAGATTGTCATCCATGTCTCAGGGACAATCTGTACCCCATGTCTCAAGGCTGGAACCATTTGTTTTGGAGCGGGCGATGGGATTCGAACCCACGACACACGGCTTGGGAAGCCGATGCTCTACCCCTGAGCTACGCCCGCACTGGACTGCAATCTAGCCGGTCCGGAGACGGGCTGCAACGGGCTGAATTGGACGCGGGCGGAAATTGCGCTGGCCTGCGGCTGTCCCGGTCGGATAGCCGGAGGAAAGGGCCAAGAAGGATTGTACAATTCTCGCGACATATGCTTCACCATGAAGCTCCGATTCAAGGTGATTTGCGCCGCCCGGCCTTGCGCGGCGGCAAGGTTCGAGACAACGGCCCGATGATGCATGCGAATATGATGCGAGGATTAGTCGACAGGCCGGCCCGGCCCTTCGCCGGTCCGGTCCTGGCGGCGATCCTCGCCTTTGCCGTGACCTGCGGCGCATGCCCGCCGGGCGCCCGGGCGCAACCGGTGGAGACGGCGGAACCGTCCGTGTCGATGCCGATTTTCATCGATCCGAACCGGGTCTTCGAAAAGCCCTCCAACATCCCCGCGACGATCACCTTCCTGACCAGCCTGGATTTTCCGCCGTTCAATTTTCTGACGCCGGAAGGCCGGCTGAGCGGCTTTCACGTGGATCTGGCGCGGGAAATCTGCGAGGAGCTGAAGGTGCGCTGCCAGATGCGGATCGTCGCCTTCGACCGCATCGTGCGCAGCCTGGTGGACGGCAAGGGCGATGCGGCGATCGCCGGCCTGGCGGAAAACGCCCGGACCCGGCGTCGCCTGCGCTTCACCGTCCCCTATCTGCGCATGGCCGGGCGCTTCGCCGCTTCCAAAAGCAAACCGGCTCCCTTCGCCCGCCAGCCGCCGGACGGCGCCTGGATCTCCGTCGTCAACGGCAGCGCCCACGCGGCGTTTCTTTCGCATTATTTCCCCAATCTGAAACAGGCCGGCTTCGACGATCCGGCCGAAGCCCGCAATGCATTGAAGGACGGCGCCGTCTCCTTGCATTTCGGCGATGCCCTGTCGCTTTCCTTCTGGCTGCAATCCGATGACGCGCAGGATTGCTGCGCCTTCGAAGGCGGCGCCTATTTCGACAGAACCTATTTCGGCCGCGGCCTGTCCATCGCCATGCCCGAGGAAGCCACAATCCTCAGGGCGACGCTCAATTATGCGCTGCAACGGGTCGTGGCGACCGGCAAATTCTCCGAACTTTATCTGCGCTATTTTCCCATATCGTTCTATTGAGGCCGGCCGGCGCCGCGCCGCGGCGAATCGGTCCTGCGCGCCCTCAAAACGTCTTCGAGCCGTTGACCGGAAGCATGACCGAATAGACCGAGGTCGACGCGGTGATGAACATGCGGTTGCGCTTCTGGCCGCCGAAACACAGATTGGATACCCGCTCGGGCACGAAGATCTTGCCGATCAGTGTGCCGTCCGCATGGTAGCAATGCACGCCGTCGGCGGCGCTCGTCCAGATCCGGTCCGCGGTGTCGACCCGAAAACCGTCGAACACGCCGTTTTCGCACGTGGCGAAAACCGCGCCGCCGGACAATTTTCCGTCCGGCGCGACCTGGAAGCTGCGCATGTGGCGCGGACCGTCGGGCCTGTGAGAGGCGCCGGAATCGACGATATAGAGCACGGATTCGTCGACGGAAAAGGCCAGGCCGTTGGGGCGGACGAAGTCATCGGCGACGATGCGCAGGGTTGCGGACCGGGGATCGGCGCAGAACACGTAGCAATGACCCAATTCGCTTGGTGCGTGAAACCCTTCATAGTCGGAATCGATGCCATAGGCCGGGTCTGTGAACCAGATCGTGCCGTCGGATCTGACGACCACGTCGTTGGGCGAGTTGAGGCGTTTGCCCTGATAGGAATCGGCGATGATGGTGATCGATCCGTCATGCTCGGTGCGCGTCACCCGGCGCGACCCGTGTTCGCAGGAAATCAGGCGCCCCTGGCGGTCGACGCTGTTGCCGTTGGTGTAACAGCTCAACCCGCCGCGAAAAACCCCGGCGGCGCCCGTCGTCTCGTCCCAGCGCATTATGCGGTCATTGGGAATATCGCTCCACACCAGGCTCTTCGAGGCCGGGAAATAGGCCGGTCCCTCCGTCCAGCGGCCGCCGGTCCAGATTTTCTCAAGGCCGGCGCTGGTCTTGACGCAGGGCCGGAACCGTTCGTCCAGAAGTGCAAAATCCTGTTCAGGCATAGGCAATCTCCGTTTCCTGTGCGTCTCCCGCACGATCCGATTCCGTGCACGGTCCGGTCCGGAAAACCGGTGGTTGCAACCCGGACCATTCTTCGCATATACGGGATGTCTCCATGAATATTTGTGGCAGATACATCACAGCACCGCCAAGTCTTCGTCAACGTTAATGAAATCTCTTTGGGTTCCCGCCCCTTTCATTGCTTAAATTCACGCACGAGTTACACTAAATTCACTCTCGCCGTGAGATAAAAGGGTGATTGTAGACAAGTTGCGTTTGTTGCGGATGGAGGTTTGACGGTGCGCGTTTTCAGTTTCCTGCCCTTTGGAGCGGCTTTTTTCACCCTGATCGGACCGGTCGCCTCCGGCGCGCTGGCCGAACCGGAAAGCTATGTCACGATGCAACGGCCCCTGGTCGTCGCCGCCCGCGAGACCTTCGAACGCGAACCGAAGCGCTCCGAGCGCGCGACGATCCAGACCATACGCCTCGCCAACAAGAAGTCGACACGGGAAACCCTGGGCGGTGACGAATGGTGGCTCAACACATCCGGCGCCGGCCCGATCCAGATCGTCGTTTCCGTGAAGGATCAGCAAGCCACCGTCTATGCCGGCGGCAAGGCCGTGGCGCAGTCGCGGGTGTCGACCGGCAAGCGCGGGCATTCGACCCCCACGGGCCTGTTCAGCATCCTGCAGAAGAACCGGTATCACCGCTCCAATATCTATTCCAACGCGCCCATGCCCTTCATGCAGCGGCTCACCTGGTCCGGCATCGCATTGCATGCCTCCAACAGCGTGCCCGATTACCCGGCATCCCATGGCTGCGTCCGCCTGCCCCATGAATTCGCCAGGAAATTGTTCAAATTCACCGAACGCGGCGCCCATGTGGTCATCGCCCAGGACGACAAGACGCTGAATTCGATCAGCCACCGGGTCCTGTTCCAGCCGGTTCCCGAACCGGCCGGGCTCGTGGCCCATGCCAGGATGGCCGATGAGGGCGGTCGCGCGGAAACCGACGAACCGCGGGACCTGCAAACCGGGCTGATCGATCCTGTCATCTACCGGTTTCCCTCGACGGACGGTCCGGAAGGCCGATATCCCAGCGCGGTCGTGACCGTGTCGGCGCCGGAAGAATCCCTTGGCAGCATTTCGGTCGCCTCGCTGCGTCTCAGCCGAACCGATGCGGACGAACCGGAAATCACTCCAGCCGTGCCGAAATCCATCTCGCCGATCCGCATCCTCGTCACCCGCCGCACCGGCCGCGAACTGATCGCGGATGTACAGACGATGTTGAATCAATTGGGCTTCGAGTCCGGCGACGTCGACGGCTATATGGGTTCGGTAACCGGCGCGGCAATCCAGAAATTCCAGGAGGCCGAGGGCCTGACGCCGACCGGCGCCATGTCGGCGGATCTCGTCACTGCGCTCTACCACGCCGCAGGAAAGGGCAAGCCTCTGCTCGGCCATATCTATGTGCGACAGGATTTCAAGGACCTGCTGGATGCGCCGATCGGCATAGACGAACCGGAAAAAGCCCTCGGCACCCATGTCTTCACCGCGCAGCATTTCGACGAGAACGGCGAAGACGCGTCCTGGACCGCCATGACGCTTGAAGACACGCCGCAGAATTCGCGCTTTTCCTTCCTGGAAAAAATCCAGATCGACGCCGAAGCGATGGCGCCTGACCGGGTCCTGGACCGTCTGGTCATTCCGAGCGACATCCGGACCCGCATTTCCGCCCTGCTCACCCCCGGTTCGTCCCTGGCGATTTCCGACAACGGCATCAGCCGGGAAACCGGCCGGGGAACCGATTTCGTCATTCTGACGCGTTATACCAACTAGCGCGTCAGGGTTTCACGGAAACGGACGGCCCTCCGGTTCCGGCCGCAATGGCCTCACGCCGCCGGCTGCGTCGGCGCGCGGGCGGTTCCGTAGAGGAACCGGAACACCCGGCCGATATCGCCGCCGATTCCGACCAGCGCCGGAACCAGGAACAACACCACAAGCGTCGCGAAGCCCAGGCCGAACACGATGGTGATCGCCATCGGCAACAGGAACTGCGCCTGCAGGCTGCGTTCGAACAAAAGCGGCAGCAATCCGCCGATCGTCGTCAGCGAGGTCAACAGCACAGCACGCAACCGGTCGCAGGACGAACCGATCGCCGCCTCGGCCAGTTTCTGTCCCTCCAGCAGCCTTTCGTCCATGCGGCTGACGAGAATGATGGAATCGTTGACCAGAATTCCCGCCAATCCCAGCAATCCGAGATAGGACAGAATTGTCAGTTTGAAGCCCATGAGGTAATGGCCGAGGATCGCCCCGACGATGCCGAACGGGATAATCAGCATGACGGCGACGGGCCGCGAATAGCTGGCGAAAACCCAGGCCAGAATGATGTAAATCACCAGGATTGCGATGATCACACCCAGCTTGAGGTCTTCGAAGGATTTCTTGCGCTCTTCCTCGCGTCCGGAAAAGCTGTAGTCGACCCCATGCCGGGCGGCGATTTCCGCCAGCGCCGGTGATGTCCGCAGATCCGCGATGACTTCCTGGTTGGATGTGACCTTGTTGTCGACATCGCCGGTCACGGAAACCGTCTCGCGGCCTTCCCGGCGCTGGATGACGGAAAAGCCCTGGCGTTCGCGCAACCGCATGACCTCCGCCAGAGGCACGAAGTCCCCGGCAGGGCTGCGCAATTCGAAAGTGCGCAACTGGCCGGCGCCCTGGCCAGCCATTTTCTTCAAAACCCGGATGGTCAATTCCTCGTCGCCGCGCGCCAGCCGGCGGGCGATGGCGCCATCGAAACTGTTGCGCACCTGCCGTCCTACATCCTCGATGGTGAAACCGAGCGACGCGCCGCGCGGCGTCAGTGTCATGATCACTTCCGGCTTGCCGAAAGGCAAATCATCGGCGACGCCCGAGACGCCGGGAAACCCGGTCAACAGGTCGCCCACTTCCAGCGCGGCCCGTTTCAGGACCGCCGGCGACGCGTCGTGAAGCCGTACATCGATATCCCGGCCGGGCGGTCCGCCGCGCACCTCGAAGATCGCCACGCGCTTGACGCCGGCAATATTCGGCACCTGCCTGCGCCAGGCATCGACCAGTTCCGGCGTGCGGATGGAGCGCTCTTCGGACGCCGTCAGTTCCACATCGATTTCGGCAAGATTGTCCCCCTGGTTGCGCCCGGATCGTCCCAGGGTGGATATCGCGGTGACGATCAGGTGATGTCCGCCGTCGCCGAAGGCGCGTTCGGCCTGTCGCACGGCGTCCTCGATGGCAGTGAGCGCGGCGACTGCCCGGTCTTCCGGCAAGCCGGCGTTGAACTCGATCGCGGCGCGGATGCGTTCGGCTTCCGGCGAGGGAAAAAACGAAAACCCGACCCGCCCGCCACCGATCATGCCCATCGTCATGAACAGGAACAGCGCGGCGCTGGCCGCCACGACGATATAGCGATTGCCAAAGGCAAGCCTGACCAGGAACCGGAAAGGGCCGTCCCGGAACCAGGCGAAGCCCCGGTCGAAGCCGCGCCGGAAGGCGCTTTCCGACGACCCGCCGGCCCGTTCGCGCCGACGCCCGCGTGACCGCAAATAGGCTTCCGTCAAAGTCGCGACGCCCAGCGCGGCGCTCGGCACGGCGAAGGCCATGACCGATTTCGGCACGCCGGCGAAACTCTCCTGAAACAAGCCGGCGAGCAACAGGACCTGCAGCGACGCATAGCCGGTCATCGCGGGCAGCGCGCTGGCGAAGCCTGACACGCCGTCTGCGAGCAGGCGCGCGATCTCGCGTCCTTCCGCGGCCAGCGCGGAGCGCAACAAGTCCGGCTTCAATGCCGCGAAATTGAGGGCGGCGAAACACAGGCCGGTCAGGATGGCCGCCATCAGAAATTGCCGCCAATAGGACCAGCGCACCGCCTCGTCCCGGCCGAGGGAGTGGGCGAGATGCCCCGGCAGGACGCAGAAACACTCCACCAGGGACGCCACGAGCACGGCGATGGCGACCAGCGGCAGCGCCGATATGATCTGCCCCAGGACGTCGCGCACCAGAAAAATCGGCGCGAACGCGGCCATAGTCGTCAAGCTCGCCGCCAGGACCGGCGCCATCATCCGCACCGCGCCGCGCTCGGCGGCTTCGATCGGGCTGTCGCCCGCGGCCGAGCGGGTGGCCGTGTGCTCGCCGACGACGATGGCGTCATCGACGATGATCCCGAGCGTCATGATCAGGGCGAACAGCGACATCATGTTGATCGTCTGCCCGGTCACATACATGACGCCCAAAGTGGCAAACATGGCGACCGGGATTCCGGCCGCGACCCAGAAGGCGATGCGCGCGTTCAAGAACAGGTACATCACACCGACGACCACGATGAGGCCGCTCAGGCCGTTCTTGACCAGAAGATTGATCCGCTGCAACACGCGCTCGGCGTGCACTTCGTATTTCACGATTTCCAGCGTCGGCGGCAGGACGCGGCGGGCCTCGGCCAGATAGGCGTTGACGATCGCGTCGGTTTTCAGGCTGTCGGCGGATGCCGGACGCCAAACGGTCAATTCGATGGCGCGCGCGCCGGCGCGGAAGCCGCGCTCCTGGTCGTCGTCGAATACCGTGGAAATCCGGGCGACGTCACGCAACAGCACCCGCTCGCCGCCCGGCAGGGACTTGACTTCGATGGCGCCGATTTCGCCCGGCGTCTCGGCCGAGGATTCCGCCCGCAATTGCCGGTCGACCGCGCCTTGGATATTGCCCGAGGGCATATTCCGGGAATTGTTCCTGATCCGGTCGGAGACCTCGCCGACCGTCATGCGCAGTCTGCGCAATTCCCGGTCGGGCACGACCACATGGATTTCCTCGTCGCGCAGTCCGTTGAACGTCACCCGGTCAATGCCGCGGGCGATCAATTCGTCGCGCATGCGCTTGGCGAACACCTTCAGGGCCGTTTCGGAAAACGGTCCCGAAAGCGAAATCTTGCCGACGCTGTCGTGGAATTGCGCCCGGCTGACTTTGGGAATATCCGCTTCTTCCGGCAAGCTGGTGACCTGCGAAACCGCGGTCTCCACATCCGATTGGGCTTTTTGCATGTCGGCGCCGGAAACGAATTCCAGCCGGATCGTCGCCGAGCCTTCCCGTGCATAGGATGTGACCTTGTCCACCCCGTCCAAAAACCGCACTCCCGGCTCCAAAGCGCCAAGGATGTTGGCCGAGACGTCTTCGGCGCTGGCGCCAGACCAGGTCACGGAAACGGTGATGGTCTTGGTCTCCACCGTCGGAAAAAACTGCGTGTTGAGCTTGGCGATGGCGTAGGCCCCGAACAACAGCATCAGCACCATGACGAGATTGGCTGCATTGGGATGGCGGACGAAGAGCGAGATCCAGCCCGGTTCGACCGGGCCGGCGGGCTCAAGGGGCCGCGGCATTATTCGCTCCCGGGGGTCGTGGCGCCTGCGCCTGCATCGCCGGATTTGCCGCCACCGGCGCGCCCTGCAAGGGCCGGACCTTCCGGGCGCACCTTCAAACCTTCTCCGACCTCGGCGATCCGCGTCACGAGGACCGCATCGCCAGCCTGCACGGCGCCGGTCAGGAGCACGGACGCCTCGTCGTAGCCGACGATGGCGACATCGCGTTTGACCAGCCGACCGTCGACGACGATGAAAACATGATCGCCGTCATAGACCACGGATTCCGGCAATTTGACCGTATCGACATAGCGCCGGCCGGGAATATGAATTTCGACAAAAGCGCCGGGACGGATCGGGCCGGTCAAACCGGCGGGATCGATGGCGGCGTAGGCCTCCACGCCGCCGCGCTCCGACGAAATCTCCGCGCCGATCCGCGCGATCGTCCCGTTCATGCGAACGGGATTGTCGCCGACATACCAATAGATCTCCACCGAACGCCCGATGGCGGACGCCGATCCGGCCAACAGGTCGCCATATTGCTTGTCGCTCAGTTGAACCCGCGCCTCCAGCGTGCCGACTTCATAAAGACTGACGGCGACGTCGTTTTCATTGAGGGTCCGGCCGATCTCGACATTTTGCGCCAGCACGACGCCGTCGAACGGCGCATGCAAGGCGGTGTCGGCCAGATTGCGCTCGGCTTCCGCGAGCCGCCAGTGCAGGCGTCCAAGCGCGGCCTCCTGTTTGCTGACGCCGGCTTCCTCGATCAAGATCCTGTTGAGCCGCTCTTCGCCGGCCTGTTGCCGTTGGCTGACGAGCAGACGGCGTTCGTCCAGATCCCGGTCGGTCATGCGCCCGCGTTCATGCAGTTTGGCGATCCGCTCCAGATCGCGCTGGGCAAACGCCAATTGCTCGCGCGCCCGCATCATGCCGGAGCGCTCGGCGGCGAGCCGGGCCTTGCTTTCCGCCAGGCCGGCTTCGGATTCGGCCAGATTCGCTTTGGCTTCGGTGACCGCCCCGAGATAGTCGAAGGCGTCGACCGTCACCAGAGCATCGCCGGCGGCGACCTGCGCGCCCACTTTCAGACCGGGATGCACTTTCGTCACGGTTCCGGCGACGAGCGCTCGCAATTCCACAGAGCGCCCCGCCATGATCTGGCCATAGGCGCGGATGGAAGGCTGGTGCGTGGCCAGCCGGACGGTCTGGGTTTCGACCGTATAGACCCGTTCGCGGGTCGGCCTTTTCGCGACTTCCGGTTTCGTCGCGACGAAGCGATCGGCGATCCAATAGCCGCCGATCAGGATTCCAAGAGCCAGCGCCGCCTGCAGAATGGCCCGAGCACCGATAATCACCGCAGGCAACCGGTCCTTGCGCGCCGGCCGCTTGGCCTCCAGGATTTCCTTGATCTGTGCATCGTCCAGGGGCTTCATGGCAACCGCTTCCCGCAATGGGCGTTTGCGTCAAAAGGATGCAACACCGTCGCCGAGAGAACCCGCCTGCGACCGGCTCGCGCCGGAGCCTGCATTTGCGGCCCTCATTCGGTTTGCGCTCGGATCCGAACGGACGGCTCCTGGCTCAATCGTCGGAGACGTCGAATTCCGCCGGCTCAAAGCCATATATGGTGTTGCAGAATTCACAGGTTACGAGAATTTTCCCGTCCTGGATCATATCGGTTCTGTCCTCGGTTGAAAACTGTCCGATAATGCCGCTGACCTTTTCGCGGGAACATTGGCATTGATGCCGGACCGGCCTGGAGTCGAAGACGCGGACGCCGCGCTCGTGAAACAGCCGGTAGAGCAACCGGTCCGGGCCGATATCGGGATCGGTCAATTCGTGATCCTCGATCGTCTCCGCGATGGCGCGTGCTTCCATCCAGGATTCGTCGTCATCCTGGAGCACCGTTTCCGGCTCGGACTCGTCGGGCGCGTTCGGATCGTCGCCGCCGGGCAAATCCCTGAGCTTCATGCGATCGGGGGCGTCGGGCAGAAACTGCACCATGACGCCGCCGCCGCGCCACCCGGCCCGGGTCTCGCCGGTTTCGTCCCGCGACAGGATTTCGGCGACAGCGATGCGAATGCGCGTCGGAATCTGTTCCGATTGCAGAAAATATTGATGAACCGCCTCTTCCAGAGTGTTGCCTTCCAGCGCGACAATGCCCTGATAACGGTGCATGTCGGCGCCTTGATCGATGGTCAGCGCCAGATGGCCTTTTCCCAGCAAAGCCGGAGCGTCGGCGTCGTGCGCCAGGGCGTCTTTGACGGCTTCGCTGTCGAACCGCACATAGCCGCGCATATCGCCCGGCGTGCGAAAATCCACCAGGATCAGCGATACCGGACCATCGGTGCTGGTCTGGAAAATAAACCGGCCATCAAATTTCAGTGATGCGCCGAACAGGGCCGTCAACAGGATGGCTTCGCCGAGAATGCGCGCCACAGGTTCCGGATAATCGTGCTTGCGCAGGATTTCGTCGAGACTGACGCCGAGCGTCACCGCCCGGCCGCGCACGTCCAGTCCTTCGACCTGAAACGGACGAACGCTGTCTTCACCAGTGTGTGCGAGGGTTTCACTCACCATGCCACGATCCAGTTTGGCGACGCCGCGCCCGATCCGTCCCGATCGGCCACGCTGCAAAGCTCTGTTTTGTCAAAGGCTGACTAATACCAACCCTCACAATAAATGACCCATTTGACCGGCTCTCCTTGGCTTTTGGCAAGGCGCGACTATCGAAGTGGTACGGGTACCATGAGATGGTCGCAACGACGTCCAA
>Ga0214472_10008238_pt1 | contig 10893 bp, 10 predicted proteins | sample RVTome_6_FD_207662 | JGI IMG/M metagenome (GOLD analysis project Ga0214472, IMG submission 207662) | Soil microbial communities from uranium-contaminated site in the Upper Colorado River Basin, Wyoming, United States - RVT140D175 | ecosystem: Environmental > Terrestrial > Soil > Contaminated >...
GCAGGAATAAAAATCGATATTGCCGAAGTCCCTGATCCTGCCGTATACGTAACTGCGAAAAATGACAATTATTACCCTGAGTTTATAGACGATGTACAAAATGTCATTATTGCATTTAATGACGAAGACTCTGCTTTACGTTTTGACCCCAGTCAGTCCAGGAAAGGGAAGACTGACAATTCACGCGAACATGTTATTGATGAACTTGTTAAAACAGTTCAGCTTTTAGCTGAGAATCACGAGGTTAATTTTATTTTATGCCCACACTATTTTGATGATTATAAAATGATGAGTGATTTTATCGAACGTGTTCCACCTAAAATTGCACATCAGTTAATGGTTTCAAGTGGTCTTTGCCGTGTCAAAGATACAGGTTATTTTTATGGCAGATATAAACAAGCTAGTATGTCAATAAGCATGCGGGTTCATTCGATGTCTCCATGTATTGGTCTAGGTACGCCTATGATTACTTATTCAACTCAAGATCGAATGACAAATTTTATGGAACGAATCGGGCTTAAAGATATGGTCGTTGATGCATTCCAGTTGTCATCTGGAGACCTTCTTTATGAACGGGCTGACTTTGCTTTGAATAATAAAAATATAATACGAGAGAGATTTAAGCAAGTACGAAGCACGTTGCGTAAACAAACCTTGGTGTTCCATGAACAGATAAATGGATTACTAAATTCTTGAGAAAATATCATTAATGAAAAATCAGTTTGGTGAGGTTCTAGCTCTTATCCCTGCTCGTGGCGGATCAAAGTCTGTGCCACGAAAGAATATTTTGAAATTAAATGGCAAACCCATGATTGCATGGGCAATTGAACATGCAATTGCAGCAAAATACATTTCTCGTGTTATTGTTTCTACAGATGATGAGGAAATATCCAAAGTAGCACGACAATTTGGTGCTGACGTTCCTTTCTTACGTCCTAACAATATATCAGGAGATTTTTCTCTTGACGTTGAGTTTCATAGACATGCGTTGGAATGGTTAAAGGAACATGAAAATTATATACCCGATATGATTGTAAACTTACGGCCTACACCACCTTCGCGTTTACCTTCGATAATAGATGAGGCTATAGAACAGTTTGCTAAGCATTTTGAAGCTGATTCACTTCGTTCTGTTCATTTGGCAAGTGAAACACCTTTCAAGATGTGGTTAATGGGTGATGATGGTTATATGAAACCAGTCAGTAACTTGCCTTACCTGTCTGAACCTTACAATCAACCAAGACAGAAGTTACCTTTGGTTTATTGGCAGGATGGTTATGTTGATATTACCCGCCCCGAAACAATTTTGAAAAAAAAATCTACAACCGGCGATCTTATTCTCCCTTTCATAATTGAAGAACCAGCCATTGATATTGATTATCCAGAATCAGTAGAAAGCGCAGAGGCGCAGCTTCGGAAAAGAGAAAATACTGGTAATTTTGAATTAAATAAATCAAAAGATGTAAGGTATCCCTCATAATGAAGTTTTTAATATGCGGATTAGGCTCAATTGGCCAACGACATATTCGGATGATACGAAATGTACTTGGAGACAATGCAGAAATTGCTGCATATCGTTCACGGAATCTGGATATAGTTATTTCTGATAAGCTTGAGGCTTCATTCGGTAATAAACCGGAAGAGCATTATGCTATCAACAGCTTCTATGACTTTGAAGAAGCTCTAGCATGGAAACCTGACGCTGTATTTGTTACAAACCCTATTTCCATGCATCTCGATACTGCTATTGCTGCAGCAAAACAAGGTTGTCACCTGTTCATTGAAAAACCGCTTGGCAATAGTTTAGAGGGCTCTGAGGAATTATTCACTCTAGTAAAACAAAAGCAGTTAGTTTGTATGGTGGCTTATCAATTACGTTATCATCCTGCATATATTCGGATCAAAAAAATGTTGGATGAAAATTTACTTGGTAATCTTATATATGTTGATCTACATTTTGGTGAATGGTTGCCGGGGATGCATCCTTATGAAGATTATCGTGAAAGTCATGCAGCTCGAAATGAACAGGGAGGAGGAGTTGTTCTTTGTTTGAGCCATGAGATAGATATGGCATATTGGTTATTTGGCAGACCAGAGAAAGTTTATGCCAATGGCGGACATCTTTCTAATTTAGAGCTGGATGTTGAAGATACCGCTGACATTATTTTTACATGTCAAAATTCAGGCAGAGGTTTTCCTGTACATGTTCATCTAGATTTTCTTCAAAGACCCGCAAAAAAATATATCCACATTATAGGTGATAAAGGAACAGTGAAATTTGATTATCATAGTAATGAATTTGATATCAGCTTACTTCCAGATGGGAAGGTAGAAAAAACTGTTTATGACCAGTTTCAAAGGAATGATATGTTTGCCAATGAAGTTGGAGACTTTGTTAATAGTATTATTAACAAAACACTTCCTCCCATTTCTTTAGAAGATGGAATTACTGTTCTTGAAATTTGTTTAGCAGCTAAAAAATCGCTTGCTAGCGGTCAGGCGATACAACTTTAATGAATATCTCTGTGATGCAAAAATTTTCACTTATTGATAAGGTCATTGTTATTACAGGTGGCGGAGGTTTTCTGGGAGTTAAACATGCGCAAGCTGTTGCCGAAGCAGGTGGAATACCCGTTCTTCTTGATATTAATAAATGTGCATTGGATGAGGCAGTCAATAAAATTAAGAGTGAATATAAAAGCAAAGTAATTGGTTTAGAATGTGATATTACTTCTAAAGATATTGTGAATGATACGTTAGACATTATTCTTGAAAAGTTCTCACGGATTGATGGTCTAGTAAATAATGCGGCAAATGATCCAAAGGTTGGGTCAGGTACAAATTCAAATGTATTAACGCGTTTTGAAAATATGTCAGTTGATTATTGGAATGCTGATATTGCAGTTGGACTTACTGGTGCATTCCACTGTTCACAAATATTCGGGCACTATATGGCGACTCATGGTGGTGGTGTCATTGTGAATATTGCATCAGATCTTGCGATCATAGCCCCAGATCAACGACTCTACCAATTGCCAGATGTACCAGCAGATAATCAGCCTGTTAAACCAGTAACTTATTCAGTAGTTAAATCTGGTCTAGTCGGGCTTACACGGTATCTTTCTACATACTGGGCCGATGCCAATGTCAGAGTCAATGCCATTTCACCAGGTGGTGTGTTTATTAATCAAAATGACGATTTTGTTAAACAAATTTCAAGCAGAATACCAATGGGACGAATGGCAAATCAGGATGAGAACAAAGGGGCTCTTGTATTCTTGCTTTCCGATGCTTCAAGTTATGTTACTGGTTTTAATCTTGTTGTGGATGGTGGTCGTTCAGTTTGGTAATAAGTCTGAGTCTATTCTTCTTTATATAAACTTTGGATAAAATATAATGTTAACGACTGGCCATATAGAAGATTTTTCTGAAAAAGGTTTTTTCATTATTGAAAATGCCTTTTCTAACGCAGATATTCTGCAGATAAGAGAGCGGATTGAAGATATAGTTAAAGGTAATCATTTCAAAGCTGGGCGTCGTTTTCAAGCTGATACTGATACAGGGACATATGGCGATGTTAATATGAAAGAGATGAATTATCTTGGTCCTAATATCTCCTACAGAAAAATTGCTGAACTCGAATATGATGATCTAATCTTAAGTAAACTACAGCAAGACTGGGTTAGTGAAGTTTGTGCTCAATTTGTTGGCAACGGTGTCTCAATAATGCGAACTACGATGATGGATAAACCAGCCCATGCCGGTACTCCTCTCCCATGGCATCAGGATCTATCAATCGATTGGCCTGTTTCGTCAGCTCCTTTATTAACCATGTGGTTTCCTCTTGATGAAGCCACTCAAGAATCAGGCTCATTACAAGTTATACCTGGCTCACATAAGAATGGAGTAATAGGTAGGGGGCATATGCTCGAAGTAGCCAGAGAAAATGAATTTGCTCCAGATGATAAAATTTTAAATGTGGAAATGATGCCTGGTGACTGTCTTTTTTTTCATCCTGGTGTATTACATCGTTCCGGTATTAACAATACTAGTTTTCCAAGACGTGCAATTAACATTATTCTTATGTCAGGTAATACGATTCACACAATTAAAAAACGACCGTACCCGATATTGTTTGGTTCAGATCAATTAAAACCAGATTATGTTGCCTGTCTAGATAAAATTCCGGATTAAATTAAATTTACTTCTTACATCAATCCTTACAGATGTGTAAGGTTTTCGATATTTATAAATGTTTAAAATTAACTAAAGGTTTTTAGTATGCTTGTTTATTTTCATATTGATGAGTTAGCACGAGATGCGGTTGTTGCTTCTGCATTAAAAAAAGAAGTTGAACGTGCTGGTGGTGAAGTCGTTTATGGCAACCGTTTAATTACGCACTACGTTTTACGACACTTGAATATATTTGACGTTATTATTCTTCCGTCCTTAATGCATTATTTTCTTACGTTTAAGAAGGACTCATTGCCTGATAATGTTTTTATTTTGCAAACTGAAGCTATCGGTCAAGCAACCGGCACGTTGCGTCGTCTTAATGGTAAATATTTTGGAGATGACCATGAAAAATTCAGACCATGGCATGAGTCAGTAGCCGGGTTTTTATTGTGGGGATATGCACATCTTAACCCGTTCCATGAATTTTACCCATCATATCTTGATAAATGTCGTGTTGTTGGGCATCCAAGGTTATCCAAGTCATGTATGAAATCTATGAACAATAAAAAATCAAATAAGAAGGTGATAGGGTTTGTCTCTAGATTTGGATTGTTGAGTCCCCACGACAATAGAATACCTTTCGAGAGTGTTATTGGAGGGATGAAATTTGGTAAAGATTCTTTTCCAATCTTTGAAAACTCTGATGATAAAGATGTTGAAGATATGTTTTATACAGAAATAATTGATTTTAGAATCATGTTAGAAATAATGATGACACTTGATTCCAACAACTACTCTTTAACAGTTAGACCTCATCCTAGAGAGAACCGTATGAGTTGGATAAAGATAGCAAAAAAACTTAATCTGGAAATTACTGTTTCTCAATGGGATGAGCCTTTTGGACATTGGTTGCAAGGCGTTGATTATATTGTGACACCTCCGTCCACAAGTTTATATGATGTGATCTATAACGGTAAAAAAGCTTTAGTAACTAGTGCCATTGTGCCTACTAGAGTTGAGCATATTTTAACAGAAAGTGACGACAACAATCAGATACTTGAAGGAGTCTGTCATCCTGAGTCTGTTGAAAAATTGATTGAATATATAGATTCGGGAAATATTCCATGTGATGAAAAATTGATTAATTTGAGATTACAGGAACAAGTTGCAGCAGATATAGCTAGTGATTCGATAACCAATATAATTAATGCAATATCGGAGTTTAATCTAACCAGGAAAAAAAGTAGTAAACAAAAAATAATGTTACTTACTTTTAAGTCTTTATCATTATTTTTGTCTTATTTAAAATCATTTAAGGCTAAATTGTCTGGTCGTGTTGAACAAGGTTCAAATTTTGATCTTACGATTCAAAAAATGAATTGGATTAACCGACTCACATTATAAATTCACCATAATAAACATAAACTATACTAATGATTACAAAATCTTCGAAGAAAGTTTTGGTTACTGGGGCAGATGGTTTTATAGGCTCACATTTGACTGAGATGCTGGTTCGTCTCGGTTATGAAGTGAGAGCATTTGTGCTCTATAATTCTTTTAACTCTTGGGGGTGGCTTGACCAATGTTCTGAAGATGTTAAAGGTGAGTTCGACGTTTTTGCGGGAGATATTAGAGATCCAAATGGTGTGCGGGTTGCTATGAAGGATTGCGATGCGGTACTTCATTTGGCAGCATTGATAGCGATACCTTATTCATATCATTCTCCCGATACTTATGTTGAAACAAATATAAAAGGTACGTTGAATGTAGTACAGGCCGCGAGAGATTTGGATATATCCAAGGTTATACACACTTCAACTAGTGAAGTTTATGGTACAGCGCAATTTGTCCCAATTACTGAAGAGCATCCTTTACAAGGGCAATCACCATATTCAGCAAGTAAAATTGGTGCAGACCAGATTGCAATGTCATTTTATAGCTCATTCAGTACTCCTGTATCAATTATACGTCCCTTTAATACTTATGGACCACGTCAATCAGCACGGGCAGTAATACCAACTATTATTACTCAAATATTAAATGGTCAAAAAGAAATTAAACTTGGTGCTGTACATCCAACGAGAGACTTTAATTATGTACAAGATACTGTTTCCGGTTTTATTGCTGCTTTAAATACTGATAAGGGTATTGGTGAAGTCATAAATATAGGTAGCAACTATGAAATATCAATAGGTGAGACAGCGCAAGCTATAGCACGAGTTATAGGCGAAGAAGTAAAAATTAAAACTGATGAACAGAGATTGAGACCAGAAAAAAGTGAAGTAGAACGTCTTTGGGCATCCAATAGTAAAGCTAGTGAATTATTAAACTGGCAACCACAATATGCAGGGATAGATGGGTTACATCGTGGATTATCCGAAACTATAGACTGGTTCAGGCATCCAGACCGTTTGTCCGCATATAAAGCTGATATCTATAATATTTAACTAACGTGCTTAAAGAAGTAGACCACAGTCAAGAAATTATTAATTCTATCAAAGTTGCAATTGGAACAGATACTGCTGTTCTGCATGAACCTCGATTTAATGGAAATGAATGGACTTACTTAAAGGATTGTCTTGATTCGACTTTTGTATCTTCAGTAGGTCAATATGTTGATCGTTTTGAAAAAGAATTGGCAGGTTATACTAATGCAGCACATGCTGTTGCAGTGGTTAACGGTACATCCGCATTACATATGGCTCTGCAAATCGTTGGTGTTAAGTCAAATGATGAGGTACTAATTCCATCACTGACATTTGTTGCTACAGCGAATGCAGTTAGGTATTGTGGTGCTATACCTCATTTTGTTGATAGTGATTTCGGAACTCTTGGAATAGATCCTGTTGCATTACGAGATCATTTAAAAACGACAACAGACTTTATTAACAATCAATGTATAAATAAACAAACTGGACGTGTAATACGGGCAATCGTTCCTATGCATACGTTTGGTCATCCAGTAAATATTAATGAGATACTAGCTGTGGCACGTGATTTTCATCTTGTTGTGATTGAAGATGCAGCAGAGTCATTAGGAAGTACAGTTTCCGGGAAACATACTGGAACTTTTGGTGAACTTGGCATAATAAGTTTTAATGGAAATAAGACAATTACGACTGGAGGTGGTGGTGCTATTATTACTAATAATACAGAACTCGCGAAACTAGCTAAGCATCTCACCACGACAGCGAAGCTACCTCATCGTTGGGAATATACTCATGATGAAGTGGGCTACAATTATAGAATGCCAAATATTAATGCTGCTTTAGGTTGCGCTCAACTTGAACAGTTACCTGATTTTATTGATGCAAAACGTCATTTATTTGTTAAATATCAATCTGCTTTTGCCGATTTACCATATGTAAGATTGGTAAGTGAACCAGTTGATTGTCATAGTAACTATTGGTTACAAACTTTAATCTTGGATGAAACGATAGCAGAAGAACGTAATGATATCCTTGCTGCAACAAATGAAGCTGGATTAATGACTCGTCCTATTTGGAATTTACTTCATAATTTAAAACCATTTAAGGGTTGTCCAAGAATGGACTTATCTGTTGCTATATCATTGGAAAAACGGTTGTTAAATTTACCTAGCAGTGTTCATTTAGGAGAAGAGAATAAACTGTGACAAAACCTTCTCTTTTACTTTTAGGTGCTGGGGGGCATGCTAAAGCGTGTATTGATGTTATTGAACAGGAAGACCGTTTTAGTATTGGCGGTTTAATTGGATTGTCTATTGAAGTAGGTAGTGAAGTTCTGGGATATCCGGTATTAGGAACAGACGATGATGTAATTAAGCTGCTAAAAGAGTTTCGTTTTGCTTTAATTTCAATTGGACAAATTAAGACGTCTATACACAGGATTAGACTTTTTAATTTACTGGAGCAAACGGGTTGTACTTTGCCGACAGTCATATCTCCAAATGCTTATGTCTCAAAACACGCTAATGTTGGTTATGGCACAATTATTATGCATGGTGCAGTTGTTAATGCCGGGGTTACTATAAAACGTAACTGTATTATCAATAGTCAGTCACTTGTTGAGCATGACAGTATGGTAGGGGACCACTGTCACATAGCAACTGGAGTTACTATAAATAGTGGCGTAGAAATAGATAACGGCACATTTATTGGCAGTAATACTAGTGTCCGCCAGTGTGTTAGAATTGGTGAAAATTGTGTAATAGGCATGGGACAAAGGGTGCTAAGCGATTGTGAACCGGGCAGTTGTTTACCGAAAATTTAAATAACCTTATGAAAACTTTGATCATTGCTGAAGCGGGTGTAAATCATAATGGTGACATGGAGCTTGCGCGGAGATTAATCGATATTGCGGCAGATGCTGGTGCTGATATGGTAAAATTTCAAACATTTAATGCGGAACGATTAGTAACAAGCCAAGCTAAAAAGGCAGCGTATCAAATTAGTAATACAGGTGTAGATGAGTCCCAGTATAACATGCTAAATCAGCTGGAACTTTCATGTGAGATGCATAAAATGTTGATTGAGCATTGTCAGAAACGTAGTATCAAGTTTTTCTCTACAGCTTTTGATATTGAGAGTATAAATTTACTTGATGAATTAGGACTAGAGAGTTTTAAGATTCCTTCGGGAGAAATCACCAATTTATCTTATTTAGAACACATTGGTTCGTTTGGTAAACCAGTAATACTTTCAACAGGTATGGCAACAATGGACGAAATCGGAACAGCTTTAGACATTCTTGCTGATGCAGGGACTCCGAGATCTAAAGTTACTGTTTTACATTGTAATACAGAATATCCTACGCCTATGAGTGATGTGAATTTACGTGCAATGCTTAACATTAAAAATACATATAATGTTGATGTCGGTTACTCTGATCATACTCTTGGTATTGAAGTGGCCATCGCAGCTGTAGCGCTTGGAGCTATGGTTATAGAGAAACATTTTACTCTGAACCGAAATTTACCAGGCCCTGATCATAAAGCGAGCCTTACTCCTAAAGAATTGAAAGCGATGGTGTTATCTATTCGAAATATTGAACAATCTCTGGGTGATGGCATTAAAAAACCGAGTAAAAGTGAAATGTTAAATAGAGATATTATACGAAAATCAGTGATTGCCGCGTGTGATATTAAAAAAGGTGAATTATTTTCTGAAGATAATCTTGTTGTGAAACGTCCTGGAAATGGTGTTTCACCAATGCGATGGAATGAAGTAATTGGACATAAAGCTTCTAGAGATTTTATTAAGGATGAAATGATTGAATTATGAATAGAAAAATCTGTGTTGTTACTGGAACTCGAGCTGAATATGGTTTACTAAGATGGGTAATGAACGGTATTGAAAACTCTACCGAATTAACTCTTCAAGTTATTGCTACAGGCATGCATCTTTCTCCTGAGTTTGGATTAACTTATTCAGAGATTGAGAAGGATGGATTAAGAATAGACCGTAAAATTGAAATGTTACTGAGTTCCGATACATCAACTGGTCTTGCTAAATCTATGGGAATAGGGATGATTGGTTTTGCTGATGCTTTAGGAAGTTTAAAACCAGATTTGTTAGTTGTGCTAGGTGACAGATTTGAGATATTTTCTGCTGTAGCTGTCGCTATGACCGCAAGAATTCCTGTAGCACATATACATGGTGGTGAAATAACAGAAGGTGTTATAGATGAAGCTATCAGACATTCAGTTACAAAAATGTCTCACCTGCATTTTGTAGCGACTCAAGAATATTATCATAGAGTTATTCAGTTAGGAGAACAGCCTGAACGTGTATTTCATGTAGGTGGATTGGGTATTGATAATATCAATAATTTAAAGTTAATTTATCGAAATGAATTAGAGTTATTAATGAATTTTAAATTTGGCGTCAAAAATTTACTTGTTACTTTTCACCCCGTCACTCTTGAGAGATCAACTGCTGGCACTCAAATGTCCGAATTGTTAAGTGCACTTGAAGAATTGGAAGAAACAAGTATTATTTTTACAATGCCGAATGCCGATACAGATGGACGTGCATTGTTTCCAATGATTAATGATTTTGTTTCTAGACATGATAATTGCAAAGCTTATACATCATTAGGGCATTTGAAGTACTTATCATGTATGAGATATGTAGATGGCGTAGTTGGAAACTCATCTAGCGGCTTAATAGAAGCACCTACATTCAAGAAGGGAACCATAAATATTGGTGATAGACAACGCGGACGTTTAAAAGCAGATAGTGTTATTGACTGTGAACCAAATAAAAATGATATTCTTTTGGCAATAGACCAGCTTTATTCTTCGAATTTTAAAAAAATATTAGACAATGTTGAAAATCCTTATGGTGTTGGCGGTGCTAGTGAAAAGATTGTTGAAATAATTCAAGAATTGTCATATGACGATTTTTTGAAAAAGCGCTTTAATGATCAGTTGTAAAATATGCGCATAGTTTTTATTGGTAATGTAAAGTTTTCGCATAGCATGCTAGAGCACTTGTTAATAATGGGCGCAAATGTAGTAGGGGTGTGTACAAAGAAGTATTCAAAATATAATTCTGATTATTATGATTTAATACCTTTATGTGAAGAAAATAATATTCCATGGTCATATGTGGAAGATATAAATGCGAATAGCAATATTGACTGGATTAAACATAAAAGCCCAGATGTGATTTTTTGTATTGGTTGGTCACAATTGCTAGGGAGTGAAATTCTGGAGCTGCCAAATAAAGGAGTAGT
>Ga0214472_10008239_pt1 | contig 10893 bp, 5 predicted proteins | sample RVTome_6_FD_207662 | JGI IMG/M metagenome (GOLD analysis project Ga0214472, IMG submission 207662) | Soil microbial communities from uranium-contaminated site in the Upper Colorado River Basin, Wyoming, United States - RVT140D175 | ecosystem: Environmental > Terrestrial > Soil > Contaminated >...
CGGAGCCGTTTCTGTTCTTCTGCGATTTCGCCGGTGAGCTGGCACAGGCGGTCACCGAGGGCCGGCGGCGCGAGTTCGCGCGGTTCCGCGAGTTCACCGATCCGGATGCGCGTGAGCGCATTCCGGATCCGGGCGCGGCCGAGACCTTCCTCGCCTCGCGTCTCGACTGGTCGCGGCGCGAGGCGCCCATGCACCGCGAATGGCTGACGCTGCATCGCGGCCTGCTGCGGCTGCGCGCACAGCACATCGTCCCGCGCCTGGCGAAACTCATGGCCGGCGAGGCGCGTTATGCGCTGCTCGACGAGCGCGCGCTGCGCGTCGATTGGCCGTTCGCGGACGGTGCGCGGCTGGTGCTGCTCGCCAACCTCGGCGACCGGCCGCTCGCCGCCGCCGAACGGCCCGCCGGCCGGATACTCTATGCCCACGGCCAGGCCGGGTCGAACGACGACGGCGTCATGCTGCCGCCCTGGAGCACCGGCTGGTGGCTGGTGCCGGCGGAGGGCGGTTGATGGACACGGCGCTGCTCGATCGCCTGTGCCGCTTGTACGGCATCGACACCGAGTTCACCGACATCTGGGGCGAGCGCCATCACGTGGCCGCCGAGGACCTGAGCCTGTTGCTGGCGGCGATGGGCGTCGACATCCACGACGGCGATGCGCTCGCCGCCGCGCTGGCGCGCCGCGAGGCGCTCGTCTGGAAGCGCTGTCTCGCGCCGGTCAGGGTGGTGCGCGCCGCCGAGGGCGCGCCGCAGATCGGCTTCACGCTGCCGGCGACGCGCGCCGGCGAGACGCTGCACTGGCGTCTCGATCTCGAGTCCGGCGAAGGCCATGCCGGCGAGCTGCGACCGGCTGATCTGCCGCGCGACGGCAGCCAGGATCTCGACGGCACGCGCTATGAGCGTTATCTGTTCACGCTGCCTATTGACGCGCCGCTCGGCTATCACCGCTTCCAGCTGCGTGCCGACGGCGCGGCGTTGAGCGGCGACTGCCAACGCCTGATCGTAACGCCGGCGACCTGCCACGTGCCGGACACGCTGCGCGACGGCCGCGCCTGGGGGCCGGCGGTCCAGCTCTACGGCCTGCGCTCGGCGCGCAACTGGGGCATGGGCGATTACACCGATCTCGCTGAGATCGCCGCCGGCGGCGCGGCGCTGGGCGCTGCGACGGTCGGCGTCAATCCACTGCATGCCATGTTTCCGCACAATCCCGAGCATGCCAGCCCCTACAGTCCGTCGAGCCGGCTGTTCCTGAATATTCTTTATATCGACGTCGAGGCGCTGCCCGAGTATCGCGAGTCGCCGGCCGCCCAGCAGTGGGTCGGCGATCCCGATTTTCAGGCGCGCCTCGCCGTCCTGCGCGACAGCGCGCTGGTCGACTATCGCGGCGTGGCCGCCGCCAAGCTGCCGCCGCTGGCGCGCCTGTTTCACTTCTTCGGCGAGCACGATCTGGCCGCCGGCACCGGCAGCGGCCGCGCCTTCCGCGCCTTCCAGGACGCCGGCGGCGAGGATCTGTTCCGGCACGCGCTGTACGAGGCCTTGCAGGCGCACTTCCATCGCCAGGACCCGGCGTTGTGGGGCTGGCCGGTATGGCCCGAGGACTACCGCCATCCCGAATCGCCGGCGGTGGCGGCCTTCGCCGACGCGCACGCCGAGCAGGTCGAGTTCTATCAGTACCTGCAGTGGTGTGCCGACCGCCAGCTCGGCGCGGCCGCGGCGCGGGCGCGCGATGCGGGCATGGCGCTCGGCCTGTACCAGGATCTCGCCGTCGGCGTCGACCGCGGCGGCGCCGAGACCTGGTCGCACCAGGTGCTGTTCGCGCTCGAGGCGGCGGTCGGCGCGCCGCCGGACGACTTCAATCTGCACGGCCAGAACTGGGGCCTGCCGCCGTTCATTCCGACCGAGCTGCGCGAGCAGGCCTATGCGCCGTTCATCGCCACGCTGCGCGCCGCGATGCGCCACGCCGGCGCGCTGCGCATCGATCACGTCATGGGGCTCATGCGGCTGTTCTGGGTGCCGCCGGGCCGCAGCGCGGCGCACGGCGCCTACGTGCTCTATCCCTTCGAGGACCTGCTCGGGATCCTGGCGCTCGAAAGCCGGCGCAACGAATGCGTCGTGATCGGCGAGGACCTCGGCACGGTGCCGGACGCGGTGCGCGAGGCGATGACCCGCTACCGGATACTGTCCTACCGGCTGTTGTATTTCTCCAAGGACGCGCACGGTCAGTTCCTGACACCGGACGCGTTCCCGGCGCAGGCGCTGGCGGCGGTCAGCACCCACGACCTCCCGACCGTCGCCGGCTTCTGGCAGGGCCGCGACCTGCAGGAGCGCGCCGAGCTCGGGCTGTTCCCGTCGGCCGAGCAGCGCGACCGGCAGATCCTCGGCCGCGCCGAGGACCGTGCGCGCTTGCTGTTCGCGCTGGAGCGCGAGGGGCTGCTGCCGGAGGGCATGACTACGGATCCGGCGTCGAGCCCGGAGATGACGCCGCAGCTTGCGCGCGCCATTCACCGTTATGTCGCGCGCGCCCCGGCCAGGATCATGCTGGTGCAGCTGGAGGACGTGCTCGGCCAATGGCGGCAGGTCAATCTGCCCGGCACCACCGACGAGCGCCCGAACTGGCGGCTCAAGCTCGACCTCGAGCTCGGCGCGCTGTCGGGTGACGAGCGCCTCGTGCAGATGGCCGCGGCGCTGCGCGCCGAGCGCGCGCCGCTGCCGGCGCCCCTGCCGGCGGCCGCCGTCGCGCAGCCGGTGGAGCTGATCATCCCGTCGGCCACCTATCGCCTGCAGTTCAACAAGGATTTCCGCTTCGTCGACGCCGCGCGCCTCGCTCCCTACCTGGCGCGGCTCGGCATGAGCCACTGCTATGCCTCGCCCTATCTCAAGGCGCGCGCCGGCAGCCCGCACGGTTATGACATCGTCGACCACAATGCGCTCAATCCCGAGATCGGCAGCCCCGCGGAGTACGAACAGCTCGTGCAGGCGCTGCGCACCCAGGGCCTCGGCCAGGTCCTCGACATCGTGCCCAATCACATGGGCGTCGGCGGCGACGACAATGCCTGGTGGCTGGACGTGCTGGAGAACGGGCCGGCCTCGCTGTACGCCGGGTATTTCGACATCGACTGGTGGCCGGCCAAGGAGGAGCTGCTCGGCAAGGTGCTGCTGCCGGTGTTGGGCAATCACTACGGCAAGGTGCTGGAGGCCGGCGAGCTCAAGCTCGCGTTCGATGCGGAGCGGGGCGGCTTCAGCGTGCGCTATTACGGCCATTGTTTCCCGATCGACCCGCGCAGCTATCCGCGCATCCTGAGCTTCGACCTGGAGCGGCTCGAGGGCCGGCTCGGCGGCGACGACCCGCGGCTCATCGAGCTGCACAGCCTCATCACCGCGCTGCGCAACCTGCCGGCGCGCGACGACACCGAACCGCAGCGCACGCGCGACCGCGCGCGCGACGGCCTGTTGCACAAGAAGCGCCTCGCCGAGCTCTGCCAGGCGCATCGCGATCTGCGCGAGTTCGTGGCCGGGGCCGCCGCGGTCTTCAACGGCCGCGGCGGCGGCGCGAGCGGCTACGACGCGCTGCACGCGTTGCTGGAGGAGCAGGCCTATCGGCTGTCGTACTGGCGGGTGGCGGCGGACGAGATCAACTACCGGCGGTTCTTCGAGATCAACGATCTGGCCGGCCTGCGCCAGGAGGTCCCCGAGGTGTTCGCGGCCACGCATCGTTTTATCATCGAGCTGGTGCGGCACGGCAAAGTCACGGGACTGCGCATCGATCATCCCGACGGCCTGCACGATCCGCTCCAGTACTACCGCCGGTTGCAGGCCAGCATCGCCGCCGGCCAACCCGTGACCCAGGAGGCCGGCGCCGCGCCGGTCGCGCCGCGGGCCTACGTGACCGTCGAGAAGATCCTCGCCAGCTACGAGCGCCTGCCGGAGGACTGGCCGGTGCACGGCACCACCGGCTACGAGTTCGCCAACCTGGTCAACGGCCTGCTGGTGTATGCGCCGGCGGAGCGCGCCATGCTGCGCGCCTGGCAGCGCTTCGCGCGCCTGGAGGTCGGTTTCGACGATCTCCTCTACGAGCGCAAGAAGCTGGTGATGAAGCTTGGCCTGTCGAGCGAGGTCAACGTGCTGGCCAACTACCTCGACCGGCTGTCGGAGCCGGACTGGCATACGCGCGATTTCACCCGCATCGCGTTGCGCGACGCGCTGATGGAGGTGGTTGCGTGCTTTCCGGTCTACCGCACGTATATCAGCGCCGCCGGCGTATCGGCCGAGGACCGGCGCTACGTGGAGTGGGCGATCGCCCAGGCCAAGCGCCGCAACCCGGCGATGGAGGACAGCATCTTCGACTTCATCCGCGACGTGCTGCTGGTGGCCGGCACCGAGGGCCGCGCGCCGGACTACCGTGCGGCGGTCTTGAGCTTCGCCATGCGCTTCCAGCAGTACAGCGCGCCGGTCATGGCCAAGGGCCTGGAGGACACCACCTTCTATATCTACAACCCGCTGGTGTCGCTCAACGAGGTCGGCGGCGACCCGCGCCGCTTCAGCGTCTCGCCGGCCGCGTTTCACCGCGCCAACCAGGAGCGGCTGCGGCGCTGGCCGCACACGCTGCTGTCGACCTCGACCCACGACACCAAGCGCAGCGAGGACGTGCGCGCGCGCATCGACGTGCTGTCCGAGCTGCCCGAGACCTGGCGGGCCGCGCTGGCGCGCTGGGCGCGCATCAACCGCAGCCGCAAGCTCAAGCTCGACACCGGCTCGGCGCCGAGCCGTAACGACGAGTATCTGCTCTACCAGACGCTGATCGGGATCTGGCCGGCCGGCGAGCCCGACGCCGCGGCGCTCGTACGGCTCCGCAAGCGCGTGACGGCCTATATGATCAAGGCGGTGCGCGAGGCCAAGGTGCACACCAGCTGGATCAACCCGAACGCCGATTACGAGCGCGCCCTGACCGGTTTCGTGCAGGCGCTGCTCGACGAGCCGGAGCGCAACCCCTTCCTCGCCGACTTTCGCCCGCTGGCGCGGGAGGCGGCGCGTTGCGGCTACTATAATAGTCTCAGCCAGACGCTGCTCAAGCTGACGGCGCCGGGCGTGCCCGATATCTACCAGGGCAACGAGCTGTGGGACTTCAGCCTGGTCGATCCCGACAACCGCCGGCCGGTGGACTACGCGCGGCGCGAGGCGCTGCTCGCCGAGCTCGAGGGCTGGGACCGCGAGCCGGACCAGCTCGCCGGACGCGCCCACGGCCTGCTCGACTCCCTGGACGATGGCCGCGCCAAGCTGCATCTCACCCGCCGGCTGCTGAATTTCCGGCGCGATCATTGGAAGCGGCTGCGCGACGCCGACTATCAGCCGCTGGCGGTCGGCGGTGAGCGGGCCGACCATGTCTGCGCCTTCGCCCGCACGCGCGACGATCTCGTTCTCGTCGTGGTCGCGTCGCGCTGGCATCACCGCCTCACCGGCGGCGATTGCGCGGCGCCACTCGGCGCGCTGTGGGGCGATACCGCGGTCACCCTGCCCGCGCCGATGGGTCGGGGACCCTATCGCAACCTGCTGACCGGCGAGCGTATCGACGCCGTGCCGCGTGAAGACGGCGCGATTCTCGAACTCGCCACCCTGTTTGCCCACTTCCCGGCCGTCGCCCTCCTGCATGAATAGCCCTCCCCAAAACCCGGGCCAGAGAGGAATTATTGCTAATATTAGAAGAAATTCCTCTCTGGCCCGGGTTTTGGTGTTGGTCGTACTCACGGCTTGTGCGTCGCCGGCCCAGGAGCTGGGTGCGGCACGCGAGAATGAGACCGGCAAGACGATTTATCTGGTCAGCCACGGCTGGCATGCCGGCATCGTGATCCGGCGCGCCGACGTTCCGGTCGAGGCCTGGCCGGAGCTGGCGGATTTTCCCGATGCGGAATATCTGGAGACGGGCTGGGGCGACAAGGATTACTACCAGACGCCGGATCCCCACTTCGGCATCGTCCTCAAGGCCGGGCTGCTGCCGACGGCGAGCGTGCTGCACATCGTGGGATTCAACGGCGCGGTGGAGGAGTATTTCCCCCACAGCGAGATCATCCGGCTGGAGCTGGCGGCGGACGGCTTCGCGCGCCTGATCGCCTACATCGCCGGCAGCTACGCGCGCGACGCGCGCGGCACAGGGCGCCGGCTCGGACCGGGCCTGTACGGCGACAGCCGCTTCTATCTCTCGCACGAGACCTATCATGCCTTCAACACCTGCAACGTGTGGACGGCGCGCGGCCTGCGCGTCGCCGGCCTCGACTTCACGCCGGCGACCACCCTGACCGTGGCGCGGCTGATGAAGCGCGCCGGGAAATTCGGCAGCATCGTATCGCCGGCACCACCGGCACCGTGACGGCAGGCCTGTCCGTTCGGGTGAGCGCGGCGCTGCGATTTATCCCGATCGTGTGATGCCCCGGGCTTGTCGCGCGCCCGCGCCCGCGTTAGGGTGTGGCGACGTTCCCGGCTCGCGTCGGAGGCACCCGGACACATGGCGAATTCGAAGGAAGCGCAGGGTGACCGCACGGGCGACGATACCGCCCGCAAGCTGCTCGAGACGGTGCAGGGGCTTACGCTGGAGCTGCACCCGACGCGCGTGGTGACCGAGGTCGGCCTCGACAGCGCGCTCGAGCGCGACCTGGGCTTCGACAGCCTGTCGCGCGCCGAGCTCCTGGCGCGCATCGAGCGCGCCTTCCGCGTGGGCCTGCCCGACCAACTGGTGGCGAGCGCCGAGACGCCGCGCGACCTGCTGCGCGCCATCCTCGGCAGCGTCACGCCACGGCGCGGCGCCCAGGGGCGCCAGCCGGCGCCGCTGCCGGTGGAGGAGGCCGAGGCGGCGCCGCACGGCGCCCAGACCCTGCCCGAGGTTCTGGACTGGCATGTCCGGACCCAGCCCGATCGGGTCCAGGTTCATCTCTACGGCGACGACGACGAGCCGGAGGCGATCAGTTACCGGGCGCTGCGCGCCGGCGCGCGCGCGATCGCCGCGGGCCTGGCGGCGCGCGGGCTCGCGCCCGGGCAGACCGTCGCCATCATGCTGCCGACCGGGCGTGATTATCTGTGCTGCTTCCTCGGCATTCTGTACGCGGGCGGCATCCCGGTGCCGATCTATCCGCCGGTGCGCGCCGCGCAGATCGAGGACCATCTGCGCCGGCATGCCGGCATACTCGCCAACGCCGGCGCGGTGCTGCTGATCACCGTGGCGGAGGCGAAGCCGGTGGCGCGATTGCTCAAGTCGCAGGTGCCGGCGCTGCATACCGTCGTCATTCCGGATGATCTCGCCCGGGACGCTGGGTCCTTCATGGCGCCGGCGCTGAACGGCGCGGACATCGCCTTCCTGCAATACACCTCCGGCAGCACCGGCCAGCCCAAGGGCGTGGTGCTCACCCACGCCGACCTGCTGGCGAACATTCGCGCCATGGGCCGCGCGATCGAGGTCGATTCCACCGACGTGTTCGTGAGCTGGCTGCCGCTCTACCACGATATGGGACTGATCGGCGCCTGGCTCGGCAGTTTGTATTACGCCATGACACTGGTGCTGATGTCGCCGCTGGCCTTTCTGGCGCGGCCGCAGCGCTGGTTGTGGACCATATACCGCCACCGCGGCACGCTCGCGGCCGGGCCGAACTTCGCCTTCGAACTCTGCCTCAACCGCATTCCCGACGAGGAGCTCGACGGCCTCGATCTCGGCTCGCTGCGCCTGCTGTTCAACGGCGCCGAGCCGGTCAGCCCGCAGACGCTGCGGCGCTTCGCCGACCGTTTCGTGCGCTACGGCCTGCACCGCGAGGCCATCGCGCCGGTCTACGGCCTGGCCGAGGTCGCGGTCGGCCTGGCGTTTCCGCCGCTGGGGCGCGGGCCGCTCATCGATCGCATCCGGCGCGACGTCTTCGTCGACGAGGAGCGCGCGCTGCCCGCCGATCCCGGCGACGCGCAGGCGCTCGAATACGTCGCCTGCGGCCAGCCGCTGCCGGGCTACGAAGTGCGCATCGTCGACGGCGGCGGCCGCGAGCTGCCCGATCGCCACCAGGGGCGCTTGCAGTTTCGCGGCCCGTCGGCCACCAGCGGCTACTTCCGCAACCCGGAAGCGACGCGCGCGCTGTTCGACGGCGACTGGCTGGAGTCGGGCGACCTCGCCTATATCGCCGACGGCGATATCTATCTCACCAGCCGCGTGAAGGACGTGATCATCCGCGGCGGGCGCAATATCTATCCGTACGAGGTCGAGCAGGCGGTCGGCGAGCTGGACGGCGTGCGCAAGGGCTGCGTCGCGGTGTTCGGCAGCACCGACCGGGCCTCCGGCACCGAGCGCCTGGTGGTGATGGCCGAGACGCGCGAGACCGAGGCCGCCGCCCGCGCCGCCCTGGAGGCGCACATCGCTGCGACCACCCACGATCTGCTCGGCCTGCCGCCGGACGAGGTGGTGCTGGCGCCGCCGCGCACGGTGTTGAAGACCTCGAGCGGCAAGATCCGCCGCGCCGCGAGCCGCGAGCTCTACGAGCAGGGCCGGGTCGGGCGCAAGCCGCGCGCGGTGTGGTGGCAGATCGCGCGGCTGATGGCCGCGAGCCTGTGGCCGGAGGCGCGCCGCGCGTGGCGGACCGCGCGCCATGTCGGCTACGCCGCCTATGTGCAGGCACTGTTCTGGCTGCTGGCGCCGCCGGTATGGCTGCTGGTCGTGCTGTTGCCGCGCGCGGCGTGGCGCTGGCCGGCGATGCGCGCCGGCGCGCGGCTGTTGCTGCGCCTGGCGCGCGTGCCGCTGCGCGTACAGGGTGCCGAGCACCTGCCCAAGGACACGGCCTGCGTGATCGTCGCCAACCACGCGAGCTACCTGGACGGCATCGTGCTGGTCGCCGCCCTCGACATTCCGTTCAGCTTCGTCGCCAAGGGCGAGCTTAAGCGCCAGCCGATCGCGCGGCTGTTCCTGAACCGGATCGGCGCGCAGTTCGTCGAGCGCTACGACAAGCAGAAGGGCGTGGCCGACGCCCGCCGCGCCGCCGACATCGCGCGCCGCGGCCGCGCCCTGATGTTCTTCGCCGAGGGCACGCTGCGGCGCATGCCGGGATTGCTGCCCTTCCACATGGGCGCCTTTGCCGCCGCCGCCGATGCCGGCGTGCCGGTGCTGCCGATCACCCTGCGCGGCACGCGCTCGGTCCTGCGCGACGGCTCGTGGTTCCCGCGCCGCGGCGCGATCGCCGTGCTGATCGGCGAGCCGATCGTACCGGACGGCACCGACTGGGCCGCCGCCGTGCGCCTGCGCGACGCGGCGCGGGGGCAGATATTGAAGCGCGTGGGGGAGCCCGATTTGGCTGGTGAGTAACGGAATAATGCGGGGCGTGCTAATACTACCTCAGCTTCTATTTCCGGATATAAAACCGATACACCCCTCGCGCATCCTCGGTGATCCCGAGCAGCTGGTAGCACACCGACTTCACCCAGGCGTCGACCTCGCCGACCGCCGCGGCGCAGGCGGTGACGAGTTTCAGGGTCTCGCCGTCGGCCATGGACAGCATGAGCTTGCGCGCCTGGAGGACGGGCGTGGGGCAGGGCGCGTGCTGGGTGTCGACGGTGACGTTCGCCGGCCAGGGGTCGCCCTTGAGGATGTAGAAATCGAAGCCGCGGGGCGCGGTCTTGTCGACGTAGAGGACCGGGTTGTTGGTGTGGGCGGCCCAGACGTACAGGTCGGTCTCGCAGCCCGGGTAATCGGTGGTGACGCGCAGCACCTGGCCGTTGGTCATCGACTTCAGGGCCTGGCGGATCGCGGGGATCGGCCCGGGCGATTCGATGTTCAGAATCGTGAGCGACCGGTGGAAGCGGATCTCGGGTACGGTCTGGGGCTCGGTTCGGGTCGGCACGGTCATGGTGGCGTGTCCTCCAACCACTCGGTATTGCACGTGCTTAAATTTGAGGCAACGCCCGTGCCATTCCGGCAGCGGGTGCTGTCGAATGTATGGGAGACAAACAGAGGCGAATGCGAACGGCGCGCGTGACGGGGCCGCCGGTATCACTACCGGCGCGCCTGTAACGGGAATGACCGCGCCGCGCTACTTGCGCACGTAGAACCGGTACACCCCGCGGAAGTCTTCGGTGATGCCGAGCAGTTGAAGGTGCATCGACTTCGCCCAGGCATCGACCTCGCTCACCGCCGCCCGGCAGCTCGTCACGAGCTTGAGCGTTTCACCGGCCCGCATCTCCTTCATCGCCTTGCTCGCCTTGATGACGGGCGTGGGGCAGGGCGCGTGCTTGGTGTCGACGGAGACGTTCACCGGCCAGGGGTCGCCCTTGAGAATATAGAAATCGAACCCCTGGGCGACGGTCCGGTCGATGTGCAGGATCTGGTTGTTGGTCTGCAGCGCCCAGACGTTCAAGTCGCCCTCGCAACTCGGGAAGTCGCTGGTGACGCGCAGCACCTCGCCGTTGTTCATGGTGCGCAGCAGCTTGCGGATCACCGGGATCGGTCCGGGCGAGGCCATGCCGAGGGCGTCCAGGGTCATGTGGGCGGTGATATCGGGTACGGCTTGCGGTTGGGCGTGTGCGGAACGGGTCATGGCGCCTCGTCCTCCTGTGTGTCGTGGTTGCCTTATGTCTATGCAACGCTTGTGCCAGTCGAGCGGAGCCCGCCCCGGGTGAGCCGGTAGGGCGTTCTCAGGGGCATATTAGGAGTAAATGAAACGACGAGATAGGAACTGGGTCACAACTTGGCGCAGGAATTTTTATAACTTAGTATTTATAAATTAACTGGTTACATGGTTTTTATTATGTTTGTTCGAGATTCAGCACGCCGTCGTCCGGCAGGTTCCGAAGGCGGCGACTCCAGGCGCGATCCGTGAACCCGGTGACGGAGAGCGGCCGTTGCCGGCCGACGGCGTCGGGCCGATACCGCTCGCGGCCGGCTT
>Ga0214472_10008240_pt1 | contig 10892 bp, 19 predicted proteins | sample RVTome_6_FD_207662 | JGI IMG/M metagenome (GOLD analysis project Ga0214472, IMG submission 207662) | Soil microbial communities from uranium-contaminated site in the Upper Colorado River Basin, Wyoming, United States - RVT140D175 | ecosystem: Environmental > Terrestrial > Soil > Contaminated >...
TATATACATTGTTATAGGGCGTTTTAATTCAAAATAATATGGATAATTTTTTAACAAAACTGTATTATGAGCGTTTCCAATTAACTGAAAAGGAACGCAAATTAATGAATAATCACGACTGGGAAGACTCAGAACGTGGTAAAATGGATAACGTGAGAAACGACCAATCAATTAGTGAGGTAAGGCAACAATCACAAATGATTGATAGGCTAATTGAGGCTTATGTCAAAAAAATTAAATCGGAGTAGGGTGTCTTTTTAAATGCCATATAACTACCAACATATGCAGTTCAATAAATTGAACCAACTACAAGCCGCATAATTTATCATACCTACCAAACCCACACCAACGAATACGGTGTGGGTTTTTTATTACCTTTGAACATGCGAATGACAATAGTGAAAATGTTACAATTCCTGCGGATCATGTTCAGCGATAAAAACGCTGTATCTTCAAAGAGGGTAGTTGGTACGTTTATAATAATAAACCTACTTTCACTGTTTGATATTGTTCTCTTTTTAGAGAAAGATATTTCCGACAACGCAGTAAGCATATTTTTCCTTTTCGGAACTATAGCTATGGTACTGTGGGGATATAATACATTACTAAATATATTTAAGAAATGAAGAAAGCATACATAAAAAGAGACTATAAGAAAGAAGCAACCTATGGTGTGTTTTTCTTTGACGACGACAAAGGAGGTGTTGTTAGTCTTGCCTCATTAGAACTTCCATGGAAAGATAACGCAAATGGAGTTTCTTGCATTCCATCTGGCAAATACAAAGTAAAGAAAACATACTCCCCACGATTTAAAAAACAAATGTGGGAGGTTTTAAATGTGGTTGACAGGGCTGGCATTAGGCTGCACCCAGTAAACTACGTTAGAGACTTGGAGGGTTGTATTGGGCTTGGACTTGCTATTGAGGACATTAACCACGATGGTATATTCGATATAAGCTCAAGCAAGACAGCATTTGCCATAGCAGACAAATATCTTGGTGATGAATTTGAACTCACGATATCATGAAACTAACAGAGAGAATATTGTTTTTTTTGGGAATACTCGCATTATTGCTACTGTGTGTACATTTTTACTTTAAGCCACCAGTCACAATAGAAAAAATTAAAACAGAGGTTGTCCACGATACTATCACCTACGAGGTAGAGAAGGTTATTTTTAAGCCCGTAGCTTCGATTGTAGACACTTTCTACGTAGATAGTATAATTTACACCACCGACACAACAAAGTGCCTAGAAACGCTTAAAAACACGCTATATGAGCTTCACGCTGAACGTAGTTATAATGATACGCTGAAAAATGATTCTATTGCTTTTGTTAGTGTGTTTAGTAAGGTTAAGCAGAATAAACTAACATATCAGAAGTTGACGTATAGGAATAATGCACCTACGGTTATAAATACGTTTGTGGATAAGAGAAATGAATTGTACTATGGAGGAGGAATATCCTCTACCGGAATGGTAAATTTAGGCCTAATGTACAAAACTAAGAAAGATGTTATATATGGAGTAAGCTACTCCCCTACACACAATACATTTATGGGGAGAGTTTACTTTAAGATAGGAAGATAAAAAAAGAGGCGTCGGCCTCTTGGTGTTTGGAAACAGTGTGTAAGGAGGGGATTGAACCCCTCCTTTTCTATCCTACCACTCCATCGTTCCATTGCCCAAAGTATAGAATGCCTTCGGTTTTGTCGTCATCATAAGCGAACATACAATCTCCAAGGTCAGGAGAGTAGTTTTTACTTATCAGTTCGATATTTTTCCAGTTACTAGGACGATTGTATGGGGGTCTAGGAGTGCCATCCCGAGAAATAGTACCCCTAAATTCAATACGCCTCTTTTTTGGTTCTTTGTGATGTTCTACAAGCACGATACATTTTGTTGCCATAATCATCATTATTTAGTTATTAATTCATACTCTTCACCCATGCATATTCCAGATATAGTAAATATAAGTCCAGAAGGTAAATATTGTTCTCTTAGCTTCCTAACAATAGATTTTAAAGTGTGGGCATGCATTGTGTTTGTGTTTGTTGGGAAGGCGCTTCTATCAGCCCAAATATTGCACTCGCTATTATAACTAAACCAAAAACTCCTACATTGGAGCCACCAATTCACCTTTTTACCCAAAGCTTTATTGTGAATAGGAAATTTGCTCCTATCGATCCTTCTTATAACAATCTTCCTATTTTGTTTGTAGTCAGGATTCAGACCATAGGGGTCTTTCAATGTTAAAAGCTCATCATAATACTTCCCGTAAACACTTTTCATTCTATTTTTAACGAACTCAACTGGACAGTTTTGGATAAGATAAATATCTAACCATGTGGGAGTGTTCATTATAGGTATTTCCCCATTACTAAAATCCTCTTCTGTCAACTCCCAAACCCAATAACCAACACGCTCCACATGTCCATAATGTAGGAACCCAATAACTTGTTTATCTGCCCACTCTTTAAACTCATTATAGTCTTTATATGAGTCAGTGTATGTTTTATCTATTCCAGCCATATATTTAATTTAATGATATTTTAATACGATTATAGCTATTTTCTAGCTGAATACACACAAACATGTTTCCAATACAAGAAAGTAGCTAAAAACATGCTCAAACAAGCTCCTGAGAGCCAATAGAGACATTCGTAGTTAAAGGAAACTAACGACGAATGATAATCTATGTATGTTAGCTCAAATAAAGTGTAGATCATTGCTGCATATGCAAAGACAATAGACACCCACACAAGTGTTGTAATTATTGTTTCTTTCATAGTGTTCTTTTTTCTTTTCTATTAAATCTTCTTGTTAATCCCAGCCCATCAAGACCGTTCTCAATGTTTTGTACATGGGTTGCAAATAATAAATCTGTATCTATTTGATTGTTTACAGCTCTGACAGCAGAAACAATATTTGAGTGGTCTTGATTCACGCACTGACCTATCCTCTCCAATGTCATAAATGTGTATCCCCACAACATAAAAGCAATCACTTGTCTAGCTATTACAATCTCTCTCTTGCGTCCTCTTCTCTGTATCAGGAATGGAGATATGTTGAAGTAACCACAAACCTCTCTCTTTATAATATCCTCTACTGCTGCTCTAATACCGAAGTCGAAGGCGTCTTTAAATTCATCTATTGTCCCATCAAACTTCTTAAAAGCCATTAGTTCTTTTTCTGTGTAATACATATTTTTGTTAGTTATTATTGTAGTAAAAGGAAAGACTCTCACCTTCCGGTATGGAATATCACCACTTTAATTGTAAATTCAGGCATGAAACAGAGCTTATTAAACTCCCAGCACCCCTGTTTAAGTCACTAAACCTTTATAACCATCAAACTAGAAAGCGTCCTAGTATTATATTCGGTGCTGCTTTCGTGTGCGCCCTGTTGGGGATGATCCAACGACCTTCAGATTATGAGTCTGTTGCTCTAACCAACTGAGCTAAGGGCGCAAATGCTCGTCTTTCCGAGCTATCAGTAATAAAAAATGTAGGTGCACATTTGTAAAAAAAAAGAACGCATGTAGATTATTAGGCCTCTACAAGAAGGCACTTGCACCGCAGAGAGGAACCCACCCTCCACTTCTAACCATCGTTAGCGTTCTGCCATTAAACTACTGCGGTTAAAACAGCCATCTCTTTGCGATAGCCAAGACATCTAAGACTTGGATATCCTACCACTTGGAAGGTGCTGTCTATTTTTAGTGCTATTTGTTTAATTTGTTTGATTCCCAAATATAGCATTGCATATCTCCGGCCCAATCTCATTTACTCACGTGGACGTCACTCCATGTTGGTGTCGAGCAGACTCCTGTGCCTATTAAAAACAACCAACGACCATCTCTATGTCCAATTATCAGTATCCAGATAGCGGCGTGTACACCTATAAATAGGTAGGACTATCATTTATACGTTGGTTGTTGATTTAAACAAGTGAAATTGGTAGCTGTTATTTCTTCATGAGTGATCATTTAGTCAAGTTTCAGGATAGACCACTACCAATATTCACTTATATTATCAAATAGTTTGTAAATTGCTGTCAGGGATGAATCTATATTTCGCATGCGTTAGTAATTACTCTAACAGTTATTCTATAAACTATGAACTAAATCATACTATTACAAACTCCCATTGCTGGTTTGATAATGTTTTAAAAGAAATAACTAAGTTTCTATTTATAAGTACTGTTGATATAGACGAATCAGCACAATCTGACTTACTCAATATACGGAAATACAGTTAGTTATTTCAATATTTTTAAAAGCTCCCCTATCCACAATGCTAAAGTGGAACATACTCACTGGCATCGCGATACTTATCATACCCGACAGACTGTCCATATGACCATATGCCTTACCCCAGACGGTGTCCTGTTAGCTCAGGATTATAATAAGAACATAACAGTTATGATTCTTATTACTGTCTGTATTCAGTAGGAGAGTTTAATATCATTTCAAAGAACTACAACACAAAGATATGTTGTTTTTTAGTACCGTGCAAGAGGTTTGTACGTGTTAAAGAACATCTTTTATTGTTTTTACTATTTCCCGTAAGGGGATTAGTTTGCCATTAGTCTTCTTACACTTATCCTTCCCTCCCTCCGTAAGCAGTGCGCTCTCAGGATAGAACGTCCTTTCAAACAACCTATCAGGAATCAAACTATTGACATACACCCCATGATCCTTCCATAACCACTTTTGGTTTATTGGGAATGTAATATCCGAGCTCCTCCTGCTCTTCCCTAAATTACTCCCTTTAGTGTCAACCCACAACACACCACTGGATGTCTTTAATGTGTCTTTTAGAGAGTTTTGGATAGGAGGCATGCAAACATCCACAAGGACCAAATTGATCGATTCTAACACACTTAAATAACGTGTTATGTTGTCTATCTTAAAGTCCGGTTGGTATGTGTGTCCGTGCATAAGGTGTGCCTCTGTTATCGATCTAGGCTTCTGATAGCAAATCCTTACAGGGAATGATAGAATGAATGGCTCTGGCTTATAAGTAAACTTAATACCTAATTCAGTTAACCAATCAGCAAAGAACATCTCTTCATTACTATCAAACCCTCTTTCTTGGTATCTATCCATTATTTAATCTTAGGCTCTGCTACTTTAAGCATTTGATTGAACACGCGATCAAAATCCTTATCGATATCCATTGTGTGTCTTGCTATAATAAAGTTTGTAGCTTCCTGAACGCAAGTTGTGACAAGGATATTATGAGGCTTGTTGGGATCTTCTTTATATCCACCGCCACCACCAAAAGACTTCTTTGGCGGGGTTATCTTTGGGTACTCGTATGTCTGTCCACCTGCAAATAATTTAATTATCTTGTCGGCTACCTCATACTCCTGAGTTTGTCCTTCGATAAACTTTGGATTAGATTTGTCCTGAGATACTGAAACATATCTGTCGTTTGACCCCTCAAACTTAACTACAAAGTTGTAGTTCTTTTTACCTTGGTATTCCCACTCTGATACGAATGTTACCTTTTCTACTTTTCCTGTTGCCATAATTCTATTTATTTTTATTTAAATAATACTCTGAAATTTCTTTAATTTGTTCTTTAGTGAATGTTCCTTTACCAATTGTGATGGACTCAATTTGTTTGCTTTCTTTATTCGTACAATTTAATTCAGACATGGATGCATTTAATACTAAAAACACTTTCATGTCTATTCTAGCACAACCAAACATCACATGTTTATCAAAGAATTCTGCTTTATAACCATTGATCTCAATGTCTGGTTGTTTTACTATTTCAGCCCATTTGCCTTTACTATATAATGCCCCACCCCCATCATTGAAATATATCATGCCACACCACCAGAGGGGATCATTTGATTTGGTAACATAAACATTTCTACTCGCAACACTCTTGAACCTAGTCCCAATCGGATAATCCCTTTTTGCTTTTTCAAGCAAAGCGTTGTTGATTTCTTCTTGTGTTGCTTTTCTTTTTATGTCATTAATGTCAAAGTTTGGAGTCTCAAACAAAGGTTTCCCACATAACGGTTTAAAATAGCAATATCTGCCTTCTTTCATCGAAGTTATTTCAAGTACCTCTCCATCCCATTCGTAGTGATAGAACTGGGTAATAACCAAATCCCCAATTTTGTACTCTTGTTATTTGTAGATAGGTTCAAACCATTGTTCAAGAACTCCTGATTCTTTTTCTAGCCATTCAATATATTTAGCCCAAAGAGGATTGTTCTCGTCTCTTTTTATAACAAAATATTCCGGTAATGTTTTCATGTTGTTAATTTTTAAATTTGATCGTTTAGCTCAAGTGCTATTAAGATAGATGACACTGGCGCTACAATCATTAATCCTATCAAAACCATCCCTAAGCATATTTCGCCAAGCCTTAGCACATTTATAAAACTTAATTCATTAGTAATAACAGACTCAGCATTTACTACTAATAAGTAACCTAAATAACCAATTGCTATGAATGCAATGACGCTTATTAAATATGTGATAATATATCTCATTGGTATTAATTTTTAATGAATTGTTTCCTAATTTCTTCAAAGGCTCTATGAACCAACGTATAGTCTGTTTCTTTATTGTATTTAATGTTTATTAGTGGTGTTGCATACATTATCCCCTGTAGGAGTAGCTGATAGTTTGTCTTGTGTGTTAAGTAGTATTGACAGACTGGCAACCTATATGCAATAGACTCGTCCGGATCTTCAAAAAACTTATTCTCTTTAAGTCTTTCTAAAAAGGTTTTTTCATTTATTTGTTCCTCTTGCATTATATTCTTTTAAAAATTTAACAATACATTTACCCATTTTATCTTTTTTTTTAAGTGTTTTAAAATTTAAGTTCTTCTCCTGCATCTAATCCACACTCTCTTACTAATAATACTTCTGCTTTTGAACAGTAGTCGTGTAGTTCTGATTGATCCATTTCCGATAAGGATTTGCTAACCATGAAGTAGTCTTTCAACAGGGTGTGTATCTCTATCTTGCGGGATGACTTATCCTCTACCGGAACACCCATCTGATTAAGAAGCCTATCTATCATCCCCCAATAAAACCTTATTTGATCATTCCTTGCCAATCTCAATAACTTTAACCGTTTTGCTCCACGCTTCAATCTGACCAAATAAAAACATTATCTGGTTTATGTCATCAGACAAAGCAATCCCCTTATTGACCATGCTTTTAACGGCATCTGGGAAGTTAGAACTAAATGACAACTCCTTTGTTGTTGGCTTACCATAATTCTTTGATTTTTCATCTTTGACAATTCCATGTTCAATGACGGTAAAGCAGTATTTGCCTTCTGCTACAATTGAGATTTTCTCATTTACTTTTAATTCCATAACTATTGTTTTAATTTTTATACAAACATACGTCTTTCTTCCTACTCTTGCAACATGTTTTAGAGCATGTTATTTATTTTAAACCTATCATACTCTGCTTTCATTTGATCAACAGCCGAAAAGAACTTATCAAAATCAAACTCTGGGTGTTTATCTGCCATGTCACCTGTCCAATTGTCTACCAACACATGAATGTCTGGATGAAGGAGCATGATATTGTCCGGATTTAGTTTAAAGTAAGTATATAACCCTTTCGGCAATATGTGTGCAAACATCCAATGAAATTGTTTCTTTGGTACTTTATCCAAGTCTCTCCCACTGACAACGCATTTATGTTCCCTATCTCCCCATATCCAATCAAACATTTCCCGTTGGCTCTTGAAGCCAAATCCCTCTTTTAAGCATTGTTTTAAGCTCGTAGATCCACTATCTTTCTTTTTTTGTGCAATATACTGCCTGCGGCTAGAAAACGTCTTGTGTGACGTTAGGGCATCGTTAATCGGGTTATCCTTTCGTAAATATTGATGAGCCTTGCAATATCCTCCCCCGAATACATTATGGTGGCAACCGTCTTTGCTGCACTTCTTCATATTGTGTTGATTACAAATTTTACATTGTGTATTTTTCTTATTGTTCGGGACTTCTTAACTCCGTTATAACTCAAATTATTCGATTTCGCATAATCCGGAATAGTTTGAAGATTTAGAAAATCACCCGCCAGTTCAATTAATTGAACCAACCCTTCATTACTCCATTTGCCTCTTTGAATAGTTTCACCTAGTTTATTAAGTGAAAGCCTTTCATGAGCTTAATCCACTCCATTTTTCGAGCATTCTAATCCCATTAATTACGTCCATTCTGTCAAAATCTTCCAGCCCTTCCATTTTGTCTGCAAGCTCTTTAAGCTCCTTAATTACAGATATAACTTTAGGTGCTTTAATAATTTGTACGAATTCTGTGCTTTCTTCGTGCCATCTTAAAAATATTTCCTTCAATGAATCCGGATCTTCAATCCCCACATACATTACGTGACTTGAAGAACGACCACAATTCTTGCAATATGCCCAAGAATAACAACCGTCTCGTTCTTGATGCTCCTTTACCCCAATATCATGTCCGCCACAGGATGAGCAAGGATTCACTTTTTTACTTAATTCAGCAGTTAATAATTCAATTTTTCCTTCCATGTCGATTCAAAATTTATATTCGCTCCGTTATACAAACATACAAATAAAAACAGGGCACACCAACTAAATTGATATGCCCTGTAACATGTTTTAATTAAAAGCTACTTCTTTGGTTCTTTCTTTACCTGCGTTGTTTCCTTTGGAGGCTGTTCTGTTGCTTTAGAGCCACTTTCTTCTGGTAGGTTCACTGTTAGCTGCCTTGCTCGTTTAAGTGTCTCATACGCCTCAATAACATGCTTATTCTGGTCACAGAACACAGCAAAGGCTATCTCTAATCCCTTTGCGTCAATTGCTTTTAATTCTTGTTTTTCTTTCTCCATTTGTGTTTGGTATTTGTGTGTGTCTAAAAGTAATAAAATGTTTTGTATTTTACAAGTTATTGGCGCGGGTTGTTGGATTAATAAAGAATTGTTTCATTAGTTTTGATATGACTTAATGAGAAAAACAAGCCACCACAGATCTCCAATTCATATCATTCTGAATCATCCATGTAGAATCTTTAATTATTCCCATATCATTTGATATTGAATATTGATTACTGCTTCCAAATGATGCGTCGTTGAGCCCAAAAAATACCGATGTATCTGAATTTGATACATGTAGTAATTTATTTGAAAGATAAGAACCATAATGTATGCAATTATAGACTAGATTACTTCTTTTGACCGGAAGGGTTAATTGGCATGATACGTTCGCACTGATCCCTGAGTTCGAATTAGTAGAAGATAATGTCAATTCTTTACTCGCTTGGAAATATGTTATTTGAATTCTCCCATAAGTTCCGGCTGTATTTTGTGCGGATATTGTTTGGCTTCCAGTTGGGGGATTGTTTAGATATAATATCTCTGCATAATTTCCAAGCCTTACTGTAGATATAAGAGGACTTCCCCCAATTGAAACAGGCTCATCGGCTCTGTCTCCTGTAATACCTACAACCACGAACGTTGTATTTGCTGGAATGTTGAGAGATAATGAAATGGGATCATTACTATCATTAAGCCCATCTTCGTCTCCTAAATATACTATGTCTACATCTTGGGGCTTGTTGTGTGCAAAGAATAAACTACCCATAATTAATAACCTGCATAGTTAATGAATAAATACGAACCAACTCTCTTGTATGAAACAACACTTACAGCATTTGCTGCGCTATTTATATATGCCGCAGTTGGAGGCTGTGCATTTAGGTACTTCACAGTCAAGCCGCTTGCTGCAAATGCACTGATTCCATAACCTCCGGTAGCATTCTGAATGACTACTACATCTCCTGTGCGCCCATCTGCCAAGTTAGATAAGGTGAATGTCGTAACATTTCCCGTTAACGTAATACTTCCATTTATCCCAGAAGACGTGTCCATCGTAGGTGTAGCCGAATAAGTCACCGTCTGACTATCTGAATCATACGCCTTTGCTTTCATGCTCGTACCTGAGGTAACCGCTCCCGTGACTGTCACATCACTCCCACTAACCAAAATGGGGCTATTCGCCAACCCGCTAGCATCTGATACGTGATAAGGGATGTAGCCGTCTGATAAGTTAGTTAGTTTGGCGGTTGTGGCTTGGATGTTGCCGTTGATAGTGACCTGTGTCGATGGGCGAAGATAAATTATCCCATCAGCATTGTCGATATACAGATTGTTGTCCGAATATAAATTGAACAAATCCCGGCTTACACCACTCGTATTTCTCCCCGCAATTGCATTGTTGTTTTGTAACTGTATCTTCCCTGAAAACGTTCCTGCCGTGGCAGTAATGCTTCCTGCAATATTCAGCGTACTCCCCGATTGGCTTACTATTGAATTAGCCAGTCCGCTTGCATCGCTTACATGATAAGGTAGATAGCCGTCTGACAAAGAGGTTAGCTTGGCAGTTGGTCCTATGAAGTTACTGGATGCGTCTATTACTGTTGTGCCATTGACTTGATATGCGCCAGTTTTTAAATCGAAACCTGTATCGTGCAACGTGGCTCTTAATATAGCATTCGTTCCAAATGATAATGGATAATTTTCGCTTGTTCCCATAATACCGGAATAAGCTACTGCGCCACTTAATAATCCGCTAGAACTACTTCCATGTATTCCAATTAAGAAATTGGAAGATCCATTTGCAATTTCAATCCAACTTCTATTTGTTCCCGTTGAACTTATGAATTTTTGAACATTTTGCGCTACGCTAAATACATTAGCCGCATTCAACCTAGCCAAATTCCCCGTATCAGTCAAATCAGTACTTGCAAGTGTTATATTACTGCTCAATGCCTTACCGGCCACTGTTCTTGTGAGCGGAACGTATGTTGAAGCTGCTGTGGTGGTTGTTAGATAGTCATTTGTGTCAAGCGTCCATGTATTTG
>Ga0214472_10008242_pt1 | contig 10891 bp, 11 predicted proteins | sample RVTome_6_FD_207662 | JGI IMG/M metagenome (GOLD analysis project Ga0214472, IMG submission 207662) | Soil microbial communities from uranium-contaminated site in the Upper Colorado River Basin, Wyoming, United States - RVT140D175 | ecosystem: Environmental > Terrestrial > Soil > Contaminated >...
GGGCGCGCAAGTCGGCGAGGAGCTTGCGCGTGAACTCGCGCAGGCTCTCGACGTCGGTGTCGCCTGCGTCCTGTCGACCCACGCGGAGGCCTCCCGAAAGCGGGCGCAGTGTAGCAGGCTGAGTGACTTAGGGCGGTCGCTGCAGCGCCCTCGCGAACGACGCCGCAGGGTGAGCGAGCAGGGATTCGAGTCGCCGCTCAGGCGCGGACGGCGGTGTCGGCGAAGAGCGCGGCGATCGGCGGCGGCTTGATCTCGCCGGCGTGGGTCAAGAGCGTGCCGGCGACGACCTCGTCGCTCTCGGGCACGGTGAGCTCCCGGGTCTTCTTGTTCCACAGCAGCATGAGCAGGTTGTAGACGTTGCGCGAGTAGAGGAGGCTGGCGTCTGCCGAGACGGTGGCGGCCAGGTTCGCCGGGCCGAGGACGAGCACGCCGTGGTGGACCACCTCTTCGCCGGCGCGCGTCAGTTCGCAGTTGCCGCCGGTCGCGGCGGCGAGGTCGACGATCACGGCGCCCGGCTTCATCGCCTCGACCATGTCGCGCGTCACCAGCACCGGCGCGCGCTTGCCCGGCACCTGCGCGGTGGTGATCACCGCGTCGGCGTGCGACAGTCGCTCCTCGAGGACGGCGCGCTGCTTGTCGAGGAACTCCGGCGTGACCTCCTTGGCATAGCCGCCGGCGTCCTCCGCCGAGTCGAGCTCGGGCAGGTCGATGAATCTCCCGCCCAGCGACTCGACCTGCTCCTTGACCGCGGCGCGGACGTCGGAGACTTCGACGACGGCGCCGAGCCGCTTGGCGGTGGCGAGCGCCTGCAGGCCGGCGACTCCCGCGCCCAGCACCACGATGCGCGCCGGCTGCACGGTGCCCGCCGCCGTCATCATCATCGGCAGGTACTTGCCGAGTCTCTCGGCGGCGACGATCACCGCCTTGTAGCCGGCGAGCGAGGCCTGCGAAGAGAGCACGTCCATCGCCTGGGCGCGCGTCGTGCGTGGCACGAGCTCCATGGCGAAGGCGGTGATGCCGCGCTCGGCGAGCCGGCGCGTCATCGGCAGGTTCGAGTACGGATCGAGCAGCGCCACGAGCACCGAGCCGGGGCGCAGCGCGTCGACCTCGGTGACCAGCGGATCGCTCACCTTGAGCACGACGTCCGCCGTCTTCCAGGCGGCGTGGGCGGACGGCACGAGGCGGGCGCCGGCCGCTTCGTAGGCGGCGTCGGAGTAGCCCGACGCCGCGCCGGCGCCGATCTGGATCTCGACCCCGAGGCCGGCCGCGGTCATCTTCTTCACCGTCTCGGGGACGGCGGCGACGCGGCGCTCGCTCGAACGGGCCTCTAACGGAACGAAGACGCGGGTCATGGCGTGGGGGGCTCCTCGGCGGGTGGAACGCGCGGCATCGTACCGGGCGGCGTCGCGCCGGTGCAACCGGCCGCGCGCGCCGCTCGGCCCACCCGGCGGGGCGGGCGGCGGCCTCCGGCGCGGCCGCGACCTAACTTTCGCCCCGGCCGGCGAGGTGCTCGGCGCGCGAGAGGTCGAGCACGCTCTTCACCGGCGCGAAGGTCCATGCGGGGACCTCGACGAAGAGCGTTTTCCAGCCTGCCATGCCGCCGTTCCAGAGGCCGGGCCGTTCGAGCACGGTGAGCTCGCGGCCGCTCTCGCTCCGCTGTGTGACGAGCGACGCCGCCGGATCGACGAAGGCGTCGAGCCGGTACGGCGCGCCGCTCGCGTCGCGCAACGCCAGCGCGAGGTCGACGGGATTGAAATGCGTGGACGAGCGCCAGATCGCCGCCTGCTCCGGTTCGGCGAGCTCGACCTCGGAGTCCTCGACGATCTGCAGCGACAGCGTCCCGTCGCGTCCCGCCAACCAGAACGGCCCGCCGCCCGGCTCGCCAGTGTTGGCCACCACGCCGGCGACGCGCGCCGGCGCCGCGCCACGCCGGCGCGTGGCGGCGAGCTCGAGCAGGCGCCCGACCAGGATCGTCTTCCAGCGTCCGATCTCGGCGTGGCGAGCCGCGGGCAGGACGTTGTCGATGTTCTTGACGAACACCAGGTCGCCACCGCTCGCCTCGAGGTTGCCGACGAGCGCACCGTGGCCGGCGGGGCGCAGCAGCAGCCGGCCGTCGGCGCCGCGCGCCGGCTCGCCGCGAGCGTCGAGCGCCAGCGTGTGGGTGGCTCGCGACTGCTCCGAGAAGCCGACCTCGAGCTGCGCGCTGCCGCCGAGCCGCACCCGCTCCGCCGCGAGCGCACGCGCGAAGGCGGGGCGCTCGCCCGGCGCGACGGTGAAGTGGTAGCGCGCGACGAGCGCGTCGTCGACGAGGTAGGCGAGCCCTTCGCGGAGCTGCTCGGCGAAGGCCGTGCGCGGACCGTCCGGGGCGCGATGGAACGCCAGCAGGGCTTTGGGCGCCGCGGCGGCGGCGAAGCCGTCCTCGTCGAGCAGCGTCGCGAGGAGCGCGCCGACGGGCTCGCGCGCCAGGCGGCGGACGAGCTCGGCGGGGGCGACGCCGAGATGCGCCGCCCAGGCCTCGCCGAGCGCCAGGCGCGGCACGGCGGCGACGAAGCGGACGGCGGCGAGCGCCTCGGCCGAGCCCGCCGCGGCGAGCTCGGCGAGCTCGCCGGCGGTCGCCCGAGGGTGGCGGCGGCGCACCGCCTCGAGCTCGCCGAACATGCGCGTCGCGGCGCCGGAAGCGGGGACGAACTTGCTCAGGCGGCCGGCGCGCCGCGCCGCGTCGCCGCGCCGGAAGAGCTCCTCCTGCCGCGCCGCCGGGAGCCGCTCGATTCCGTCGCCGGGCGTGCACGCCCGCACCAGGCGCGCCTTCGTCGGCGGCTGGCGCAGCAGCGCGAGCTGTCGCTCGGCCTCGGCCGGAGCGATGCCCTCGGCGGCGAGCTCGGCGAGGTCGGCGGGCGAGAGCCCCGCGCCGCTCATGCCGCGAAGCGCGGCAGGCGGTCGCGCACCTCGGCGAGGCGCGGCGCCGCGGCGTCTCTCGGCGAGAGCAGCGGTGCGGCGAGCGGCCACTCGATGCCGATCTCGGGATCGTCCCAGCGGATCGTGAGCTCGGCGTCGGGGTCGTAGAGCGCCGTGCACTTGTACTCGACTTGGGCGTGAGCGGAGGTGACGCAGAAGCCGTGCGCGAAGCCGGGCGGGATCCACAGCGAGCGCAGGTTCGCGGCCGAGAGCGTGACGCCCTCCCAGCGGCCGAACTCGGGCGAACCGACGCGCACGTCGACGGCGACGTCGAAGATCTCGCCTTCGATCGCACGCACCAGCTTGCCCTGCGGCGCGGCGGTCTGCAGGTGCAGACCGCGCAACGTGCCGCGGCGCGAGGCGGAGTGGTTGTCCTGCACGAAGGCGACCGCGAGCCCCTGTGCCGCGAACTTGCCCGAGTGGAAGACCTCGAGGAAGAAACCGCGCTCGTCGCGGTGGACGAGCGGCTCGACGACGAGGATCCCCGGCAGGCCGGTGGCGACGAGCTTCAAGCGACCGGCCCTTCGGCGACCACCCGGCGCAGGTAGTCGGCGTACTCGGTCGCGCCGAGCGCCGCCGCCTGGGCGAGCACCGCGCCGGCGGTGAGCCAGCCCTGGCGCAGCGCGATCTCCTCGAGGCAGGCGACCTTGAGCCCCTGCCGCCGCTCGACGGCGGCGATGAACTCCGCTGCCTGCAGCAGCGTCTCGTGGGTGCCGGTGTCGAGCCAGGCGATGCCGCGGCCGAGCGGGACGACGGCGAGCTCGCCCGCCGCGAGGTAGGCGCGGTTGACGTCGGTGATCTCGAGCTCGCCGCGCGCCGAGGGCGTGAGGCCGGCGGCGATCTCGAGCACGCGGTTGTCGTAGAAGTAGAGGCCGGTGACGGCGAGCGCCGAGCGCGGGCGCGCGGGCTTCTCCTCGATCGACAGCGCCCGGCCGTCGGCGGCGAGCTCGACGACGCCGTAACGCTCGGCATCGCGCACGCGGTAGGCGAAGATGGTCGCTCCCGTCGGCTGCTCGGCCGCGCGCCGGAGCAGCTCCGGGAAGCCGTGCCCGTAGAAGACGTTGTCGCCGAGCGCGAGCGCCACGCGGTCGCGGCCAACGAAATCGCGGCCGAGGAGGAAGGCCTGCGCCAGCCCCTCGGGCCGCGGCTGCTCGGCGAAGTCGAGGCGCAAGCCGAAGTCGCTGCCGTCGCCGAGCAGGCGCCGGTAGGCCGGCAGGTCTTGCGGCGTCGAGACGACGAGGATGTCGCGGATGCCGGCGAGCATCAGGCTCGACAGCGGGTAGTAAACCATCGGCTTGTCGTAGATCGGCAGCAGCTGCTTCGACACGCCGCGGGTGACCGGGTAGAGGCGGGTGCCGGCGCCGCCGGCGAGGACGATCCCCTTCATCGCGCGCGGCGCGATCCTATCAACCGCGCCTGTAGGATCGCGCCGCCGTGACCACCGCGCAAGCCGTCGCCCTCGCCCTGGTGCAGGCGCTCACCGAGTTCCTGCCCGTCTCCTCGTCGGGGCATCTCGTCCTCATGCCCGGGCTGCTCGGCTGGAGCGACCAGGGGCTCGAGTTCGACATCGCGACGAACACCGGCACGCTGCTCGCCGTGGTCGCCTACTTCCGCGCCGACCTCGCGCGACTCGCGCGCGGCGTCGCGGCGTCGGTGCGCGACCGCGACGCCGGCGCGGCGGAGGCGCGGCTCGCCTGGGCGCTCGCGCTCGGCACCGTCCCGGCCGCGCTCGCCGGCCTGCTGGTCAAGGATTGGGTGGCGACGGCGGCGCGCGGCTGGCGGCTGATCGCCGTCAACGCCGTCGTCTACGGTCTGCTGCTGCTCGCCGCCGATCTTCTGGGGCGCAAGCGCCGCGGGCTCGACGAGCTCGGCCGCCGCGAGGGCGTGCTCGTCGGCCTGGCGCAGACGCTGGCTCTCGTTCCGGGCACCTCGCGCTCCGGCGTGACGATGACCGCGGCGCTCGCGCTCGGCTACACGCGGGAGGCGGCGGCGCGCTTCTCGTTCCTGCTCGCGGTGCCGATCGGCGTCCTCGTCGGCGGCAAGCAGCTCGTCGATCTCGCCCGCGGCGTGCCGCTCGGCGTCGAGCCCGCGGCGCTCGCCGTCGGCATCGCCGTCTCGGCGCTGGCCGGCTACGGCGTCATCGCGCTGCTCCTCGGCTGGGTACGGCGGCATTCGCTCGCCGTCTTCGCCGTCTACCGCCTGGCGCTCGCCGCGGCGCTCTTCGCCTACTTCTCGCCGTCCGGCGGCTGAGCCTCGGCGCGCTCCGGGAAGAGGAGCGAGGCGGCGACGCTGCCGACGAGAAGCAGCGCGATCACTCCCAGCGAGAGGCCGATCGGCACGTGGTAGATGCCGCTCGCGAGCATCTTGACGCCGATGAAGGCGAGCACCAGGCCGAGCCCGAATCCGAGGTAGTGGAAGCGGCCCATGAAGTCGGCGAGCAGGAAAAAGAGCGCCCGCAGGCCGAGGATGGCGAAGATGTTCGAGGTGAAGACGATGAACGGGTCGCGCGTGATGCCGAAGATCGCCGGGATCGAGTCGACGGCGAAGACCACGTCGGTGGCCTCGATGACGACGAGGACGAGGAACATCGGCGTCGCGTAGGTCCTGCCGTCGAGGCGCACCAGGAAGCGCTGGCCGTGGTAGATCGAGCTCACCGGCAGGAAGCGGCGCACCAGACCGAGCATCGGATTCTTTTCCGGGTCGACCTGCGTCTCGCCGGCGACGAGGAGCCGGACGCCGGTGAAGAGCAGGAAGGCGCCGAACAGGTAGATCGTCCAATGGAAGCGCGTGATGAGCGCGGTGCCGGCGAGGATGAATGCGGCGCGCATGACGAGGGCGCCGAGAATGCCCCAGAAGAGCACGCGGTGGCGCAGCGCGCCGGGCACGCCGAAGTAGCTGAAGACGACGAGGAAGACGAACAGGTTGTCGACCGAGAGCGCATACTCGATCAGGTAGCCGGTGACGAACTCGAGGCCGATTCGCGTGCCGAAACGCCAGAACAACCAGCCGGCGAACAGTCCCGAGAGCGAGACGAAGAAGAGCGTCCACAGCGCCGCCTCGCGTGCCCGGATGACGTGCGCCTTGCGGTTGACGATCCCCAAATCGATCGCCAGCACGGCGGCGACGCCGGCCAGAAAGACCGTCCACATCATCGGCGTGCCGATCGTCGGCATGGGTGGAGAGTCTAGTCCGCATCGCTCGCCGGTCCGCTCCGCAACGGCGTCCGATCCGTCGTGCTAGCTTCGCCGGCCGTGGCCCTTTTCGTCAGCTTCGAAGGCCTCGACGGCAGCGGCAAGTCGACGCACCTCGAGCGTGCCTCGCGCTGGCTCGCCGGCCGCGGTAGCGAGCACCTGGTGACCCACGAGCCGGGCGGAACGGTCATCGGCGCCGCCATCCGCAAGGTCTTCCTCGACCGTCGTCACGGCGCGATGGACCCGCGTGTCGAGCTGCTGCTCGTCTTCGCGGCGCGGCGCCAGAACTTGGTCGAGCGCATCGAACCGGCGCTCGCGCGCGGCCACCACGTGCTCTGCGACCGGTGGACCGATTCGACGATCGCTTACCAGGGATACGGCCGTGGTGTGCCGCTCGCCGACATCGCCGAGGTCGAGCGCCTTGCGACCGGCGGCCGGCGGCCGGACCTCACGCTCTATTTCGACCTGCCGGCCGAGCAGGCCCGCGCACGCGGTCACTCGCACCACCGCCGAGCGAGCGGCCGCGTCGACCGGCTCGACGCCGAGGACCTCGCCTTTTACGAGCGCGTGCGCGCGGGATACCTCGAGCTGGCGCGCAGCGAGCCGGAGCGCATCCGGGTGATCGACTCGTCGGGCTCGCTCGAGACGACCGAGGGAGCGGTGCGCGCCGCGCTCGCCCCGCTCGCGCCGGCCGGGGCGGCGAGGTGAGCGGCGACACCGTCGCCGGGCTCGCCGCGCTCGCGCGCGCGGGCCGGCTGTATCCGTCGCTCGTCCTGCACGGGACGAGCGAGGCGCGCCGGCGGGCCGCCGCGGCCGAGCTCGGCCGGACGCTGCTCTGCGAGCATGCGCCGGAAACGCGGCCATGCGGCGAGTGCCGCCACTGCCGGCGCATCGTCGCGCCGCCGATTCCGGCGCGGGACGAGAAGGAGCGGGCGAAGCAGGAGAGGGAGAAGCGGGAGAACCCGCCGCCGTTCCATCCGGACTTCGGCTGGCTCGAGCGCGACGCCAAGACGGTGACCTCCGCCGAGGCGACGCGCGAGGCGCTGCGCGCCGCGCACGCGAGCCCGTTCGAGGCGCGCGGCCAGGTGTTCGTCGTCGCCGAGGCCGACACGCTCTCGGGCGAGGCGGGAGACGCCCTCCTCAAGCTCCTCGAGGAGCCGGGCCTCGGCGCGCCGCGCCACTTCCTGCTCCTCGCCCCGTCGCGGCTCGACCTCGCGGCGACGCTGCGCAGCCGCTCGCTGGCGGTCTACCTCGGCGCCGCCGAGCCGGAGGACGAGGCGCAGCTCGCCGCCGTCGCCGCCGGGGTCGCCGCGAGCGTCGCCAGCTACGCGCGGCGCAGGAGCGGGCTCGATCTGCTCGCCGCGGCGATGCACCTCGCCAAGGCCGGCGACTTCAAGGACCCGCGCGCCCAGGCGCCGTGGAGCCACGCCGCCGCCGCCCTGCGCACCGCCGCCTACGCCGAGGCGACTCCGCCCGCCTTCCGCCGAGCGCTCCTCGACCTCGCTCACGACCTCCTCGCCGAGGCGCCGCCTCTGCGCCTGCGCGGCATCACCGCCGAGCGCATCCTCGAGGGTCTGGTCAGCCGCCGGCTGGCGGGGTAGGGGGCGCTCGAGGCAGAGGCCTGCGTGGCCGGTCGCTCGAGTGCGATCAGCTCTACTCGAGCTTCTGGTAGAGCTCGTACGCCTCGCTCGGCGTCGCATTGTCGTGGACGACGGCGCGGACGGCGCGGAGCATGGCGACGGGGGCGGCGGACTGGAAGATGTTGCGGCCCATGTCGACGCCCGAGGCGCCCTGGTCGATCGCGTTGCGGGCCATCGTCAGCGCGTCGAGCTCCGGGAGCTTCTTGCCGCCGGCGATGACGATCGGCACCGGGCAGCACGAGGTCACCGTGTCGAAGCCGATTGCGACGTAGTAGGTCTTGACGTAGTGGGCGCCGAGCTCGGCGCAGATGCGGGTGGCGAGGCGGAAGTACTTGGCGTCGCGCACCATCTCCTTGCCGACGGCGGTGACGGCGAGCACCGGTACGCCGTAGCGCGTGCCGGCGTCGACCAGGCGCGTCAGGTTGTGGATCGACTTCGTCTCGTGCTCGCCGCCGACGAAGACCTGCACCGCGAGCGCCGCGGCGTTCAGGCGCAGCGCGTCCTCGATGTCGACCGCGATCTCCTCGTTCGAGAGCTCCTTCAGGACGCTCGGCCCGCCCGAGGCGCGCAGCACGATCGCCGGCCGCGACGCGGGCGGGATCATCGTGCGCAGGGCGCCGCGGGTGAGCATCAGCGTGTCGGCGAGCGGGACGAGCGGCACGATCGAGAGGTCGATGCGCTCGAGCCCGGTGGTCGGCCCCTGGAAGTAGCCGTGGTCGACGGCGAGCATCACGGTGCGCCCCGAAGCCGGGTCGAAGATCCGCGCCAGCCGGTTCTTCATCCCCCAGTCGTAGTGCGCCGAGCCCTTGAGGAAGAAGCCGTCGCTCGCCTGCGGCACGCCGACGTGGAACTCCTTGCTCTCGCGCTCGCCGTCGGTGTCCGCCATGCTCGCCTCTCGGTCCCCCTGGGGTGCGGCGGGGCGGAGCGTAACACCGGCGCACCGCAGCACCGGGCGCGGCTCACTTCTTCGGCGGTCGCGTCGGGCGGATCTCGATCAGGCTCGGCAGCGCGCGCTCCGGGAAGTCGAGGAGATCGGTGACGACCCTCGCCACGTCCTCGGGCTGCAGGCGCCAGCTCTTGCCGTCCTGCATCCGACCCGAGCCGAACTCGGTCTCGACCGAGCCGGGGAGGATCGCGGCGACGCGGATCCCGAAATGGCGCAGATCGAGCATCGCCGCCTCCGACATGCCGAGCAGGCCGAATTTCGAGGCGTTGTAGGCGGCGCCGCCGGCCATCGGGTTCTTGGCGGCGAGCGACGCGATGTTGAAGATCCAGCCGCGCCCCTCGCGCTTCATGAGCGGCGCCACCGCGCGGATGCCGAGAAAGCAGCCCACCAGGTTGACGTCGATCACCTCGCGAAAGATCGCGGGGTCGATCTCGTCGATGGGGGCGAAATGGCCGAGGCCGGCGTTGTTGACCAGCACGTCGAGCCGGCCGTCGGTCGCGTCGATCTCGGCGACGAGCGCCTCCCAGGCGGTGGGGTCGCGCACGTCGCAGACCCGGGCGGCGGCGAGCGGCGGCGGGAAGCGCTCGCCGAGCACGCGGGCGGCACGGGCGACCGTCTCGCCGGTGCGCCCGGTGAGCCAGACGCGCTCGCCGCGCCCGAGCAAGGCCTCGACGACGGCGCGGCCGATGCCGCGCGTGCCGCCGGTGACGAGGGCGACGCGGGGGGTGGAGTCGGTCACGGCGGAGCCTCCTTCCCGGGGCGGGGAGCGGGCCCGCTCCGTCGCGCGGCATCCTATCGGCCGCTGCTGGCGTACAATGCTCTGCCGTGAGCCGCTCCCGCCTCCGCCCGTCCCTCGTCGCCCTCGCCCTCGTCGGCGCGCTCTTCGCGCCGACAGCGGGCGTCGCCTGCGAGGCGCGCCAGCACCGCTGCCCGGGCATGCCGCCCGAGCTCGCGGCGCTCTGCCACCAGGCGAAGACGATGGCGCCCGACTGCTGCCAGCACGAGCGTCAGGCGCCCGAGCGCCGCAACGGCAACGAGCTCTCGGCGCCGGCGCTCCTTGCCGCCGCGACCGCCGCGCCGGCGACGATCGAAGCCGCCTCGGCCGCGGCGCCGCTCGTTCCGGGCGCCGGATTCTCGCGCGACGCGAGCTTCCACGAGCTCGGCCTCTTCACGCTCCACGCCGTCTTCCGCATCTGATCCCGCGCACGAGGGAGAAGTGTGTCCGTCCGGGCCCTTCGGTCCGGGTGAACCTCGCATTCGGGAGACGGGAAAGTGGATTCGACTCCGCTTCGCCACAGATGGATCCGGCCGCGCCTCGTGGCGCTCGGCCTGGCGCTCGCTTCGGCGCTCGCCGCGCAGCCTGAGCCGGCGCTTCCGGCCGACGCTCCCGCGGCGACGCGGTCGAGCCTCGTCGCGTTCGAACGCCTGACCCTGATCGCAGCGCCGGGCCTGCGCGCCGCGCGCGAGCGGCTGGCCGCCGCCGAGGCCCGCCTCGCGGGCCGCGGGCACCTGCCCGATCCGATGCTCGAGGTCGAGGTCATGGACGCCCTGCCCACCGGCGGCCGGCCGACGTGCGGCCGATGGTGCGCCAGCCGTTGCCTGGGCGCGGCAAGCGCGCCGCCGAGCGCGCCGTCGCGGCGGCCGAGATCGAGGTCGCCCGCGCCGAGCTCGCCCTCGCCGAACGGATGCTCCTCGCCGAGCTGCGCGCCGCCTGGGCGGAGCACTGGCGGGCCGAGCGTGAGCGCACTCTGCTCGGCGAGGCGCACGAAGCGATGGATCTCCTCGTCGCCGACGCCGACGCACGCCTCGCGGGCGGCGCCGGAAGCCTCGGCGAGGCGCTCGCCGCGCGGCGCCGGCTGCGCCGCCACGAGCTCGAGATGGAGGACGCCGACGCGGCCTTTCTCATCGCCGTCTCGCGGCTGGCCGAGCTGGTCGGCAGCGAGCCGCCGCCGGCGATGCCGCACGGCGTCGAGCTCGGCGCGATGCCGCTGCCCGACCTCGACCTCGCCGCCGCTGTCGCCGCCGACCCGCGGCTCGCCGTCGCCGAGGCGCGCGCGGCGCTCGCCGCCGAGCGGCTCGCGGCGATCCGGCTCGAGCGCCGGCCCGACTGGGCAGTGGCCGCCGGCTTGCGCGCAATGGAGGGCGACACGACCGAGCTC
>Ga0214472_10008244_pt1 | contig 10890 bp, 14 predicted proteins | sample RVTome_6_FD_207662 | JGI IMG/M metagenome (GOLD analysis project Ga0214472, IMG submission 207662) | Soil microbial communities from uranium-contaminated site in the Upper Colorado River Basin, Wyoming, United States - RVT140D175 | ecosystem: Environmental > Terrestrial > Soil > Contaminated >...
GCTTCGACCAGATCGCGGGGCACTGGCTCGATCGCGCGCCGCTTACCTGGTCGCTGACCGATGCGACGCCCGTCGGCCAGATGGCCTGCTTCCTCCTGTCCGACTGGTCGAGCATGACCTCGGGCGAAATGATCCACGTCGACGGCGGCTACCACGCCATGGGGACCGATATCCGCGGGGCGCGACTCGAAAACTGACCTCTGGCGTCGCGCGGGGAGCCGCCGCTATGCTGGCGCCGATCATCGCAGCGGGAGCCGAGCCGGTGGCCACTGACGAGAAGCTCGAGAAGCTCCGGCGCGTGCCGCTCTTCGCCGGCTTCGGCAAGCGCGAGCTCGAACGACTCGGGATGTTGACCGATGAGGTCGACCTACCCGCCGGCCGCGTCCTGATGCGGCAGGGCGATCCGGGGGAGGAGCTGTTCGTGCTCATGCGCGGCGCGGCGCGCGTGGAGCGCGACGGACGCGACCTGGTCGCGATGCATGCCGACGACTTCTTCGGCGAGATCGCGCTCATCGACGGCGGACCGCGGACGGCCACCGTCACGCTGACCGAGGACAGCGCCCTGCTGGTCGTGGGGCGGAGGCAATTCCAGCAGCTGCTCGACGAGTTCCCCGAGGTCCGCCTCCAGGTGCTCGAGGCGTTGGCTGCGCGGGTTCGGTCGGCGGAGACCGACGCGGCGCATTAGGCGGCCGGGATTGAGCCCACCCGCACCGGCTCGCGGATCCCGCGCAGCTTGATCTCCCGGATCACCGCCCCCGGCTGCGCGTCTGTGGCCGCCGCCAGGGTCTCCTCGCTGGCGAGGATCTCGTCGCCTGCCGCGAGTGCGGCGATCCGCGCGGCGACGTGCACCGCCTTTCCCTCGTAGCCTGCTCCTGCGCGAATCGCGCTTCCCGAGTGGATTCCGATGCGGACGCTCGGCGCGAAGCCATGATCGCGGCGGTGGGCAGCGAGCGTGCGCTGGATCTCTCGCGCGCACGCCAGCGCCGCGTCTGCTGACGGGAACGCGACGAAGAATCCATCGCCGGCGTGGTCAATCTCCTCGCCGCCGGAAGACGCGATGAGCGACCGCACCGTCCTGTCATGCCAGGCCCGGACTCGCGTCCACGCCTCGTCCCCGACGGCCTCGATGAGGTCGGTCGAGCGCACGATGTCGGTGAACATCATCGTCCGGATCGCGGCCTGCGGCGCGCTGTCCTGCGCGGCGACCGATGCGAGCGCGCTCGCGGCTCGAGCGGCGTCTGGCTCACCGCCCAGGCGTTCAAAGGTCGCGACCGCGGCCCGGAGCTCGAGCGCGGCGGCATCCGGGTCTCCGACCGCGCGATGCGCCTCGGCAAGCAGGACCCGTGCGCGAGCCGTCTCGTACGGCGCGTCGGTCTCGTGCCACAGCCGCCGCGCCCGTTCGAGCGTGGAGATCGCGGTTGCGTGATCTCCTCTCCGCAGCAGCAACTCTCCGCGCGCGGTCGAGGCCGCGGCCCGCAGCGCGTGCGTCCCGAAGTCTTCCGCGATCTGCTCCATTTCGGCGGTCGCCACCTCGGCCGCCTCCAGGTCTCCGTGGGCGACCGCGAGCTCGGCCAGCGCGGGCAGCACCCGGGCACGACCAAGCCGCGTGCGCGAAGCATCCTCCAGCGCACCCCGCAGCAGCGCTATTCCGGCCTGCGGCTTCCCCTGCGCAAGCCGCAGCAGCGCCAACCCTGGGACCGGGGCGCGGCCGAGCTCGTGCGCCTGGCGGAAGGCCTCCTCCGCGGCTTCAAGGTCTCCGACGCGCAGACGGATCTCGCCGATCTGGTAGAAGCCCTCGCCGGCGTAGTCGAGGCAGAAGTCGCTGAGCTCGGCGCACGCCTGCCGCGCTTCGGCCTCGGCGTCGCCCCATGCGCCCCGCAGCGCGGTGACCTCCGCGCGCCGAACGCGGCACATGCCGGGGAACCCCGAGATGGCCTGCCGGTCGCACCAGCGTCGGGCGGCCTCCGAAAACTCCGCTGCGCGGCGGTAGTCGGTGAGGTCCTGGCACGCGACGGTGACATTGCAGTAGATGACCGCGGTGGGGTACGGCTCGAGCTCGCCGCCGACGGCTGCCACCATCGCCTCGTCGAGCAGGGCGAGGCCCTCGCTCACGTCGCCGCGTGCGACCAGGACGCGTCCCTTGTCCTGGAGGCCAAGGGCCTCGAGGTTGCGATCGCCCAGCCGCTCGCCAACCTCGAGGATCGTGTCCGCCTGGCGCAGCGCCTCATCCAGGTCCCCCCCGGAGAGCGCTCCATTCAGTCGCGCGCGAGCCAGATAGCCGTGCTCAGGCGCCTGCGGGATGCCGGCCAGCAGGCGCTCCGCGCTCCCGACCCAGCCACTGGCCATGGAGCTCTGCAGGCGATGGCTGTAGTCGTTCGCCAGCATCAACGCAGCCATTGCCGCGCGCGGCTTGTCGCCGGCCTTCAGATGTGCCGCGTACGCGCGCTCTCGGACCTCGATCGCCGTGCCGAGCCGGCCCAGCCACCAGGCGGATGCGCCGAAGCTGTCGAGATCCTCGCGTTCGAGGACGCCGCGCTCATCGGCCTCCTTCAGGAGGTCGAACGCCTCGCCCCAGCGGTGCGCCGTTGCGGCATCGCGAGCGGCCTGAAGCGTCTCGACCTCACCTCGGGCACTCCCCATGGCGAAGACGGTACTACAGGATCACCGGCTTTCCAGCGCCAGCAGCCAGGCCTTCGCCGGCAGCCCGCCGCCGTATCCGCCGAGCCCGCCGCTCGCGGCGACCACGCGGTGGCACGGGACGATGAGCGCCAGGCGGTTCGACCCGTTGGCTCGCCCCACCGCGCGGGAGGCCGCCGGCGCGCCGACGCGCGTCGCGAGCTCGCGGTACGAGATCGTCCCGCCGTAGGGAATGGCCCGCAGTTCGGCCCACACCCGCTCCTGGAAGGCGCTCCCCGGCGCGTCGATGGGAAGGTCGAAGGCCCGCCGCCTGCCCGCGAAATACTCGGTCAGCTGAGCCTCGAGACGCCGGAGGAGCGGCGCGTCGCCGGGTTCGGTGCGCCCGATCCGGCGCCGGACGGCGGCCTGCTGCGCACCGATCATCGGCCGCTCGGCGAAGTCACACAGCACGACCGCTGACTCCGTGGCGCCGATGAGCAGCGGACCGACGGGCGAATCGATCCGGCGCAGGCGGATCGTCGTTCCGGCGTCGGGGTGACAGCGCAGGCACGGCCGGTAGCCGGCCGCGCGGGCCGCGGCAACATCGGTGAGGTAGACAACGTTCTGTGGGAGCGGCTTGCGGACCCGGCACGACGGCCGGCAGTAGATGCCCGTCGTTCGCACGGCCGCCACGAAGCGGCCGTCCCAGGTTGCATCGGCGGCGTAGAAGGCGTGCTCCATCTCCGACGATGGGGCTGGTGCGAGGCTCATGTCCATTGAACGCAGCCAAGGGCCGGAACGTGAGGCCCTTCAGGCGTTTCCGGGTGTCTGGCGCAGGATGAGGTTCGCGGTGAACGGGCTGCTGCCGAGGACGCGATCGCCTGAGCGGACCTCGATTCGATACCTGCCGATCTCCTCGAGCCGCATGCCCTTGAGCTCCGCCACGATGTTCGCGGTGGAGGCGTTGGGCGGCACCTCGATGCGCAGCCTCGGAGCCTGCTGGAGCGTGGGCCGCCCCGAGGGCGAGATCACCTGGAAGGTCAGCTCGTGCGGTCCCGGACTCGCCTCGAGGATTGCGACGATGAAGCACCGGCCATGTGCCGCCGGCAGGCGCTGCACGTTGATCTGGCTGAAGACCCCCACCGCGCTGATCTTGCCGTCCTGTGCCGTCAGCGCGTAGTCGCACAGCAGCAGCGTGTGGAGCTCCAGGTCGGCCATGGGTCAGTCTAGGCCGATGCGCTTCGCGGCCAGCTCGGCGATGTCGGCCAGACGGTCGGCGGGGAGCTCGGACTTCGGGAACCATCTGCACTCGTCCGTCGAGCCGCCGACCTCGTTCCGCAGCTCGCCGCCGACGACCCGGCAGCCGTACAGGATGCGGATGCCGTGATAGTCCTCCGGCTCGCCGATGCGATTGGTGAAGGTTGTGTGCCAGGAGTCGACGTCCAGCAGCTCGACGACCTTGCCGATGAGGCCCGTCTCCTCCTCGAGCTCGCGGATCGCGGCGTCGCGTGGATCCTCGCCGTGCTCGATCCCTCCGCCGGGAAGCGTCCACCATCCGTCGAAGCCGACGGTGTAGCCCGGCGCGATCCGCGCCAGGAGCAGGCGTCCGTCCTCGACGCAGACGGCGTACGCGCTCACCCGCGTCACCGGCGTCGGGGCGCCGGTCACCTCGCGGCGTACTTGTCGGCGCCGAGGAAGTGGATGCTCACGTAGCGCTCGCTGCCCACCACCCACGAGTCGTGACCCGGGCCGATCTCGAACAGGTCCCCGGGCCCCAGGTCGATCACCCGCCCGTCGTCCATCTGGATGCGGTTGCGGCCGGACAGCACGAGCCCGAGGTGCGCGATCTTGCAGCTGCGCTCGCCCTGCGCCGCGCCGACATGCTCGGACCAGCGCCAGCCGGGGGCGTACTCGGCCCGCCCGACGGTCATCCCACCGATGTGCACGAGGTCGAAGTGGCCGAGCGGGAACTCGCGTCGCTCGTCCGCGGCATCGAACCGTCGAGTCAGCGCGGCAATCTCGGGCATCGGTCGGTCAACCTCCGTCTTCGGTGTACAGGTCGGGATCCAGCAGCCAGGCGATCTCGCCCCCTCCGGGCTCGGGCACGCCGTAGAACTCGACGCAGGCCACGCCGCCTGCCCGCAGCCTGACGGACGATGCGCCGATGAGCTCGGCCACCGCGGTCGACAGGTCGGGCTCGTGCCCGACGAACATCACGCGCCGAGCGGCCGGATGCGCGGCCATGGCGCGCGCCATCCCGCCCCAGCCGGCGCCCGGCGCGAGGGCGGGCTCGGCGATCGGATCGTGGCGCAGCCCGACTCCCTCGCAGAAGAGCTGGGCGGTGCGCATCGCCCGCAGCAACGGGGAGCTGATGACCACGTCGGGCCGCAGGTTCAGGCGCCGCCACAGGATGGCCGCCGCGCGCAGCGCATCTTCGCCTTCAGGCGTCAGCTGCCGGCCCGCGTCGTCCGCACCATCCGCCGGGGCTGCCTTGCCATGACGCAGGAAGTAGAGGATCACACCTTGACGGTCGTGGCGCTGCTGCCGTCACCCGGCGGGTCGTCCCCCGCGCCACCGCGACCGCCCGCATGACCCGCGGCGATCCCACGCGCGTGGCCCGTGCGCGGCACGCGGATGCTGTTGCCGCTCGTCCGATCCGCCCGCGGCAGGGTGACCGTGACCACCCCGTTGCCGAAGCTGACGTTCGCGCGCATGGCATCCACGGCATAGGGCAGCTCGATGGCGCGCTCGTACGGCCCGTAGCTCCACTCGCGCTGCAGGTAGTCGATCCGCTCCTGCCCCTCTCCGCGCTGCACAGCCCGAAGGACGAGGGTCCCGTCATCGGTGACGTCGATGCTGATGTCCTCCGGCGCGACGCCCGGCATCGGCGCGACGACCATCAGCTCGCGGTCGTTGTCGAACAGGTTCACCGGGATCGCGGTCGCATCGGTCATCGTCGGCTCCACGTGCAAGACCGATGCTACCGCGCCCGCGGGCATGGCTCTACAGCAGCCAACGCGGGGGCCACGGCGCGGCGAATGCGGGGGCGGAGGGCGTAGTTGACGGTGACGATAGAGTCGGCCCCATGAGCGAGGCGCGACCGATAGTCGTCCGCCCAGGCGAGGCGCAGGCCGGACCCGCTACAGCGGGCATGGAACGGCGACAGCTGTTCGAGCGGAACGGCCGCTGGGCGGGCTGGATCCGGACCGACGCGGGAGTGGCGGGCGGCTGGCACCATCACGGCCAGCACGACTCCTACATCTACATCCTGCGCGGCTCGCTGACGATCGACTACGGGCCCGGCGGCTGGGAGAGCTTGCTCGTCACCGCCGGCGATTTCATCTTCATCCCGGCCGGCATCGTCCACCGCGAGACGACGAGCCCCGACGGCGACGTCGAGGCCTTCCTCGTCCGTGTTGGGGATGGGTCGCAGCTCGTCAACCTCGACGGGCCCGAGCCAGCCTAATCGGGGAAGGCCTCCGGGCCGTGCTCCGCCAGTTCGCGGGCGTGTTCGCCGCCTTCTCGGGCGGAGTGCTGGGAGCGTACGGAACGGTCCGAATTCACACCAGGCGTGCGTCATGCGGCAGGATTGCCCACCCGGCAGGGCGGTCACATGCGCTGTGAAGAGGGGCGCTTCGGAGCCGATTGTCACGCGTAGTGCACGCTCCATGTGAATCGGGACGCTTCGCCTGGCCTTAGTCCGGGAACGCCTCGGGTCCGCGTTCGCTGAGCTCCCGTGCATGCTCCGCGCCATCCTCGGGCGGGATCCACGAGTAAGGGTAGCGATCGTCCTCGAGCTCCGTGGCCTGCCGGGTGAGGTGCAGCGGGTGGAAGGTGTCGATCATCACCGCCAGCTCCTCGGTGGCCTCCTTGCCGATGCTCGCCTCCACGGTGCCCGGGTGGGGCCCGTGCGGGATCCCCGCCGGATGGACGGTGAAGGAGGAGATGTCCACGCCTCGCCGGCTCATGAAGTTCCCGGCCACGTAGTAGATGACCTCGTCCGAGTTGATGTTCGAGTGGTTGTACGGCGCCGGGATGGCGAGCGGGTGGTAGTCGAACTTGCGGGGCACGAACGAGCAGACCACGAAGTTCCGCGGCTGGAAGGTGAGGTGCACCGGAGGCGGCTGGTGGATGCGCCCGGTGATCGGCTCGAAGTCGCCGATGTTGAACGCGAATGGCCACAGGTAGCCGTCCCAGCCGACGAGGTCGAACGGGTGATGCCGGTAGTGGTACGGGGTGATCCGGTCGCCTGACCGCACGCGAATGACGTAGTCGCCGTCGGCGGCCGCGTCATTCATCGGAGCCATCTCCGCCGGCGGGCGGATGTCCCGGTGGTAGTACGGCGAGTGCTCGAGGAGTTGGCCGTAGTCGTTCCGATAGCGCTTCGGCGGCTCGATCTCCGACGGGCATTCGAGCCACAGCATCCGCTGTGGAACGCCGGCGTCCGGCACCAGGCGGTAGGTCGTGCCGATGGGGATGGCGAGGTAGTCGCCGGGGCCGTAGGCGATCGGTCCAAAGATCGTCTCAAGGGTCCCGGCTCCCTCGTGCACGAAGTACAGTTCGTCGCCGATGCCGTTACGGAAGTAGTCGTCCATCGGCTCCGAGGGCAGCACAACGCCGAAGGTCACGTCGGCGTTGTAGAAGAGCGGCACGCGCCCGGAGAGTGCATCCCCGCGCGGCGACAGCTGCTTCGTGTTGACGAGCCGATGGCGGTGCGGCTCGCTCCCGCCCGGGTCCGCCGGCTCGAGCTCGACGCGGGCCGGGGCGTCGATCCTGTGCGTCTGCGTCGGGGGTGTCTGGTGGTACATCAGAGACGAGCGTCCGCTGAAGCCCTCTACGCCGAACAACTCCTCGGCGTAGAGCGAGCCGTCCGGCTTGCGGAACTGCGTGTGGCGCTTGTGCGGCACCTGGCCGCGCTGGACGTAGAACACGGGCGGACGCTGACCTCGTCGTGCTGCGGAGTCATTCTATCGGCGGTGCCATACTCTCCCGACCGATGCTGACGACATCGCTGTGCCAAGCGCTCGGTATCGAGCACCCGGTCATGGCCGCAGCCATGGGCGGCGCCACGACGCCGGAGTTCGCCGCCGCGGTGTCGAGCGCGGGCGGGCTCGGGCAGCTGACCGTCACCGGGCTAGACGCGGAGACCGTGGCCAATCGCGTCCGCCGCACGCGCGAGCTCAGCGAGCGCCCATTCGCCGCCAACGTGATCCTCGATATCTGGAAGGGCCACGAGATCGACGCCGCCCTGAACGCGGGCGCTCCGATCATCTTCCTGTTCTGGGGCGACCCACGTCCCTACGTCGAGCAGGTGCACGGGGCCAACGCCAGGCTGGTGGTGCAGGTCGGCTCCGTCGGCGAGGCGGTCGCCGCCCGAGACGCCGGTGTCGATGCGATCGTGGCTCAGGGCGTGGAGGCGGGTGGTCACGTGAGGGGCACGACGCCGCTGTTCTCGCTCGTCCCCGCGGTCGCGGAGGCGGTCGCGCCGCTCCCCGTGGTCGCAGCCGGCGGCATCGTGGATGGTCGCGGGCTCGCGGCCGCGCTGGCGCTGGGCGCGCAGGGCGTGCTGATGGGCACGCGGTTCCTTGCCAGCGAGGAGGCGTTCGTCCATCCGGAGTACCAGCGCCGAATTCTCGAGGCACCGGGGGATACGGTGTACTCGCAGGACCTGTTCGACGTGGCGTGGCCGAGCGCCCCGCACCGCATGCTGCGCAACCGCGTCGTAACCGAGTGGGAGGCGGCCGGACGACCGCCCCTCGGCAGCCGTGCGGGCGAGGGAACGATCATCGGGAGCAGTAGTGCGAGCGGGCGAGTCGTCGAGATCGCACGCTACACCTCGTTCACCGCCACGCCCGCGTTCGAAGGCGACATCGAAGAGGCTCCACTATGGGCCGGCATGTCGGTCGGCCGCGTTCGCGAGGTGAAGCCCGCAGGCGAGATCGTGCGCGAGACCGTTCGCGAGGCCGATGCGATCCTGGCCCGCCTCAGCGCGGCTGCCGAATCGGCTCAGAGTGGCTCTCGCGCAGGGGTTGCCTGATGGCGATCACGAGACTCAACCACGCGGTTCTCTTCGTCCGCGACGCCGATGCCGCCGCCGAGTTCTATCGGCGTGCCTTCGGCTTCGAGGAGATCAGCCGGCCGGTCGGCATGCGGGCCGCGTTCATGCGCTCACCGGCCGGCGGCAACCATCACGACCTCGGCCTTTTCGAGGTCGGAGCGCAGGCGCCGCGGCCGCCGCGCGGCTCGGTCGGCCTGTACCACCTGGCGTGGGAGGTCGACACCATCGAGAGCCTGGCGGAGATGTCTCGATCGCTGAGTGAGCTGGGCGCGCTGACCGGCGCCTCCGACCACGGCGTGAGCAAGTCGCTCTACGGGCGCGATCCCGACGGCAACGAGTTCGAGGTGATGTGGTCGGTTCCTCAGGAGGCGTGGGGCCAGTACGCAGACTTGGCGACCGTCATGCCGCTCGACCTCGAGGCGGAGCTGCGGAGGTGGGGAGCCGGGACGCCGCAGTGATCACGCTGCGGCGCGACCACGAGATCCATGACGTCGAGGGAGGCTGGTTTCGTGCGCGCTGGCACTTCAGCTTCGACGACTACCGCGATCCGGAGAACGACAGCTTCGGTGCGATGCGGGTCTTCAACGACGACCGCCTGGTGCCCGGCGCGGTCTGGCCACTCCATCCGCACCGCGACGTCGAGGGGCTGACCTACGTCGTCGAGGGCCTATTCGGCCACGAGGACAACGTCGGCGGCCCGTTCGGCCCACTCCCCGCCGGGTCGGTCCAGCGCATGACCCTGGGCTCGGGCGCGCTGCACTCGGAGCTCAACGCCTCCCAGACGGAGCCGATGCGCTTCATCCAGATCTGGATCCTGCCCGACACCGGTGGCCTCACGCCGGAGGTCGAGCAGCGCGTCTTCACGAAGGAGGACCGGACGAACCGGCTCCTGAAGGTCATCGGCCCCGAGGGTGCGGATGTGGTAAAGGTCCACCAGGACGCGTCGGTCCACGTGGCCGCCCTTGAACCGGGGACCGAGGTCACCCATCCGATCGGCGACGGTCGCGGAGCGTACGCGTACCTCATCGACGGGGCGGCCACCTTCGCGGGCGAGGCCGTGGCAACCGGCGACGCCGCGAAAGTCACCGAGCAGCCAACGCTGACCATTCGAGCGACTGAGCCGAGCGAGCTCATCGTCGTCGACGTACCGATGGCGTTCGAGCCGGCAGGCATCTGGAAGGGCCGCATCTGAGCCGCCGGGCGATCGTGGGTCAAGAGGCCGGGCCCGTAGATCATCAGTCCCCGCCTCGGCGAGCGAGGTCGTCGAGCTGGTCGGCGTGCTCCTCGAGATGGCCGACGATGAAGCGCTCGACGATGGGCAGCACCGTCATCTCGCCGAGCGTCGGGTGGCTGCCGCGAGCCTGCCACGCGTCCTGCGGCAGCGCGCGCAGCTCGTCGCCTACCCACGCGAGGCTCTCTCGCACGCGGCGCAGCAGCGAAGCAGGGTCCGTGTGCCTGTCCCGCTCGACCGCGCCGATCCGGTCCGGATCGGTCCTCAGGCGCCCGAAGGGAATCGGCTCCGGCAGGCCGCTGTCGCGCTTCGCGAGGATGCCGCGAATCTGGTTCATCCAGTAGCCGGGGAACTCCGCGAGGTGCGCCCACACCTGGCCGGCCTCCCAGCGCTCCTCGCCGCCCGGATCGGGATCGGTGAGGCCGGTCGGCAACGGTCCGGCCGCGTGCGCGACGAGGCGACTCTCCGCCTGCGCCATGCGCTCGATCAGCGCATTCACGGCCGCGCTCATCGGCCCGGTCGCTCGACCACCGGGGAGGTAAGGGTGCCGAGCCGCTCCACCGCCAGGGTGACCGTGTCCCCCGGCTCCAGGTAGCGGCCGAGGCGCTCGTCCTTGATCTCCAGGAGGCAACCCGTGCCCACGGTGCCCGAGCCGAGGATGTCGCCGGGCCGCAGCCGGACGTCGGCGCTGGCACGCTCGACCATCTCTCCGAAACTGAAGTGCGACGATGCCCACGTCCCGCGTGACAGCTCGTCGCCATTGACCGATACGGTCATCGCGAGGTCGTAGCCCTTCTCGCGGCGCACGTCTGCGAGCTCATCGGGAGTCACCAGCCACGGGCCGATGCTGGACGCGAAGTCCTTGGCCTTGGCGGGGCCGAGCCGCACGGTCGTCTCCTCTCGCTGCAGGTCGCGGGCGCTCCAGTCGTTCAGGATCATGTACCCGCCGATGGCCTGCTCGCCGCGCGCGGCGTCCAGGTCTCGG
>Ga0214472_10008245_pt1 | contig 10888 bp, 15 predicted proteins | sample RVTome_6_FD_207662 | JGI IMG/M metagenome (GOLD analysis project Ga0214472, IMG submission 207662) | Soil microbial communities from uranium-contaminated site in the Upper Colorado River Basin, Wyoming, United States - RVT140D175 | ecosystem: Environmental > Terrestrial > Soil > Contaminated >...
GGCGCTCGGTGCGGTCATGGAAGAGCTCAGCCGCAGAAAGGGAGAGATCGAGGACATGGGCTCGCTCGGCAACGGCCGCACGCGCATCGTCGCCTCGATTCCCACGCGCGGCGTCATCGGCTTCCGAAACACGTTCCTCACGACCACGCGAGGTGCAGGGCTGATGGCCTCGATCTTCGAGGGCTACGAGGTCTATCGCGGCGAGATCGTCTCGCGCACGACCGGCTCGCTCATCGCCAAGGACCCGGGCAAGATCACGCGGTACGCCTACGAGGACGTGATGGAGCGCGGCGTGTTCTTCTACCCGGTCGGCACCGAGGTGTACGGCGGAATGATCGTCGGGCAGAACGCGCGGGACGAGGACATGGTCGTCAACGCGACCAAGCAGAAGGCCGCCACCAATATGCGCTCGGCGAACGCCGACTCGACCACCGTGCTCGACCAGCACCGCGAGTTCTCGCTCGAACAGGCGCTCTCCTGGCTCCGGGACGACGAGCTCCTGGAAGTCACGCCCAAGTCCCTGCGCTTCCGCAAGATCGTCCTCGACCACAGCGAGCGCCGCGTCGTCGAGCGCCGTGGCGTGAGCGCGTGAACCTAAAATTCGTGTTCCGCAGATAATTCGCGTATAATTATCATATGACCCAGCGCAAGCCGATAAACCTGAACCGGATCAGCCCCCTGACCGACTTCCTGCGCAACCACAAGGCGCACATCGAGTCGCTGAAGGAGTCAGGCGAACCGGAGATCCTGACCGTCAACGGCCGGGCGGAGGCAGTCGTCATCAGCGCGAAAGCGTTTCAGTTGATGCTCGACGATCTCAATCGCACAGAGGAGAAGGCAGGGATCCTTCAAGGATATGTAGACATGTTGGAAGGGCGGACGACGCCGCTCGACCAGGCGATCGACGAGATAAGATCTGAGCTTGGACTACCAAGTGATTCTGACGGCCGAGGCGAAGACCGGGCTGCTGGAAGCGGCTAACTACATCCGATTTGCAAAGGGGGAGCCGCTGTCGGCGGACCGCTGGCTTGCGGGTGCTCACAAGGCGATCGCCTCACTACAAGAATTGCCGAAGGCCCATCCCGTCGTCCGCGAGGACGTTCGCAGTGCTCTTCCACTGCGGCACTTGGTGTACCACACGCATCGGATCTTCTTTACAGTCGACGACGACCGGCTCGCAGTCACGGTGCTCCGTGTCCACCACTCCGCACAGTCGTTTCCCGAGGAGCTATAGCACTCATTCCAGCTCATCAAGGAACTCCAGAACCTCCTACGCTGCCACCGCCTGAACGCGAGATTTCCCATTATTGTCGCGCTCTGTAAGCTCAAATTCCCGTTTTAAAATGGGAAAAACCGCACAATTTGAACCTAAAACCGGTCGGCCCAAGAGAACGGCTACAATACTGCGCCCATGGTCCTCGTCGTTGACAACTATGACTCCTTCACCTACAACCTCGTCCAGTACCTGGGCGAGTGCGGGGCCGAGGTCGAGGTCTACCGCAACGACAAGATTGACCTCGACGGCATCGTCGCCCGGAACCCGAGCGGGATCGTCCTCTCGCCCGGGCCGTGCACGCCGAAGGAGTCGGGCGTCTGTATCAACGTCTCGCTCGAAGCGCTCGACCCGCAGGGAAGGCTGAAGGGCGTCCCCGTCTTCGGCGTCTGCCTCGGCCATCAGGCCCTCGGCGAAGTGAGCGGCGGAACGGTCGCCAGGGCGGACAAGATCATGCACGGCAAGACGTCGCTGGTCCGCCACGACGGAAAGGGGGTCTTCGAAGGCGTCCCGAGCCCGTTCCGCGCGGTGCGCTACCACTCGCTCGTCGTCACCCGCGCGACCCTCACCCAGGGGTTCGTCATCACCGCGACCTCCGAGGACGACGGGGAAGTCATGGGCGTGCGCCACAAGTCGCTGCCGATCGAGGGGGTCCAGTTCCACCCCGAGTCGGTCCTGACCGAGCACGGGATGAGGATCGTGAAGAACTTCGCGCGCCAGTGCGGCGTCAGTCTGCGGGCCTGACCTCGAACGCGGCGAGCATCCAAGAGTTGTTCGGCTCGCGGGTCAGCGTCATCGTGACGTCGGCCATGCCCTCCTCGAACTCCGCTCGGCTCGTCAGGTCCGCGACCAGCGTCGGGCTGTTCATGTCCTGGCTGTCCACTTGGAACCGGGCGACCTGGACGTTGCCGCCGACGAGCGGGCCGAACTGCTCCCGCCAAGCGTCGAACTGCCTCTGGGCGTCCTCCCTTGCGAGGAACTCCGGGGCCGTCCGCAGCGCGATCGCCTCATACTCCCACGAGCCGCCGAGCAGCGCGAGCACCTCGTTGCCCGCGACCACCGCGTCCTCCTGGGCCTTGTCCAGCACCCGGTTGGCGTTCTTGAGCACCGACCACGCGCCGACGATACCGAGCACGCAGAACACGGCTAGCACGCCCAGCGCGATCTTGGTGCCTTTGTTCATCTGTCGCCCACTAGTCTAGCCCCGTCGTACCTACGACGGTCCACGGCTTGAACGGCCGGCCCTCGAGCTCGACCGCGACCCCGCCGTACGTGCAGGTCGTCCGGAACCGCTTGTCGAGCGGCTCTGGGAACACCGTTTCGATCGGCGTGGTTCGCAGGTCCGAAATGGGAACAGTCTTGCCGGTCTCTGCTTCGAGGTACTTGTGGCACGCCTCGACCGCGGCGTCCTCCATCCTGCCGACCTGGAGGAGGGCCTGCACACCGATGAAACCGCCGATAGCGAGCACCGAAATGCCGACCACCCATCCGACCTGCTTCGATTTCTTCATGGATGCACACACCCGCACCCAAGAGTGCGCGAACCAGGCTCACAGCGTTGCTTTGCTCCGTGCCAGAATCAGACGAATGGCCCGAACCGTCGTCCCCGAAGCCGAAGCGCTCCTTGACGAGGAGATCAAGGTCCTCGACAAGGGCTTCGTCCGGCTCGTGGACTACCTGGGCGGGGACGAGCGGATCGTGCAGTCGGCGCGGGTCAGCTACGGCGCAGGCACCAAGACGGTCCGCCAGGACCGCGGGCTGATCCACTATCTGATGCGCAACGAGCACACCAGCCCGTTCGAGCAGGTGCAGCTTACGTTCCACACGAAGATGCCGATCTTCGTCGCGCGACAGTGGGTCCGCCACCGCACAGCGCGGCTCAACGAAATCAGCGGCCGCTACTCGATCATGCGCGACGAGTTCTACGTGCCGGACGCAAGCCAGATGCGCGGACAGAGCGCGGACAACAAGCAGGCACGGGGCGACGAGAAGCTCCCGGACCCGGTCGTCGAGAAGATGCTGCAAGAGTTCGAGGCCGACCAGAAGCACGTCTACGCGCACTACGAGGGGATGATCGAGGGCGGGCTGGCGCGGGAGCTCGCGCGGGCCAACCTACCGCTAAGCCTCTACACCGAGTGGTACTGGCAGATTGACCTCCACAACCTGTTCCACTTCCTGCGGCTGCGGATGGACGCGCACGCGCAGTACGAGATCAGGGTCTTTGCCGAGGCGATGGCGCAGTGCGCGAAGGCCGTCGCACCGCTGGCGTACGAGGCGTTCGAGGACCACATCCTGCACAGCGTCCGGTTCAGCCGCAGCGAGTGCGAGGCGCTGGCAGCGATGTTAGACGGCCAGCCGAGCTCGCTCGAGGGCCGGTCTCAAGACGTGTTTCAGCAGAAGCTCGACCGAGTTCGAAGCTGCGTGCCCGCATCGAAGGCGTGAGCTGACCGGATCGGCCAAGGCAGAACCGTGCCATTCACCAAGCCTGATGCCAGCAAAAATAGCAGTTTTTCCTCATTTCTAGAGCCAGAGTTGCCTCAAAGTGCCATTGGAGGGACATACTGGGCACCATCTTGAGGCTGGATACTGAGCCTCGAATTTGTTGGAGAATCATGAAAAGGACTCTTACGCTCATCTTGTTTGCCGTTGCCGCCGGGGCACATGCGCAATCAATCACGACGATCTTCACCGGTGGGAACTTTAACTCGCCAGGCGGTGGAAACTACTTCCAAGTGAACGTCGCCGGTAACGCTTTGACGGTCACTCGCTTCGAGGTGAACACGACTGCGGCTGCAGGAACCCTGTTCGGCTTCGAGGTGTACACGACGCCCGGCACGCACGCCGGCAACGAGCTCAACTCAGCAGTATGGGCGCTCCAGGCGACGGGCTCTGGTACGTCTGCGGGTCTCAACGTTCCGACTCCGATCAGCATGAGCAACTCGTTCAACCTGAACGCAGGTACGAGCTATGGCATGGCGATCTTCTTGAGGGGCGGACAGGGCCCGGCCTCGCTGAGCTACACGAACGGAAACGGCGCCAACCAGGCCTATTCCAACGCGGATGTTTCGCTTGCACTTGGAACGGCGACGAACGGGTTCTTTACTCCGTCCGTCTTCAATCCGCGCGTCTGGAACGGCACGATGCACTACACGGTAGTTCCAGAGCCTGCCTCCATGGTAGCGCTTGGCCTCGGCCTCGCCGCCCTCGTGGCGCGCCGACGGCGCTCTAAGATGGCGAGCTGAACGACTGAGCCCTCTCGTATTGAGAGAGTGCGCAGAAGAAGGCCTCGGTAGTGTCTTGAGACTCGACCGGGGCCTTCTCAGTTAAGCCAAGGGCGGCAACCCAGTCTGGATCTGATGAGGCGTTTACAGGATTCGCCAGGCTACGCCGCCTCGCGGGTCTCGTAGAGCCGCTTGAGGTGTCGGCGGGCGCCGGCGATGCTGAACATGTCCTCGCGCAGGAGCTTCTTGAGGACGAACACGGTCTGGATGTCGGCTGGCCGGTATCGGCGCTGGCCGCCTTCGGTGCGGACCGGCCGAAGGAAGCCGGCGAACTCGCGCTCCCAATAGCGGAGCGTGTGGACCTCGATCCCCGTGATCTGGCTGGCCACGCTGATGCTGACTGCCCTACCGCTCGACTCCGGTCGGCTCATTCGGTTTCCATGCTCCTTTGAGGCCGTGCAGCCCGGCCTTCAAGGTTCAATATCGGCAGACCCTAGCAGTCTTTACAGGGTAGCCCGGGGAAGTTGGGCAGGAACCTGGGCAGGCTCGACTGGATTCCGGGACGTGGGGGAGGGCCAGCGGTCGGGTTGCCGTACAATCGGGTGGCGAGAATGGAGGACTTCTGTCGAACGCAGCAGGAGGCGCTGGAGGAGCTTGAAAAGGTGGCTCCCGGCGCGCCGTTCCTCGCGCTCGGGCAGACGGTCTTCTGGGACGAGCCGATGAAGGCCGGGGTCGCGCAGGCGTCGCGGCGGCTCGGGCTGGCGCGCCGGTTCGTCAGCGGGGTCCACGACACCGACTACTTCGCCAAGTACCCGCACCGCGAGCTCAAGAGCGGCTACGCCGCCCTGCCGCACAACGACACGGACACGCAGGCTCTCTGGAGCGCGGCCGGCGAGTTCTCGGCTCTGTTCGGGTCAGAAACCGTGGTGACGCGCGACCGCTTGGCCGCCTGCGGCGGGAAGGTCGCAGAGGTCGCGGAACTGCGGCCCGGCTACCTGGACGAGATCACCGAGGCGTGGGGCTGGCGCGGGATCGTCTCGTTTGGCCCGAACTCGAAGACAACCGCGGAGACGCCGGTGCGGCGGTTGTTCGACACGCTGTACTCGACCTATGACTGGGCGGTGCAGACGAGCCTGGACCTGATCGTGGGCGACCAAAAGGGGAAGTCGGTCGAGGCGGCCGACGGTCTGCGGTCGCTGTTGTGCGACAGTTGGGACGGCGGAGAGGCGATCACGCTCGCCGAGTTCTACCGCCGGCTCGCACCCAGGGTCTACGAAGCGGTGGCCGGAGAAGAGATCGGGATCGAGACGACGCGCACGACCGAGCTGCTGCGGTTCAACCGCTCGACGTGCGACCTGCCGAGGTTCGAGCTCTTGCAGGCGTTCTTGGACCCCAAGACGCGCGAGGCCGCGTGCGAGGCGTACGACGCGTCTGTCGGAGGGACGCAGATGTACGCGCTGGAGAAGTTCGGCGCGGGCGCGCTTCCGTTCGACCTCTACGTCCCGGGGATCGGTCGCGGGACCCTGCGGCTTGGAAGTCGCGGCGGGGTCGTGATGGCGGAGGAGCCGGTGGCGTTCTCGTTCAAGAAGCCGGTGGACTCCGTCCAACGGCTCGCAGAAGTGCTCGAAGCGAAGTTCGGCCCGGACGTGGTCGTGATCGGCAAGGCCGTGACGCTCGTCGGGATGCTCGCGAGCGAGCACGTGTTTGTGATGCACCACGGCGCGAGCACGTACATGCCGGTCGCGCAGGAGTTCCACCGCAAGATTCGGCCGATCTGGCCCACGATGCGCCTTCACCCGATCCTGCGCGTGCGCTACGAGCCGTGGGACGCGCTGGAGACGTGCAAGGCGTGGCTCGCACTGCCCGAGCCGCTGCGCCGGCCGTTCGGTGCGGAGCAGGTGAGCGCGGAGAGCTTTGCCAAGCGTTGGCGGGCCGTAGTTGAAGAGCAGACCGCGCTGCTCGCTGAGCTCGGGCGGTTGCGCCGGCCGTTGCAGCTCATCGAGTTCCTCGCCTCGCACGAGGGCGCGCAGTGGGACAGCCTCGCCGCCGAGTACCGCGAGGTCCACCACGTGATGGCGGGCCTCGACCAGCGGCTCGGCGCGGTGAGGAAGCGAAGGGCCAAGGTCGTGAAGGAGTTCAAGCGCCTCAAGTCGGAGCGCGGTCAGGCGGAGAAGCGGCTGGGCGAGCACTGGCGCGCAAAGGTCTTTGGAAGGTCGCCGAGCGAAGTGGACGTGCGCATGCGCGCACAACTGCAGGAGGCGCTGGCCGGTGTCCTCGCGCAGATCGCAGAGTGCCGAGCGCAGTGGCGCGATCTCGTCAGCGAGCAAGAGGAACTCGCTGGTTCGGCAGACGTGACAAAGGCGCGCCTCCGGCGCAAGAACATCGCGTTCGAGGCGGAGCTGATGCGACTGAAGCTCGTCCGCGAGGCCGTGATCGCAACGGACGGGCTGACGCGGGCGGGGCACAGGCCGTCGGCGTGGTGGTTCCCGCTGGTGAGCCCGAGCGGGTGCTGGTTCAAAGCGACGATGAAGGGGGCACAGTACTACTTGGAGCCGCTGGTTTGAGCGCACTTCGGTTTTGGAAGACGCAGACGGTCGGAAACGACTTCGTGCTCCTTCACGCAGAGGACGCGGAGGCGCTGGGGCTCGGGGAGAGGCTCGAGGCGCTGGCAGAACGGCTCTGCGCTCGCCGGTTCGGTATCGGAAGCGACGGGCTGCTCGTGCTCTCGGCCGAGGGCGGCGAGCTGCACTTGAGGATGTTCAACCCGGACGGAAGTGAAGACTTCTGTGGTAACGGGCTGCGATGCGCGGCGCTTCACGCGTTCCGGCTGGGTTGGGTGGCGGCCGAGCACCGGATCGAGCACTACGGCAGGCTCGTCAACGCTGTCGTCGCGCCGGACGGGACCGCAAGGACCGCGATCGGGCCCGCGGAGCACGACCCGGAAGAGGTCCCGCTCGACACAGGCATCCATCCGACTCCGATGATCGAAGAAGAGATCTTTGGCTACGTCGGCACGGCTGTGAACGCGGGCTCGACGCACTTCGTGACGTTCGTGCCAGAGCTCCCCAGCGACGAGGAGCTGTTGCGCGTCGGGCCGTTGATCGAGCACGCGGGCGTCTTCCCCGAGAGGACGAGCGTGATCTTTGCTCAAGAGGCGGGCGTGCGACGGCTGCGCATACGGATCTGGGAGCGCGGCGTCGGCGAGACGCTCGGCTGCGGGACCGGGAGCAGCGCGGCGTCGGCCGAGTGGATGAGGCGTCACGGTCAGGCGGGCGCGGTCGCCGTCGAAAACCCAGGCGGGACGCTCGTCGTCGAAGCCGACGTCGTCGGCGGAAGCCTGGTGACGTCCTCGAAGCCCGTCGAGACGTTCGTCGGCACAGTCAGGCTGCCGGTGCCGCTTGCGGTCTAGCGTTTGAGATAGCGGCGCATCGCGTCGAGGGTGTGCTTGCTGACGTGGTGCTCGATACCTTCTGCGTCGGCCTCTGCGGACTTCTCCGGGACGCCGAGCGCGACAAGGAAGTCGAGGACGATGGAGTGTCGCTCGCGGGAGGACTCGGCAAGTCGCCGTCCCTTGTCGGTGAGAAAGACGTTGCGGTAGGGCTCGGCCTTGACGAACCCTTCGCGCACGAGCCGCTTGATCGTCTTGCCGACCGTGACCGGGCTGACGCCCAGCCGTTCGGCGAGGTCCACTCCGCGCGCCGCACCCTTCTCCTCGATGAGGCGTGCGATGAGCTCGACGTAGTCCTCGGCCGTCTCGAGGCTGTGGTCTTCGCGCGTCCTTTGAAACCGGTTCACTGTCACGTGGATACTACACTCCTTCGTCGTACTTTGCCGCGATTCCCGGGTGCTCCGCCACGAGCGACTCGACTTGTTCGCGGGACGGCAGCGCGCCGATCGCGCCGAGGCCCCCGCAGTTGAGCGCGGCCGCTGCAGCGGCGAACTTGAGGCATTCGGCAAGCGGCTTGCGCCGCTCCAGGCAGAAGAGCATCCCGGCGCGGAACACGTCGCCCGCACCCGTCGTGTCCACGACCGTGCCCGCCGGGTACGGCGGCAGTCGCCTGATGCCGCCCTGGCGCGTCCCAACGATGAAGCCGCCGTCGCTGTCCGTCAGGACCGCGGTGACGTCGTGCTTGTCCAGCCAGTCTTGCAGCCACCGGGTGTTGCGTTCCCATTCACCGGACGCGCCGACCCAAGAAGTGCTGGACTGCCAGAAGCTGCCCGGCGGAAGACAGTCGTCGTCGCGGACGAAGTCGAGCGCATAGCAGGACATTCCCGCGCTGTGCGCTTCCCGCATGGCGCGCCTTGCCGCCGCTCCGTGGTTGGGGTCCGCTGTGAACCACGATCCTGGGCTGTGTGGGACGAGCGAGGTGTCGCTGCGCTGCTCCATCTCAAGAAACCCGCGGCCGAACATCGTGCGCTCGCCGTCGGGCGTGACGAGGATGTGGCACACGGGCGCTGGGTGGTCCCCATCGGGACACCGTGCATAGCTGATCCCGTGATCGAGGAGCGCGCGTTTGATCTCGTTGGCCTCTGCGCCTGACCCGATGGAGTTTCCGACGAGCGCGCACTCTGCGCCCCACTTGCACAGCGCGGCGGCGGTGTTCGCGGCCTCGCCGCCGAGCGCCCGCTGCTCTTGCGCGATCTCGACGTAACCGCCCGTTGGCGGGACCTGCGGCACGCGGTACGTGAGGTCGAGGCAGACGGTGCCGTACACGACGGTCATGGCCCTCATTGTGGCGGAAGGGCCAGGTAGAGTCGTTTCGATGATCTGGCTACAGGCGGGGGCGTGCTTCGTCCTGTGGGTCGGTTACGGGTTCTGGATGCGCCGGTCCGCGGACCGGCTTCGGGCGAAGATGCACGGCATGGGCCGTAGGGCTCGGGCGTTGCTCGGCAGCGTCGGGCTCCTGTTCGGGCTCGCGCTGCTTGCCGCTGGGCTGTACCTCGTTTGGGCCCTTGGTGGGCTCGGCCCGGACGGCCTGCGGCCTTGGGCCTGGGTCACCGTTGGGCTCGTCGGGCTCGCGTTCGTCCACCTCCAGTTGCTCGGAACCGCGGCCATGGTCACGCTGGTCTTGGACGAAGTAACGGCAAGGCGCCGTGAAGCGTCATTGAACCAGGAGCAGGAACAGAAATGACACTCCGCATCTCTCTCATCATCGCGCTCGTTTGCGGTCTCTTTGCGTACTCGTTCGGCCAGTTGCCGGCCGCAGAGAAGGCGGCGAGCGACCGGGTCTTGGCAAAAATACGCAAGATCGAGCTGTACAACCAGATTCTGCCCGTGCTGATGACGCCGGCCCAGCTTAAAGTGATCCTGCCGATCATCGAGAAGCACCGCGCCGAGGCCGTGAAGCTGGAGAAGCTGGAGCACGACGAGCTGAAGAAGCTGGAGACCAGTCTGGACCCGGCCATCAAAGCGGCAGAAGAGAAGGGAGAGCTGCCGAGCGAAGTGCTGATGAAGCGAGGGGTGAGTCTCTTTCACGGGTTCTTGATCCTTCGAAAGGCGCTCGTAGACGACTCCGTGGACCAGCTCATGAAAGCGATGAAGGCGAACTTGAACGAAGGGCAGATCAAAGCGGCGGCGAACGCGTTCAACCCAGCGATCTTCTTGACAACGATGAAACTCGAAGAGCTGACCGACGACAAAAAGCTGGACTACTGGATACGAATCGTGCTCATGGACAACGCCGCGTACGACATTTTGTTAGAGCTCTCCCGCAAGCGGAGCTAGGCGCCGGTGCGTCGCGCTGTCATGAAAAAGCACTCTTGGGTCTTTCCGACGCTTTTGATCGTCGTGTTCGGGCTCGCGTTCGTTGGCGGGTTGCGCGCGATGCGTCCCACGCCGATGGCGATCAAGTTCGCCTCCAGCGCGTCGGCCGCGTTCGACCAAGCGAAGAAGGAAGGGAAGGCTGTGATGATTGACTTCAACGCCGACTGGTGCGCACCTTGCCAGGTGATGAAGAAGGAGGCGTTCACCGACGCATCGGTCGCCGCGCTGTTAGAAGACGTCGTTCCGGTCGGGATCAATGTTGACAGGCCAGGCGCGGACAGCGAGTGGTTGGATAGGGAGGGCCGGCTGGCCCTGCCGACCGTCGTGTTTTATCGCGCTGACGGGACGGAGATCGGCCGGACGATCGGATATGGCGGCGTCGAGCAGTTCAAGGACGAGGTCGAGACGATTCTTTCGAAGGAATAGCCGGTTTTCACTGAAAAAATGCCCCGCCTTTTGGAAGGGCGGGGCTATTCGTTGGACCAGTACGTTGCGATAGTAAATGCGTTATCTGGACTTCTGGCTGCGTAGGAACGCAGGGATGTCGAAGTCAATCTCGTCGAGGCTGACGGCCTCGAGGTTTCGTCGCGACGTCTCGGTCGTTGTTGTTAGGGGTTCGAGCTCCGGTTG
>Ga0214472_10008246_pt1 | contig 10886 bp, 6 predicted proteins | sample RVTome_6_FD_207662 | JGI IMG/M metagenome (GOLD analysis project Ga0214472, IMG submission 207662) | Soil microbial communities from uranium-contaminated site in the Upper Colorado River Basin, Wyoming, United States - RVT140D175 | ecosystem: Environmental > Terrestrial > Soil > Contaminated >...
CTCCCCCGCGGGGACGGAGTATCGATTGCGCGCGGCCGATCCGGGGAACGGAAGCACGCCCGTCGGCACGACTCTGGTATCCAGTGTCCTCCGACGGCTGGAGCGTAGGGCACTCGGGGCGAGCGACCGCATCGTCGTGCTGAGCGATTTTTCGCGAAAGCTGCTGTTGGAAAGCCACGGCGAGCTCGACGCCCCCACGGTCACGATACCGGGCGGCGTCGATCTGGTTCATTTCCAACCTGCCGGCAACCGAGCGGCGGTGCGGGACAAGCTGCGGCTGCCCAGGAATGGCCTCCTCCTCTTGACGATTCGCGATCTCGAGCAGCGAATGGGCATCGACACCTTCCTCCGAGCCCTTCGACAGCTTCCCACCGAGCCGACCTTCCTGTGCCTCATCGGAGGAAGCGGGCCCCTCCGCGGATTTCTTGAGAAGCTGGCCGCCGATCTGGGTCTCGCCGAACGGGTGCGTTTCCTTGGTTTCATTCCCGAAGAAGAGCTACCTCTCTATTACCAGGCCGCCGACCTGTTCGTGCTGCCGACTCGCTGCCACGAGGGATTCGGCCTGGTCACGGTCGAAGCGCTCGCCTGCGGCACGCCGGTCGTAGCCACTCCCGCGGGGGCGACCCCGGAGATCCTCGGCCCTTTGGACCCTCGCTTGCTCGCCTCCGACGTAGGCGAGACCGCCCTGGCCAAGACGCTCATCAGAGTGCTCCCGTTCACCGGGCAGGAGGGCTTCCGGCGAGCCTGTCGCGCCTATGTGGAAAACAACTACTCGTGGGGCCGACACGTGCAGCGGTTGGAAGGTGAGCTCCATCTCGCCACCGCTCGGGGGCCTCGTGGCTCCGCTGGCGAGTCCTAAACCTCGGGATTCAGATGTAGATCGATCGCGAGCGTCATGCCGGCGACGAATCTGGAATTTGACGGTCTCTCCTCCAAGGTGTAGCCTCGAAAGTAAGCCCTCAAAAATTTTTCGGCATCGCGAGACCGCCCCGTCATCTCCATCGAGTTAGGGATGCTGGGACGTTGCGGGTTTCGTCTGGTTGAGAGCACATGAGACTGTTACATTTGATCACCCGCCTGAGCCTTGGGGGATCGGCTCGCAATACGATCGACTCCGCCGCGGCGGCGGTGCGAGCAGGGTATGACACGATCCTAGCCACCGGGCCGAGCGGTGACGAGGTCGACATCACGCACCTCGCGACCGAGAGTGGATGCCGTCTCGAGGTCATCCCGTCGCTGCGGCGCGAGATCGCGCCGCTTCAGGACTTGCGTGCCCTGGTAGAGATCGTCCGGCTCATCCGCCGGGAGAGAGTCTCGATCGTGCATACCCATACCTCGAAAGCCGGATTCCTCGGCCGGTTCGCCGCCCGTCTGGCGAACGTGCCCGTTGTGATCCATACGCCTCATGGCCATATCTTCTACGCTTACTATGGCGCGGCACGCACGTCTTTCTTCATCGCGTTGGAGCGATGGTCCGCGACGTTCTCCGATGCGCTCGTGGCCCTCACCGAAGACGATATGCGAGAACATCTGGAGCGTCGCATTGGAACGAGGGATCAGTACCGAGTCATACCGAGCGGCGTCGACCTCGAGGCTTTCCGCAAACGAGCACCGGCACGAGATGCAGCACGGTCGGAGCTCGGGTGGAGCGTCAGCGAACGGATCCTCGTGGGCGTCGGCCGCCTGGTCCCCGTCAAGGGGTTCGACGTCGCCGTCCGCGCACTCACGCAGCTACGCGCGGTGCTTCCCGAGATCCGCTTGGTCTTGGTGGGCGATGGTCCAGAACGAAGTCGGCTCGACCGACTGGCGGCGGCGGACGGCAACCTGTCTCACCTCACGATCACCGGTGTCACGGGCGATGTCGCGCGCTTCTTGGCCGCTTCCGACGTGGTCATCGCGCCATCCCGTAACGAGGGAATGGGGCGCGTCTTGGTGGAAGCCATGGCGCTGGGGAAGCCCGTCGTCGCTTCCCGAGTGGGCGGCGTGCCCAGCGTCGTATCGGACGGACGTTCCGGCACCCTGATCCAGCCGGACTCTCCGGACGAGCTCGCCAGAGCACTCATCGAGCTATTCAACGATCCCACACGCATGAGGGCTTACCACGAGGCGGCCGTCGAGCTTGCCGAACAGTTCTCGCTGCGCGTCATGGAGCAAGGGCTCATGACGCTTTACCGGCAGCTCGCGTCGGAAAAGGGTCTTGCGCCGATACCGGTTCCTCGAGAGACGGCAACGCCTTCGCGGACTCCCCAGGCCCCCTCGACGGTTTTGACCACCCCTCGCTGAATCGGCAAGAGATGGCACCGAAGCCCCCCCGGGTCGTCACCAATGTCTTATGGAATTGGACCAATTATGGTCTGAAGATCGCGGTTGCCTTCTACATCACCCCTCTCCTCATCGGCCGGCTGGGGGATACGTCTTACGGGCTTTGGATACTGCTGAGCTCCATACTCGGCTACTACGGTCTCCTCAACTTCGGCATCGACTCGGCGCTCGTACACCTGATCTCGAAGCACCTCGCCGACGACCGGCGAGAAGACGTCGCCAAGGTCATCACCACCAGCCGGTTCGTCTTCGGAATCATCGCGTTCGGGGTCGTCGGGCTGAGCCTTGGCTTGGCAGCCGCCTACGCGTATTCGGATTTCGTCTTCGAGAACGTCTTCAACCTATCTCGCGATCTCCGACAACCCTTCGCCGTCCTGCTCGTCGTCCTGAGCGTCGGCATGGCGGGCTCCTTCTACGCTCGCGTGTTCGTGAGCATTCTACGCGCGGCCGAGCGCTACGACATCCTGAACTCCATCGAGATCGTGATGCTGATCGTGCGGACATGGGCCATCATCTTTCTCATGGGTGAATCCCTGCTGGCATTGGGGTGCATCTTCGCTCTCTCCGGCGTGCTCACAGCTATCGCGGTTTGGATGGCCGCTCGCAGGATCTCGCCGTCGATTGCCCGGCAAGAGGCCCGCCCTTCGTTCGACGCTCCGACCTTTCAAACCATTCGCGAGTTCGGTGTCTACTCTTTTTTCAACTCGCTGGCCGACCAGATCCGCTTCTATACCGATTCCTTGGTCATTGGTCAGTTCATGCGCCTCCAGTTCATTACTTATTACAATCTCGCCGTCGTCCTCATCACCTATTTTCGGCACTTCATCGGTCACGCCGCGTCGCCGTTCTTTCCCGTCTTTAGTCGATACTACGGAGCGAAGGACGAGGAAGCCTTGCGACAGACGTTCCTGCGGGCCTCCAAGATCTTGGCTTTCCTGGCGGTCCTGGCCGCCGGCAATCTCATGGGGAGCGCCCTGCCCTTCTTGCGCCTTTGGGTTGGTGCGGTCGTTTCCCCCGAGTACGTCACCCTCAGTTACCAAGTCCTGTTGGTCTTGCTCCTACCTTTCACCATCGAGATGATGCAGTCCATTGCCTTGAACCTCATTTACGGGACCGGACAGCATCGCCGTTTGACCCGCCTCAATACACTCGAGGCCTTGGCCAACTTAATCCTGAGCATCGCGCTGGTCCGTAGATACGGATTGCTCGGCATAGCCTTGGGCACGGGCATTCCTCTCGTCGTCACGCAATTCGTGTTCGTCTCGCGAATCGTGTGCCACCTGACCGGCGTGGCAACGCTGGGCTACGTCGTTCGTTGTATCGTCCTGCCACTTGGTTGCGGGCTGGCGCTCGGAGTGACGCAGATCACCCTCCACCGCATGATGTCGACAGGGAGTTATTGGCAGTTGACGATCGTCGCTCTCGCGACCTCGCTGGCTTTCGTCGCTCTGATGCTGCGTCTTTACTTTTCAAAAGGCGAGCGCCGACTGTTTTGGGAAATGTGGACTTCGGGGAGAGGAGGTCAGCCGTCGTGAGAGCCCCTCGCGGGAATGAACAACACCAAGTCCTCTGGGGCCAGGATGCCCCACCGGAGCTCACTCCGGTCTTGCGTTCCTGCCTGGGGTATGCGTCCTGCCCCGGCTGGCACGCGATTCAAGAGGCGGTGCTCGCGACCTTCAGCGGGTTCGACGGGCTCCGCACCGTGGAGCTCGGTTGCGGGGAAGGAAAGGTATCGCTGCTCTTCGCGCTCCGGGGCGCGAAAACGACCCTCGTGGACTACAGCGACAAGCAACTGCGCAACGCCCGTCACGTGGCCGAGGCATTCGAAATAGAGCCGGTCTTCATGCCCGGCAATCTGCTTCGCTTGCCGAGCGAGGCGTTCGATCGCTATGACGTATCGATGTCCTTTGGAACCGCCGAGCACTTCTTCGATGACGAGCGCCAGGCGATCTTCGACGTCCACTGCCGCGTCCTTCGACCGGGGGGCCTCACGTTTGTATGGGTTCCCAACCGCTGGGGACTACTCTTCCACGCGGGCGCCGCGATGAGGCGGCTACTGGGCCGCGTGACCTGCCAGGTCGACGAAGTCCCGTTCTCTCGTAGGGAGCTAACCGAAAGGGCATCGCGCGCGGGCCTTCGAGTCGTTCGCATCGTGGGCGCCGACTACCTGCGGAACGACTTCAACAACTTCATTGTGAATCTACGTCGGCTACGCGGTTTGCCCGAGCGGGCCGGCACCTATGATGGAGCCGAGGTGGCGCGTGCGAAACTGCTGACCGCCATGGAGCAGAATGAGAGCCGGCCCGGTGTGCTCGCGAACCTCTTGTCGTATCCTCTGCTGCTGATCGGACAACGGCCGGCCTGAGCTCAATGCCGCCAGGTCGGCCCTGCCTCGATGTCCACCCGCAACGGCACCGCCAGCGGGTAGCAACCTTCCATGACTTCCCGCACCAAGCGGGAGGCATCCTCTAATTCTTTCTCCGGTACTTCCAAGACCAGCTCGTCGTGGACCTGTAACAGCAAACGACTCTCTAGTCCTCGACCGGTGAGCTCGCGCTTCAGATCGACCATGGCCTTCTTGATGAGATCGGCGGCGGTTCCCTGAATGGGAGCGTTCACCGCCACACGCTTGGCGGCCTCTCGCGTTGCCCGATTGCGGCTTCCGATCTCGGGGATGTAACGGTGACGACCGAAGAGGGTCTTCACCTTACCGGTCAGCTGGGCCTCGCGGACGATCTTGTCCAGAAGCTCCCTGACCCCTGCGTACTTGTCGAAATAGTTGTCGATGAAGGCTTGGGCCTCGCGCGTGGGAACGCCGAACTCCTTGCCCAAAGTGAAGGCCGTTTTCCCGTAGACGATGCTGAAATTGATAATCTTCGCCCGTCGTCGCTGCTCCGCCTCGGAAAGCCCGGAGGCCTCGCCGAACACTTGCCTCGCGGTCCGTTCGTGAATGTCCTCATCCTGACGAAACGCCTCGATGAGGGTCGGATCCCCGCTCAGGTGAGCGAGCACCCGCAACTCGATCTGCGAGTAGTCCGCGGAAAGAAGGAGCCATCCCGGCTCGGCCACGAAAGCGGCACGGATGCGCTGTCCGAGATCGGTTCGAATGGGGATGTTTTGAAGGTTGGGGTCCGAGCTCGACAAGCGGCCGGTGGCGGCGACGGTTTGGTTGAACGACGTGTGGATGCGGCCGGTCTCGGGATCGACGAGCGCGGGGAGCGCATCGATGTAGGTCCCCTTCAACTTGGCAAGGCTCCGATAGTCGAGGATCTTTCTAGGGAGCTCGAAATGGATGGCGAGCTCCTCGAGCACCTCCATCTTGGTGGACGCGGAGCGCTGCTTCTCAGTCTTGCGAAAAGACGGAAGATTCATCTTCTCGAAGAGGATCTCTCCCAGCTGCTTGGGGGAGTTGATGTTGAACTCGACGCCCGCCAGCTCGTAGATTTCCGCGGTGAGTCTCTCCAGCTCCTTTCCGACCTCTTCGGACATGGCACGGAGCTGGTCGACGTCCACTCGAATGCCGGTCCTCTCCATGTCCGCGAGAACCTCGATGAGAGGTAGCTCCAACTCGCGGAACACCGTGGCCAGCCCCTCCTCCTCGATTCGCGGCTCGAGCCTCTCCTGGATCCGAAGAACCGCTGCCGCGCGCTCGGCGTTCGGCCGGGCGTCTAGCTCGGTCGTGGGGAGACCGACACCGGCCATACCGGGGAGCATTTCCTGCTTGTCGATGTCGAGCTTCGACTCGCTGAGCGGTCTTTGAAGTATCTCGACGGACAATGTCTCCAGATCATGCGTCCTCTTACCCGGATTCAGGACGTAGGAAGCGACCATCGAGTCGAAGCCGATGCCGCACAGGTCGACTCCCCTTCTGGCAAACCATAGCTTGGTCCGTTTCAAGTCGTGCCCAGCTTTGAGTACCGAGCGATCGGAGACGATGGGCGCGAGCTCGCCGACGACGGCCTGCTCCGTCCATTTTCCACCCACGGCAACGAAGAATGCCTGACCGGAATCGACGGCGAGCCCGACTCCGAGCAATCCTCCCGAGGGTCTGGCCTCCGTGGTCGCGAGGTGCACCGAGAGGCGACCTCGGGTCCTCGCCCGGTCCATCAGCCGCTTCAGATCGGCTCGCGACAGAAGAGGCTGGTACGATTCTGCCGGAGTCGCCGTGACCTGCGGGAGATAGTGGTTCAGAAGGGAAGTAAAGCCGAGACGGTCGAAGAGCTCGAAGGCTGCCTTACGGTGGGCGCCCCGGTAGCGAAGCGCGTCGGGCTCGATTTCCAAAGGGACGTTGGTGTCGAGCCGCACCAAGTTCTTGGATAATCGCGCCTGTTCCGCGTGTTGGAGCAATGCCTCGCGCTGCCTCTTGTTCGGTATCTTCTGGGCATTCTCCAAGGCGTTCTCGATCGAGCCCCACTCGCGGATGAGCGAAACCGCTCCCTTCAGTCCGATTCCAGGAACTCCCGGAACGTTGTCGACGCTGTCCCCAACCAAGCCCAAGACGTCGGTGACTTTGTCCGGTGGGACACCAAATTTCTCGACCACCAGCGCTGGGTCGTAGCGGATCTCCATGCCCGGGCTGATGACCGTGATCCGCTGGGACACCAACTGCAAGAAGTCTTTGTCCGACGATACGACGAAGACGCGTTGTCCTTCCCGCTCGGCTCTTGCCGCGAGGGTGGCCACGACGTCGTCCGCCTCCACGTCCCGGATTTCCACGATCGGTAGACCCAGGGCGTTGCAAACATCACGCGTCAGAGGAAGCTGCACCGAGAGATCGTCGGGAGTCGGTGGGCGATGCGCTTTGTATTCCGGATAGAGGCGATGCCGAAAATTCTTGCCACCCGCATCGAAGACCACCGCCACCTGCTGGGGAGCCTCCTCGGACAGGATTTTTCGCAGAACGGTAGCAAAGCCATAAGCCGCGTTGGTCGGCAGACCCTCGCGATTCGTCAGGCGCGGAATGGCAAAGAACGACCGGTAGACCAGCGAGTTGCCGTCTACCAGTAGCAATTTCTCTGGCTCTTTCTTCTGGTCGTGGCTCTCGGGACGACCCTCCTCGTCCGGCGATCGTTCTGTTCTTGCGAGCATCGAGGTCTGCATTCTACGAGTTATTGGACCCTCAGGGAAGGAGTCCTCAACCCGCCCGCAGGCGCGGAGTCGCCGCAGGGCGAGCCGCGGGGGTGGGGCCCCGCGGCATTGAGTGGAGTCCCGATTTTCGCCTGTGCTTGGCTGGGTGGCGCTCTTCGCGATAGAATCAGCTCGCTCAAGCCAGGGGTGAGACCGTGCGTCAATTGCCGATCGAGCGTATTCAGAAGATCCTCACCGAGTTCCATATGGACGGGTGGTTGCTCTATGACTTCCACGGTCAGAACCCGATCTCCCAACGAGTGGCGCTCTTCCCCAAGGATCGGTTCGCAACGCGCCGCTGGTTCTACTTCGTCCCCGCAAAGGGGGAAGCGGTCGGAATCGTCCACGCCATCGAGAGCCACCACCTGGATCACCTCCCCGGCCAGAAGCTCGTCTACGCGGGTTGGAAGGAAATGCGGGAAAGGATTTCGCAGGCGACGGCAGGGGCAAAGAAAATCGCGATGGAGTATTCGCCAAAATGCAACATCCCCTACGTTTCCCGTGTCGACGCGGGGACCGTGGAGCTTCTGACCGAGCTCGGCAAGGACGTTCAGAGCTCCGCCGATCTGGTGTCCATCTTCGAGTCCTGCCTCACTCCGGAGCAGGCGGATCTCCATCGACAGGCCGCCCGGTCCACGACCGAGGCCAAGGATCGCGCCTTCGCCGAGATTCGACACCGCATCATGACTGGTGAAAAGGCGAGCGAGTATCAGATCCAGCAATTCCTACTCGAGCAGTTTGCCGCTCTCGGGCTGGTCACGTCTTCACCGCCTATCGTCGCAGTCGACGAGCACAGTGGCGATCCGCACTACGCCCCAAGTGCTTCCTCCGACCGTGAAATCGGCCTCGCGAGTTTCGTGCTCATCGACCTCTGGGCCAAGCTCGACCGCCACGATGGTATCTACGCCGATTTCACCTGGGTGGGTTACGTCGGTCCCACGGTGCCGGAGCGAATCCGCGAGGTATGGAACGTGGTGGCGGGTGCTCGCGACGCCGCGATCGATTTCGTAACCAGGAGAGTGCAGGCCGGCGAGCCCTTGTGCGGTTATGAAGTCGATGATGCGGCGCGTGCCTTCATATTGGAGCGCGGCTACGGCGATTATTTCTTCCATCGCACCGGTCACAACATCGGTCTCGAAGTCCACGGCAACGGTACCCACATGGACAACTTCGAGACTCGAGACGAACGGAAGGTCTTACCCTTCACCGCCTTTTCCATCGAACCTGGCATCTACCTCTCGGATTTCGGCATCCGAAGCGAAGTGAACATGCTCCTCACCGACGGCAAGGCCGAGGTCACGGGTGAGCCCATCCAACGCGAGGTGCTTTGCCTGATCGAGGACGTCTAGCAAGCTCCGTCTCGGTTGTCATCCCGGTCCTGAACGCATCCCGGACGCTACCTCTACTCTTCGACGCACTAGACCGCCTGGCCCCTGGGCCGAGCGAGGTGGTCCTCGTCGACAATGGGTCCTCCGATGAAAGCTTGTCTCTCCTACGCTCCTTTGCCCGAGCCAGGTCGGGCCGGGCTCGAGTCTTGGAGGAACCCAAGAGAGGCGCCGCGGCGGCACGCAATGCCGGCATTCGCGAAGCCGCGGGAGACATCATCGCTTTCACGGACGCCGACTGCAGTCCGGATCCGGCGTGGCTCACCCATTTGACGGCGCCATACCAGGACCCCTCGGTCGGTGCCGTAGCGGGCAGGGTGATGGGCGCGGCGGCGGAAACGGCTCTCGAGATCTTTAGCGCTCTCTACACGCTGAGACTCCCAGAAACTCCCTCCCGCCACCGGGAGTGGACGCCTCGTGCGGGAGGATTTCCAACCGCGAACTTCTCGGTTCGCGGCGTGCTGGCCAACGAGCTCGGCGGCTTCGATGAGCGCGTCGTGATCTACGGCGAGGACTACGACTTCTGTGCGCGTCTCTACGAACGGGGCGTCATGATCGCTTACGTGCCCGAGGCCGTCGTCGCCCACCACCACCGGGTCACGGTCGGCGGCATGATGAAACAGGCCTTCGGATTCGGTCGAGGACATGCCTTCCTCTTTCGCCGCCACGGCGCCGGACTCTGGATGGACCTACCCGGCCGACCAATCGATTGGAAGGGCTCGCCGGTTCACGCCTGGCTGGACTTCGCGTCCGCCGACAAGAAGATCCTCGCCATCTTGCTCGCGGCCCTGGTCTACCCGCCCGTGGTGGTACTGCTCGTCTTCTACTCGCTCTACCTCGTCGCGTCGGCGCACCGCCGCGCCCGCATGGCCAGGATAAATGTCTCGACCTGGACCAGCACCAAGCTCGCCTGGTTTCTAGTCTTGAAGTCGGCCTCCCTGACAGTGGGTCGATGGTGGGGCTCTGTGATCCACCGAGCCCCCTGCCTCTGAGCCCGAACCCTAACGGCCACAACACGTTCCGCCTCCTACCCAACGGCCCGGAGCGGTATGCGGATTGCATGGATCCCGATGCAACGGTGTGTTTTGCCTACATTTTTGTAGGTTCGCCGTGTGTTTTTGGGAACGTCCGTGGGGAATTGGCCCCACGTAGGTTGACAAGAAATTGAGATCCACCTAAGATTGGTGTATCTCATTCTAACAAAACACCTTAAACGGTAAATGGCAGCCAGAAAATTGGCGATTCTAGCCAATTTGGGTGAGGCGGTCCGGGTCGAGTTGGAGCCCGTCTTGTCCGAGCTCGGATTGGCGACGGTCTCTGCCCGAGATGACCTCGAGGTGCTCCGTCTCCTCGGCGGGGAAGGGGCGAGCCTTGTCCTCGCGGAGGCGAGCAAGGGGAGCGACCTCTGTTCGCGTCTCCGTCAAGACGAGTCGACGCGGAACCTCCCCATCGTTCTGATCGGAGGCGAGAATGGTCGCGAAGGCCGACTGACGGCCCTGCGAGCCGGGGCCGACGAGTTCTTCGGTGAGCCATTCGACCAAGAGGACGCGCGCCTACGGCTGAGCGCCCTCCTGCGCCGGGCCTGTGCTCACTCGAGCGCAAACGGCGGCAGTCGAAGGACGGAGTCTCCAGACCGCGCAACGGAGTCCGTCGACCGTCGCGCTCTCTACGACTCGACGATCGCCGAGCTCGACCAAGTCCTGAAACAAATCAGAAACGGGCGGCCACCGGCGCTCGCTGCCCTTCGCGAACGGGCTCTCCCGCTCGTCGAGTCGATGGAGGGCTCCGAAGAAATGGTCGCTCTGGCTCTCGGCGCCCGTATGGCAAACGACTTGGCGGCCCACCACGTCAACGTAGCCATCCTGGGCCTCACGATAGCTCGACAGTTGGAGCTTCCGAGACAAGACCTCGAGCGCTACGCGTTCTTGAGCTTGGTCCACGATCTCGGCATGGCAAGAATACCCGAGTCCATTCTCAGCGCCCCTCGCCGTCTCACTCGCGAGGAATTCCAACAGATTACCGAGCATCCCGCTCACACGCGCGACATTCTGA
>Ga0214472_10008247_pt1 | contig 10885 bp, 12 predicted proteins | sample RVTome_6_FD_207662 | JGI IMG/M metagenome (GOLD analysis project Ga0214472, IMG submission 207662) | Soil microbial communities from uranium-contaminated site in the Upper Colorado River Basin, Wyoming, United States - RVT140D175 | ecosystem: Environmental > Terrestrial > Soil > Contaminated >...
TGATGCCGTCGCCCCAGTCTTCCACATTGAATTCCTTAAATGGCACCACGATAGGGTCTTTCTCTTCGATCACGATCATGCGCGTCTTGTATTCGAGCAAGAATGATATTTTCAGCAGAAAGGAATCGTCCCTTACTTCGAGCAGGTTAACCTTCTCTTCGAAGTAGGAGTACTCTTTATTGCGCAGTATTTCCTTGATCCGCTCTCTAGTGAGAACTTCTTTCTCTCCCAAGAAGCCGCCCATAGGTCCTCCCGCGTCCTCGCGCAACGAGGCCGCAATTACAAATTCAAAATTACAGATTCCAAATTCCAAGCATGCTCGTTCACGCCAGGCTTTCGACGTAGCGCAAGATGTCGGTCGTGGTGACCAATCCCACCACGACGCCGGCGCTCATGACCGGCACGCAACCGATCTTTTTGTCCGCCATCAAGTGCGCGACATCCTTGATTGGTGTCTCCGGCGCGACGGTAACCACTCGTTTCTTCATCACTTCCTTGATCAAGACGCTCTTCAGCAGCACGGACTTGTTTTTTTGCTTGAGGCCGAAGATTTGACTGGCCGCGGTGCCGATCAGATCCCGTTCCGTCAGGATGCCGACCAGCCGGCCATCGTCGACCACCGGGATATGACGAATGCGCCCCAGGGAGATCACGTCATTGGCCAAATTCAGGGTATCCTCCGGCTTGAGCGTTACCGGGCTGCCCATCATGATTTCTCGAACGACTCCTTCTTTACCGTTCTTCATGGTTACTCCTCCCGTAGACGGTTAAGAAAACAGCGCAGGACATCGACATAGGATACGATTCCAACCAAGCCTTCGGCTTCGTCGACCACCGGTAGGGCGCCAAATTTTTGTTCGATGAGCATCTCGACCGCCTCGTCGAGGCCGTCGTCCGGGGCGAGAAACAGTGGATCGGTCGTCATGATCTCACTGACGGGAGTCGCCAGCGCCTTTTCTCGGCGGTCGGCATTAGCCAGCAACGCGTCGCTTAGAAATGAACGGATATCCCGGTCGGTCACGATCCCGACAAGTTCATGGCCGTCGACGACGGGAATCTGGCGGATGTTGTTTTCCGACATTAATTCGTCGGCTTGCCCAATGGTTTCAGCTGCGGCGATCGTCACCGGATTATCGGTCATTACGTCTACAACTTTCATCGCAGTATGCCTCCCGATAGGTGCTGTGAGTGTCATGTTTAAAACCTCTCTCTCCTCCAACCAACTTTGCAGATGGGCCAGTACTCTCCGCTAAGCTTAACATCCCCAAAGGAACCCTTACCGCCGTTGGACCTCTCGGAGTTTCTCCTTCTCGGAGCCGGAACTCTCATAGAGTCAACTATTCGCTGGTGCACTGTCCGTGCCAAGAACAGCGAACGATTTTTCGTGGGAGTTCCGTTGCTTGGGCGCGGTAAGCCGCGAACCGTTTTCAAAAATGGGAAATCCGCATTGAGTTTCCGCAGCGATGCGAATGAAAGTTGTCCAAATGAATCGAATGGCCGCGAAATCTGCGCGCCGAGGGAGGCATGTTTCTTGCGCTGTTAGTCATCAGCCGCTCAGCGAAGCGATCCAAGCGGGAGGCTGCCGTGACTAATGTGAAAAAGATTCTCGCCCCAACCGATATGTCCAAACTATCACGCAGCGCCGTGCGCTACGCCCTGGAGATGGCGCGCGAGCAGGATGCGGCAGTCATCGCTTACCACGTGATTAGCGAAGAGGGCGACTGGTTCGGCAAGGATGACGGGCTCAATCCCGCCAGCGCGTTAGTGCCTCAACTGAAAGATCGGCTGCACGAATTCATCAAAGAAAACTTTTCCGATATGGTCGGTAAAGTTCATATCGATGAGGTCGTCGAGGCCGGAGTGCCGTACCATCGGATCGTTGCCAAGGCGGAAGAGGAAAAGGCCGACCTGATCGTCATGTCCACTCATGGCCGCACCGGGTTCGAGCAGATCATGTTGGGTAGCGTCACGGCTAGAGTTGTCGCGCGGGCGGGTTGTCCGGTCCTGACCATCCGTCCGGCCAAGAAAAAATAACTCCAAGCCTTTCCATCGGAAAAGGCGCCAGGGTTATTTTTTGTCGTTAAGCCAGTCGATTTTCGCCCCGAAAGAGCACAACGTCTTGCCGGTTATTTGTAACGCTCCTCGTAGCTCCTGCGCAGCGCTTCAGCTTCTTCCGGTTTCAAACCTTTCTGCCAAACATGCTCGGGCCGGGCGAGGTGCTCATTGACGAGCTTCTCATACTTCTGTTTCATCGCCGGTCCCTTGGTGGCTGCGGCTTTGATCACTTCCGGCATGAACTTCTGATAAAAATGTTTCGACACTTCGTACATCCCATGCCAGTGGGTGTAATCGGGGCCCATCATGCTAGCGCCGTGGCGGGCGCGCCGGCCTTCGTGATGCCAAAGCTCCCAGAAGACCCATTGCACTTCATGTTCGAACGGCGCGGCGGGATTGAGCACTTTGTCGGCAGTCAATTTGTTCATGAAATCCTGCGCCGGTATAGCGAACTTCTCGTTGTAGAGCGTGACCAGGCTGTCGAACTGCTTATAGAAATTGTCAACATAGGTGTCGTTGTGACAGTTCAAGCACACGCCCTTCATGTTCGTGCGGCGTTCTTGCCAGGTCAAAATACTTTTGACGGTTCGGTTGACCGTTTTCTTTACCAGCGCTTCATTCTCGACGACATGTTCCGTGGTATCGACCTTGGCGCCGATTTTCGGCAACTGCCGGGTATCCGGATAATCTTCCTTGTAGCCGTCATCGTAGGTGATCCGGTTGATTTTGGTGCTCACCACCGGTCGGAGCGTCCAGCTGATGCGCTCGCCGACGTCGTGGTTGTTGCCGGTGTTGATGCCTTGGGGCGTCATGTGGCCGCTGATGTGACAGGTGGCGCAGGTGGGTGCCGCGTAATAATCACGTCCGAGAATCCAGTCGCCGGGTTTGCTGAGTGCCATTTTGTCGCGGTTGGCGTAAAAGGCGATGCCATGTTTGGATTCGTTGTAGATCTCGATTTGCGGATGATCCGGTCCCATGTGGCACTTGCCACAGTTCTCCGGCGAGCGCGCGACATAGGCGTGAAAACCGTGGCGCGAGTGGCAGGCGTGGCAGGAGCCCTTCGAACCGTCGGGATTCAACCGCCCCATGCCGCTATTCGGCCAGGTGTCGGGATCGATCACCGGCTTGCTATCTTTGCCGACGCGAAGAATTTGTCCTTTGTCGTCGCGTTTAAACTTGATGATGCTGCCGTGGCACTGCCAGCAGCCGTTGACCGCGTCGGCCATATTGCCCGGCATGCCGGCGACGCGCTCGGCCAATATATTATCCAGACTCGCAAGGATTTCGCCCGCCTTAGCATGGTGGCTCTTGGCAAACTCCTGATGCTGTTTGGTGTGGCACCGGGCACAGTCTTTGGGCGTGACCAGAGCGGAGATCAAAACGCCTTCGTGGGTCCAGCCATCGATGTCGCCTTTTTCCGCCTGGTGACAATCTACGCAGCCGACGCCGAGCTGAGCGTGGCGCGAACTCTCCCAATCTTTCACCAGCGCCGGCGCGTCGGTCTGGTGGCACTTGACGCACCCCGAGTTGGTCGCCGTAATCACCGGTTCGAGACCCGTCTCCACGCGGTGCCGTTTGGATTCCTGGTAGGCCACCAGCAGGAGCGCGCCAAGAAACAGAAAAGACAGAGCGGCGACGATCAGACGTTTGATGTTTAGTGACATACTTGGCTCCCAGTTTTCAGGCGAAGGCTTCCCACACGGTTAGCATCAAAAATAGCAAAAAGGCCAACACGCCGAGCGTGACCGGCAAGCGATCGGAAACGCGCCAGCGCCGCATGAACCACTCCTCGATGAAAGGCCAGAAGAACGCGATGGCGCCGATTGCCATGGTGAGAACCACGCTGAGTTTTAGTGAGGTCAACTTGAGCAAACGGAAATTGAAATAGAAATACCACTCCGGCTTGATATGCAGCGGTGTTTCGTTGACATTCGCCGGCTCGCCGAGACCGGCGGGAAAAACCAGCGCCAAGATGGTCAGCAAGTACATCAGCAGTACGCCGATCAGAATTTCCGTCGTGGCATGATCCGGCCAGAACTGAAAGTGGCGCTTCCCTTCGGGAACTGTTTCACCATCGAAGTTCAACTCGGTGACGCCGTGCAGGCGCACGAGGAAAATATGGATGGCGACCAAAATAAACGCCACCGTTGGCAGCACGCCGATATGAAGAACGAAAAAGCGCGTTAAAGTATTCTCGCCAACCTCCGGCCCGCCCCGTAGAAAGAACGCGATCCATGGGCCGATGAGCGGCACGGCTTCGGCCAGGTTGGTGGCCACGGTGGCGCCCCAAAAGCTCAGCTGCTCGTATACTAGCGAGTAGCCGGTGAATCCAAAGGTCATCGTGGTTCCCAACAGCAGAAATCCGACGCACCAGTTGAGCTGTCGTGGGTGGCGGTAGGCCGCGGTAAAAAACACCCGCAGCATATGCAGCATCACGGCGACGATCATCAAATTGCCCGACCACTTGTGCAGCGACCGAATGTACCAGCCAAAGCGCACTTCTTGAGTGATCGCGACGATGCTGGCGTAGGCTTCCTGCGGTGTCGGCACGTAGTAGAAAGTCAGCGCAATGCCGGTGGCGATCTGGACAATGAATAAATAGAGGATTGTGCCGCCCAGACAGAACCACCACTTCTTAAGGTGGTAGGGGATCGGCTCGGCGCCCATATGCCGAATGATTTCCCAATCGATGGGCAGCATGGACTTGATGCGCGCCATCAACGCCGGCTGCCAGTGCGTCTGTGGTTCGGATTTCATGCGAGCTTTTTCCGACTGTCTTTGACTTCGAGATAGACCACGCCGCTTCTGGAGTCCACTTCCAAGGGCAGCGTCGCCAGGCTTTGTCCCGCGGCAGCCGGCGGACCTTCGGTGGCGACGCCGTTTTGGTCGAACGCGCCGTTGTGGCAAGGGCAAAAAAAGCGCTTGCGGTCGTTCTCCCAGTGCACCCGGCAGCCTAGATGTGGGCAGGTGGAATTGAACGCGCGCAGCTCCTGGGCGTCGCGCTTGATCAGGATTTCGTTGCCCTGCAGATCCAATACGGATTTGATGGCGCCGACTTCGAACTGATCGATTTGGCCGGCGAAGATACGGCGCGTGCGCGGCGCGAGCCGGCGCGGAATCAGAAAGAGCAGGCCCTGAACCGCAAATAGACCGTAACTGAGCAAGAGACCCGCAGTCATCGCGACCAGCGACATTACGTCGCGTCTCGATGGGTTCGTTTGGTTCATCCGGCTGTCTCGTTGACGCGGTATTGGGCGCCCGAACAATTATTTCTTGGTCAGGTGCCAGACAAAATCGGGAACTAGCCCGAGGAATAATATCATGACGAAAACTATCGGAACGAGCGCGATGGCATAGATGATCGCCCGCTCGTTTTTCAAATGCATATAGTGCTTAGCTACCAGAAACGCCTTGACGATGGCAACCGAAAAAATCAGCACGATCGCGTGCGGCTTTGGCAGTACCGATGCGGCAGCGACGGAGACGGCGACTAAGGCGATGAGCCAGAGCCAGATGATCAGGTAATGACGCTCGTGAACGCTATCCAAGGTTGGCTCCTTCTAGGCGAGATAAAGCAGCGGAAACAAAAAAATCCAGATGATATCGACTAAATGCCAGTATAGACCGGCCAACTCGACGCGATGCGGCTGTTGCGCTAGGCTGCCTGTCACGGTTTGGCTCCATAAGACGACATTGACGATGATCCCCGCCAACACATGGAGCGCGTGCAGTCCGGTCATGCCGTAATAGAACGACCAGAATATTCCCGAGCTGGGGAGAAAACCATGGCCGATCTCGGTGCTGTACTCAAATGCCTTCATGCCGAGAAATCCCAGTCCCAGTAAAATCGTCAAGCCGAGAAAATGGGCGGCGCGCTTGAGTGCTGCGCGCTGGACCGCGGCGTGGGCCATGACGATGGTCATGCTGCTGGTCAGGAGCAAAAAGGTATTGAGCAACGCGACGGTAAAATTCAAATGACTCGAAGCTTCGCTCCAACCGGCGCTGCCTAAGCGCATGACGATATAGGCGGCGATGAGCCCGCCGAAGATCGGTATTTCGGATGCGAGGAACCACCAGGTGCCGTTCTTGCCAACCGGGCTTTCCATTTCAGATATGGCGGCTGTTTGAGTCGTCACGCGGTTCTCTCCTAGGGTGTTACGAGCTTGGCGGTCGCTTCGGAACGATTCTGCGGTAACCAGTCCGCCGTCGAATCGGGCAAACTGTAGTCGTAGGGCCAACGATAAACAGCCGGCGCGGTCACGAAGTTTTCATGGGGTGGCGGCGAACTGGTAGTCCACTCCAGGGTGTTGGCTTGCCAGGGATTGTCCTCGGCGACTTTCCCGCGCAGGAGACTCCAGAAGTAATTAACCACGAAAACGAGCTGCGACAAAATCAACAAGATTGCCATCAAGGTGATGAACATGTTGAGCGGTTCAATTGCTTTCAAAAACTCATACTGCATCGGGTTGGAGATGCGCCGCATCATGCCGCGCAGACCGACCAGATGCATGGGGATGAACACGCCATTGAAAAATATGAACGTCAGCCAGAAGTGAACCTTGCCCAGCGTCTCGTTCATCATCCGGCCAAACATTTTTGGAAACCAAAAATAAATGCCGGCGAAGCCGCCGAAAAAGACGCTGCTGAAAAGCGTGTAGTGGAAGTGAGCGACGACGAAGTAGGTGTCGTGAATGTAGATATCGACCGGCGCCGATCCGTTAAAGATACCGGTCAGTCCGCCGAAGATGAACACGCCCAGGGTGCCGAGGGCAAACAGCATCGGCGAGGTCAAAGTGATGCTCGAACCCCACAAGGTCGCGATGATGGAAAAAATAATCAGAGCGAAGGGCACCGAGATGATGATCGTGGTGATGCTGAAGGGCATCGCCAAGCGCGGATCCATGCCGCTGATGTACTGATGATGGGCCCACACGATGAAGCTTAGAAAGCCGGCGATAATCGTGGTGTAAATAATCGGCCGATAGGCGAACACCGGCTTACGCGCGAACACGGTAATGACTTCCAGCATGATGCCGACGCCGGGCAGAAGCAGCACATAAACTTCGGGATGGCCGAAAAACCAGAAGAGATGTTGCCATAGCAGGGGATCGCCGCCGCCGTCGGCGAGGTAGAAAGTCGTGCCCAAGTTTCGATCCATGAGCAGGAGAATCGCCCCGGCGACCAGCGGGCCCACCGAAAGCATGAAAATGACCGCCGCCGTCAGCTGCATCCAGACGATCACCGGCAAGCGAAACCAAGTGAGACCCGGCGCGCGCAGGTTCATGGCGGTGGTCAAAAAATTGATGCCGCCGAGCAAGAACGACGCGAATTCCAACGCCAGGGATACCAACCACAGATCCGTGCCATAGCCACCGCCGGTGTATTCATTTTTGGCCGAGAGCGGCGGATAGCCGGTCCAGCCGGCTGCCGCCGGACCGAGCGGAATGAAAAACGACGCGAGCAGCACCGCCGAAGCGAGAAAGAAGATCCAAAAAGAAAGCGCGTTGAGTTTCGGGAATGCCATATCCCGGGCGCCGATCATCAGCGGTATGAGAAAATTGCCGAAGACCGAAAGCAGCAAGGGCATGGCGACGAAAAAAACCATAATAGTGCCATGCATGGTGACCAGCGCGTTATATACTTGCGGTTCGATGTAGCCCCAGCCGAAGGCTTCCGTATCCGGATGGGCGATCTGCCAGCGGATCAGATAGGCAGTGGCGGCGCCCAACACCGCCCAACCGAGCGCCAGCACGAGATATTGCTTGGCGATGACTTTATGATCGGTGGAGATGATATAGCGGCGCACAAAACCGAATTCTTGATGGACGTTTCCCTGGTTCATTGTTGTTGCATTTCTCCGCTTAGCTCTTGGGCCATTTTTCGCTGAGCCACTTTTGGTAATTTTCTCCGCTGTGCACGTAGACTCTGCCGTTCATGCCGGAGTGGCCAAAACCGCAGAGTTCCGCGCAGGGAATTTCATACTCGCCAATCTTGGTCGCTTCGAACCACACTGGGATCTGTCGCCCCGGAACGGCGTCCTGCTTGAGGCGAAAATGGGGCAGAAAAAAGCTGTGGATGACATCTTGGGAAGTCAGCATCACGTGAATCACTTTGCCGACGGGTACATGCAACTCATTATCGGTGGTCAAATCGTCTTCACTGTCGAATTTGCCGTCCGGACCGGGATAGACGAACTGCCAATTAAACTGCTTGCCGATGCCGCGGACGACCAGGTCGGCCGGCGGGCGCTGCCCTTTGACCTTGGCCCAGACATCGGCGCCGCGGATGTCGATCATCAAGTCAAGCACGACGACAATGGCGAGCGGTACCAGCACCCAGGCGAGCTGGCTCCAGGTGTTGCCCGTGGCGTAGACGGCACGGCGCCCGGGCTTGTGCCGGTAGCGGAAGATAAAATAGAGAATCAGTCCTTCGGTGATAAAGAACCAGATGGTGACGATGTAAAAGATAAACCAAAAAATACCATCGACATCGCCACCGAAAGTGGAGACGTTTTCAGGAAACCAGTCATGCATTCGAACCTCGTTTTTAAAATAACTCCCGTCTGAATTTACCCGCGTGATGACTTCGGTGTCACCATTTGCTGCTGAGATCAGAACCCAACCACAGCGACTTGCCAAATCAGCAACGCCAGAGATTACTTCCTGGTAGCCGCCGGTCTGATTCGAACGACTGGTGCAATAGCATCCGAGCACGCCCATTTTATGGGCGGAGCCGGTTCGAAAAATAGGATCGCGTCGTCACTATTTTTTTGTCTACAAGTCGCGATTGTTTTTTGCTTGGGTCAGCCTGGAATCTGCCAATGGGCTCGAGGTAGAACGACTAGCCATTGCGGCTGCTCGTACCGCAAGGTCTACTTCCCTCCCTTGCGGAATCGAGATTTGTAATTTTCGTCGAAATCCATATCGGGGTGTAATGCACGCGCACGCTCGATTAAGACATCCTCGGTCTCGACGTGATCGGGATCAGGAACACAGCCGTCAACCGGGCAGACTTCCGCGCAAGCCTGTTTGTCATCAAAGCCGACGCATTCCGTGCACAGCAATGGATCGATGACAAAGAGCGGATCGCCCCGTGAGATCGCTTCGTTCGGACAGGGCGCCCGACAAGCGCCGCAGCGGATACAATCTTCGTTGATTTTGGTTGCCATCGCGTCAAGTCTCTCTTGCGGCTATCTTCTCAAGGCTACTCTTTGGGCCGCCTACCACCTCGCGACCAACATCTCCTTGGCGGCGTCGCGCCATTGTGTGCCGCTGGGCACAACGATGTCGCCGGAGCGAATGGTGCGGTACGTCTTAGGATCCACGCCGCGCGGCTCGATGCCCTTTTTCATGTCGTCGATGGAATCCAGTAAAAGATAACGCAACTCGATGATCGCTTTATCGGTGGTTCCCAAGTGTTCGCGGCTGCGATCTTCGATCGGACCCATGCTCTCTTGCACCGCTAGGTCTTGCGTGTTGACGCCTTGGATACCGGTGTAGGTTTTGCAGCGCTGCACTTCGCGATCGATCAGCCAATCATTAGACCGAGTCCGATGACGGACCCGCGTCTCACCTTGCGGGCCCCGGCCGGCGCCGGCTTCATATTTTTCGGCGAAACCCTGGGGGAACGGCTTGTCTTCCTCGATGGCGAAGATCCAGTTGAAGATCAGCGTGTTTTCATCATCCATCGGCACCCACATATGGCCGCGGATCTGCGGGATCGCTTTGCGCGAGCCTTTGCCCTGCTCGTAGGTCACCTGCGCCGAGCGAAACTGGTGAAACGGCAGGACGAATTGGTAGATCCGGATGTATTGTCCTTTCTCGCCAATGTCGCGAATGCCGGCATAGCGAAAGCCGTAGGGGGTGCGCTCGACTTCCAAGTGCGGCGCTTGCGCGACCCGTTTGAAATGGGCCATGTCTGAAAGATCGTTGTTGTGCAGAAAAGACGAATGAACCGTGTCGATGCCGCCCTCGATGGCTTGCAGATAATTGCAGAACTCGTGGGTCACCGTAACGTTACGATGCGCCGCCGGAGCTCTGAGCCATTCCATTCCTGGCGGCTCGGGCATCTTTTCCTTCGGCCCGAGGTAAGCCCACACGACCCCAGCGAGTTCGAGGGTGGGATAGGATTTCATGGAAACTTTTTCTTTGAAACGACTCTCTAGCGGCTCGTTGGGCATATCGGTACAGTTGCCGTCGACGTCGAACTTCCAGCCGTGGTACACGCAACGCAGGCCGTTTTCCTCGTTGCGACCGAGGAACATCGATGCCAGACGATGCGGACAGTATTCTTCAAGGAGTCCGGTTCTGCCGTCGCTATTGCGAAACGCGACCAGTTCTTCGCCGAGCAGCTTGACCCGTATCGGCGGACAATCCGGCTTGGGGATTTCTTCGGTGAGGCAGGCTGGCAGCCAGTAGCGCCGCATGACCTCGCCCAATGGCGTTGCCGGGCCGACTTCGGTAACCAGTTGGTTCTCTTTTTTTGTCAGCATTGGCCCTCTCCCATCCGGAGTTTAGATACGATCTTACTGCGACCCTAGGTTCGCGCGAATCTCCTAAGTTGTTCGGTTGTCTCGAGCATCGGGCAGTTTGCCAGTGTTAGGAGTTGCACATCGGCCCGTAGGCTTACGCGTTGCCGGTGGACATCCAGTGGCCGGCTTTAAAGATCGGCTCGAGAATCTTCTGCTCCGCCGCACCGGGAAGCACCTCGGCAAGATGTTTTTGATACTCAGGTTCCGATAACGGATTGCCGTCGACGCTGTACATCTTGCCGGCGTAATCGCCGATCTGGCGGTTAAACTTCATGTCCGGCGCGCGCAACTTTGGTTGAC
>Ga0214472_10008249_pt1 | contig 10882 bp, 11 predicted proteins | sample RVTome_6_FD_207662 | JGI IMG/M metagenome (GOLD analysis project Ga0214472, IMG submission 207662) | Soil microbial communities from uranium-contaminated site in the Upper Colorado River Basin, Wyoming, United States - RVT140D175 | ecosystem: Environmental > Terrestrial > Soil > Contaminated >...
TGAGTATAGCCCCGCCGGAGCCTCGGCGCTGGCCGCGGATGCCCGGGTGGCAATCCCCCACTTAGGAGAGGTAAAGGCTGTGGCGATCGATCAAGTCGGCCACCGCCGGCAACACGAAGTAGCGGTACGGCCGGCCTTGTCGGACTCGGTCACGGATATCCCGGCCGGCGATCTCAACCAGGGGTGCGTCGAAGAACACGACTTTCCCTGCCAGCCCCGGCAGCTGCCGATCCAGGGCCGCCAGGTCGAACGAAACGCCCGGACGCCTTAGAATTCCAATCCGGTCAACTAGTTCAACAAACCTGTCGGGCTGGTACCAGGCCGGCAAGTCGCGCAGAGAATCCGAGCCCATCAGATAAGCAATCGGTTGATCACCGTTTTCGTTCCGAAGGCGATCCAAGCCGTCGACCGTGTAGTGTGGACCTGGCCGGTCAACATCCATCAGGCTGAGATTGAAATGCGGATCGGCGCTCAGCGCGGCCCGAACCATTTCGATCCGTCGCCCAACCGGGGTCAACCCTTCGTCCGGCTTGTGAGGTGGATCCCCGGCGATCGTCCAAACAACTTGCGACAATCCCAAAGCCGCCCGGCCTTCATCCGCCAGGATCAGATGACCCAAATGAGGCGGATCAAAGGTGCCGCCGAAAACGCCGATCATTCCTGCCACTCGAGCTCATATTCTCCGATACGGACCGAGTCCCCCTCTTCAATGCCCGCCTGACGCAATGCGTCCTCGACTCCGATGCGCACCAACAGCTTTTGGAAGCGACGGACCGATTCGCGATACTCCCAATAGGTCATGGCCGCCGACCGTTCAACGCCCTCCCCCGAAACCCGCAGAACGCCATCTGGATCGCGCGCAACCCGGAACGCTTGGCTCGGCTGTCGAGGGCGATAGACGGGCAGCTCGTCGGGCTCGGCTTCTGGCTCCGGCTGTTGCTGGCTTGCCTGCCGAACGCGCCACAGGAGGTCGGCTAAACCCTGGTGCGATACAGCCGAGATCGGCACCGCTTCCATCCCCATCTCGGCCAACTTGGCCTCCAGTTGCGGCCAGCGGTCCATCGCCGGCGCTAGGTCCATCTTGCTTACGGCAACAACTTGCGGCAGCCGGCTCAGCCGTTCGTCATAGAGTGCCATCTCGCTGTTGATTTGCGTGAGGTCCGCCACCGGATCTTCGGCCATGCCGTCCAACAAATGGATGATGGCCCGCGTCCTTTGAATGTGGCGAAGGAAAGCGAAGCCAAGCCCGGTCCCCTGGTGGGCGCCTTCGATTATCCCGGGGATGTCGGCCAATACCAGGGTGTCTCCGTCCGGCAACTCGGCGACGCCGAGATTGGGCGTCAGTGTGGTGAAGGGATATTCGGCGATCTTGGGACGGGCATTGGTGACGGCGGCCAGCAGGGTCGACTTGCCGGCGTTGGGCACGCCGACAATGCCGACATCGGCGATCAACCGCAGCTCCAAGACCAGCCAGCGTTCCCGGCCCGGCTCACCCTTTTCGGCCATGCGCGGCGTCTGATTGCGCGAGCTGGCAAAGCGGGCGTTGCCCTTTCCCCCGCGCCCACCTTCGAGCAAAACCACTCGCTCCCCCGGTTCGGTCAAGTCGGCCAGCAGGTCTCCGCTATCCGCAGCGCGCAGCAGGGTACCGGCCGGGACGTGGATGACCATATCGTCGCCGCCAGCCCCCGAGCGGCGGCCGCCTTCTCCCGGCCGACCATCTTCGGCGCGGAAGTGACGCTGGCGCCGAAACGGCGCCAGGCTGCTCAAGTGCTGGTCAGCTTCGAAAACCACGTCGCCGCCGCGGCCGCCGTCGCCGCCGTCTGGACCTCCACGCGGCACATACTTCTCCCGGCGGAAGTGGACCACGCCATCACCGCCGCGGCCCGAGGCGACCTGAATTTTGACCTCGTCTAGGAACATGGGAATGGCACGCCGTAGCCCGTCCTTTGGGGGCGCGGCGATTATACCAAGGGCAGCCGCCACACTTGCGTCCCCGGTTTGCACCGGCCTAGTGTCTGTGATAGAGTTCCCAAACGCTGCATGCCTCGACCTGGGAGGGTCGCATGCCCGCTTCGAAAGTGCCCGACATCGTCGTCGGTCGCCTGCCTCTGTATCTGCGGGCCCTGGCCGAGATGACTGCCGAAGGTAAGGAAATCACCTCGTCGCAGGACCTGGGGGAGCGCCTCGGAATCTCCTCGGCTCAAATACGCAAGGACCTGTCCCAGTTCGGTGAATTCGGCAAACAAGGGACTGGCTATAGCGTCGAATACTTGTCGACCAAGCTCAAGGAAATCTTGCATGTCGACCGGATCTGGCCCGTGATCTTGGTCGGTGCCGGCGACTTGGGGCGAGCCGTCGCCGGCTATGGCGGGTTTGTCAACCGAGGCTACCGGATTGCTGCCGTCTATGATTCCGATCCCGAGAAGATCGGCAGGCTAGCCGGCAAGTTCACCATCCTGAATTCAACCAATCTGGAGCAGGATATCCAGCGCAATGGCTACCGCGTGGCCATGCTGACTGTGCCGGCGGCCAAGGCCCAAGCGGTTACCGACGTGCTTGTCCGGGCCGGCGTACGGGCCATCCTGTGCTATGCACCGACCTCGGTCAGCGTTCCGCCTGAAGTTCAAGTGCAGTACATTGATCCGGTGCTGCACCTGCAGCGGATGACGTACTATCTAAAGTGACTAGCGATTAAACCGCCGGCAAATTCCGGCGCAGTCTTTCCAACATCCCCAGCGCCCGGGCGGCGCCCTTGGCCGGGCAGGCGACAGGCTCTTCCGACAGGTATGCCGGTACCCCCGTCTCGCGGGTCAGCCACTTGTCGATTCCCTGCAGCAGCGCCCCACCCCCGCAGATGACCATGCCGCGATCGATAATGTCGGAAGCCAGTTCCGGCGGCGTCGTTTCAAGCACGTTGCGGATGGCGACCGCCTGCAAGTGTAGCGTTTCCTGAATCGCCTCGACGATCTCGTTGGTCGTCAATGTGATCGGCCGAGGCAAGTTGGTGACCTGATCCTGACCCTGGATCTCGATCGAGCGTTCATCGTCCAATGGCATGGCAGCGCCGATGCGGATCTTGGCTTCCTCGGCGGTGCGCGGGCCGACGATAAGCCCATACTTCTTGCGGATGTACGAAGTAATCGCCTCGTCAATGTGCAGGCCACCCAGGCGGACGGCGCTGGCCGTCACGATTCCGCTCATGGCAATGACGGCAGCTTGGGTTACGCCGCCGCCCAACACGACGACCATATTGCCGGACGGTGTGGCGATCGGCAATCCGGCGCCAATGGCCGCGGCCAGCGGCTCCTGGATCAGGTAGACCTCGCGGCTGCCCGATTGCAGGGCCGCTTCGTGCACCGCCCGGCTCTCAACGCTGGTGACACCATAGGGTACGGTGATCATGATGCGAGGTTTGAACAAGCGGGCGGGGCCGCACACCTTCTCGACGAAGTGGCCCAGCATACGGTGTGTGACCTCAAAGTCAGCGATCACCCCATCGCGCAACGGCCGCATGACCTCAATGCTTTCGGGCACGCGGCCTTCCATCTCGCGCGCCGCGTGACCGACTTCGACGATCTTGAGCTCGTCAATATCAATGGCGACGACCGTCGGCTCATGCAGCACGATGTCGTCACCTTCGCAGATGAGGGTGTTCTTTGTCCCCAGGGAAATCCCCAGGTCTTTGCCAAAGAGGGCCATCCGGCCTAGGCTTCCTCCGGAGCCCCTGCCGAGGAGGCGCGTCGCGTCGATGCACGGCCAAACCGGCGCGCGGCCTCCAGTCGCAGGTTGGAGCGGCGCAGCGCAGCTTCCATGCGCAGGTATTCATCGGTGTCGGGCGGTGGGCCTTCGGCCAGGAACTTTTCGGCTCGCTGACGGGCGGCCTCGGCCCGGGCGATATCGATCTCTTCGACGTTCTCGCCAACATCGGCCAGGATGGTGACGATGTCTGGCCTGACCTCCATCACGCCGCCAGAAATCAAGAAGAACTCCTCTTCAGCGCCGTACCGAACTTCAATGAGGCCCAGCTTGAGCGTCGTCAGGAGCGGCGCGTGATGCGGCAGAATGCCCATTTCGCCATCGGTCCCGGGTACGCGAACCGAGTCAGCTTCGCCCTCGTAGAGGGTCTTGTCCTGGGTAACGATCTCGCAGCGGATCGGCATCCGCCCGCTCCTAACCTAGCCCTCTGACTCGAGCTTCTTGGCGCGCTCAGCAGCCTCTTCAATCGTCCCGACCATATAGAAGGCCTGCTCGGGCAAATCATCGTGCTGGCCGTCAAGAATCGCACGGAAGCCTCGCACGGTGTCCTTCAGGCTGATGTAGCGCCCTTCGCGCCCGGTGAACTGCTCGGCCACGTGCATCGGTTGTGAGAAGAAACGCTCGATCTTGCGGGCCCGGGCGACGATTAACTTGTCGTCTTCGCTCAATTCTTCGATGCCCAGGATGGCGATGATGTCCTGCAAGTCCTTGTAGCGCTGCAACACGCGCTGCACTTCGCGGGCCGTCGTGTAGTGCTCGTCGCCCACCACTTGCGGATCGAGGATACGGGAGGTCGACGTCAGCGGATCGACCGCCGGGTAAATGGCGCGGTCGGCGATCGACCGCTCAAGGGTGATCGTGGAATCCAGGTGGGCGAAGGTGGCCACCGGCGCCGGATCGGAGTAATCATCAGCCGGCACATACACGGCCTGCATCGACGTGATCGACCCCGACTTGGTCGAGGTGATGCGTTCCTGAAGCTGGCCCATCTCGGTCGACAGCGTTGGTTGATAACCAACTGCCGACGGCAGACGGCCAAGCAGCGCCGACACTTCCGAACCCGACATGCTAAAGCGGAAGATGTTGTCGATGAAGAGCAGGACATCCCGGCCTTGATCCCGGAAATACTCAGCCATGGTCAGGGCCGTCAGACCCACCCGCAGCCGCACGCCCGGTGGCTCGTTCATTTGCCCGTAAACCAGCACCGTGTCCTTGAGCACACCCGACTCGATCATCTCGCGGTACATCTGTGTGCCTTCGCGCGTACGCTCGCCAATTCCGGCGAAAACCGAGTTGCCCTGATGGACGGTGGCGATCGAGCGGATCAACTCTTGGATCAGAATGGTCTTGCCAACGCCGGCGCCGCCGAAAATACCCGTCTTGCCGCCCTTGGTGAACGGCGCGATCAGGTCGATAACTTTGAGGCCGGTCTCGAACACTTCAACCCGTGTCGACTGCTCCTCAAATACGGGCGCCGGACGGTGGATCGGGTAATAGGTATCGGCCACCACCTCGCCCTTGGCATCCACCGGCAGGCCCAATACGTTGAAAACGCGGCCCAGAGTCGGTTCGCCGACCGGCACCTGGATGGGCGCGCCGGTCCCAATGGCTGGCGTGCCGCGGCGCAATCCGTCGGTCGAGTCCATCGCCACCGTCCGAACCCAGTGATCCCCCAAGTGTCGCTGCACTTCCAGGATCAACGGCCTCTGGTCCTGGCGCGGTACCTCGATGGCATGATAAATGTCGGGCAGCATCCCAGGCGGGAATTCGACATCCACGACGCCACCCTGCACCTGCACAATCCGTCCGTTTGCTTCGGCCATACCTGCCTCCTGTCCCCCGGCGCTAAGCCTGTGCTTCAACGCCGCCGACGATGTCCAGCATTTCGCTGGTGATCGCCTGCTGACGGGCCTTGTTGTATTCAAGCTGCAACGAACTGGCAAGATCCTGAGCGTTATCGGTCGCGTTGCGCATGGCAACCATGCGGGCGGCGTGCTCGCTGGCCAGTGATTCCTGAATTGCCTGATAAATCTGCAATTGCGTGAACCTGGGCACGATAAACTCGACAAGCTCTTCCTGCCCCGGCTCATAGATGTAGGCGGCCGGCGGCCGATCGGTCGCCACGCCGGCTGCCAGACCCTCCCCCTCGACACGGCCGGCCACGTCCCCGACTTCGAGCGGCAGCAGCTGCTTGACCGTCGGAATCTGGCGCAACAGACTGACGAAGTCGGTGTAGAACAACAGGACCTGATCGACTTCAGCAGCCAAATAGGCGTCGATCGCCAGGCGTCCGATCGCCGAAACGTCGGCAAAGCTCGGCTCGGCCGGGAGCTGGCTGAATTCGGCCCGGATGTCGACCCCGCGCCGGATCAACACGTCACGCCCCTTGCGCCCGACGATTAGGTAGCTGACGGTGGCTGGCTGTTGGCGCATGTGCTCTAGGGTGAAGCGAATGATGTTGCTGTTGTAGGCGCCGGCCAGGCCCCGGTCACCGGTGACGATCAGCGTCAGGATATTGCGGACCTCCTGCCGGCTTTCGAGCAGCGGGTGAACCCAATCCCGGGCAGGTTGATCCGACAGGTGTCGCAGCACCTGCCAGGCCTTGTTGGCATAGGGCCGGCTGGCCTTGACGGCCTGCTCGGCTTTGCGCACGCGGCTGGCACTGACAGCCTCCAGGGCGCGCGTCACCTGAGAGATGTTCTTAATGCTCCGGATGCGGAGCTTCATCTCACGAGCGGTTGCCATCGTTCGGCCTCTCCTGTGACGCCCGGCTAGTCGGTGGTCCAGCCGCGGTTGAAGGCTTCAATCGCCTGCCGCAGGCTGGCTTCGGTGTCGTCCGACAGCCGTTTTTCCTCAGCGATCGTCTTAAGCAAGTCCCCGTGCGAGGTGCGCACCGTTCGCAGCAGGGCGCTCTCCCAGGCGCGGATTTGGTCGACAGGGATTTTGTCGGCAAGGCCGCGCGTTCCAGCGAATAACACGACGACCTCTTCTTCGGCGTCCAACGGTCGGTACTGCGGCTGCTTGAGGATCTCTTGCAGACGCTGCCCGCGGCTAAGTTGTGATTGGGTCGCCTTGTCCAAATCCGACCCGAACTGGGCAAAGGCCGCCACCTCACGGTAGGCAGCCATATCGAGCCGCAAGCCGCCGGCGACCTGCTTCATCGCCTTGGTCTGGGCGTCGCCGCCGACCCGGGAGACCGACAGGCCCACGTTGATTGCCGGGCGAATGCCGGCATTGAACAACTCACTTTCAAGATAGATTTGTCCGTCGGTGATGGAAATGACGTTGGTCGGGATGTAGGCGGAAACGTCGCCCAACTGGGTTTCAATAATCGGGAGTGCCGTCAAGGATCCCCCCGAGCCAATGCGTTTGGCGAGGCGGTAGTCACCCTTTTTGTCCAGCGCTTCGAGCGCTTCCTTCGCCTGGTCTTTGGCGATCGGTCCTTGATAGATCTGGCCGTCGAGCGCCCGATCGGCCTCGGCCGGGCCCTCACCCTTCCCCTCCACGATCATGTATTCGTCGTCGAGGCGCACGGCTCGCTCTAGCAACCGGCTGTGCAGGTAGAACACGTCCCCGGGGTAGGCCTCTCGGCCCGGAGGGCGGCGCAGCAGCAGCGAGACCTGGCGGTAAGCCCAGGCGTGTTTAGTCAAGTCGTCGTAGACAATCAAGGCATCTCGGCCAGACTCGGCGAAGTACTCGCCCATCGCCGTGCCGGCATAAGGTGCGACGTATTGCAGTGCGGCCGGCTCATCGGCCGCCGACACCACCACCAGGGTGTGCTCCATGGCGCCGTGGGCCTCGAGCGTTGCCACCGTCCGGGCAACCGACGCCCGTTTCTGCCCGATCGCCACGTAGATGCAAATCAGATCTTTGCCCTTCTGGTTGATGATGGCATCGATGGCGATGGCCGTCTTCCCTGTCTGGCGATCGCCAATGATCAGCTCGCGCTGGCCGCGTCCAATCGGTGTCATGGCATCGATCGACTTGATGCCGGTAACGACCGGCGTGTCGACGTCTTTGCGCTCGACCACACCGGGTGCGATCCGGTCGACCGGCAGGAACGTCTCGGATTGAATGGCGCCGTGGCCGTCGATCGGTAGACCGAGTGGATTAACCACCCGGCCGATCAAACCGTCGCCGACCGGGACCGATGCGATTCGCCCCGTGCTGTACACCGACATGCCTTCATCGATATCGGCAAACTCGCCCATGATGATGACGCCGACATTGTCCGCTTCGAGGTTGAAGGCGATTCCCATCACCCCGTTTTCGAACTGAACCAGCTCCTGGGAGCTGATTTCGGCCAGACCAGAAACGCGGGCGATACCATCGCCCGCTTCCAAGACCGAACCCACCTCACGCAGTTCAAGTTCTGGGGTGTAGTCCTCGATTTGTTTGCGCAGATCGGACGAGAGGTCCTTGAGCAAATCCGTCATCGTGCCTCCAAGCCGGTCGCTAAGCCCAACGCCTGCCTGAATTGTGGGCGCCTTAATATTGGGGGCCGGGCGACGGCGATTGACCCGCCCGATCATCCGGCACTAGCTGCTGTCGAATCGCTGGAAGTCCGCCGGCAGGTTGAGGTCACCCAGGCGGCCTTCTCTCAAGCCGAGCGAAGTGTACCCAAGCTCACCCGACTTGTCCACCTGTTCACAAATCGGCCTGCGGTTCGTCATCGACGTCGCCGACAGCCCTCCCACGCCCTAGCGCCGCCGAGCGCTCGTAGGCGGCCCAGATGGCGCGCGATAGGGCCGTCCGGAAGCCTGCCTTTTCCAAATAGTAGAGTGCGGCCGCCGAAGTGCCGCCAGGTGAGGTGACTTCATTGCGCAGCCTCGCCATATGGCGCGGCGAGTGCTCGTAGTAGGCCACCGAGCCCTTGATGGTTTGAACGACCAGTTGCTCGGCGATGCGACGGGGAAAGCCCAGGTGCACCCCGGCGTCGACCATCGCCTCCATGAACAGGTAGACGTAGGCCGGGCCGGTCCCTGAGAGCGCCGTCGCCATATCGAGGTAGTCCTCTTGTTCGACGAACACCTCCTGGCCCAGCGCCCCGAGAATGGCTGCCGCCTGCTGGCGTTGGTCATCCTTGGCCTGGGGCGTCGCCGTCCACACGGTGATGCCTTCGCCCACCTGGGCGGGCGTGTTGGGCATGGCCCGGACGATGGCGGCGTGTTTCAGGCCTGTCGTCAGGGTGCCCAGGCGGGCGCCTGCCACGATTGATAGCACCAATGCCTTGGGGTCGATGGCGCCGCGCAATTCCTTCAGGACGTCGGGCAGGCTCTGCGGCTTGACCGAGAGCACCACCACGTCGGCCCCTTTGACCGCCTGGTGGTTGTCGGTCGTCGTTTTTGCCGCGTAGTTCTCGGCAAGCCTCTCCAACCGCCCCGGCCGTGGCCCGCTCAGAGTCATTTGTGCGGCCGGCACGCCACCTCGCTCGATCAGGCCATGGACCATGGCCTCGGCCATTGTGCCCGGCCCAACAAAAGAAATCTTACGGTCTTCCAGCATAGGAACCACCTTCCTGGCGTTCATCCGAATGCGTGCCGGCGTTATGGCGATTCAGGGCTTGGCGAAGTAGCGCAGCGCGAGCCGGACGCGGGCTTCGAGCTCTTCGGGGGCATCTTCGGCCAGTGACTGCACCGCGGCCTGCCCCTCGACCAGACTGTAGCCCAAGCTCGTCAGAACGCCGAGCACTTCGCCATCCAGTTCGCTCGGCGGCTCGATGGGCAAGCCTGGTTCGCCCAGCTTGTCCTTCAATTCGAAGGCGATCTTCTCGGCGGTCTTGCGCCCCACCCCCGGCACTCTGGTCAGGAGCTCGGGCTGACCGCCGACTGCCCGCCGGATGGCGTCGCCCGGCAGATGGGAGACCGTGGCCAGCGCCAGGCGCGGACCAACGCCGGACACACCCATCAGCAGCTCGAACATGCGGCGGGTTTCGGCCTCGCCGAAACCGAACAACTCGAGCGAATCCTCCCTGACGACAAGGTACGTGTGGAGAAAGATTCGGTCGCCCAAGCGAGGCATGCTCTCCAGCCGTGACAGAGGCACCGCAACCCGCAGTCCAATCCCGCCCAGCTCGAGCACCAACTGGTTGTCTCCGACAGCTTGAATCACACCATGCAAGGTAGCGATCACGATCTTTGGTCCTCGATCCGCTGCAGGGTACGCCAGGTCTGCAGATGGCACATTGCAACAGCCAGGGCATCGGCGGCGTCATCGGGTTTGGGCAGTTGGTCCATCGCCAGCGTGCGTTGAACCATGCGCTGGACCTGCCCCTTGGACGCCTTGCCATAGCCGACGACGGCTTGCTTGATCTCCAGCGGCGTGTACTCTCCAACCCGGACACCGGCGGCGGCCAGGCACAACAGCGCCACGCCTCTTGCCTGACCTACGCTCATGGCTGTTGAGACATTGCGTTGGAAAAAGAGCTTCTCGACGGCACCGATCTCGGGATGGTGGATCTCGATGAGAGCCGCCAACTCACGCTGCAACTGGACCAAACGCAGCGCCAGTTGATCGTTGGCGGATGTCCGAATCACGCCGTAGTCAACGACAACCACGGCCCCACCCGCCGCCTGGCGGATGAGGCCGTAGCCCGTGATTGCAGTTCCGGGATCGATCCCGATGGCCAGCATGCTTCGCTTGCCGGCCCGACTCAGGCGGTCTCTAGCAGTTCAACCGCCTCTTCGTCGAGGTCCAGGTTTGAGTAGACCGCCCGCACATCATCAAGTTCTTCGAGCCGCTCGATCAACCGGGCAACCTGGACGGTCTCCTCGCCCGAAAGGGTCATGGGAGTGTTCGGCAGCCAAATCAGTTCGGCCTCTTCGGGCTTAATGCCGGCCCCCTTCAGCCGGTCGCTGATTTCCTTGAAGGCGTCGACCGGACCAATGATCTCGATGTAGTCCTCCAGCGTGACATCATCGGCGCCGGCCTCGACGGCGAGCTCGAATACCTTCTCAGGGCTGAGGCCATTCGGCGGGAAACCGAAGTAGGCTGCCCGGCTGAATTGCCAGGCCACCGAGCCGGTTTCGCCCATGCTCCCGTTCGAACTGGTCAGCAGATGGCGGATGTCGGCCACCGTTCGGTTGCGGTTATCCGTGATCACTTCGATCATCAACGCCACACCGTG
>Ga0214472_10008250_pt1 | contig 10882 bp, 10 predicted proteins | sample RVTome_6_FD_207662 | JGI IMG/M metagenome (GOLD analysis project Ga0214472, IMG submission 207662) | Soil microbial communities from uranium-contaminated site in the Upper Colorado River Basin, Wyoming, United States - RVT140D175 | ecosystem: Environmental > Terrestrial > Soil > Contaminated >...
GACCGAAAACCGCACGAGCCCATCCGTAAAGCCGATCCGCGCGCGCACGTCCGCCGGCACGGCGGAATGCGTGGTCGAGCCCGGATGGCACATCAGGCTCTCGGTGCCCCCAAGGCTCACCGCCAGTTTGATCAGGCGGACATTGTCGAGCAGCCTGAACGCCGCTTCCTTGCCGCCGTTCACATCGAACGAGAACGTCGCCCCTGCCCCGAGGCATTGCTCGTCAAACACCTTCTTCTGCGGATCGCCCGGTTTCAAGAATTCCGGATACATTACCTTCGTGATCTTCGGATGTGCATTCAGGAATTCGGCGCAGACCCTGGCATTGCGGAAGGCGCGCTCCATGCGCAGCTGTACCGTCTCCAGTGAGCGCGCCAGGAGCCAGCAGGAATGCGCGTCCAGCATCGTGCCGAGATAGTTCCGCATACGGCGGATCTTCGCCATCATCTCCTCATCACCGACAATGCCGCCGGCGATCAGGTCCGAATGCCCGCCGACATATTTGGTCAGGGAGTAGAGCGCGAGATCCGCGCCATGCTTGAGCGGCTGGTGGCCAATCGGCCCCATCATCGTGTTGTCGCACATCAGGATCGGCCGCCGGCCGGTTTCCTTTTCCAGCACGTCGCATACGCGCGCGCAGGCCGCAATGTCGACGAGCGCGTTGGTGGGGTTCGCCGGCGATTCGGTAAAGATCACCGAGATCGGCCCGTACTGCTTCACGGCCGCGCGCGCGGCCGCGAGAATCTGGTCTTCCGTCGACCAGGCATCGAACTCCGCCGAGCGAACACCCCAGCCAGGCAGGAAGGTGCGGATGAACACTTCCGACGCGCCATAGAGCGGGCTTGAGTGGAGCACTGCAGTTCCGGGTTCGGCGCAGGCAAACAAGGCTGTGGTGATGGCGGACATGCCGGACGAGAAGGACAAGGCCGCCTCGCCGTCGTCATACAGCGTAAGGCGGTCTTCCAGCACTTCCATGTTGGGGTTGTTGAAACGCGTGTAGATCAGGTCGGCCTCTTCCGGATCACCCTCTTCGTGGCGCCCCGCGAGGCGGCGGAACAAGGCCTCCCCGTCGCGGGCTGACTTGAAGGCGAAGGTCGAGGTCATGAAGATCGGCGGCTTGATCGAGCCTTCCGACATGAAGGGGTCGTAGCCGAACCCCATCACCAGGGATTCAGGGCTCAGCGTGTGCCCACCGATTTCGCGCTTGCGATAGGATTTCTTGGGTTTTGACATGGGGGTTCCCTCCCGGGGAGTTTTCGTTGGGGAAGGCTTAAGGGGCACCGGCCGCCTCTGGCAAGGCAGGCGGCTCAGACCCCGCTTTCCGCCAGCAAGCCAGACGGGTGATAGTCGGTTGGGGCTCGGCGAAGGACGGACGCGCCCGGCGGCGGTGGAGGTTCAGGAATGGCAATTTATGCGCCGCCGCCCTGCCGAAGCGGAATGTTCGCGCGGCTGGCCGATCCGCGCCCGCCGCCTTGACGGGCCGGCCCAGGCGGGCCTATTTCAATCTCCCGGAACACAAGCAGAACGCAAACGCCATGACGCCCGCAGAGCCAGAAGACCTGCTGCCCCGCCGGTCGGCAGAAATCTGCCGTGGCACGCTGCGCCTGCTCGGCCATCTTGGCTATTTTGGCGTGACCGAAATGACGCTGGCCAACAACCGGCGCGCTGATATTGCGGCCATCGGACCTGGCGGCGATATCTGGATGATCGAGATCAAGTCGAGCATTGCCGACTTCAAGTCTGACAATAAATGGCGCGAATACATGGACTATTGCGACCGGTTGACCTTTGCCGTCGGGAGCGATTTTCCTCAGGAACTGATCCCGCCGGAGGCCGGCCTGATCGTCGCCGATGCCTTCTACGGCGCGGTGATCCGGGAGGCGGCCGAGGCCCGTCTCGCGCCGGCCCGGCGCAAGGCCGTGACGCTGCGTTTTGCCCGCCTGGCTGCCGCGCGATTGACCAGCTTTGCCGATACGGGCTGGACGCCGGGCGATGACGGGCTTACCTCGCCGCTCTCATGAGCCTCGCCTATCCCATTGCCCGCAGCCTCGAGGAGGCCACCCTGCCCGGCGCGAAGATCGCCCGGACGCAGCACGAAGCAGCGACCCTGTCGCCGGGCTTCGCGGTCGAGGGGTTGGAGACGAGCTGGCTGCATCTCAACGAGACCGAAGCGCTGGCCATGCTGGGCGCGCAGGGCGCCGATGGCCCGGCCGGACATATCCAGCGCTATGAAGACACGTCCGGCCATGTCGTGGTCGCGGTCAGCTGGTGGAAACTGGTTGACCCGAAGGAGGCGAGGAAGGCCAAAGCTGCTGCCCCGCCACCGGCGCCGGGGTCCTCCGCTTCGGACCACACTGACGATCTCTATTTCCGGCAAGGCCGTACGAAACCCAAGCGAAAGCGGCCGGTCGATCCCAATCAGCTCGACCTGTTTGCGCCAGACCCGGAGGCCTGAACGCGCGTCACGCCTCGCCGGCGCGGAACTTTCCGGGCGTGGTGCCGGTCCAGCGCCGGAAGGCGCGCGAAAAGGCAGAAGGATCGGAAAATCCAGTGAGATAGGCCGTCTCGTTCACCGAGACCTTGCCCCTGCCGAGATAATCGAGGGCCATGCGCCGGCGCAGATCGTCGAGGACGCCTTCGTAGCTTTCCCCCTCCTCGCGCAGACGGCGGTGAAGCGTCGATCGGCTGAAGCCGAGGCGCCGGGCAATCGCAGCCATCGAAACGCCGCCGGTATGGAGCACCGGGATCAGGGATGATTCGATCCGCCCCCGGATGGTCTTTGACCCGAGCAGGGAATGCAGCAAGCCGTCCGCATGCGTGCTGAACACGCCGAACACGTAGCGGTCTGCCTGACCCGTCGATTCCTCAAGCCAGCTTTCACGGATACGCAGCGCGTTCCAGTCCGCGCCGAAGACGACCGGCATATCAAAAAAGTCCTTGTATGCGTCAGCATGGGTCGGCCGTGGATGGGTGACGTTGACTTCCAGCACATAGGGCGGCCGCTTCGGAAAGGCGCGTGCCCGGTCGATGATGAACCGCACCCAGGTCGATTCGGTAAGCTCAGGAAAGTCGTTTGGATTCCGGCGCCGGTCTTCAATCCAGACGCCGTCGTCGCGCCGTACGATGGCAAACCGGTTCGCCGTCTCGTGCCCATCGACCTCGACGACAAGCCGCGCGTACCGGTTCGTCTGCTCGAACGCAGCACCCATCGTCGGTGCGGAGTATGCAATCAAGCCGACAATCGAGACCTCATTGAACGGCGCCGACGCGCCGAAATGCAGCGCCAGCGCGGGCTCGTTGCAGGCCGCCTTGCCCGCACGCATCAGCGCCTTGAACTGCTCGAACGGGATGCGGGTATCAGGCGCGGCCAACGCCTCCGCCGCGATGCCTGTTTCGGCCAGAAGCGCGTCCGGTGCAGCGCCGTTCACCTCGGCCAGTTTCAGGAACGAGCGGACATATCCTGCCGCAACTGTAAGCTCAGACATAGTTCCCGCTGCGATTGGCACGATGGGTCAGAAAACTGCGACAGTCGATCATACCGGCCCGCGCTCCGCTCTCCTACCCTTGCGAACCATCAACACCGCCTCCCGGAATACCATGACCGCAATTCCAGCAACCCCTGCATCCGCACCCTCCGATTCCCGTTTGCCGCGCCGAGTGCTCGCCGCGTCCGGCATATTCTGGTTCCTTTGCGCGCTCGCTGGTCAGGCGATGTTCGCCGTCTACATCGCGGTCTTCTACGGCGGCTCCGCCATCGCCGGAAATCTCGCCCGCTGGAACGACATCCTGTTCAATGGGTTGAGACCAGGCGATATCGCAGGCAACGCGCTCGTCATGCTTCACCTCCCTCTCGCGTTCATCATCACCGCTTCGGGACCGTTGCAACTGATCCCGGCGCTGCGCCGCCGCATGCCGGCCTTCCACCGCTGGAACGGACGCGCCTATGTCGCTGTCGCGCTGGTGATCAGCTCCGGCGCAATCGTTCTCAGCTTCATGCGTCCCGCGTTCGGAGGTTGGCCGAATGCGATCCTGCAATCAACGAATGGCGCCGCCATCTTCACGTGCGCGCTGCTGGCATGGCGCGCAGCGCGCGCACGCAACTTTGCTGCGCACCGGCGGTGGGCCACGCGCCTGTTCCTGATGGCCAGCGGCGTCTGGTTCCTGCGCGTGATGATGATGGCCTGGGCCATCCCGACAGGGGGCGCCGGTCTCGGTGACGAACTCGACGGTCCCGCCGGGCGCGCAGCCATGCTCGGCCAGACTGTCATTCCGCTAGCTGTCTATCAGATTTACCTGATGGCCGAGGCGAGCCGTTCGGGCGCCGCGAAGTATGCCGTGACCGGATTGCTCTTCATCCTGACACTCGTCATGGCAGGAGGCATCCTTGGCGCCACGCTCGCAATGTGGCTGCCGAGGATCACGGGCTGACCGCCTTCACGCCGGCACGGGCACAGGGCCGCGATAGACCGACCGCGGACGCACCAGCCGGCCTTCGCTGATCTGCTCGCGCGCATGCGCGGTCCAGCCGAGAACGCGGCCTGAAGCAAAGACGGCGGTGAACGCCTCCCGCGGCAGGCCGATCGCTTCCAGCAGAAGCGCGGTGTAGAATTCGACATTCGTTTCCAGCTTGCGCTGCGGATACTTCTTCGCGAGCCGTCCGAGCACGGCCTTTTCGATATGTTCGGCGAAGCGGATCCGGCCGGCCGTTCCAGTCAATCTCGCCACCGCCGCCTTCAGTGCATCTGCGCGCGGGTCGCGGACCCGGTAGACGCGGTGGCCGAAGCCCATGAGCCGCTCACCGCTGGCCAGCGCGCCGTCGATCCAGGTCTCGGCATTCTCCGGCGCGCCGATCGCGTCGATCATGTCGAGCACGGGTCCCGGCGCGCCGCCATGCAGCGGACCCTTGAGGGCTGACAATCCGGCCACGCCAGCCGACACGAGGCCCGCGCGCGTCGATGCCACCACACGCGCCGCGAAGGTCGAGGCATTGAGGCCATGGTCGCACACAGTGACGAGATAAGCGTCCAGTGCCCGCACTTCGGACGGGTCCGGCACTTTGCCTGCCAGCATCCGGAGGAAATCGGCCGCGTGCGACAGGTCCCGGTCCGGATGGATGGGCTCAAGCCCTTCGGCCCGGCGGATCGCCGCCGCGGTGAAGACCGGACCTGCGGCGGCAAGGCGGATCGCGGCTTCAAGGCTTTCATCATCCGGCAAGAGCGCCCAGCCGACCCGCAGGAAGGAAATGACATCCAGCCCATCCGGTATCTCATGCACAAGTGCATACACTTCTTCCCGCGCGGCACCGAGCCGCGCGCCAAGTTCACGCACGTCTGGCAACTCCTCGAAGAATTCGCGCCAGACGAGGTGCGCCGCATCCTCAAACGCCATGGACGCGGCGAGCAATTCCACTGGCCACCCGCAAATCACCAGCCGCCCGTTCTGCCCATCCACATCCGAGAGGATCGTTTCAGCGGCAACAACATTCTCAAGTCCGGAATCCATGCTTGGCCTCCTGCTTTCCTGCGGTTCATGTCGCGCAGGCGCTTGCCTGCGTCAATCTTGATCAATATAATCAATATATGAGGTGGATCGGACGAGACGAGGCGTTGGGCGAACTAGGGGTAAAGCCCCAGACCTTGTATGCCTATGTGAGCCGGGGCCTGATTGCCGCGAAACCCGGCACGCACGATCCGCGCGCCAGCCTCTACTCCGCCGCCGACATCGCCGCCCTCGTCGCGCGCCGGCGCAGTGGCCGGGGGCGAAGCGACATCGCGCGCGCAGCCATTTCCTGGGGCGAGCCGGTGATGGAGACGTCCATCACGACGGTGCGCGACGGCAAGCTCATCTATCGCGGCAAGGATGCGGTGCGCCTCGCCGCAGATGCGACGCTCGAGGAAACGGCAGCCCTGCTCTGGCAATCCAGCGCGCTGGCGCCGGCACGCGCCTCGCAGTCATCCCCCGCCGGGACGTGCGGCAAAGCCGGCGCCCTCACCTATCTGGCCGCCCGCGCGGCGAGCGATCCGCCAAGCTTCGGGCGTAGCCCGGCCTCGCTTGCGCTGGAAGGCGGAGACCTGCTCGCCGGCTTCGGTGCGGCCATCACCGGCCGTGGCAGTCGCGGTTTTTTCCACCAACGCCTCGGCAGGTACTGGCAGCTGGCGCCCGGCGGCACGGACCTTGTCCGCCGCGCGCTGGTGCTCGTCGCCGACCATGAGCTGAACCCTTCCACCTTTGCCGCCAGAGTCGCTGCCTCGACCGGCGCGCCGCTCGCGGCCTGCGCCCTTGCGGGCTGCGCCGCGCTGACCGGGCCGTTGCACGGAGAGGCCTCGGCCCGCGCGCTCGCCTACCTGCGTCATGCCTTGGCTGCAGACCCGGACACTGCGTTGGCGTCGCTCGCGGCACGCGGCGAGCGTATCCCGGCCACCGGCCACGCGCTTTACCCTGCCGGCGACCCGCGGGCGGCTGCGCTGCTGCGCTGGATGAAACCAGCTCCGGAACTCAGGCGTGCGATCCGGGCCGCAGAAGACGCGTCAGGTGAAGCGGCGAACATCGACCTGCTGCTCGCCGCGCTCATGGTGCAGCTGAACCTGCCGGACGACGCCGCCTTCTTGATTTTCGCGAGCGGCCGCATGGCGGGCTGGATCGCGCACGCCATCGAGCAACGCGCCAGCGGGCGCGCCATTCGACCGAGAGCGAACTATACCGGCCTCTAGAGGCGGCCTTTGATCGCTTCGGCCGCGGCTTCAGCGGTAATGCCGAAATGCTGGTAGAGCTTCTGATACGGCGCGCTGGCGCCGAAGCTGTCCATGCCGACGAAGCCGCCCTCGGCGCCGATCCAGCGGTCCCAGCCGAAACGCACTCCCGCTTCAACCGCCACTTTCGGCAAGCCCTTGCCCAGTGTTTCTTCCCTGTATGCCGCGTCCTGCAGCCCGAAGAGCTCCATCGACGGCATCGAGACGACGCGCACGCCGATCCCGTCTGCCGCGAGCAGGGCCTGCGCCTTCAGGGCGATCTCCACCTCGGAGCCCGTCGCGATCAGCACGCCCCGCTCCTTGCCCTTGGCGGGCGAGAGCACGTAGGCGCCCTTCGCAGACAGGTTCTCCTCCGTATGCGTCTTTCTCGCGGGCGCCACGTTCTGGCGCGTCAGCGCCATCGTCGTCGGGCCATCCTGACGGGCCAGCGCCAGTTCCCAGCACTCGGCTGTCTCGACACCGTCCGCCGGCCGGAAGACCAGCATGTCCGGCATCGCGCGCAGTGAGGCAACCTGTTCCACCGGCTGGTGGGTTGGGCCATCTTCGCCGAGGCCGATCGAATCATGCGTCATCACATGGACTACCCGCAGGCCCATCAGGGCGCCGATCCGGATCGCCGCGCGGCTATAGTCCGCAAACACGAGGAAGGTGCCGGAATACGGGATGATGCCGCCATGCAGCGCCATACCGTTCATCGCCGCCGCCATCGCATGCTCGCGCACGCCGTAATGGATGTAGCGCCCATCCCAGCTCTTCGGCGTCATCGGTGACGTGTGGCTGGTCTTCGTATTGTTCGACCCCGAGAGGTCGGCCGAGCCGCCGACCATTTCGGGCACCAGATGCGTGATCACCTCAAGCGCTTCACCGCTCCAAACCCGCGTCGCTTTCGAGGCGCCGCCTTCGACGACCGCCTTCTTGTGCTTGATGACTGCCTTGCCAAGATTCTTTGGCAACCGGCCCGCCACCGCCGCGTTGAACTCACCCTTCTTCGGGCTCGCCGCGAGGCGTTTCTTCCAGGCGGCATGCTCCTCGCGCGAACGCTCGCCGGCCTTCGCCCAGGCTTTCTCGATGGCTTCCGGCACCTCGAACGGCGCATGTGGCCAATTCAGTGACTTGCGGATGCCCTCGATCTCTTCTGCGCCATACGGCCCGCCGTGCGCCTTGCCGGTGCCCGCCAGTTTGGGCGCGCCAAAGCCAATGATCGTCTTCACGGCGAGGAAAGCCGGCTTCTTCTGCTTCACCGCCCATTTGAGCGCCGCCTCGACATCCTTCTCGTCATGACCGTCGACCCGGCGCGAGACCCAACCGGAGGCCTCAAAGCGCGCGCACTGGTCGGTGGAGTCGGATAGCTCGGTCGAGCCATCGATGGTCACGCTATTGTCGTCGAACAGCACGATCAGCTTGTTCAGTTTCAGGTGTCCGGCCAGCGTGATCGCTTCCTGGCTGATGCCTTCCATGAGGCACCCGTCACCCGCGACCACCCAGGTGCGGTGATCGACAAGTTCATTGCCAAAGCGCGCATTCAGGTGGCGCTCGGCAATCGCCATGCCGACGGCGGTCGCCATGCCCTGCCCCAGCGGGCCGGTCGTCGTCTCCACCCCAGCGGTGACGAAATTCTCCGGGTGGCCCGGCGTCGATGAGCCGATCTGGCGGAAATTGCGGATATCGTCACGGCTGACCGAGGCATACCCCGTGAGGTGAAGCAGCGAGTAGACCAGCATCGAGCCATGACCGGCCGACAGGACGAACCGGTCACGGTCCGGCCAGGCCGGGTCCTTCGGGTCGAATTTCAGGAACTTGCGGAAGAGGACCGTGGCGGCGTCTGCCATCCCGAGCGGCAGGCCGACATGGCCCGATTTCGCCGCTTCGACGGCATCCATGGACAGGGCCCGAACGGCATTTGCCATGTCGCGATTTGTGACAGCCATTCTGCTGATCTCCCGGTATTCTGCGCGCCCCGTGCTAGGCCAGACTTGTCCCGCACCGTCAAGGCGCTTGGCGCCGGGCGGCATTGCCGTTAGTCCAAGAAAATCATGACAGACCTCGATCCGGCCGCCGAACGTCTTGATGCCGCCCTCAGGCGCCTGGAAACCGCGCTTGAGGCACATCTCCTGCGCGCCGGCAACCCGGCGGCCCTGCGCGCCGAAATCGCAGCGCTGGTAACGGACCGTTCGAAACTCGCCGACGATCTCGACCAATCCCTGGCGCGCGAAAAAGAACTGCAGGCACTCGCCGATGAGGCGAGTGTGGCCCTCGGCTCCGCCATCGAGGAAGTCCGGGCGGCTCTCGGAAAAGAGGACTGAGGGCATGGCCAAGGCGGACATCATGCTGAGGGGACGCAATTTCTCGATTGCCTGCGCCCCGGGACAGGAAACTCGTGTCCAGCGCCTCGCTGAACAGCTTGACGCCAGGGTCGGCCAGATTGCCGAAGCTGTCGGCGACATCGGGGACGAGCGACTACTGCTGATCACGGCCCTTGCCCTGCTCGACGAACTCGACAGCGCCCGCCGCGGCGTCTCGCCGCGCCCGGAAACCGACGCGCGCGCCGTAGAAGTCCTGCTCGCCATGGCCGGCCGGGTCGAGGCCCTCGCGGCCCGGCTCGAAAACGAGGATTGAGGCCCCGCGACCGCATGCAGCGAGACAAGGCACCCGGTGCCGGTCTATGATCCCGCCAGGCAGGCTAGAAAAAGGCATGCAGCCATGCAAAGCGCGTTGACCATCGGCTTCTACATCGCCCTTGCGGGCATCGTAGTGGTCCTCATTGCCGGCATCACCAACCTCGCCCGGATGGATCCCAAACAGGCAAGCCGGTCGAACAAGCTGATGCGCCTGCGCGTCATCCTGCAGGCCGTGGCCATTGGCCTGCTCGTGATCATCGGCATCGTGGCCGGCGCGATCAAGTTCGGCGGCTAGTCAAATGGTCCGGCTCGACAAGATCTACACGCGGACCGGCGACAAGGGCGAAACGCGCCTCTCGACCGGCGAGGCCGTCCCCAAATGGCATCCACGCGTGGTTGCCTACGGAACAGTCGATGAGCTGAACGCCGCCCTCGGCGTCGCCGCCCTCGAAGCGGCAAGCGAAATGCTCGCGCATATCCGGCGCATCCAGAACGATCTCTTCGATCTCGGCGCCGACCTTGCCACGCCCGACCGCGGCCGCGTGCTCGAATGGACCCCGCTGCGGATCATCGCATCCCAGGTCACGCGTCTCGAGGAAGAGATCGATGCGATGAATGCCGGCATTCCGCCGCTTGACAGTTTCATCCTGCCTGGCGGCTCGAAACTCGCCGCGCAATTCCATGTCGCCCGCACGCTCTGCCGCCGCGCCGAACGCGAGATGGCCCACCTCGCCTCGCTGGAGGACGAACCGGTGAACTCGGACGCGCTCGCATTCATCAACCGTCTGTCCGACTGGCTCTTCGTCGCCGGCCGCGCCGCCAACAATGACGGCGCCAACGACATCAAATGGGTGCCCGGCGCGAATCGTTAGCGGCGCCGCGCATCCCGCAGCTCCGCCATCAGCGCAAACAATTCCAGCACCGGCGTCACCTTCCCGTCACCGCGATACTCCCGGTAGAGACTGTCCACATTCACCGCGATCCGCTCCGCATCGCCCCAGCTCGCATAGTCCCCGAGCGCAATGTCATACGCGGCCTCGCGCACGGACATTCCAGCCTCAAACCGCTTCCTCGCCTCGCGGTCCACATAGGCGAGATAGTCCGACACGCGCTTTACGCCTGCCTTGTCCGTGATCGGACCATGCCCTGGTACAATCACGTCCACATCCATCGCGATGATCCTGTCGCACGCCGCGATCCAGTTCTTTACCGGCCCCGCCCACATCAGCGGTGTGCCATCGATGAACAGGATGTCGCCGGTGAACACGGCCCTGTCGCCCGGCACATGCACCATCACGTCCCCGCCCGTATGCGCGGGCCCAACCTCGATCAGCCGCACCGCCTTGTCTCCGACCTTCAGGTCAAGTGATCCAGAAAATGTCCGCGTCGGCTGGCGCTCATCGACATTCTCGAAATCGAAGGGCGCGAAAATGTCCGCGAAATACGCCCCTGCCGGTCCGAGCTTTGCGCCCGCAGCCTTGAGCTGGGCGAGCATCGCGGGCGGCACTTCGGCCA
>Ga0214472_10008251_pt1 | contig 10882 bp, 12 predicted proteins | sample RVTome_6_FD_207662 | JGI IMG/M metagenome (GOLD analysis project Ga0214472, IMG submission 207662) | Soil microbial communities from uranium-contaminated site in the Upper Colorado River Basin, Wyoming, United States - RVT140D175 | ecosystem: Environmental > Terrestrial > Soil > Contaminated >...
CTACTGCGATTGAAGAATTCGTCCTACCCAGGCTGTAGGCAAAGCCCACGCGTAGGGGTGAGATCGCTCCGGTGTCAACACCAGTGGGGGCTGGCGCAATTATGGCATTGCCGAGGTAAGAAGACCGCCCCTACTGAAATTGGGTTGCCCCCAAAGTCCCCACGTAGCTGTTCAGACTTGAGGGGAAGTAAGCAATTGGCGGCATTGTAAGAGGGGGTTGAGACCCCTGGCGCGCCAGGTGCCGAAGAGGGATGCCAGAGTCATTTTGCTGTTGGTGCCCTGATCAGAACCGGTGCCGCCACTGATCTTGCGACTGGTGACGAGATGGCGCAGACTGCGCTCGGAGGCGTTGTTCTCCGAGGGCACCGCCGGGCCAGCCACAAAGACGAACAGTTCCTTGATGAAGCGCTCAATGCGCCGGCAGAGCTTGCCCTGAACCACTGAGGGCCCCTTGAGGAAGGGGCGGCAGAGGGCCAGCAACTGCTGCTCCAGCCGCCGCTGGGCTTGGCGGCGTTGTCGGGCTTGGGCACTGACGAAGGCCTTGGCCTTCTCATAGAGTTGATGTACGCCGGCGGCCCACTGGAAAACCCCAGCGTCGTCGGGGCACACCGCCTTCAGCTCATGGATGTCCCGCAGCAGATGGGCCCAGCACCGCTGCTTCAGGCCAGGATAATGATTGTAGGCAGCGTAGAAGTGTTGACCAACACTCCGCTGAAGGAGTCATCCAGCACCTGAGCTACCGCAGGTTCAGACTTTTGGGCCGCTCCATGGATGGCCTGGACGATGCCGCCTGCGCTCAGATGCAGTTGGTGCACTGTCTGTAAATACCATTGGATCGTCCGTAGGGGCAGCTGTCCCTCTTCCCGGAGGGTGACCATCAGGCTGACCAGATTCACGCCAAACCGCTGCTGCCCCGCCACCACACCATCCCACTGCGCCTTGGGCGCCCGCCGCCGCTCACAGATTGGACAGACCCGGGCGATAATGACCTGCTCGGTGACCTGGACTGGAGCTACCGGAATCTCGATAACCTCCCGAGTCCGCTGCACCCATCCCCCAGTCAGGTGAGTACCACAGTCGGGGCACACCTCCACCGCATGCTCCACTCGCTGGGTGGGGGCCATGCGCACCCGGGCGAAGCCATGGGGTCCGCGCTGGCGTGTTGCCTTTCTGGGTGTGGACCGGGTTGAAGAGGACTTAATGCCTGGCATACCAGTGGAACCCCGGGGGTTCAACCGAGCATCCAGGGCGGCCACCCGTTGCTGCAACTGAGCGATGATGGCCAGCAGAGTTTCCCGGCTTGCGGTAGTGAGGTCCAGTTCGGTGTCCATGCCTCTGGTTTACCATAACCAAGCCACTATTACCAGGGTTTCCCATCCAGCTTTGGACCATTTCGCCTCATCAAGTCTGAACAGTTACGTATAGCCACAATAAGTTGACGAAAAGTGTATTGACACCCAACAAAATAGGGATATAGTGTGTTTGTGGGGAAATGGTGTGGTTATGGTGTGGTTATGGTGTGGTTATTGAGTTAGTCGGGGTTTCGGTCGCCTGCAGCTAGGTAAATGAGGATACGACCACTCTCCTGGACAGGCGGTGATGTGACTGCAACAGTGGCTTCTGAGAACTGGCCAGTGGGGACCAACCGAATCATGAATGCAAATAAAATGGGCTCCAGGCAGGGGCAACTGCTGGATCTGGAAGCAAAGAGGGCTCGCGCTAACGATACCACTTTGCCATTTTATTTTGGTAACTGTTCAGGTCTCCCCATGGATCGGTAGCTGGCCATGGTTGGGTACCTGAGGTAAGACGGAAAATCTTAAAGTAGATACTCCATATGGGAGGTGAACTGAGGACAAAACACAACCTAATATAAGCAGGGATTTCCTGTGCCGTCGTCCTGTGTTTGATGATATCTCAGTTTCAAGCGATCGGGCAATAGCCGAAAGTTTGGTTCAAATCTCGATGATTACTGACGCTAACCTGTCCCGCTAACAGCTCGACATGACCGGATAACAGATGCACGGCACCTGGAATGGATATGTCTCCCTGGTGCCCAATCTTGGAGCAACTTCGTTGCAGACATAATTTCCCTGGCCTGATTCAGGCTGCCCGTAGGTATCCCTGCCTCGGAATCTTGAAACTGAGGTGTGGTATGTGAGGTGAGTGTAGTCCATGGCAGAAGTAGCCTTGACCAATTTCGACCCAACTAAAACATTAAGAAGAGGTGGCTTATGCGACGCGCTAAAATTCTGGCACCGATAATGGTAGCAGTGCTGCTAATGGCAAGCATCGGCGTTGCCCTCGCCCAGAGCCCTCATTTTATCAGTAGGCCGACAAATGCCAGTGGTCCTGATGCCCTTGGTAATTTGACGGTGAACTTCAAGATTGCCGGCCTCGGGTCCAACGTGTGGACTACGGTTACTGCAAGCGCTGATGCCACGGCGGAATATGCCTGCCGTAACCGAGGTGGAAACTTCCCATCCGACCCCAAGAAGCAGGAAGTGGCTGGACCAGTCACAGCTAGTGGTGGCTTCGAGTCCGGGAAGAACGGTCAGATTACAGGTAGCCTGACCTTGAGACCGCCAGCCGCTACAATTAGCTGCCCGGGGAACCAACAGCTCGTCCTGCTAAACGTGACATACACCAATGTGGCAGTTAGCGAGCCCAATGTTGGAACCCCCCAGCCCATCCCAGGCACTTTCAGCAGGACCTTCCTCACCATTAACTAATCGTGCTGAGGGCTAGCCCTGACAGAGTTCTTCAGTTCTGAGAGGTCGCCTGGAGGATACACCCCAAGGTGCAGCTTGTGGGGGGAATGCCCCCCCGCAAGCCACTGGCTGCGATCAAGGAGTCAGATATGGGGGTTCCCAATGGAGAAGTCGGCTAGAATCCATACAATTGCTCGCTCAGGTCTTCGTCTTGAGGATAAAGGTGGTAATTGTATGAAACTAATTTGATCTATCTATTCCATAAGGAGATTTCACCGACACTGCCGCCTCTTAGCCGGGATTTCCCAGATCAAAATGAATTGTCCGAACACATGGCCCCCGGGATGCCGTGAACTATAAAACAGCGTTCTGAGCGCGTCAACTACCCACCAATTCGCTCAAGTGGCCCATTCTAATGGCGGAACCACCTTCCTGACAAGCGTAAAAGTCCAGAATCGCCAGCTCCTACCCAAGCCCCTTCCTCGGTCAGCCCATTGGCCCCGGGCGACCCAGTAACCGCCACCAATACCGACATTACCTAATCGGGCTAGCCAGGTGCCAGGCGAAGCCGGCTGATCCGTTCCAGTATTCCCGTCACCATTTCCCTGGTCACCAGCACCTCAGCAAGCTGAAACACCAGTCGGCGGGCATGGCGCACTAGCCGTCCCCCTATCTTGATCACCCTGGTTTGAAGACTGGTCAGCGACCAGTGCTTCACCGCCTCCGGCAATGTCAGTCTCCTCATGAAGTTGCCCAAGTTGTAGGCTAGAATGAACAGCCACAACCGCACCTGGTTGGCTACGAATTTGTGACAGGATAGCCTGGTCCAGTTCAGAGCGTACTTGCCTTCTTTGATCCATTGCTCCGCCGTGCCTCTTCCATTGTAGAAACGGACTATGCCTTTGGGCGGATAGCTCAGGCTGGTGACGATGAAGCCCACCCTGGAAAATAGCTCCTCTTGATCCCACTCTACCTTGGCAATCACGCGCCGCGGCAAGTGCCAGCTCTGGGCCTTGTAAGTGAACTCATGGTAGGAAACGATGGGATTTCGGGAAGGCCACTCAGTAGGCCGTACCAGCAGATGCGCAACTTCTCTCTGAAGCACCGCGTTGGCTGAAAGCCGGATGACATACCCAATCTTCTCTTGTTCCAAGTACTCGAACACCTCCGGCTTGGCAAATGCAGCATCACCCCGGAACAACAGCCGCAGTCCCTTTTTCTGGTATCCTTTCACTACCGGCTCAAGGAGTTCCTGCCGGCCCTCGGCACTATGGACATTGCCGGGTCGAAGCGTCGCTCCTTCACAAACCCCGGACTGGTTATAGAGAAAGAGAGGGTGATAGCACACTGACTCGAAGTGCCCGTTGTAGGAGGCTCCTGCTTGGTGTCCAGGTACTGGACTCTCGGAGCTGTCCAGGTCCAGAATCACTCGCCGATGGGGAGTGTGGGTCATAGCACCTTCCACCCACTGGGAATTCATTCTGGCCAGCCCCTGCAAGTTGTCCACCTGGGTCAGGGTTTCCGTCTCGAAGCGGCTCATGGTGTTGGTGCTGGCGGCGTTCCGGTCTGAGCCTTGCCAGCCAACGACGACTTTCATGGCGGGGTCTTGGGAAAGACGTTAAGTGAGAGAGTTGTCGATTTACCGCATCACCATTTTGAACTAAATGGGAAATCTAGGTTGAGACCACCTCAGACTGCACGACAATACCAGCAGCACCGATAATCCCAGTATCACCGACAATCTCTTCCCCGCTGCCTACTGAAGAAGAAGCCATAAGTATTGCCGAAACTCACGGAGTTAGCATGATCAAATTGGGCGTCAGGTGCCGCCCTGACGAAGGTTACTCAGATCGCTACGCAGACGGCAAGTGGATAGTGACTTTACGTTACTGCGTTTTCATCGTTGACGACCAGACCGGAGTCGCGACCAGCCGATGATAATTTGAATCGGATGAGCGGTGACCATGCCCTTTAACAAATCACCATTCAACCTATAGTGCCTGTCACGGCTGAACGTGAGCCAGGCCAGGAAAGGCACCTTTTGGCTTACTATTGCTTTGGCTTACTATTGCTAACGAAGTTTGATATATTGTTGCCAGGATAAAGCCAACTTCGGATATACCGGTATCCGCTTTAATTAGTACGGCCTGGGCAGGCTGTCGCAGACCAGAGAGGGAGAGACAACCGCGTGACCGACCCCCGAGAATTATGATCTGCCGGTTGGCCGGCAACAGCAATGCCCCCCGATCCAGACGAGGGCAAATCTGAGTCAGAGGGCTTTACCGGGGGCGGAGGTCGCACTCACCACGTGCCACAGGCGACCTGAATATACCACGTTTTCTGTGTCCCCTGATTTCCAGAGGTTTCTGTGTTGCAATTGGGTGTAATTCTTTGCCTGATTGTCTTGATGCTGCTCAGCATTGGAGTGGTGCTCTACCCCTTCTTGAAGCCTGCTGCTGCCTTGCGCCGGGCGGCGCCATCTCCTGACCACCCCCTGGAAGCCCCGGACGAAGGGCCAGATCTGGAGACCATCTATGAGGCAATACAGACATTGCAACTGGAGCACCAGTTAGGCAACGTGCCCCAGGGCCTGTACCGGGAACAGCTGGGCGCCTATCGCAGGCAGGCGGCGCTGCTCCTCCGCCGGCAGACGGAGCTGCTGGGTCAGGACGACGACCGGGTTCTGGAACAGGAAATCATGCTGGCACGAGCGTCGCTGCCCCTCTCCTTGTTGGGGCGGTCCAATGGGAGTACTGCCTCCTGCCCCAACTGCGGAGCGACCTTCGGCGTTGGTTTGACCCGGTGCCCGGAGTGCGGCGTCGAATTGGCTCCCGTTGGCCGGGAGCATTCCAGCCTATGACGCACCGCTGGTTGCTGCTGGCAGTGCTCCTGGTTGCGGGGACGGCAACGGCTGGCGGGTGGCCGGCCCCAGTCCGGGTACACGGACAGGAGGGCATCGCTATCCGGGGATTGGTGGTCAATGGGACGGACGGGGCGGAGATTGCCGCCGGACTACCGGTTTCTCTGCATTCCTTTGGCGAGCAGGCCGGTCCGGTTACCACCGTCGCGACCACCACCGACGAGTCCGGTGGGTTCCAATTCGATGCTGTTGTTGCCGATGGTGACATTGGCTATGCTTTGACCACGGACTACGGCGGGATGCGTTACAGCCTGCTGCTGGGCCCGGAAGACCTGGCCACGACCATCCAGTTTCGGGTCTATGAGCCCACCCAGGACCTGTCAGTGATTCTGGTGGAACGCCACGCGCTGGTGATCACCGACGTCGACGAAGCGGCGCAGCAAATCGAGGCGGTGGAGTTTATCAGCCTGGCCAATACCAGCGACCGCACCCTGGTGCCCGACCTGTCCCGAGTGGGTCAGGGACAGTTCAGCTTCATGCGCTTTTCCCTCCCTCCCCGAGCTGCCAGCTTTGATATTCAGTCGGACCTGGTGGGCGGCGAGGTTATCCCGGTGGGCACCGGGTTTGGTCTGACCTCACCGGTGACTCCAGGCCAACACAGCCTCAGCTTCAGCTTTACCTTTCCCTACCAGGGAAATTCCTTCGCCTACCAGCAGAATTTGCTGCAAGGCGCGGTGGTTTACCAGGTGCTGATCCCCCAGCAGCTGGGTCAGATAGAGGTAGGCAACCTGGAAGCGGCCCCCGCCTTGGACGTGGATGGCTCGCAATACCGGGTCTGGCAAGGACAGGACTTCGCCGCGGGTCAAGGTCTGGCGGTTGAACTGACCAATCTACCCCAGCCCAGTCTCCTGGACCGCCTGGGCCGGTCGGTCACCGGCACCGGGTTCTGGATGATGGCCATCCCCATCATGCTAGGCGCAGTCCTGCTGGCGGCTTTGCTGTACGGCGGATTCTGGTTGCGCCAGCCCGCCATCGCCGACGGGCCGGTAGTCCGGATGCAAACCGTCGGCAACTCATCGCAGCGGGAATCGCTGGTCCGGGAAGTGGCGGTGCTGGACGAAAGGTTCCAGCAGGGCCAGGTTCCCGATGCCGAATATCAGGCCCAACGGCTGCTGTTGAAAGACCACATCCTGGCTGCTGCCCCGGTAAGGGATGGGCCGAATCGCCAGGGGCCGGATTCGGGCGATGAATAGGCGGTTGGGCAAACGCGGCTGGCTGTTGTTGGGCACCATGCTGCCGGTGTTGGGCCTGTTGGGCCTGCTGGCCTGGTCCTCGTTGGGCGGCGGTCGCGGCGGGGTCGGGGTTAACCAGGAATTCGGACAGGTGGATGTCGAGGCCAACGCCGCTGCGGCGTTCACGTTGGAACTGATGAATGGAGAGGTGCTGGAACTGGCCGACCTCCAGGGCAAGGTGGTCCTGGTCGATTTCTGGGCTTCCTGGTGCGCCCCCTGCCGTCAGGAAGCGCCAGTCTTGCAGCAGGTGTACCGGGAATACGCTGGCCGGCCCGTGGAGTTTGTCGGCGTGGATATCTGGGACCGGCGGGAAGACGCCAACCAGTATGTGCAGGACTTTGCAGTACCCTATCCCAACGGAGTCGATGCCAGCGGCGCGATCGCCATTGACTATGGAGTACGGGGGATTCCGGAGAAGTTTTTTATCGGTAGGGACGGGTTGGTGCACCGGAAGTTTGTCGGGCCAATTCATGCCGATGCCCTCCGGGCGGTCCTGGATGAGTTGCTGTCCGAACAGCAGAATCTTCCCCGGCTCCCTTGACGGGATAAGGCAGGACAAGACCTGGCAGCGGCCAAGGTGATGCCGGGCACCTCAACCCTCGCCCACCAGTATTTTCGTTTTTTCACTTTCGGTAATTGGGGGCAGTGATGGCTCGAATTCCAGAGGTAGTGGTGGCCATGGACTGGGGCGGCACCTGGGCCAGGGCCTCGGTTGCCAATCAGAACGGCGAATTATTGTGGAACACCAGACTGCCCAACGTTGCCGGCGGCAGCAAGGAGCAGTTGCTGGAGGACGCCGAAAGCGTGTTGGGTCAGGCCATTGACTGGTGCGGTGACCGGCGGATAGCCGGAATCGGTGTCGCCGCCGCTGGTCCCATCGACTCGGAGACCGGCACCTTCTATGCCCCGCCCAATCTGGCGGTGTTGGACGGTGTATCGCTGAAAGAAGTGTGGGAGGCGAAGCTGGGCTACCCGGTATTTATCGGCAACGACGCCAACCTGGCCGCCCTGGGCGAGCTAAAATTCGGAGCGGGGGTGGATGCTGCGAGCCAGGGACGCCCCCCGCGCACCCTGGTGTACGTTACGGTCAGCACCGGAGTCGGCGGCGGAGTGATTGACCGGGGAAAGATGCTGTTGGGCGCCAACGGCATGGCCGGTGAAGTTGGTCACATGATTATCGATTTCAGTGACCGCGCGCCCCGCTGTCAGTGCGGCAACACTGGCTGTCTGGAAGCTCTGGCATCGGGCACATCAATCGCCCGGGCGGCCCGTGCCAGACTGAATGACGCCAATTTCCTGCCTTCATTGCTGATGGACCGGGACATCGCGACCATCACTGCCGAAACGGTGTTTGCGGCGGCGGCCCAGGGCGACCATCTGTCGCAGAGTGTTCTGGATGGCGTGGTCCGGGCGTTATCGGTGGGACTCACCAACTTGCTGCACCTGTTCAACCCCGACATCATCGTGCTGGGTGGTGGTGTGACCAGGGGTCTGACCGAGGCGGGGTTGTTGGACCGCATTAACGACGGAATCCTCCAGCGGGCGATGAGCGAGCGGCACAAAGAATTCAGCCTGGTGCCCAGCCGGCTGGGCGACGTGGCGGGCATGGTCGGAGCGGCCAGCCTGGTGTGGCAGGAGCTGGGACTGGCCTGAATCGCCGGGGTGCCTGCCGCCCTGGCCAGAGAGCACGGCCGCGGGTCCAGACCCCTATCCAGCTCCGCTAAACTATGTACCGGCCACCCACCACGTTCAGCCGGTCCCCGGTAATGTAGGCCGACTCGTCGGAGGCGAAGAACAGGCAGGCATTGGCGATATCCTGCACCGTTCCCTGGCGTCCCAATGGGATGCCCCTCACGTGTTCGCCGGAACCTCGGGCCACCTGTTGAAACTCCGGGTACCACTCCGGGTTGCGGCGTTCCGTATCGGTGGAGCCGGGGTTGACCATGTTGGCGCGGATATTGTAGGGAGCCATTTCGGCGGCTACCGCCCGGAGCATCCCCAGGAGTCCGTGTTTGGCGCTGGTCACGGAGATGGTCTCGGGACGGCCGGTAATGGCGGCTTGCCCGCCCAGCGCGATGATGCTCCCAAGGCGTCGTTCCATCATCCCCGGCAGCACCGCTTTGATCAGGTAAAAAGCCGGGAACAGGTTAGTCCGCATCACCGTTTCCCATTCTTCGTTGGAAACATCGAGTATGGGTTTGTGGGGGCGGATGGCGACGTTGCTGACCAGCACGTCGATTTTGCCGAGGGCGTCGATGCCTTCCTGCACCATTTGCCGTGCCCGGTCCGGGTCGGTAACATCGCCCATGGCCACGTGAGTGTTCACCCCCAACTCGCGGCACCGAGCGGCCACCGTCTCTAACTCGGGCTGGCTGCTGCGGGTGTTTAAAACCAGGTCGGCCCCTTCCCGGGCGAAGGTCAGGGCGATCTCTTTGCCAATGTTACGGCTGGCTCCGGTAATCATGGCGGTTTTTCCGGCCAAACGCATGTCGGTCCTCCTGCTGGGCGAAAGGTATCAGTCAGCTTGTCCCAGATTGAATGGTAGCAAGTTTCGCCCGATTGTACCACCTTTGCCGGGGTTGACCAGCCGACAGCCAGGTGCCAGAATTGGGTCACCCGGCCCCAGATACAAAACCAGATTCCAAAACCAGAGCCAAGGAGCATCGACAATGAAGTGGTGTAGATTTCAGAACGGAGACCACGCATCCTACGGGATTATTGAAGGCAGCAACGTTATTGAGGTTTCGGGCAGCCCCTTTGACCGCTATACCAGGACATCCAACCGCAAGCCCCTGTCATCGGTCAAATTACTGGTGCCGGTGATACCCCCCACTTTTTATGCCGCCGGCATCAATTTTCGGGAGCATGTGACCGAAATGGCCCACAAGCGGGGGGAGGAGCCGAAATTCCCGCCGGCCGCCGATGTGGGTTACCGGGCCAACAACGCGCTGGTGGCCCATGACGAGGCCATCGTGGTGCCCAAAGACGCCACGGAAGTGTTCCAGTATGAAGGCGAATTGGTGGCGGTCATTGGCAAGAAGTGCAAGAAGGTTTCCGAAGCGGACGCTCTGGACTACGTTCTGGGGTATACCATCGGCAACGATGTCAGCGAGCGCACCTGGCAGCGCGGCGACCGCACCCTCTGGCGGGCCAAGAACACCGACACCTTCAAGCCGATGGGCCCCTGGATTGAGACCGAAGGCGTTGACCCGGAGAACTGCGATGTCCAGATCCGGCTGAACGGTAAATTCATCAGCAAGTATAGTATGTCCGGGGCTATTTTTGGTGTCCGGCAATTCATCAGCCGGATGAGCCAATACCTGACTCTGTACCCCGGGGATGTACTGTGGATGGGTACCGACGGCGCGCCGGAGAACATGAAAGACGGCGACGTCTGTGAGATCGAGATTGAAGGGATCGGCGTATTGCGGAACCCGGTCAAGTGGGAAAAGTAGCATCGTATACCGATTCGGTCAGCTAGCGGCATGATCCGTTCGTAGCGAGTTGGTATTGGTTGCCGAGGGGACCCGCTGGGGAATTAGACCGTCCCCAACGGGTTTATTCTGTCTGTTTTACCCCTCTGGGACTTCAAATCCGGTCCCGGCGGCCCAGGCTTGCAGGCCGCGCCGGAAGGCCAGAGCCCCCATCGGCGCGATGACCGCCTGTAATGCCTCCAGAATTTCCCGGGGAGTCGCGCCCTCTTGCAATGCCACCCGCACGTGGGCCTGGATCTGCTCAACGTCGGCGCGCAGCGCCGCTTCCACCACAATCTGTAGCAACTCCTTGGTCTTGCGGTCCAGGGTCCGCTGGCCGGTGTAGGTCGCCTCGATAAAGGCGTGGTATTTTCTGGCCCATTCCAGGTCTGCCGACGCCATAATCCGGTGCATCTCCAGGGTATAGCCCCGGCCCTGGGAAGATTGTTCCAGGAAGGCTTGCGATTCGTCTGATGACATATTCCTGCTCCAATTAGCCGGTTGCTTCGGACTCGAGTCCGAGGGTGAGTCCGACGATTGTATCCT
>Ga0214472_10008252_pt1 | contig 10882 bp, 6 predicted proteins | sample RVTome_6_FD_207662 | JGI IMG/M metagenome (GOLD analysis project Ga0214472, IMG submission 207662) | Soil microbial communities from uranium-contaminated site in the Upper Colorado River Basin, Wyoming, United States - RVT140D175 | ecosystem: Environmental > Terrestrial > Soil > Contaminated >...
ACTGCCCAGTGTCGAACCGATCACCACGCCGGTCCTTCCGGAAGCAAGCTGTGCGCTCGGATAAGCCGCCATTTGCAACGCCTGCTGACTGGCCAGGTAGGCATAGATCGACATGTTTGACATGGAGCGGCGAATTTTCCGTGGCAGCTGCATGGCATCAATGCTTTCGACCGTCGCAGCCAGACGTGAACGCAGCCCGCTCACATTTTCCAGACCAGGCACTTGCCGCACTCCGGATTCGCCGGCCAGCAGCGCAGCCATCAATGGTTCAAAGCCGTGTCCTAAAGGAGAGATGATTCCGATTCCGGTCACAACGACAGTTTCTAACGACATGTTCTAATCTCTTTTCGCAGAGGCTCATGGCCAAGAATTGATCCACAGGTCAGATAGCCGGCAACAGCGGTTCCCAACAGACCCGGAGCAGCAATCGCCTGTCCGGAGAGGAACAGCCCGGATAGACGGGTTACCGGATGCGGATTATGTTGGCCGAGGAAACGACCGACGCCGTAAATCGCCCCTTGCGGAGCCAGAGAATAATCACGCAGGGTCAAGGGCGTTGCCAGTTCAAGCAACTCAAGTTCACCAAGCTCCGGACATTTGTCGGTAAACAGCTTCAATAATCGCTGCGCAATCCGGTGCTTGTGGATTTGATAACCCGCTGACCGCCGCTTCCCGGCAATGCCCCATTCAGCAACCTCGGCGTAGCTGGCCGGAACAATACCGATCAAGCCGTCGCTTCCGCCCCCCTGCCCCTGGTCAGCAGCAGCCAGATAGAAGGGCCTTTCTTCCAGCAACCGATCCGTGTCGGGAGAAAAAATCCCCGCCTGCGGCTGAACGAACAGATTGCTGTGGTGCAGGAAATCGGCAGCTCTGCGACTCCTGGCAAAGATTATATAGGCAGAGCAGCTCTGGCGTAAATTATTTAGTCGCCTCAGATATACAGGCCGCAGCGTGCTCTTCGGCAGAAGTTGCGGCAATAATGTCGGATTCATGGTTGCTACAATCTGTTTGGCAGAGATCTCTTCACCACTCGCCAGTCGCACACCACTGACTGCGTCTGAGGCAACAAGTAAAGCGTGAACCTCTGCCCGGCAGCGGATTTCGCCACCTGCGGACAGCAGCAACGCAAGCAGCGCCTCGACCAACGCCCGACCGCCGCCGACAATCCCGTGCACCGAATGGTAATAGGAACCTGCCACCTGTGCATTCAGAGTCTCCAGAACATCCTCTGGAGAAACTCCGTAAAGCAGGCTATGCATGGAAAGCAGGCTTTGCAGTTGCGGATAAGCAGAGAATTCCTGTAAGCGTGCATGCAACGACGTTGCATGCACACCACCCATGCCAAAAGCGGCAGTCGGCATATCCAGATCAAGATAGGGGGAATTGCTCCATTGGCCGGCAACGTCATCCAGGTAATTTGCGATTTTCGCCTCGGCCGCCGGGAACCGCTGGCCAAGCTCCTGCTTGATTGCCGCAAATCCAACCGGCAGAGAAAACATCTCACCCGTAGCGGAAATCCGCAAGCGATCAAACCCGTTCTCGGCAAAAGCAAAGAGCTCCAGCTTGCTTTCCAGGCCCAGATGACGAAATAATGGGCGAAATGCGCCGCCATCGCCCAGCCCCCCTGCATAGTGGAAGCCGCTGTCGAAATAGAGTCCGTCACGACGAAAACCGCGCACCACCGGCGCTGGCTGAACGTGTTGTTCAAGAACCAGTACCCGCCGCCCGCTACGCGCCAGCAGCAGGGCACAAATCAGGCCGGAAAGGCCCGATCCAATCACAATCGAGTCATATTTCATCTGGTCGGGAGAAATCAAGAACGAGCGCAGAGTTGGTGCCACCGAATCCGGCAGAATTGCAGAGAACCTTGGTCGGTGCCTGCGGTATGGTTTCCCGGATAATATTCAGTCCGGCGGTTGCTTGGCTCGGCTTCCGGTAATTGATATTCGCTGCAATGAATTTCTGTTGTGCCATAATCGTTGAATAGACGGCCTGTGAGGCTCCTGACATCCAGAGTTCGTGTCCGGTCATCGATTTCAGCGATGAAACCGGTGGCGTTTTCGCGCCAAAGACACTACGAATATTGGTCGCCTCTGCGGCATCTCCAGCCACTGTCGAGGTCGCGTGGGCACAGAGGTAATCGATTTCAGCCGCAAACAATCCGCTCTGTTCCAGGGCCATCAGCATCGCCCGGCCCATGCCATCGTCACTCGGCACCGAAAGCTGGCCGCCATCGGAAGAAAAACCGTAGCCGAGCAACTCACCAAAGATACTTGCGCCTCGTTTCCGGGCCAGATCATAACGCTCAAGCACTACGGTTGCAGCACCGCCGCTGGGGATCAGGCCGTCTCGGCCGGCATCGAAAGGCCGGCTGGCAGCAGCGGGTTTGTCGACTCTGGTCGAGAATGCACCCAGCCCATCAAAGCTGCACATCGACTGCCAGTTGATCTCCTGGGCACCACCGCAAATCATCCGTTCCTGTCGTCCCAGACGGATCAGATCGGCAGCCTGGCCAATGGCGTGACCGCCGCTGGAGCAGGCCGAGCTGAGCGACCAGCAAGCACCCCTGGTCTGCAACAGGGTATTCAGGTTCATGGTGATTGAAGAGGTCATGGAGCGGAAAACCTGTCCACTGCCAATCGCTTTGGTCTCGCCCTTTTCCTGCAAAGCCTCAACTTGTTCGATCGCTGCAAGACAGCTTGAATCACAACCATAGAGCAGACCGGTCTGGTCATTGCGGATATCGACAGCAGCAAGATCAGCCATGGCCAGAGCGTCATGTGCCGACGCATAGGCCCAGACGGCAAATTCAGGCATGCTCTTGCGTTGCTTGCGCGACAGAATCGATGCATCGAAATTGCGGATCTGGCCGGTCAGCGGGCTACGAAAACCAAGCTGTGTGCGCTGTGCGTCGACAACGATCCCTGACTCTCCAGATCTGAGTGCAGCGCCAACAGCCTTAAGGTCATTCCCCAGGCAGGAGACGATTCCGATCCCGGTGATAGCAACACGATACAAATCTGTCATCCTGATTTAGATATGGATACCGCCATTAACGGCGTAAACCTGGCCGGTAATGTAGCCGGCACGATCAGAGCAGAGAAAACCCACCAAACCGGACACGTCTTCCGGTGCACCGATCCGTCCGAGAGGAATCAAAGGCAGAATCTTATCCAACGGCAGCCCTTCGGTCATGTCGGTGGCAATGAAACCCGGCGAGACGGCATTGACCAGAATATTGCGCCGACCGACCTCGGCCGCCAAAGAGCGGGTAGCTCCGATCAAACCGGCCTTGGCGGCGGAGTAATTGACTTGTCCGGCGATGCCCGACTCCCCGGAAGTGGAGACAATATTGATGATTCGACCCTGGCGCTTTTTCAGCATCCGGGCGACAACCAGGCGAGTCACATTGAAAAAACCATTCAAATGCACGGCAAGCACGTTCTCCCAGTCGGACTGACTCATCATCGCCATGATGCCGTCGCGGGCAAAACCGGCATTATTGACGAGCACAAAGGGAGTCTGGTTTTTCAGTAAGGGCTCCAGGGCCTGGCGAACCGCCCCGGCATCTGCAACATCGAAAGGAAGCAAGGTGGACTGACCGCCGGCCGCATCTATCTCATCGGCGACCTGACGTGCTGCCTGGTGGTCGCTGCGGTAATTCAACCAGACATGAAAACCGTCGCCAGCCAGTTCACGGGCGATCGCTGCGCCTATCCCTTTGCCGGCCCCGGTTACCAAGGCAATTTTAATTTCCTGCATGCGTTGTCTTTCCTCAGAATAATCGTGAAGCAGCAGAACGACTGCTATTGATCGTTGCTAAGAGACTTTATATTAATTGGTATCCATCCGGAAACGCCGAATGAAAGCCTGTCAGGCTTCTGACCTGAAAGCCGGCAATTTTCGCAAGGTCAAGGAAATCAGGAATTTGAGCAGAGGCGTGGTCCTTTACGCCGCACAACCCAAATACGCGGATTGACGCAGAGATTACGGAAAAGGGTCGTTCCCGGAAAGAAGCTGTCTTTTATCCTATTGACTTACCACATTATTTTCAAGTTGATTCAATCTTTTTGCAGAAATTTGGCTGAAATAAAAACGCCCGTGGCCATTCATTGAAAAGACTTCTGCCATGTCGCAGAGTCACCGCAAGAGCAAAATCATGGGATTTCTTTGCTAACGACTCCACAGAGACTCTGCATTCACAAACAACTTCCTTGGCGAAACCGCCCTTTTCTTGCCGGAGACTCTCTGCAAGACCGTCTTTGCTGGACCTTCTTGCTTGTCTTTGTATTTAATCGCATCACCAAAACTGTCCACATTTGACCTCGGTTCACGTCCTGGTAAAGTTGAGGACAATAAACCAATAACACTCCATCCCCACGGAGAACTGTCTTGTTCAATCCGCAAAAATATGACCAACCGATAGAATGCTGTTGCCGGCTTGATGCGGATCAGCGCCTTTTCTGTTTTGAGTGTGTTCTGTTGGGAAGCGAACAGGAGGTCCCATGAAACAGTTCCTTGAAATCCATTTTGTTGTGCTCATTCTTATTGTCCTGGCGTCTATGCCGATTGCTGAAGGTATTCATGATGGCTGGCAGTCTTATCACGCTGACGATTTTAAAAGAGCCGGTCAAATCTGGCTTGTTGAAGCCAAACAGGGTCGTGCCGCGGCCCAGAACAATCTCGGAACCCTGTATGCAAACGGCCAAGGCGTGGAACAAAGCTATGAAGAAGCGATAAAATGGTATCGCATGGCTGCCGAGCAAGGAGATGCAGAGGCCCAGAACAATCTTGGGGTTATTTACTCTCAAGTTAGAGAGGTGCCCAAAAATCACAAGATCGCCGCGAAATGGTATCGAAAAGCCGCCGAACAAGGTCATGCAAAGGCCCAGAATAACCTTGGATTCATGTTAGAAAACGGCCATGGCGTGGAACAGAGCGATAGAAAAGCTGTGAGGTGGTATCGCCTGGCTGCTGAGCAGGGCATAGCGGTTGCCCAGTGCAATCTCGGCAATATGTATGCAAATGGTCAAGGCGTGGAACAGGATCACAAGCAAGCAGTAAAGTGGTATCGCCTGGCAGCTTCGCAAGGAGATGCGGATGCGCAAAACAATCTGGGGAACATGTATTTTGCGGGCAGAGGTCTCCCTCAGAGTTATGAAAACGCTTATGCATACTGGCTTGAGGCTGAGGCAAATGGCGCTTCAATCGCTCGAGACAACATCGAAATCGCACAGAGACAAATGAACCTGAATCAAATCAAACATGGCCAGAAGGTTGTCAGGCAGCTTTGGCCAGGTCGTTAATTTTCGCAATTATCAACAGTTGATGCACTCGCAAAAACTCATGGGATGGCTAAGCAAAAATTTCATCCTACAAGGCTTGGTGTTTTTTCAGGGGCGAAGGCATATATATGGTATGTTGAGGTCCTGAAAAAACGCCATAACGCCGTAGGGTGGACTTTTTGCGACGCCATCAACAGTTAGCAAAAAAGCTGATGATCTCCTTGATCGGTCATAGCTATTCATCCGCCAAAGGGTCCCAACGAGCGTTGCAAAAATAACTGCCCCGATTCTGATCTTCGAAGATGATCGCAATACGGCCGCCCTGATTTCCACCTCTCTGGAAAAGGAGGGCTTTGCAACCCGCATGGTACACGATGGTGGCGAGGCCCTCAATTATTACGAATCCTGCCTCGTAAGAAAATGGCGACCCGGAGAGGATCCCGGGTGGCCATCATTTTGTTTGTTAATGAGCGTCTTGAATTGCTCTATCAATAACACGTGCATTTTCGTCTCGTCAGTCGTGGTTTATAATAAGAAACGACCCCTGGAGCCAAGCCGTTCACCTTACGTGTTGAAAATGACCCTTCAGGCATTTGATTGGAGGGTCTTTTTACATGTCAGTGGGGCGAAAAGCGAAAAGGGCTTTTCCCCCAGCCGACCTCACAGTCCAAGGGCTTTTCTGGTATGAATACTGAAATCGATCAGCGAGAAGGGCTTTTGAATGAAATGAATACCCTTTTCCAGCACGCCGTGGTGAGCAATAACGTTTGCCGTGTAGCCTGACATGTACAGGCACTTGAGTCGAGGATGCATTAACTGTAATCGGCCGGCCAGCACCCGCCCGTTCATTCCCGGCATCACCACATCCGTGATAAGCAGATCAATTTCTCCCGGATGAGTGTTGGCAAGATCCAGAGCTGCAGAGGGTGAGCTGGTAGCCAGGACCCTGTAGCCAAAGTCAGTGAGCAGTTCTTCGATTAACGTCAGGATTGCGGCTTCATCCTCAACCACCAGGACCGTCTCACCCTGCCCCTTGAGAAGTTCCTCGCTGACAGCCTCGTACGCCTCGGTAACTTGCCCCGTATGCCGGGGCAGGTAGATTTTAAAGGTCGTGCCTTCATTCGGTTCGCTATAGACGTAGATAAAGCCGTTGTGTTGCTTGACAATCCCATAAATCATCGACAGGCCCAGTCCCGTGCCATCGCCATGTCCTTTGGTCGTAAAGAACGGCTCGAAAATCTTGTCCAGGGTCTCCTTGTCCATGCCGCAGCCATCGTCGCTGACCGCGAGCATCACAAAATCACCGGGAATAAAACCTGCGTGATCATGGCAGTAAGCCTGATCAAGGGTCACCATATCGGTTTCGATGGTCATCTTGCCGATATCGGCGATAGCGTCACGGGCGTTAACACACAGGTTGACCAGAATCTGGTCCAGTTGGGAAGGATCAACTTCAACCAGCCACAAGTCTTCTTTGGGTTGCCAGACCAGGTCGATGTCTTCGCCCAGAAGCTGCTTAAGCATCGTCAGCATGCTCGCCACGGTCACGTTTAAATCGAGCACCTTGGGGGCTATGGCTTGCTTGCGGGCATAGGCCAGCAACTGCTGGGTAATGTCCCGTGAGCGCATCGCCGCCTGAAGGATTTGATCAAGATCGTCAGGCAGGGATGCGGAATCAAGACTTCTCTTCTTGGCCAGTTCGGCACGACCGATGATCACGCTGAGCATGTTGTTGTAGTCGTGGGCGACCCCACCCGCCAAGCGGCCCATCGAATCGATTTTCTGGGATTGATGGAGTTGAGTCTCGAATTCCAGCCGTTCAGCCTCTGCCTGTTTAAGCTCAGTCAAATCCATGTCGAAAGAGAAAAGCACCGGTTTTTGGCCTATTGGTTTATTTAAGACGTGACTGGTAAATATTGGTACAGTGGAGCCATCTTTACGCTTTAGAGTCATTTCTCTAGACGGGAGAGATTCACCGGTATCATTCATCAAATGAAAGGCCTCGGCAATCTCTTTTCTCATTTCCAATGGGATGAGAAGTTCCATCAAATCCGCCCCGATTGCTTCATTCTTACTGTAACCATAGAGCGTTTCTGAAGCCTTGTTCCAGAAAAGCACAGATCTGTCGAGTGCATATCCTTGTACTGCGATATTCGGTATGTTCTCCATCAACGTTCGGAATCTTTCCTCACTTTCACTTAATGCCATTTCGACCGCTTTGCGTTCCGTGATATCACGCACGAAAGCGGCATGGTACTCTTCTTCGTCAGAAATTATCTGACAAGCAGAAACTTCAACCGGGAAAATATGACCATCTTTACGCCGATGCCGAGTCTCGAAGGTGTTTTTTTCCTTTTCCTCTAAATCCTCCCATTGGTTGTCCCAACGTTCTTTTGAGAAATCAGGATCAATGTCCCATAAAAACATCAGGAGCAGTTCTGCACGCGTGTAGCCCAGCGAATGACAGGCTCGTTCATTTACATAAGAAAATCGACCATTGCGTTCCAGCCAAAAGATCGCTTCCGATGCAAGCTCTACCGTTTGTTGAAGCCGTGTAGACATCTGCTCGGTTGTTAAGGTCTTTTCTCCCAAATGATCATTGAGTTTGTTGGTCATCGACTGGTCCTTATAAGTGGCAGGTACCATGCTGACCTTTCAGGACAGCCCCTGACGCAAAAATGCCCACTTCCGGCAGAGCCAAAAACGGGCATTTGATGGTAAAAAACACCTGATTTTCGGCAACCCGGCTATCCCTGTGGGACCCGTGGCTTTGCGTCCCCGGGTTGCCCCGGGTTTGCCTTTTTCGGAATCTTATGTTTGGTACGATAGCCCTTTACCATCACAATAGATATAAAAATATATTTATTTTTCAGATACTTACAAGGGTGCAATATTGTTGGAATCGTGGCGAGGCTATTGGCCTGTGCTCGATAAATAAGACTGTCATTTGGGAAGAATTTGTCCGACATCTTGCACCGCATTGTTTGTTCTGCCAGGCAGTAGATGAATTGGCTGTTTCCTTATAATCCTGACTTACAAGAGAATAGCCACTCGGAGTTCTCCATGTGGTCATCATTGTTGTCTGACCTATTTTTACATCGCTTCCGGGAAACCAGACGGAAACAGAGAAAACAAACATCAACCTATAGCATCGGAAGAAACCGGCCTACGCGACCCGTTATCATGCGAAACACCTAGCCCTCGTCCCAGCTTGGGGGGAAACTCTGTCATCGTTCGCGCATAACCAGCGCTTCGAGACCTGCGGCGCGCGCCCTGAACGCGACGTCCTCAGCCGCCTCCTGGTTGTTGAAACTACCAAAGATCACCCGTTTGAGGGTCATCATAACCTGCGCCGGCTCCTCCTGTGCGCGAATGCCGCGCCGGGCAAGTCGGGCGGAAAAATCCCTGGCCTCATCGATTGAGTAATACGACCCGGCATACACGGCGGCCCGATTCCCCATGGGAAGGATAAAGGCAGAAGCGGCCTCCTCAGCGAGCTCCCGTAAACGCTCCCTCGCCTCTTTCGCCGAGAAAACCCCGATCAACAGCCGGACCATTTCCACCTCACGCCGCTCAGGTGTCAACTCCGGCTCAAAGCCGAGTCTGCGAACAATTTTCTCAGTATGAAGGCGATCGCTCACGAGGAGATAGGAGCCGGCATGGATGAAATAGTTTCGATCAGCCGTTGGAAGAACAGGGGCAACAGCGGTAGAAAGTGCCCGCTTCGCCGTTTTTGGTGCCTCAGCTGGAGTCCGGGTGACTTGAGCTGCCGGCTGAACCGCTGGGGGAGAACCGGTTACCGGCATCGGGGATGAAACCGGTGGTCCAGTGACCATGGGTGACGGCATCACTGGTGACGAAATACTCGTCTCCATATGGACCATCTGGATCTTTCTGATGCGAGGAACAACTTTGACAGCGATCACCTTTTCTTCACTCCCATGCACCTCGATCACAAACCTCTCCTTTTCCAGGTAATGATATAGCGGCAGGTTGTCCTTATAGACCTTCACAACCCAATTGCCCGGCCGCAATCCGTCAAAGGAGAATTTTCCATCGGCATCGGTCATCTGCCGGAAGAACTCGTCGTCCCGGGTAACCTCCACCAGATTATTACCAAATCGTACCTGGTTCTCCTGCCCAGCAGAACCCGCCAGCCCAACCAGGGCAAGGTTGTCATCCCCTTTTCCCGTTGGGAAGAGAAGGGTCAGCTCTCCTGAAATCCGACCGGCCTTCGTTAGCCGGATTTCTATTCTCGTCCTTTCTCCCCCCTTGACCTCAACCGCTAGCGGCATTTTTTCAGTCGTGACGAGATCCTGCCCGATGGAACCATTCTCCACGGTCAGATAGTAAGTCCCCGGCTTGAGGGCTGATAAGGTGAAAGTGCCGGTATGGTCGGTGATCGCTGCGAACCCCGCCATATTGACCAGAACGTTCGGCATCGGATTCCCGCCTTTCTCAGCAGCGTAAACCTTTCCTGTAATGACGCCGACGCTTGTCTTCTTTCCGACGGGAATCCCCAAAGGGATGGTGTAGGCGAGAAACAGCGCCAAGTCATCCTCACCGCCGGTCTGGCGAATCGACCAGCGGTTTCTGAGATTGATGGTGTGGTGATTGGGGAGATTGTAATCAAGAGTAGAGGTCAGGGTGCTCGTCATCTTACTCGGAGCCGAGCCGAAATTGTTTACCTGGTAGTTCAAACCGACGCGCAGTCGATGTAGCAGCCAGTCGGCGCTCATGCCGGCGCTTTTTGTCCGCTCGGGATGTTCGCTGTATTTGTCATGGCCGAACCGCCCGAAGAAACTGTATCTCTGCCCGGGCGTGGGAAAAATGGAAGCAAAAAAACTGTAATTTTCAAGAGTCCGGTCGTCGGTACCGGTATGATGATTATCAATCAAGCCCCGGTCCAGGTAGATTTGCAGAGAGGCTTTCTTGAAAGTGTGGCCGATGCCGGCAGTGAGGAACGTCCCTTGGAAATCGAATTGGGGCGTGGGCATGCGGTCCTCTTTGCGAAAATCCTCGATGTTCAGGGAAAGGGTCGTGCCGAAAGAAAACGGCCGGGTTACCCCGGCCCGGTAAGAGACCTCCTCTGTAGCGCGCCCTCCGGCCGGATCGAGGTCGAGATTGTTCTGGTAACTCCGGTAGGAGACGTGGCCGGTCATCTTCTGGTAAACCGGAAAGGAAATCGAACCGTGCATCGACTCCATATCGTGGTAGTAGCCAAAATAGCGTGAACCTGCGTACGTCTTCTCAAATGCATAGCGGAAGCCGGCTGCCCTCCCCCGGAGATCGGCGCGATAAGCGTGGTCCCGGGTGCGAATTTCCCCCTTCTCATCGCTGATGCCAAATTCCAGCTCCAGATTGTGCTCTCTGCCCAATTGCACAGCGGTCTCAAGACTGTAAAGATTGGTGGTTCGAGCGGAATCGGTAGCATCCGACTCCTTTACCTTGGTCAGGAAATTTCCCTTCAGGCTGAACCCGTCGGTAAACTGATAACTGAGATAAGAGCCGACTTCACTTGCCTTCGGTTCCTGCCATCTCGACTCCAGGTAAAAGGCACCTCCCCCCAGCTTCGGATAGTGAAAGCGGGCACCTCC
>Ga0214472_10008254_pt1 | contig 10881 bp, 10 predicted proteins | sample RVTome_6_FD_207662 | JGI IMG/M metagenome (GOLD analysis project Ga0214472, IMG submission 207662) | Soil microbial communities from uranium-contaminated site in the Upper Colorado River Basin, Wyoming, United States - RVT140D175 | ecosystem: Environmental > Terrestrial > Soil > Contaminated >...
TCCATCTTCCAGGAGCTGGACCGGGTCTGCCCGCCCGAGGACATCCTGGCCACGAACACGGCCGCCCTCTCCGTGACCGAGATCGGGGCCCGCACCCGCCGCCCGGACAGGGTCATCGGCCTGCACTTCCTGCAGCCGGTCCCGCGAGTGCCTCTGGTCGAGGTGGTGCGCGGCCTGGCCACCTCCGACGCCACCTTCCAGTCCGCGATGGAGTTCGTGCGTCTCATCGGCAAGACCGGGGTCGAGGTCTTCGAGTATCCCGGCTACGTCACCACCCGCGTCATCCTGCCCTTCCTGAACGAGGCCATGTACGTGGTCATGGAGGGCGTGGCCACGGCGGAGGCGGTGGACACGTCCATGAAGCTCGGGTACGGCCTGCCCGTCGGGCCCCTGGCCCTGGCCGACCAGATGGGGCTCGACGAGGTGATGCGCTGGATGCAGCACCTCTTCGACGAGCTCGGGGACGTGAAGTACCGCCCGTGCCCGCTCCTGCGCAAGATGATCCGCGGCGGGCGCCTGGGCGTGAAGTCGGGGAAGGGGTTCTTCGAGTACCCAGACTGAATTGACGCCGTCCAGATCTGCGTCAATTCAGTCCCTTGCGTTACGTTGTCAGCCGGTCTCCAGAAACGGTCCCACTTGTCCGTATGTTGTCAGCCGCTCAAGCCTCGCCCCTCGGGTGCGCCCTCCCGCGCGGGACCAGGCGGCACATCCGCGCTCCGGGCGACCCTCGGGGCGTGGGATCCGTCCCGGGGCGGATAAGTGTTACCTTTCGTACTTGTCCTGGAACAAGTACGACTCGCCGCCGGTACACGCGACATGAGCGGCCTACCCGTCGATCCCGCGCGGCTGCGGCAGCAGTTTCCGGAGCTCACCGACGGCGACATCGAGGCGTACGAGATCGTGAGCCGCCGCATCCTGGAAAAGAAAGGGCCGGCGGAGCGGGGCCGGCTCACTCGGGAAATCATGGAAACAGCCCGGTCCGCCAGAGCCAGGGCCGGTGCCGGGGACGCGCTGACGGAGGCGGAAAGACTGGCTATGAGATATCTCGACGCTGTGGAGAAGATGCAAGGACGGACCTCGTGACCGGCCGGGCAATGCTGATCGGCGGGACAAGGCGCCGGGAAGCGCTGGCTTGGCGACGCTTCCCGGCGTGAGAATCCTCGTCCTGAACTGCGGCAGCTCCTCCCTCAAGTTCCAGCTCGTGGAGACCGTCGCTCCGCCCGCCGGCGGCCAGGACAGGGTCCTGGCCAAGGGCCTCGTCGAGAACATCGGCGGCGCCGCCATCCTGAAGTGTGAGGCGCCGGGGAAGCCGACCCTCAAGGAGAGCGGCGAGGTCCTCGAGCACAAGATCGCGGTGGAGCGCGTCCTCGATCTGCTGGTCCGGCCCGATGTCGGGGCCCTGCGCGACCGCCGGGACATCGAGGCCGTGGGCCACCGCGTGGTGCACGGCGGGGAGCGGTTCAAGGCCTCGGTGCTGATCACCGACGACGTGGTGCGGGGCATCGAGGACTGCTTCGACCTGGCGCCGCTGCACAACCCGCCCAACCTGAAGGGCTACCGCGCGGTGCGCGACCTCCTGGGCGACGTGCCCCAGGTGGCGGTCTTCGACACCTCCTTCCACCAGACCATGGAGCCCCGGGCCTTCCTCTACGGCCTGCCCTACGTCCTCTACCAGCGCCACGGGATCCGCCGGTACGGCTTCCACGGGACGTCGCACCGCTTCGTGTCCCAGCGGCTCGCGGAGCTGATGGGCCGGGATCCGACGGAGCCCGGCGTGCGGCTCATCACCTGCCACCTCGGGAACGGCTGCTCGGTCGCCGCCATCCGCGGGGGCCGGTCCATCGACACCTCCATGGGCTTCACCCCCCTCGAGGGGCTGGTCATGGGGACGCGCAGCGGCGACCTGGACCCGGCCATACTCCTCCACCTGATGCGCAAGGAGGAGCTGGGCCCCTGGGAGGTCAACGCCCTGCTCAACAAGCACAGCGGGCTGCTGGGCGTCTCGGGGATCAGCAACGACATGCGCGCGCTCCTGGAGGCGGAGGCGGAGGGCAACGAGCGCGCGCGGCTCGCGGTGGACGTCTTCTGCTATCGCCTCAAGAAGTACATCGCGTCCTACGTGGGGGCCCTGGGCGGGATCGACGGCCTGGCCTTCGCGGGAGGCATCGGGGAGAACGCGGCCACCGTCCGGGAGCGGTCGCTGGCCGGCCTGGCCTCGCTGGGCCTGGAGCTGGACCCGGAGCGGAACCGGACCGCCCGCGGCGAGGAAGCCGAGATCGGCGCCGCAGCCTCCCGGGGCCGGGTCTTCGTGGTGCCCACCAACGAGGAGCTCCTCATCGCCCGGGACACCGCCGGCATCGTCTCCGCGCGAAGGCCGTCGTGACCCCGCGGGGCGTGCGGGTCGTGCGCGGCGGCCTTCTCGCCCTCGTCCTCCTCATCGGGGGCTCGGTGGTGTGGACGCTGCGCCAGCGTCCCGTTGCCCGTCCCGAGCCCAGCCCCACCCCCGCGCCGAGCGCCCCCCCCACCGCGTCGCGCAGCGAGAACATCGTGTACCGCAGCTTCAAGGGCGAGAAGGAGTCCTTCGTCCTGAGCGCGCTCAAGTGGGTGGGGGAGGAGCAGGGCGACATCCGCCTCCAGGGCGTGAACCTGAGCTTCGGGTACGTGGCGAAAGGGAAGCCGGACACGAGCACGGTCTCCTCGGACGAGTGCTTCTACAACCCGGCCCAGCAGAAGGCCTCGTTCCGGGGGAACGTGGTGGTGAAGACCGGCGACGGCTTCGAGCTGAAGACGGACACCCTCGTCTACCGGGGCGACAAGGGCATCGCCCGGACGGAATCCAAGGCGGCGTTCCAGCGCAAGGACCTCTCGGGCACGTCCACCGGCCTCCTCTACCTCGCGGAAGAGGGCCGGATCGAGCTGCCGGCGGACGTGGTGCTGCTCCTCCAGGACCCCGACGACTCGCCGATGGAGATCCGGAGCGGCCGTGCGGTCCTCGAGCGCGAGAAGGACAACGCGCAGTTCGACGGCGGGGTCACGGTCACGCAAGGCCGGGACTCCCTCAAGGCCGGCCGCCTGCTCCTGACCTTCGCGGGCGAGGAGCACACGGTGCAGCGCGTCGAGGCCGAAGAGGACGTCGTGATCGTGAGCGTGGGCGGCCAGGTTCCCGGGGCCAAGGGATTCCCCGGGGGAAGCGGGCCCCGGGAGCTGCGCGGGAAGAGGGTGGACATCACCATGCGGCCCGACCGCTCCCTGGAGCAGGTGTTCGCGGGGCCCGACGCGGATCTGACCGTCCAGTCCTCGCCTCCCGATCCGCCCGAGAAGCGGCGCATGCAGGCCCGCTTCCTCACCTTCCTCTTCGACGCCCAGGGCCGGGTGCAGGAGGTGCAGGCCCAGAAGGACGCGGTCTTCGAGGGCACGCCCCTCCCCCCGTCCCCGGCGTCCCCCCGCAAGGTGGCGTCCCAGAGCTTCGTGGCCAAGATGGATCCCGCCACCGGCGACCCCCGCGAGATCGAGTTCAACAAGGACGTCTTGTTCACGGAGGGCCGCCGCCGCGCCTCGGCCCAGAAGGGATGGTTCGACGGGGCCAAGTCGCTGCTCATCCTGAAGGAGAACCCCCAGCTCGTGGACGAGGGGCAGGGCAGCGAGCTGAAGGCGCAGGCCATCGACGTGGGGACGAGGAGCGGGGACATCGCGGCGCGCCACGGGGTGCGGCACGTCCTGCACCGCAAGGGGGAGGGAGCGCCCGGGCTGCTGGTGGGCAGGGACGAGCCCGCGATCATGACGAGCCGGTTCTTCGATTACACCGCGGCCACCAAGACCGCCCAGTACCGCGAGGAGGCCCTGCTGCGCTCGGGCAAGGACGAGGTCCGCGCAGGCGAGATACGCCTCCAGGAGATCGCCGGAGGCAAGCGGCGCCTGGAGGCCGCAGGGGGTGTCGTCTCGCGGCTCAATCCTCACGGGCCGGACCGGGGGGGCAAGCCGGCGGCGGGCGTGGAGGGCCGGGCCAAGGAGATGGTCTACGACGAGTCCAAGGGCACGGTCGTGTACAAGGGCGACGTCGTGATCCGCCAGGGCGACATCCAGACCAAGAGCCCGGAGGCCACGCTGACCTTGACGGCCGACGCGACCGGCATCAAGAGCCTGGTGGCGGGGAGCCCGGTCGACGTGCGGCAGGGCAAGCGCACCGCGGCGGGGGACCGGGGCACGTACACGCCGGAGGACGAGACGATGGTCCTGGAAGGGGAGCGGGTGGTCCTGCGCGACGGCCCGCGCCAGGTCGAGGGCCGTTCGTTGACCTTCCGGGTGGGCGACGATAGCATCCTCGTCGACGGCCAGCAGCTGGCGCGCACCCAGACCGTGATCCGGAGGGAGCCCCCCAAGCCTTGACCCGCGAGACACTGCCCGCTTGAGCGGTCCCCAAGCGCGGCCCGCCGGGACGCTCCTGCAGGCGCGGGCCCTCACCAAGTCCTACGGCCGGCGCGTCGTCGTCCACGACGTGGACCTCGTGATCCGCACCGGCGAGGTGGTGGGGCTGCTGGGGCCCAACGGGGCGGGGAAGACCACGACCTTCTACATGGTCGTCGGCCTGGCCCGGCCCGACAGCGGCCAGGTCTTCCTGGGCGAGGACGACATCACCGGCCTGCCCATGTACCAGCGGGCCCGGGCGGGGATCGGCTACCTGCCGCAGGAGGCCAGCGTCTTCCGCAAGCTCACCACGGAGCAGAACGTCCTGGCCATACTGGAGACCCTGGGCCTGGACGCGGTGGAGCAGCGGGCCCGCGCCCGCGAGCTGCTGGACGAGCTCGGGATCCTGCCCCTGGCCAAGCAGCCGGCGTACTCCCTGTCGGGGGGCGAGCGCCGCCGCCTGGAGATCTGCCGCGCCCTGGCCACCTCCCCGGCCTTCATGCTGCTCGACGAGCCCTTCGCGGGGATCGACCCCATCGCGGTCGTGGACATCCAGAACCTGGTCGTGCACCTGAAGGACCGCGGGATCGGGGTCCTGATCACCGACCATAACGTGCGGGAGACCTTGAAAATAACGGATCGGGCCTATATTCTGAGGGAAGGTGAGGTGTTCCGGTCGGGAACACCCGGCGAGCTGGCCTCGGACGAGGAGGTCCGCAGGGTCTACCTCGGCGAGTCCTTCACGCTGGACGACCGGGCCCGGGAGTCCTAGAGAAAGCACGAGAGCACACTAGGCCGTGGCGATCCAACAGAAGCTCGGCCTTCAGACGCGCCTCTCCCAGAGGCTGATCCTCACACCTTCCCTCCAGCAGGCGATCAAGCTCCTGCCGCTCACCACCCTGGAGCTGGCCGAGGTCCTCGAGCAGGAGGTCATGGAGAACCCCCTGCTGGAGGAGGTCCCCAGCCAGGACACCGTGGTCGGGGACGAGATCGCCCAGGAGGAGGCCAAGGAGGAGGCGGAGCGGACCGACCCCCTGAAGGAGATCGACGTCGAGAAGTTCTTCGAGGACTACCTCGACGACGGGCGCGAGCGACGGGTGCGCAGCTCCGAGATCCCCGAGATGCCTCCCATCGAGAACACCCTCACCGAGACCCCCGACCTCTACGACCACCTGCTCTGGCAGCTCCACATGTCGGCCTCCGACGAGCTGACGCGCGAGATCGGCGAGGCCATCATCCAGAACCTCGACGAGGACGGGATGCTGCGGGCCTCCGTGGAGGAGATCGCGAACATGGGGCCGTTCCCGGTGGAGGAAGTGGAGAAGGCCCTGGCCGTGGTGCAGGGGCTCGACCCCTCCGGGGTGGCCGCGCGCGACCTCACGGAGTGCCTCCGGCTCCAGCTCAAGCACCTCGGCTTGGAGGGCTCGCCCACCGACGTCATGGTGAGGGACCACATCAAGCAGCTCCAGACCCACCAGTACCCCGAGATCGGGCGGCAGATGGGCCTCACGCCGGACGAGGTCTCCCACCACCTCGAGATCATCCGGAGGCTGGACCCCAAGCCGGGGATGAAGTACTGCCCCGACCGGTCCACCTACGTCATCCCGGACGTGTTCGTGGTGAAGGAAGGCGACGATTTCAAGATCCTCCTGAACGACGACGGCCTGCCCAAGCTCCGCATCAGCCCAACGTACAAGCGCATGCTGGACGTGAAGGAGCCGGGCTCCGAGGAGACGCGCAACTACGTGAAGGACAAGCTGCGCAGCGCGCTCTGGCTGCTGAAGAGCGTGGACCAGCGGCAGCGGACGATCTACAAGGTGGCCGACTCCATCGTCAAGCACCAGCGCGGCTTCCTGGAGAACGGGATCGCGCACCTGCGTCCGCTGGTGCTGCGCGACGTGGCCAACGACATCGGCATGCACGAGTCCACGGTCTCGCGGGTGGTGGCCAACAAGTACATGCACACGCCGCGCGGGGTCTACGAGCTGCGCTTCTTCTTCCACAGCGGGATCACCTCGTCCATGGGGGAGGCGATCAGCTCCGTCACCATCAAGGACAAGATCCGCAAGATGATCGAGGGGGAGGACACGGCCCGGCCGCTCTCGGACTCGCGCATCGCGGAGCTGCTGGGCGCGGATGGCCTCCCCCTGGCCCGGCGCACCGTGGCCAAGTACCGCGAGGAGCTCCGCATCCCTCCGTCCAACCTTCGCAAGTCGGTCCACTAGACGGCGCGTCCGCGCGCCGCGCAGCGCGCGCCAGGGAGGTGGCCGCATGGAGGTCGAGTACACCGGCCGTCAGACGGACGTCCCCGCCAGGATCCGCACCCTGGCGGAGCGGAAGCTGAAGAAGCTGGAGAAGGTGCTCGGCCGCCCCCTCCGTGCCCACGTCATCCTCACCGCGGACCGGCACCGCCGGATCGCCGAGGTGAGCGTGCATTCCCCGCGCCTGGAGCTCACGGCCGCGGAGGAGACGGAGGACATGGCGGCCTCCCTGGGCATGGTCATGGACAAGCTCACCCGGCAGGCCCAGCGCCACGTGGGCAAGCGGCAGTCCCACAAGAAGAAGGACGGCGGCCTGGGGCCCCTCGAGCCCGAGGCCTAGGTGCCCAGGGGCGGCGGCCGGGGCCAGGAGGCCTTGCCCCAGGGGGAGCGCCCCGCGGTCAAGGTGCGCGACCTGCTGGGCCCCGAGGGGGAAGGCCTGGAGCTGACCCTCCGCGCCGGCAGGAGCGGCCTGGACCGCGAGATCCTCCTGGCCCGCGTGCAGCGGCCGGGCCTGGCCCTCACCGGATACACCGATTACATCCGCTACGGCCGGGTGCAGATCGTGGGCCAGAGCGAGATCGGCTACCTCACCAAGCTCGCCCCGGCCCGGCGGGCCTCGATCCTGGCGCGGCTGGCCCGCCGCCGCATCTCCTGCTTCGTGGTCACGAAGGGCCTGGCCCCCCCGCGGGAGCTGCTGTCCGAGGCCGACGCGGCCGGCGTGCCCGTCCTGGTCACCGCGGCCGAGTCCACGCCCTTCATCAAGCACCTGTCCGCGTTCCTGGAGGAGCGGCTGGCCCCGCGGCTCCACGTGCACTCGGTCCTCATGGACGTCTTCGGGCTGGGCGTGCTGATCAGGGGGGAGAGCGGCATCGGCAAGTCCGAGTGCGCCCTGGACCTCATCGACCGCGGCCACCGCCTGGTGGCGGACGACGTGGTGGAGATCAAGCGGCTCCCGGACGGCGTGGTAGGGGCGTCCCCGGACCTGACGCGGTACCACATGGAGCTGCGCGGAGTCGGGGTCATCAACATCAAGGACCTCTACGGCGTGTCCTCGATCCGCATGACCAAGCGGGTGGAGCTGGTGGTGAGCCTGGAGCGGTGGGAATCGGGGAAGGAGTACGACCGGCTGGGCCTGCACGACGAGCAGTTCCCCATCCTGGGAATGGACGTGCCGCTCATCCGCATGCCGGTGGCCCCGGGCCGCAACATCGCGCTCCTGGTGGAGGTGGCCGCGCGCAACCGCCTGCTCAAGGAGCGCGGCTACGACGCGGCGCGCCACTTCGCGGAGCGCGTGGACGAGATGGTGGGGCCGGTGCGGGGCGCGCGGACGGGGCGGAGGGCCACCGACCTCCGCCGGGTCGCCCGGCCGGCCGCCCGGCGCGCGAGGAAGCGCTAGTTGCCCCGGAGGAAGCCGTCCGGCGAGCGCGAGCCCCAGATCGTGCTCATCTCGGGCCTGTCGGGCTCGGGCAAGACCCACGTCCTTCGGGCGCTGGAGGACATCGGCTGGCTTTGCGTGGACAACCTGCCCACCGTGCTGATCCCCCGCTTCGCGGACCTCATCCGCGAGTCCGGAGGCCCGGAGCGGGCGGCGCTGGTGGTGGACATCCGGGAGCGCGACTTCCTGCGGCAGTTCCCCCACGTGTACCGGCAGCTGCGCGGCAAGGGCATCAAGGTGAGCCTGCTGTTCCTGGAGGCGGCGGAGAAGGCCCTGGTCCGGCGCTTCAGCGAGACGCGCCGCCCCCATCCCCTGGCCTTCAACCAGCCCGCCATAGAGGGGATCCGCGAGGAGCGCGAGGCCTTGAAGCCCGTCCGCAAGATGGCGGACCACATCCTCGACACCACGGACTACACGGTCCACCAGCTGCGCGACTACATCAAGGAGCACTACGACCTGCGGGGCGGGGCCACCCCGCTGGTGGTCACGGTCGCCTCTTTCGCGTACAAGTACGGCGTGCCCGCCGAGGCCGACCTCGTCTTCGACGTCCGCTTCCTGCCCAACCCCAACTTCGTGCCCACCCTGAAGCCGCTGACCGGGAACCACCCGGCGGTGGTGCGCTACATGAAGCGCCAGGCGGACACCGGGACCTTCCTGCGCAAGCTGGAAGGGCTCCTCGGCTACGTCATCCCGCGCTACGTCCGCGAGGGCAAGAGCTACCTGACCATCGCCGTGGGCTGTACGGGCGGGCGCCACCGCTCGGTGATGATGGCCAACGCCCTGGGCGAGGCCATCGGCCGCAAGGGCTACACTGTGCGCGTGCGCCACCGCGACCTCCGGCAGTGACGGCGGCGCGGTGATCGGGATCGTGGTGGTCAGCCACGGGCAGGTGGCGGGCGAGCTCGTGAACGCCGCACGCAACATCGTGGGGGAGGTCCCCGCCATCGCCGCCGTCTCCATCGGCTGGGAGGACGAGATGGCGGCGGCCCGCGAGAAGATCGAGCGTGCGCTCATGGAGGTGGGGGGCGGCGGCGTCCTGATCCTCACCGACATGTTCGGAGGGACGCCCACCAACGTGAGCCTGCCCTTCCTCTCTCCCCGCGTGGAGATCGTCACCGGCGTCAACCTGCCCATGCTGATCAAGCTCATCGGGCTGCGCGAAGGGGACCTGCTGGAGGTGGCGCGGGTGGTGCGCGACCAGGGCAAGGGGGCCATCTACGTGGCCAGCGAGATCCTGGCCAGGAAGGCGACGTGATCCACCGGGAGGTCACGGTGCGCAACCGCCTGGGCCTGCACGCGAGGGCCGCGGCCCGTTTCGTGCACGCCGCCAACCGCTTCCGGAGCCGCGTCACCGTGAGCCGCGACGGGCGGACCATGGACGGCAAGTCCATCCTCGGCATCCTCCTCCTGGCCGCGAGCCAGGGGACCGCGCTGGACCTGGGCGCGGACGGCGACGACGAGGACGCCGCCGTGGACGCCCTGGCCGCGCTGGTCGAGAGCGGCTTCGGGGAGGGGGTGTGAACCGCCTGCGCGGGGTGGGGGTCTCGCCGGGGATCGCGGTGGGCCCCGCCCTGGTCGTGGAGCGGGAGGCCGTGCCCGTCTTCCGGCTGCTCCTCGACCCCGGCCAGGTCGAGGCCGAGGTCGAGCGCCTGACCCGGGCGCTCCAGGCCTCGCGCCGGCAGCTCCAGGCCATCAAGGAGCGGCTCTCCCGGGAGGCCGACGTCCCGCACGCCTACATCTTCGACGCCCACCTCCTCATGCTGGAGGACCCGCTCCTCCAGGACCGGGCCGTGGCCGTGATCCGCGAGGACCGCGTCAACGCGGAGTGGGCGCTGCGCATGGTCTCGGAGCAGCTCCACGTCCTCTTCGACGAGTTCACGGACACCTACTTCCGGGAGCGCAGCACCGACCTCGACGACGTGCTCGGCCGGATCCAGCTGAACCTGGGGGGCGCGCCCGACGCCCCCAGCCTCTCGCGCCTGCCCGGCAGCTTCGTGCTCGTGGCCTCCGACCTCACCCCCTCCGAGGCCGCCGACCTGGACTGGGAGAGGGTGCTGGCCCTGGTCGTGGACGGGGGCTCCGCCACCGACCACACCTCGATCCTGGCCCGCTCCTCCGGCATCCCCGCCGTCGTGGGGGCCGGCGCGGCCACGCGGGAGATCCCGCCCGGCGCGCAGGTGGTCGTGGACGGGAGCCGCGGGGAGGTGGTGGTCGAGCCTTCGGACTCGACCCTCGCGGCCTACCGCGCGGCGCAGGAGCAGGAGCGCATCGAGGACCAGCGGCTGCAGCAGACGCGCACCCTGCCCGCGGTGACCCGCGACGGCGTCTCCGTCCGGCTGCACGCCAACGTCGAGTTCCCCGACGAGGCGGAGACGGCGCTCCTCTACGGCGCGGAGGGCATCGGGCTCTTCCGCTCGGAGTACCTCCTGGGGCGGGCCCCGGACTGGCCCACCGAGGAGCGCCAGGTCGAGGTCTACCGCCGGCTCCTCGACCAGATGAGCCCGCACCCCGTGACCGTACGGACCTGGGACGTGGGCTCCGACGAGATGGCGCCCGGCGGCCCCACCAGCCCCAACCCCGCGCTGGGGGAGCGCGCCCTGCGGCTGCTGCGGCGCAGCCCCGCGCCCTTCCGGACGCAGATCCGCGCCCTGCTCCGCGCGGGCGCCCACGGTCCGCTGCGCATCATGCTGCCGTTCGTGGGCGGGCCCTCGGACCTGGAGCCGGCGCTGGCCCTGGTCGCGGAATGCCGGGAGGAGCTGCGCGCGGAGGGCCTCGACCACG
>Ga0214472_10008255_pt1 | contig 10881 bp, 6 predicted proteins | sample RVTome_6_FD_207662 | JGI IMG/M metagenome (GOLD analysis project Ga0214472, IMG submission 207662) | Soil microbial communities from uranium-contaminated site in the Upper Colorado River Basin, Wyoming, United States - RVT140D175 | ecosystem: Environmental > Terrestrial > Soil > Contaminated >...
GCCACCTTCGATCTTGACGCTCGCCCCACAAGGGGCGTAGTGTCTCCGTCGACGCAGGCAGCGCGAGGTCGAAGAGGCTCGAATGGGTCTCGTGGGGCTCATGAGTGGCCCCACCGGCCTCTCGCATGCTTGGCGGCAGGGTTGAGTGGGGTTGGACGCCACGCCCTTCCCCTTCACGGTGCCTCGCAAGCCGTCGCCGCGGATGAAAACGTTTATCGTTTTCGTTCTGCTCGAGGATGTCCCTGAGAGCGGAATCCGGGCGCGCACTCGCGTCCATCTGCTTCAGGACTGGATTCAACGTAAGTTGCGGCGGGACCGACTCTCTTGGGCTGTTGGCGGCGTTGTTCAACGGCTCGAGGTTCGAGAAGGTCTCGACATCGAGGACTTCATCCCGGTGATGTTGCAGACAATGGAGCGGATAGCCTTCGCGATGTCGGTTCGCAGCGACCACGGAACCACGGAGCTTCTTGAGTCGGTCGATGCGGCTACCGTACGTGCAATTGCCGCGGAGGTCTTCGGCGAGCCTGCGCCGACGCTCTTGCCATTGCTCCTCAACTCACTTCTTGTGATTTACGAACGGCGCGAAGGTGGAAACCATCGCATCGGCTTCGCACTCCGCGTTGTGCACGAGTTTCTCCTGGCGTCTTACTTCAAACGCCAGCGCCTCGACGCTTCTGGGCTGCCAGAATCAGTGCAGGCGCTCTTTGGAGAACTGCAGGCGGCGGACAGCTAGCGAGTCCGCCGAAAGAGCTCGAGAGCCTCCGCCATGACCTTGCAGTCGACCTCGTTGTAGCGCTCGATCTCGCGCATGAGGTCGAGAGTGGGCATCGCTGCGCCGGTGCGAGCCGCCTCATGCTCGCACCACCAAGCCCCGACCATGGCTCCGAGTCCGTCAGTGGGGCCGTCGGTCCATGCGGTCTCGATTAGACCGTGGTGGCGCAGCGCCTTTGCGACAGCCTTGAGGCCGAACCCAAACGCGCCACGAACGGTGATGGGCTGTTCCTTGACCACCCTGTTCAGGAGATCGACCCAGGGCAGATCGTCCCAAGGCGGGAAGCCATGCCTGACGGCCGCCGAGTTGTACGCCTCGGTGAAGCTACTCTCCTCGGCCGGTGACCAGTGGAATAGCCTCGCCTGGTCCAGGGAAGTGTCCCGCGCCGCGCACACCTCGTGCATGTGGGCGAGCCAAGCTCCGATAACCCGGCCTTCCTCTGGCTCTGTCAGCCTGTTGACGGTGAACACGCGGAACTGCCAGCCGTCCACCGAGAGGTGGCCACACCCAATCATGAAGATGAGGGTCTGTCCCCCGGCCTCCGGAAAGCGTGAGAAATCGTCGTCGAGATCGTTGACGGTCTCGAAGTCCACGTAGAACTCGGCGGGCGTCGGCGCTCTCCAAAGCACCTCGTTCGCGGTCACCTTGGCAGGCGACACGGGATCTCCGTCCGACCGGTTGGCCTGGAGTACGGAGTCAACGATGGCGGGGTTCTTGGTCCCACCGATGCCTAGAGCAGCGGCTGTGCAACCCGGGTCGGTCCAACGGCGAAGCCCCTTGGCCAACGCGGCCGATCGAAGACCTCGCGACACTCGGGGAACGATCATCAGATCCTCGCTCGCCGCGCCGATGCGCTCCTTGGCCTTGTGCCAGGGATGATGATCACCGTGTCCTCGGCGCAGACTCGGCCGAAGTTCCTCACAGGATGGCTCCGGAAGAACCCTCCACCCGGCGCCGTCACGACGCACGCGACGAACCCAATCGCCCGCCGCGCGCGCCAGGCCGGCGAGATCTTCCTCTTCCTGGTCGACGCGTGCGAGTCGCTCCAGCGCGGAGCGTCCACGCTCTTTGCCATTGTTCCAGTCCCAACGGCGGCCGAGCAGATAGCTGCAGCGCGGCGTGAGCCCCTGCAGCCTCCCGAGGGCTTCGTTGTAGATCCAGAGCTGGACCTTCTGTTCGTGGTGGTGTCTGCCCGCCCTGCCGTTCTTGAGAAGGCGGAGTGTCGTGCACTTGACGTCGACGACTCGGTAGTGCCAACGCGCTCCCGTCAAGTCCGGCGCAACCGCCGCTGCGTCCTCGGCCGAGATAGCGCCCGGCACGAGACGCCCTAGCACGTCGCTGCGGACCAGTAGGTCGGGGACACCGTAGGTTTGGCTCTCGGCGTTCCAAAGCACCGCCTGGGCGATGATCTCGGCGCCTTCGGCGAGTGCGCTCCAGGTTCGATGGACGGCCTTACGGTCTCGGGCATCACGGGGGCCGGTGGCGACGCGCACGAGGTGGAAGTGCCGGGGTAGGTACGCCATGAGCACATCCTCGAACTCGCGCGCCTTCTGGAGACGAAAGACCGCGAAGTCCGTCCGCGCGTCGTACCGCGGGTCCTCGCCGTCACGCCCGAAGCCGGCGGCAGCACCGTAGAGGTCTAGCCAGTCGAGCAAGGGGTCATCCGCGCAGAAGTTCAGCGTCTCCGAGGCGCTGACCCAAGTCGGCCAGGCGGAATGCTCGCCCGGAACGTTAGGGGAACCGTCGTCTCGCTCGAATGCGGCGCGCTCGGCCATACCGGGGCAGGATACTCAAGAAGCGGGCCTCACGTATTCTTTTTGGGGAATCTATGGGACCTCCTGGGGCACTCACCCTGTGGGACAATCCACGTCCGCGGGTCAACTGGCGCTTTTCAAGGGGTCGCGATAGCTCATGCCGACGGCAAGCACTCGGAAAGATCGTGGTGGGGGGCAGCTGCTCCTAGCCGAGAGCCTCGGCATTTCCGATGGCACGGTGGTCGTCAGCCAGGTACGAGGCGTACGAGCGATCGAGGATCCGGCCTTCCCGTTCGAGCTTTTCGCTGACGTAGCCGAGCTCGAGAGCTGGCGGAAGGAGGTCCATCGACCCGTCTACCACATCCACAAGTGGTGGGCCCAACGGCTTGGCTCGGTCTTTCGGGCGATCCTGCTGGGCGCGTTCGCGCCCAAGGGGACGGACGTCCTGCGCCTGTTCTATGAGCCCGCGAGGATTCCCGATGCCGTGGTCTTCGATCCGTTCATGGGCAGCGGAACGACGGTGGGAGAGGCGCTCAAGCTGGGGGCCCGTGCCGTCGGGCGCGACATCAATCCGGTCTCCCATTTCATCGTTCGTAACGCGCTTGGCGTTCACCCAAGAGCGAAGGTGCTGGAAACGTATCGAGCCATCGAGAAGGATGTGGCGGCCCAAATTAAACGCTTCTACCGCGGTAGGCTGCCCGACGGCACGGTTGCGGACGTGCTTTACTTCTTCTGGGTAAAGGTCGTCCGGTGCCCGCAATGCCTTGCGGCGGTAGATCTCTTCTCGTCCTACGTGTTCGCCCAGCATGCCTACCCAGGACGTTTTCCCGAAGCAAGGGTGCTTTGCCCTAGCTGTGGCGCCATCAATCGCGCCCGGCATGACGCCGACTCCGTCGACTGTGGGAGCTGTAGGCACTCCTTTGATCCGCAGGTCGGTCCCGCGAAGGGAGCCAAGGCGACCTGCTCGAAGTGCACGCACACGTTTCCCATCGCGAAGACTGTGAGGGCCGGAGGAGAGCCGCCGGAGCACCGCCTCTACGCGAAGATGGTCCTCCTGCCGACCGGGGAGAAGGAATACGTGGCCGCTGACGCCTTCGACCGCGACCTCTACTGGGAAGCCGTTGAGCTTCTCTCGAAGCGCGAAGCGTCGTATCCCGTTGTCGGGATCGAGCCCGGGTACAACACCAATCAGGCTCTGAACTACGGCTACACGCACTGGCACCAGATGTTCAACGCGAGGCAACTCCTTTGCCTGAGCCTCCTCGCAGAACGAGTCAGGGCCATTCCGGAATCGAACGTGCGAGACCTGTTTGCCTGCCTGTTCTCAGGCGTCCTCGAGTTCAACAACATGTTTGCTTCGTTCAAGGGCGAGGGAACCGGAGCGGTGCGCCACATGTTCTCTCACCACATCCTCAAGCCGGAGCGCACGCCGCTAGAGGCGAACGTCTGGGGCACACCAAGGAGCTCAGGGTCGTTCACCACCCTGTTCGAAAGCCGAATCCTCCGTGCGCTGGACTACTGCGAAGACCCCTCCGAGATTCGGGTGGGCCGCAAGAACGGGAAGCTCGCCAGCGAGAAGGTGTTTGGTCTCTCGGTCCCGATCGCCCACCGATCAGCAAAGAACTTCCTGGACTTCCAGCAAGGCAACACGCTGTACCTGTCCTGCGGCGATTCATCCGCCACCGACCTGGCCAACGAGAGCGTTGACGCCGTCGTAACTGATCCGCCATTCTTCGACAACGTGCACTACTCCCAGCTCGCGGACTTCTTTTACGTGTGGCAACGCCATGTGCTAGGCGAGAGCGGGAACCACGAGCGCGCGAGCACGCGGTCAGAGGCAGAGGTCCAGCAGACCTCACCCGTGGTGTTCACCGACCGGCTTCAAGGCGTGTGGCAGGAGTGCCACCGCGTGCTCAAGCGCGACGGACTTCTGATCTTCAGCTATCACCATTCTCGAGCCGAGGGCTGGCGGTCAGTCCTGGAGGCGCTCTCGCGGGCTGGCTTCGTGATCGTGGCCGCGCACCCGATGAAGGCGGAGATGTCCGTGGCCATGCCCAAGCACCAGGCGTCGGAACCCATCGACCTCGACATGATCCTCGTCTGCAGGAAGAGGGCCGTCTCGGTTGCTGGCGAGAGCCCGATTGACGTTAGCCGGACGCTCGAAGAGGCTGCGATAGATGCCCAGAGTCAGGTGCAGCGCCTTGGAGACGCGGGCCGACATCTGAGCCGCAACGATGTTCGGGTCGTGCTGATGGCTCAGGTGATTCGTCGGCTGTCCGAGCAGCCATGGACGATTGAACTCGGCGTGGCGGTGGATTCAGCGGATGGTCTGGTTGATCAGGCGATTGAGCAACTGCATCAGTCACATCTCGGCTCGACACCGTCCGTGGCTTGAGGCCATTGGCTGCCGGCCGTTGAGGCCGTGATCGGTCGCCCCCTTCCCAGATTGAACGCCACCGCCAGGCCATGTATATCTATCGTGCAATGGCCATCATAGACGTCTTCCTGGCGTGTGACACCGCGATTCGGAATGGTACTCTGATTCGCCGCGCCAACCGCCGCGACAAGGAGTTTCATTTTCAGGACTGGTTCGGCGCGCGCCTTGGAGAACTCGGCGTCGCCTACGATGCACCGTCCCGAAATTCCTATCCGGACTTCCGGCTCGTCGAGGGCGCCGAAGGGTATGAGGTCAAGGGCCTGGCCTTCCCCGGCCGCGAAGCAGACTTCGACTCCAATAGCCAGACCCCAAGCGGCTTCCATAATGCGCGAACGATCTTCTACCTTTTCGGTCGCTACCCCAAGGATCCTGACGAGGACCAATACCCCGTCATCGACATGGTATTGTGCCACGGGGACTTCCTAAACGCCGATCACGAGTACGTGCACTCGAACAAGCACGTGAAGGCGTTTGGAAGCTACGGCGACATCAAGATCCGCGACCGGAAGATGTACGTGGTACCAACGCCGTTCGCCCTCACGGTCGGCACGACGGGACAGCGGACGCTCATCCTGCCGGGGGACGGGGTTGCGGTCGACCAACGAGTCGAGCAGGTAGGTCAGCTGCAGCGTGCGGAGTGTGCCGAGATCCTCGTCGGATACGAGTTCAACCTGAAGGACAACAGCCTCAGTCCGAAGCGGGTGCCAAATCCCAATGCGGGACGAGTCCACTCCTTCAGGGCCTACAGAGCGCGCGGGGCCGCGGGGCCCGGAGTAAGCATGAGGGCTCCACTGGCGGATTAGATGCCCGGCGCCCAAGACGTTGGCCGCAGCGGCGGGGAACGTCCCCTCGCTTGTTGAAAGTGGGCGGCGGGTATGGGTTCACGGGCGGACCCATGGTGCGACGAGTGAGCTCAGCAATGCCTGGAGAAATGCCGAGGGCTCGCGCAAACAGGGCATGAGCGGTTGCGCAACGCAAGGAGAGCCAACGATGTACGACCAGATCCTTCAGGAGATCCGGACGAACGCCTTCTACCAAGACAACTTTCCGGACGACGGGCAGTGCTTCGTCGCCTGGTACCTCCACCGCGTTCTCTTGATGGATGTCCACGAGACGAAAGCGGCCATCACTGACGGCCAAAACGACAAGCAAAGCGATGCGATCATCGTCGAGGACGGCGAAGAGCGGCGCGTCCGCATCATCCAGGGCAAGTTCGTCAAGCCAGACGTCATTGATGCCCAGCCGCTGCGCGAAGTGCTGTCTGCTTGGACGCGCCTGAAGGATCTGCCGAGGCTGCAGCTCGAGTGCTCCGGCAAGCTCGCCGAGCGCTTAGAGGCCATGCGAGTGGCTCTCGAGGACGAGTACGACGTGCAGTTCGAGCTCCTGACGACTGGCCAGCTCTCGCCCGCCGCAGCTACCGACTTCGAGGCGTTCCGTCGGGAGATGGCCGAGAACGCCGATCTTGGCGCAGGCCTGACGCTCGTTGATGCCGCACTTCTAGAGACGCGCCTCTCCGAAGCCGAGCAGCGCGACCTTCCGGAGCTCTCCTGCGAGATCGAGCTCGACCCCGACCGCTGCATCGTGTGCGATGAGGCGAACGTCCGAGTCGTCCTCGCTATGCTTCCCGTCGAACGCTGTCTGAAGCTTCCGGGCATCGCGGACGGAAAGCTGTTCCGGCGCAACGTTCGGCAGAGCCTAGGCGTGAACAACAAGGTCAACAAGGCCCTCCGAGCCACGCTCGTGAACCCGGAGCGCGCCCCGTACTTCTTCTTTTTCCACAACGGCATTACGGCACTCTGCAGAAGCCTCACGCTACCGCCTGACAAGAAGCTCATGAAGGTCCGCGCGCTTTCGGTCGTCAACGGATGCCAGTCCCTGTCCACGATTTACGCGACCTCCGGGAAGGTTACCGCGGAGCGCGCGACACAGGGGTCGGTGCTCTTCCGCTTCTACGAAATCCCTCAGTACGACCTCGCGGATGCCATTAGCATCAACACGAACTCTCAGAGCGCTGTGAAACCCCGTGACCTCCGGAGCAACGACAAGTACATGCGCGCCATCAAGAAGCGATACGAGACCGGAGTGCCCGGCGCGTACTTCATCACGAAGCGCGGAGAAGAGCGCCCGGCGGACAAGGACGCGGGCAAGTGCGTCGACTCAGCCGACTACGCGCGGATGGCAGTCTCCTGGCAATGCCAGCGGCCAAACCTCGCGAGCAACGAGAAGAAGCTGTTCGACGAGCACTACAAGACATTGTTCCATCCCGAGCTCGATGCCCAGTCAGTGCTTTCGCTTCGCCTCTGGCTCGGGGAAATCGACAAGCATTGGTCCCAACTTGACATCAACGAGGCAGTCAAGGCTGTAAAGGGTGCTGCGCGGTTCCACATGCTCTTTGTCGTCTCACAACTTGTCGCGCACGCCAGTAACCAGTCGGACAAGGTACCGCTGGCCGCGGCCACGATGGGCGCGCTGAAGTACTCGGGGATGGTACTCGCACAGGCCAAGCAGTGCCTCAACCAGGCGCTCGTTCAGGCGGTCAGCCAGAGCGTAGCGGCCGGCAAGGTGTTCAGCCCGCAGAACTGGCTCAAGGGCAAGACAGCGGTGAACGACGAGCAGCTCGTCGCCGGCGCCATCGTCAGCATCCTGAAGGGCCTAAACACGCCGGAGTTCGCGCCCGTGATCGCGAGCCTGACGGTCCCGCCCGACAAGTTCTCGTTCCGCTGGTCGGCGGAGTAGGCCGCGTCCCGCTGCGGCCCATTGGTATTTCCTCCGGCGGCCGGCCGGGCGTGGCTACTGGGCGAAGGGAAGCTACGGCCAATAGCGGGACCGGGCGAGACTCGGGGAGCCGTGGCCGGCCGGCCATTGCGAAGGGTGTCTCGCGTGTAGCCTTCGGCCTCGACGACGCCACACGACCGTTGGTCCAGTTCCTGCGGTTGCCGCTATTTTTCAACTGCTCCTGGGGCGGAATTGCGTGGCGGATCGAGAAACACCTCGGCAAGTGAGGGCGGGGGTTTGCGCTCCACGAGAACCACGATCAGACCTCCCGTCGCCCCTTCGCCGATTCCGATCCAGTTTGCCTGGTCGCATTCCTCCGCCTTTTTCTGGCAATAGTCCGAGACACGAAGCCGGACGGCGGCCCCGGGCGTTCGGACATCGATGTAAAGGGTGACACCGAGCCGTCCGTCGAAGATCTGGGAAGCATTCGACCAGCCGAGGTTGGGTACGCGCGCAAGGGCGTGCTTGATGGCACGGTTCCACATCTCTCGTGACTTCTCATCGCCATCGATGAGCCCCATCGCAGCCATGATCCAGTGAGGAGGTCGTTCCTCTTCGAGGCGTCGAATGAGCTTCCCAAGGTGGGGTGGAAGCTGCCGCGTAGGCTTGGGCGCTTCAACCGTACGGAGGCCCTCTCTAGTCAAGTACCACGCGTCAATCGGTTCGGTATAGCTGAGGAGGCGAAAGGCTTGAGGTGGTCTCGCGCCTTCGAAGTAGCGATCAAAGTACAGCCCCTCGGCGATGTAGTGACCGACCCAGTCAAGCTCGTCGTGAGCCATCATCCGTCCGTCACGCTCCAGGCGCTGCCGTCTCAGAAGGTAGTGCACGAATTCGGAGCCGTAGAGAAGATCCGTCACGACCATAAGATCCGTCAGCGACAATACCCAGGGCACCTGCCGATCGGCGGGCAGGACACCGAGCTTCCTCAGCTCGTGCGCTTCCGTCGCCCACACGCCCACGTCGTCGAGGCAGACGATCACCTCCAACTGCATCGGAGCCTTGAGCGCGTTGGCCTGTGCGTCTGACAGTCCAATGGACCCGGCACTCCCCGCCTTCAGGGCCGTGTCTAGCGCCAGGTGCTGTCTTGCGGAGTCCTCAATGAGCTCGCCGATGTCGCGTCTCATTCGTTCGCGAGCGCCTCGGCGAGCTGGGGCTGTAAGTCTGCCGGCTTTGCATTGGATCCGCATCGCCAGATCGTCTGCAGCCACGAGGCCATCGAGGTCGCCGTCATCAGAGGTCGCTCGCCACACGATACGCCGCCAGGATGTGCTGCCGGGGAGAGCTTGCGCGAGCAGTGTGGTCGCTTCCTGTTCAAGGTACCGGCCCCGGAGCTCGACGTAGCGTTCCCAAGTTTCCGGATGCTGCCGAAGCAGGTCTTCCATTCGTGGCCGGATGGCCTCGGCCATCGTCGACGGGACCGGTAGAAGGTAGCCGCCTTCCGTGTGGAGGATCGGCTGGATGGTGAGCGGATGTGCGCCACCGGGGAAAGAGTGATGCTCGGGCTGGAACAGCTCACGTGTGCAGGTGAAGGCGTTGAGGAAGGCTCTGCACGCCGCCACTTCCAAGGAGCAGTGTGAGGCCAGCTCTTCGGGTGTGACCAGGGCCAGCGATCGCGTATCCGCGAATAGCCAGCTGCTGACCAAAAAGCCGATGTGCTGCCTCGCACTCGCGATCGGAAGATCCAATACCCACTTGGGAAAAAGCGGGTCACCCTTGTCTCGGTGCTTGCGCGCACGCTTCCAAGCGCGGAGCGTTTCGGCGTGCCCAGTAGCCGCCTCCTTCCAGCGAGGCTCCAACCGATCAGAGATCAAGTCCGCCATACCGTGTGTCAGGGCCAGCGCCTGGGAGCCTGTGAAGCCGAGGAGGTCGCGGCACTCCCGATCAAATGGGCCCAAGCAGCCTTGAAGCACGCGCGCAAGGTGCTCCGAATAGCCGGTGCCGCGCACGACAAGGGACTCAAGGCGCGTCTTGACCATGTACTCGACCGTTGGATCGTTGGGGTTCTGGCGGCGAGCTTTGATCCCATCCAGCACGCTCAAGTAGGAGGCCGACTTGAAGAGGGCGCGAACGATGTCCAGCGCCTCGAAGGTGAGCCGTGACGCCTCCAATGGGTTGGCGCCCACGGGCGTCGAGGGCCCCGCTCCGAGCGCCTGGAGAGCAAGGTACTCGACGTGCGCAGGTGATCGGTCGCTCTCCCACTCCTTGTACGTATCTGGATCGAAATGGAGGTACGTGAGACTCGCCCGCGCCACTAGGTCAATGGAGTCCACCTTCCCGAGGATCTCGATGAGCCGCTCACGCCGTTGGCTCTGTTCACGCCGCTGGTTCTCCTCGCTTGCCAAGAGTCCGTCGACCGCTTGGGCGTGCTGATCCGGGGACAGCGTGGCTTTGGCCGTGAGGAACCGCCCAAAGCGGGCCATGTACCCGAACGGAAGCTGGATGACCTCGTCCGGTTGCCCCTCCGGACGCTCGGGACGTCGCTTTTGGCGCGGTTGTTTGACCCTACTCATGCCAGATTCGAGACGCTCGCAGTCCAATACTTGGAGGTTTTCGGGCGGCCAGCCGGGCCGGAAGCGGACATCCCACGGTAGCTCAGCGCGCTAGGGTCTGGCCAGTCCAACGGCACGATTCAGCGACCGTGATCAACCGGCGGCGGGCGAGTCTTGCTCCAAGTCCCCCAACGCCCAGATCGTCAGCACCTGAGCGCCGGGAGTCTCAAGCCCCGGAGCCGGAGCCGGAGCCGGAGCGGAAGCAAGTTGGGTGAGCGCATACGCGCTCACAACCGACTACGCGGTCGAGGCGGCTCACTTCGTTCGCCGCCGTGCGGGGTCGTGTCAGGGCGTTCCAGGAGGTTCTTTCTTCGATCGCAGCCGGGGACCGGTCCTCCCTGGCACGGCCTTTGAAGTATCCCTGGATACGTGCCGCGGACACTGTTAGACGACTCGACCGAGACCAAGAGCGAGGAGCGGACCTCTGCTCGGTCTCGCCGGGCAGCCATCGTTCCCGTCCGGCTGACGGCCGGCGAGAGAGATCAGCTCGCCGAGGTGGCCCGCGACCTGGGTCTCAGCCTCTCGACGTACTTGCGGTCATCGCGTATGTCAGCGACGAGATCTCGGTGAAACGCATCCTCGCGGAGCTGGGCT
>Ga0214472_10008256_pt1 | contig 10879 bp, 10 predicted proteins | sample RVTome_6_FD_207662 | JGI IMG/M metagenome (GOLD analysis project Ga0214472, IMG submission 207662) | Soil microbial communities from uranium-contaminated site in the Upper Colorado River Basin, Wyoming, United States - RVT140D175 | ecosystem: Environmental > Terrestrial > Soil > Contaminated >...
GGCCGAACGCGGGGCGGACCATCAGCCGGTAGTCCTCCAACACGCCGAGCATCCCCACCACCGGGGTGGGCCAGATCGCCGAGTCCCCGGTCTCGTTGTAGAAGCTCACGTTGCCTCCGGTCACCGGGGTCCCCAGGGCCCGGCAGGCGTCGCCCATGCCCTGCACCGCCTGGGCGAAGGCCCACATCACCTCGGGGCGCTCCGGGTTCCCGAAGTTCAGGCAGTTCGTGATGGCCAGCGGCTTCGCGCCGGCGCAGGCCACGTTGCGGGCCGCCTCGGCCACGGCATGTGCGCCGCCGAGATACGGGTCCAGGTGGGCGTACCGGCCGTTGCCGTCGGTCGACAGCGCCACGGCGCGCATCGTGCCCTCGATCCGGAGGACCGCGGCCGACGCGCCAGGCCCGGCCACCGTGTTGCCCTGCACGATCGAGTCGTACTGCTCCCAGATCCACCGCTTGGAGGCTACGGTGGGCGAGCCCAGGACGCGGAGCATGGCATCGCGCAGATCCGAGGGCGGGTCCGCGTAGGCCGGGTCGTCGGCGTTGACCTGCTCCAGCCAGGCGGGGGCCTCCATGGGGCGCCGGTACTCCGGGCCGTCGTCGGCCAGGGAGCGGGGTGGGACCTCGGCCACGGTCTGCCCGCCGTGGATCACCCGGAGGCGTCCGGTGTCGGTGACCCGGCCGATCACCGCGGAGACCAGCCCCCACTTCCCGCACACGGCGCGGACCGCTTCCAGGTCCTGGGGACGGACCACGGCCAACATGCGCTCCTGCGATTCCGAGGTCAGGATCTCGAACGCCTCCATGCTCGGGTCTCGCAGGGGCACGGCCTCCAGGTCCAGGTCCACGCCGGTCCCGGCCCGGGCCGCGGACTCGGACACCGCGCAGGTCAGGCCGGCCCCGCCCAGGTCCTGGAGGCCCACCAGCACGCCGGCCTCGATCATCTCCAGGCACGCCTCGATCAGGAGCTTCTCGTAGAAGGGGTCGCCGATCTGCACGCTGGGCCGCTGGTCCTCCGAGGTCTCGTCCAGCGTCCGCGAGGCCAGCACGCTGACCCCGCCGATCCCATCGCGGCCGGTGTGGGCGCCGATCAGGACCAGGAGGTTGCCCATGCCTTCGGCCTTGGCCCGAACCAGGCGGTCGGCCGGGGCGAAACCCACGCACATCACGTTGACCGTGGGGTTCTGGGTGTGCGGCTCGGCGAACGCGATCTCGCCGCCCACGGTGGGCACGCCGATCGAGTTGCCGTACTGGCCGATGCCGGCCACCACGCCGCCCAGGAGCCACCGGTTGCGCGGGTCGTCGAGTGGGCCGAACCGCAGGGGGTCCAGGAGGGCCACCGGACGCGCGCCCATCGAAAGGACGTCGCGGATGATCCCGCCCACTCCCGTGGCCGCGCCCTGGAACGGCTCGATGGCCGAGGGGTGGGAGTGCGACTCCATCTTGAACACGCAGGCCAGGCCGTCGCCCAGGTCCACCACGCCGGCGTCCTCCCCGGGCCCCACCAGGACCTGCGGCCCCTCGGTGGGAAGGGTGCGGAGGTGGACCTTGGAGGACTTGTAGGAGCAGTGCTCGGACCACATGGCGGCGTACATGGCCAGCTCGGCCGGGTTCGGCTCCCGGCCCAGCGTGTTGACGATCTGCTCGAGCTCCTCGTCGGTCAGCGCCAGCTGCCGGTGCAGCGGCTCTGTCACGCGTCTGCGCCGACCAGGGACGAGAGGAGGGACGCGAACAGCGGCTGGCCCCCGGTGGGACCGACGTCGGGGTCCACCGCGTGCTCCGGATGCGGCATCAGGCCGACCACGTTGCCGGCCTCGTTCGCCACGCCGGCGATGTTGCGCATGGCCCCGTTGGGGTTCGCCTCCTCGGTGACCTCTCCCGATGGCGTGCTGTACCGGAACACGACCTGGGCCTCGGCCTCCACACGATCCAGCGTGGCCTCCTCGGCCACGTACTGGCCCTCGCCGTGCTTGATGGGGATCTCCAGGACGTCGCCGGCCTCGGTGGTCCGGGTGAACGGGGTGAGCGAGGTCTCCACCCGCAGGTGGACCCGGCGGTGCACGAAGCGCAGGGACCGGTTGCGGATCAGCGCCCCGGGGAGGAGGCCTGCCTCGCACAGGATCTGGAAGCCGTTGCAGATGCCCAGGACCGGCCGGCCGGCGGCGGCGTGCTCCCGAACCGCGTCCATCACCGGTGCGAACGCGGCGATGGCCCCCGTCCGCAGGTAGTCGCCGTACGCGAAGCCACCGGGCAGGATCACCGCGTCCGCGGCCCGGAGATCGTGGTCGCCGTGCCACACGGGGACGCCGCGGCCACCCATGGCCTCGACGACCCGCAGGGCGTCGCGGTCGTCGTTCGAGCCGGGGAAGGTGATCACGGCGACGGTCGGTGTGCTCACGTGACGTCCTCCATCGACAGGATCCGGACGTCCTCGATCACCGGGTTGGCCAGGAGCTTCGCGGCGACCTGCTCGGCCGTGGACCGGGCCTCGTCCTCGGTCCCCGCGTCCACGGTCATCTCCACCACCTTGCCTACCCGCACGTCCGACACGTTCGTCCACCCCATACGGGGCAGCGCGTCCTCCACGGTCTTGCCCTGGGGGTCCAGCAGGCCCTCCTTCAGGGTGACCAGAACCTCGAACCGCCGCTTCACGCCGCTCCCATCTTCTTGAGGTACGTCTCGAAGGGCTCCCCGGTGATCCGCTCGTAGGCCTCCACGTACCGGGCCCGGGTCTGGTCCACGACCTCGATCGGGAGGTCGGGCGGCGGCGGCTCGTGATCCCATCCGCTCTCGTCCAGCCAGTCGCGGACGTACTGCTTGTCGAACGAGGGCTGGGGGCCGCCGGCCCTGTACCGGTCCGCGGGCCAGAAGCGCGAGGAGTCCGGGGTCAGGACCTCGTCGCACAGGATCAGCTCGTGGCCGGCGAATCCGAACTCGAACTTGGTGTCCGCCAGGATGATGCCGCGCTCGGCGGCCACCTCCCGGGCCCGTTCGTACAGCGCGAGCGTGAGCTCCTTGCACCGCTGGGCCAGCCCCTCCCCGACGATCTCCGCACTCTGCTCGAGGGTGATGTTCTCGTCGTGGCCGGTCTCGGCCTTGGTAGCCGGAGTGTAGATCGGCTCCGGGAGCTTCTCGGACTCCGCGAGCCCTTCGGGGAGGCGGATCCCACACACGGTTCCGGAGGCCGCGTACTCCTTCCACCCCGAGCCCGACAGGTACCCACGGGCCACGCACTCGATCGGAAGCATCTCGGCCTTCCTGACCAGCATGGCCCGGCCGGCCAGCTCGGCCGCGTGCTCGCGGAAGGCCTCAGGGAAGTCCTCCACGTCGGCCGACAGGAGGTGGTTGCCGACCACATCGACGGTCTCCTCGAACCAGAACAGCGACAGGCCGGTCAGGACGCGTCCCTTGTCGGGGATGGGGTTGGGCAGGACCACGTCGAACGCGGAGATCCGGTCGCTGGCCACCATCAGCAGGCGGTCGTCTCCCGCCTGGTAGACGTCGCGGACCTTCCCCTGCGCGGCCATCTGGGCCAGCATGCTCATCGGCTGTCCTCCTCCGGGGACTCGATCTTCTCCAGGCGTGCGAACACCGCATCCAGGTGCTCCAGGCGGGGCTCGAACAGCGGTGCCAGGTCCTGCTCCGACAGCGGCATGCGCTCGTCGGCCAGGAGCCGGTCACGGAAGCCCGCGCCCTCGTCCCACGCGGCCGCGGCCGCTGTCTGCACGATCTCGTAGGCCTGGTCCCGGGTCAGGCCGTTGTCGATCAGGGCCAGGAGGACCTGCTGGGAGTACACCAGCCCGCCGGACGCCTCCAGGTTGGCCCGCATCCGGTCGGGGAACACGACCAGGCCCTCCACCACGCGGACCGCCAGGTGCAGGGCGTAGTCCAGCAGGATCGTGGAGTCGGGCAGGATGACCCGCTCCACCGAGGAGTGGGAGATGTCGCGCTCGTGCCACAGGGCCACGTTCTCCAGGCCGGCCTGGAGGTTGCCGCGAAGGAGACGGGCCAGGCCGGTGATCCGCTCGCACAGGATGGGGTTCCGCTTGTGCGGCATGGCCGAGGAGCCCTTCTGGCCCTTGCCGAACGGCTCCTGGACCTCGCGGACCTCGGTCCTGGCCAGGTGGCGGATCTCCACGGCGATCTTCTCCAGCGTGGCTCCCGTCACCGCCAGGGCCGACAGGAGCTCGGCGTGGCGGTCGCGCTGGACCACCTGGGTGGCGGCCTCCGCGGGGGCCAGGCCCAGCTCGCGGCACACGAACTCCTCGACGAAGGGGTCCACCGCGGCGTACGTGCCGACCACGCCGGAGATCTTGCCCACCGACACGGTCTCGCGGGCCCGCCGGAGCCGATCGCGGTCCCGGGCCAACTCGAAGGCCCACACGGCCAGCTTGTGGCCGAACGTGGTGGGCTCGGCGATCACCCCGTGGGTCCGCCCCACGCACAGCGTGTCCCGGTGCTCCAGGGCCCGGGCCTTGACCACGCCAAGGAGGTGCTCCAGCCGGACCAGGATCAGGTCGGCGGCCTCCCGGAGGTGCACAGCCAGCGAGGTGTCCAGGAGGTCGGAGGACGTCATCCCGAAGTGGATCCATCGGCCGGCCTCGCCCACCGACTCTGCTGCTGCTTGGACGAACGCGGCCACGTCGTGGTTCGTGACCCGCTCCAGGGCGTCCACCCGCTCCACCGTGACGCTGGCCCGGCGGATGGCCCACAGGTCGTCCTCGGGGACCTTGCCCAGCTGGGCCCAGGCCTCGGCGGCCAGGACCTCGATCCGGAGCCACGTGTCCAGGCGGGCCTCCGCGGACCACACCGCGGCCATCTCCGGGAGCGTGTAGCGAGGGATCACGGCCTGAAGCCCTCGGCCAGGGATTCCTTGAACTCGTGGAGGCGCTTGCGGACGTCGGCGTCGCGGACGGCCAGGATCTGGGCGGCCAGGATGGCCGCGTTCACGCCCCCCCCGACGGCCACCGTGGCCACCGGGATCCCCCGGGGCATCTGCACCGTGGAGTACAGAGCGTCCACCCCGTCCAGCAGGCCGCCGGCCACGGGGACCCCGATCACCGGGAGCACCGTGCGAGCGGCCACCGCGCCGGCCAGGTGGGCGGCCATCCCGGCCCCGCAGATGATGGCCACCAGGCCGCGCTCCTCCGCGGTGCGGGCATATTCGTCCACCTGGTCGGGGTTGCGATGGGCGGACATCACAAGGATCTCGTGCGGGATCTCGAGCCGCTCCAGGATCGCCGCCCCCTGCTGCAGGACGGGCAGGTCCGAGGCCGAGCCGACCAGGATCCCCACCACGGGCGTGCCGTCACTCACCTGCCGCCTCCTTGCCGATGTCGGTCCGAAGGTGCATCCCCGGGAACGAGATCCCCTCGGCGGCCTGATAGGCCCGTCGGCGGGCCGTCCCCAGGTCCGTACCCAGCGCGCTCACGGCAAGCACCCGTCCTCCTGCGGTCACCACTCTACCGTCCCGGGAGGCCGTCCCGGCGTGGAACACCAGGACGTCTTCCATGTCCGCGGCGGCCTCCAGGCCCTGGATGGGCAGACCGGTCGGGTGCGCGCCGGGGTAGCCCTCCGAGGCCAGGATGATCGTGACGCAGGCCTCTGTACGCCACGACAGGACGGCACCGCCCAGATCCCCCCGGGCCGCCGCGGCCAGGACCGGCGCCAGGCTGGACCCCAGGCGCGGGAGGACGGCCTGGGTCTCGGGGTCCCCGAACCGGCAGTTGTACTCCAGGACCCGGGGCCCGTCCTCGGTGACCATGAGGCCCGCGTACAGCACGCCCCGGTACTCGATCCCCTCCGCGGCCATGGCCTGGACCGCGGCCTCCAGGGACTCCTTGACGATCCGGGCCTCGGTCTGGGGATCGATGGCCGGGACGGGCGAGAAGGCCCCCATCCCGCCGGTATTGGGGCCGCGGTCCCCGTCCAGGGCCCGCTTGTGGTCCTGGGCCAGGACCAGGGGGAGCACCGTGTGGCCGTCGGTGATCCCCAGGGCCGACACCTCCCGGCCGGTCAGGTGCTCCTCGATCACCACCCGGTTCCCGGCCTTCCCGAACCGGCCCCGGACCAGCGCGTCATCCACCGCCCGGATCGCCTCGGACCGGTCCTCGGTGACGATCACTCCCTTCCCCGCGGCCAGGCCGTCGGCCTTGACCACGAACGGCCCCTCGATGGCCTCCAGGTGAGCGACGGCGGGGGCCCGGTCGGTGAACGTGGCGAACGAGGGTGCCGGGATGCCGTGGCGGGCGCACAGGTCCCTCGCCCAGGCCTTCGAACCCTCGATCCGCGCGGCGTCGGCGGTGGGGCCGAACGCGGCGTGCCCCAGGCGCTGGAGCTCGTCCACCAGCCCGGCCACCAGGGGCGCCTCCGGGCCGACCACGGTGAGGTCGATCCCCTCCCGGTCGACGAACTCCACCACGCCCGGGATATCGGTGGCCGCGGTGGCTACGCTGGTGGCCACGGCCTCCATGCCCGGGTTGCCCGGTGCGGCGCAGATCCGCTCCACCTCCGGCGACCGGTGGAGCGCCCAGGCCAGGGCGTGCTCCCGCCCTCCCCCGCCCACGATCAGGACCTTCACTGCTCAGGCCACCTCGACGGTCTGCTCGCGCGAGGGACCCACGGACACGTTGCGGACCGGCACATCCCCCAGCTCGGCGATCCGCTCCACATAGGCCCGAGCCGGAGCGGGGAACGCCTCGAACGAGCCGGCGTCGCCCAGCGACCCGGCCCAGCCCTCCACGTCTTCGTACACGGGCTGGGCCTTGTGGATGATCGACTGGTGGGGGGGGACGTCCTCGAAGGTCTGCCCCTCGAACCGGTAGGCCACGCACAGACGCACCTGCGGCATCCCGGACAGGACGTCGAGCTTGGTCAGGAACAGGTCGGTCAGGCCGTTGACCCGACGAGCGTACCGCAGGAGGACGGCGTCGAACCACCCGCATCGGCGACGGCGGCCGGTGGTGGTCCCGAACTCCTGGCCCACCTCCTGCATCCGCTGGCCGGCCTCTCCCTCGTCCTCGGTGGGGAACGGTCCGGAGCCCACCCGGGTCACGTAAGCCTTGGTCACGCCGATCACCCGGTCGATCTCGCCGGGCCCCAGACCGGAACCGGTCAGGGCGCCACCGGCCACCGGGTTGGACGAGGTGACGAACGGGTACGTCCCGTGGTCGAGGTCCAGCAGGGTCCCCTGGGCGCCCTCCAGCAGGACCCGCTCCTCCCGGCGAAGGGCCTGATACAGGAGGGCGGAGGTGTCGGCGATGTGCGGGGCCAGGCGCTCCCCGTAGCCCATGTACTCCTTGACGATCTCCTCCGCGTCGAGGGGCAGCCGGCTGTAGACCTTGGACAGCACCGCGTTCTTCTCCTTCAGGACCACCTCGAGCTTCTTCCGGAAGATCTTCTGGTCGGTCAGGTCCTGGACCCGGAGGCCGATCCGGGCCGCCTTGTCCGCGTAGGCCGGGCCGATGCCCCGCTTGGTGGTCCCCAGACGCGATCGGCCCAGGTACCGCTCCGTGACCCGGTCCAGCTCCAAGTGGTACGGCATGATCAGGTGAGCGTTGGCCGAGACCCGCAGGCGGCCGGTGTCGATGCTCCGGCCGGCCAGCTCGTCCATCTCCTCCAGCAGGACGCGAGGGTCCACCACCACCCCGTCGCCGATCACCGAGGTGATGTGCGGGTACAGGATGCCCGAGGGGATGAGGTGCAGCTTCAGGGTCTGACCGCCGGCCTTGACGGTGTGCCCGGCGTTGTTGCCCCCCTGGTAGCGGACCACGTAGTCCATCTGGTCGGCCAGCAGGTCGGTGGCCTTCCCCTTGCCCTCGTCGCCCCATTGGGTGCCCACCAGGATGGTCGCCGGCATGGCTACGCGAGGGTGGGGACTGGGATCACGGGCCGTAGTGTAGGGCAATCCGCCGGCCCGGCCCGGACACGCCGAGGGCCCGGGAAGGGCCCTCTGCGAGCTGCGATCTATCGCTCGATGCGGAACTTGATGCGAACGTGGGTCTGGTACTCCTTGATGTTCGAGCCCTCCACCGTGGCCGAGGTCTCCATGACCTCCATCCCCTCGATCCCCCGCAGCGTCTTGGACGCCTCCGCGAGAGCCTGCGAGGCGGCGTCCCGCCACGACTCGGACGACACGCCCACCAGGTCGATCGTCTTGATGACCGCCACGCTGCCTCCTTTTCCGATGTGTCCCGTCATCCTAGCCGCGGCCCGCCGTCCGGCGCTAGCCGGCGTAGACGTCCACGAACCGCCGGTAGTTGGTGGCGATCTGGCGGGCCGCCTCGCCGCGATCGGCGTCGCCGCTCACGTAGGCCGAGAGCGGGCCGCCCCAGATCGTGCGCCCGATGGCGAACCCCACGTACCCCGGCACCCCGGCGCCCTGGCGGAGCCAGTGCTCCACGGCTGTGTCGTCGGCGCCACGGCCCAGGACCACGCAGGCCACCCGGTCCCGGCCGCCGGATCGGACCACCTCGGATACGGCCTGGCAGTCGGCCCGGGTGTCCAGCCCCTCGATCTTCCAGATGTCGGGCTCCACGCCGGCCGCGTGCAGGGCTTCGATGGCCTGGATCATCAGGCCGGGACGGACCTCCTTGTCGTAGCGGTCCTCGTCGCCGCCCACCGACTCCAGCTGGGCGGGCTCGGCCGGGACCAGGAGCTCGAACAGGAACGTTCGGTCGCGCTGGTGGAGCCAGTCCGAGAGCTCCCGGAGGCGCGTGGCCTGCCGGGCGTTCATCTCCCGGTCGCCCTCGGGGTTGTACCGGACCAGCACCTTGGAGAAGGTGGGGTCGAAGTCCTCGATGTGGGCGCCGTAGTCGGAGACGTACTCGAAGTCGAACTCGTCCTGGCCGCTCTTCTCCACCGGCATGGCCAGGTTGAAGCCCTCGGCCCGGGCCTTGCGGGCCACGTCGGTGCCGTACTCCTCGTCCACCAGGAGGCCGGCCTTCTCCTGGGGCACGCCATCCTGGATGGCCTGCTGGAACCCCTCGAAGATCAGGCCCTTGGCGTCCACGACCTTCTCGGTCTCCTCGGGCGTGGGGCTGCTGCCCACCCCGAGCTTCTTGCGGAAGGAGCCGCGATGGTCGAAGGCCAGGATGTACAGGTCCTTGTCGTAGCCGCGCGTCATGCCGGAACCTCCTCGTGAGGGTTCCCCTGATTCTGTCAGACGGGCCGGTGGAGCCCCAACCTAGGCCCGGCTCAGGAGGTCGGCTACCTGCTGCTCCCAGGTGGCGTTGTGGATGGCCCGGCCCAGGAAGGCCGCCCGGGCCCACCGGAGGTGATCCAGCTTGCGGAGGGCCACCCGGTACCGGGCGTGGGCACCGGTGAGCTCCTCCTCGGGCACGTACAGAGGCTCCCTTCGGAAGTTCAGCTGGAGCAGGGCCCGGTTCAGGACGCGGATCGCTCCGGCCACCGCGTGGGCCAGGGCGTCTCCATCCAGGGCGGCGAACCGGTCCGGCTCCATCGGGCGGTACAGGTACGTGGCGTGCCCTTCGCCCGAGGCCACCTCCTGGGCCACGGCGTTGACCGGCCGGCCGTCGCGGGTCAGGGGACAGAAGTACCAGCGGTCGGTGGCCGCCGTGTCGGCCACGTCCTCGGACTCCTGGACGGCCTTGACCCCGAAGGCCGACCAGCCCGGCACGGCCAGGGACCGGAGGTGCTGGTACGAGCGGCGGAGGTCGTCGGTGCCGGGGACCGCCGTCTCCAGGAGGGGCCACAGCCCCGGATCCACGGCCTCGATCTCCCGCTGCTGGGCGGCGCGGCCGTCGCGCATCAGGCCGGCCAGGCCTCCCAGCGACCGGGGGTCCGCATCGGGCAGGAGGGCGGCCAGGGTGACCGCGGTGCGGCGGGCCAGCGCCTCCAGGAGGCGCCCGAGCTCCGCGTGGAACTCCTCCGACCGCTTGGCCAGGTGGCCGAACACCAGCGTCCGCCCGTCGTCGACCGCCACCGAGACCTGGTACAGCTCGGGATCCCAGCGCACGTCCTCGACGAAGGCGAACGGGACGCCGAACATCGTGCCCCGCTCGGGGGCCACCACCAGCAGGTCACGGTACAGCCGGAGCTGGACGGGCACGGACTCCGGGCCGTCGAAGAGCTTGGCCGGGAAGGTGTCCTGGAGGTCCACTCCTCGGAGCAGGAGGTCGCGCTCCAGGAGCTTGTCCCGCCGCTCGGCGACCTCGGCCAGGACCTGGCCGTAGGCGGCACCGAACATCGAGAGCTCGAGGACCCGGCCCGTGTGGTCCGTGAGGGTCAGGACGTAGTCCCGGTCCAGGACGTCCTCGATGTCGACGTACGGGAGGACGAACGGCGGTCCGCCCTGGACGGCGATGGAGACGTGCTCATCGAGCGGCTCGACGGTCGCTGGAGCAGGCGACGCACCCTCGACGCGGACCTGACCCGTGTAGGCCGTCACGCTAGCCGAGCTGGTTGCCGCACTCCGGGCAGAACTTCGTACCTCGGGACGACTCCGTGCCGCACCGGGCGCAGGTCACCGCCATCGATAGCGTCTGTCCGCAATTCGCGCAGAACTTGGCCGAGGGCTCGGTCTCCGCGTCGCAGTTGGGGCACCGGGCCACCTGCTTGCGCTCCACGTTCACGTCGCCGGTCCAGTCGACCTGCTGCACTTTCTCCTGGACCTGGGACAGCTGGGCCTGGGCCTGCATGGCTCCCAGCTCCTGGCTAAGCTTGGGGGCGTCCTGGACACACAGGCCGGCCTCCTCGTTCCAGCAGATCTCGTTGCACACCCACTGGCCGCACCGGTGGCACTGGTGGAAGTACGGCTTCATGGTCTCCACCGCCTCGCCGAGGGCCTTGTCCTTGGCCTGGGACTCGGTGAGGTCCTTCATCTCGCTCCCCGCGTAGCCCACGTTGCCCATGGCCCCGCC
>Ga0214472_10008257_pt1 | contig 10879 bp, 8 predicted proteins | sample RVTome_6_FD_207662 | JGI IMG/M metagenome (GOLD analysis project Ga0214472, IMG submission 207662) | Soil microbial communities from uranium-contaminated site in the Upper Colorado River Basin, Wyoming, United States - RVT140D175 | ecosystem: Environmental > Terrestrial > Soil > Contaminated >...
CGGACTGGACGGGCTACGGTTCTACTACAACAACTACGAAATCGCGCCATATGCCTTTGGACCAACGGAAATTCTCGTACCACGCACCGCTCTCGTTGCCCTGGTCCGAACGGATGGGCCCCTCGCGCCATTGTGGGCGACACGGCCTACCGAGGAGGAGTAGCGATGAAAGGGCCCGGCGTTTCGCACGGTGTGTCATCGCCGCGTCGACGATGGGTCAGCCGATTTCTCGCTTGATGTGCGCGATTTGTCTCGCGTGGTGCTCCACGTGCTCTTTCATGAAGGAGAGGGTGTGGGTCAGTCGCATGCGCCCCACGAAGGGATGACGGAAAACGGCCCGGTCCCGTAGCTCCGCAGGGAACGTGGCGACGAGTACTGCGAGACCGGAACGGACGTTCTCCCAGCGCTGCAGCGTCTCTGCCAGGGTCCCGCTCTCGGGTACATTGCCAGTGGCACCGGGAGCCTTGAAGCGCAACGGCGAGCGTAGCGCGACCACCAAAGTGAGCAGGCGGCGGTAGCTTGCGAGGCCTGCTCGCGGCATGCGCGTTGGATCCTGGAGCTTGTGCTGGAGGTAGGAGAGCGTCAGTTCCTCCGACTGGATGACGTGACTGAGAACCTGCAGGATCGACCAGCGTCGGGGGCCGGGCCGCCGATTGAGCGGACCGTGCTCGACCCCTTCGACTAGGTGCAAGAGTCGGTCGCGGCTTTCCTCGAGAGCGGCGAAGCGGCGTTGTTCAGTGGTCATCGCGGGAACTCCATGGTGGTGGATCGCCGCTGTTCGCAAGTGCCGCGACTGCGCCGCCAGCGCCCTAAGCCTATCAGTCCACGCGTAGATGGAGGCCGTCGCCCCTTGTCGGTCGGCTCTACTTGCAGATTCGAAACCTGGTGAATTCCAATCGCGCTATGCTCCGCCGGTGCGTCGAGGATGGCAGCGTCTTCCGCCCGCTCTCCTCGATCTCCTGGGGATACGTCGCCGACCGGCGTGGGCGCAGTGTTCAGTATAGTCAAACAGGGCGCCAGCGATGACGGATGCGGCTCGGCGTTCGACGCCCGAGGGCGACTGGGCGGGGCTACCCTTCGACCCGCCTGCCTTACACTACCCTGTGCTCACCATCGCGGCGCCCGCCCGTGACTCGACTGCCTCGAGCCCTCGCCGGGGGCGCCGCCTCCGACCGGGAGTTCGACACTCTTGAACACTACGTCAGCCGCGGCGGACCCGGCTCTCGGCGAGGCCTTGCAGCGGCTGCGCCACGAGCGCGGGCTGTCGCTGCGCACCCTGGCGGCGGCGGCGGGGTTCTCACCGAGCTTTCTATCCCAGGTCGAGAACGGCCAGGCATCGCCCTCGATCGCCTCTCTCGAGCGTCTCACCGGCGTCCTCGGCGTGAGCCTGGCCGAGTTCTTCCGCACGCTCTCCGCCGGCTCCGGGCTCGTGATCCGGGCATCGGAGCGGCGCCGCTTCACGAGCGAGTGGTCCAAGGCCCGGATCGAACCGCTGCTCCCGGCACCTGGCGCCCTGCTGAGCCTCGAGGGCGTGCTCGTCACGCTCGGGCCTGGCGGGCGCAGCGGCAGCGAGCCCCTGGTGCGTGCCCACGAGCAGCTCGCCCTCGTCCTGGATGGGGAGATCACGCTGACCCTGGCGCGCAGCGCGACCCACGTCCTGCAGCCCGGCGACGCCGCCGCGATCCCCGCCAACTGCGCCCACTCCTGGGAGAACCTCGGTGGCGGCGACGCCCGTATGGTCATCGTGGCGGCGCGAGGCCCGGCCCCCGACCCGCCCGCGCCACAGCACGGCGACGAGGAGGACGGCAGCACGGCCTGACCGGGTCTCGACCTCGCGGTGTGCCCTCGCTCCTCAGCGGCGCGGCTTCACGGCGCTCAACCGGCGACCCCGGGCCGCGGAGGCCCCACGCGGCTGCCGGCCGGACGGCTCGCCCGGATCCTCCTGTGAGCCGGGACTCCGCAGCCGGACGTCCGGGTTCCACTCACGGAAGCTCTTCTCCGCCCACTCACCCTCGAACAGCACGACGGCCGCGCCGCCGCGGTCGCGGGCGAGCAGCACACCCATGCCACCGAAGTCGGGCGGCTTGGCGCCCTCGGGAACCTCCACGACCAGGGCGGAACGGTGCGGGAGGCGATCCAGAGTGGTCTCCACGGCATACTCCGCGCTCAGCCGCGCCCGCACGAGGTCGAACTGCAGCTCCCCTACTGCGGCGAGGATCGGGTCCCGCACCTGCCCGGCGTCGGCGAAGAGCACCTGGATCGCGCCTTCCTCCTCGAGCTGGACCAGGCCCTTGCCGAAGGCCTTGTGCCTCTCGAGAGACACCGGCCGCAGCCTTGCGAAGTGCTCAGGGGCGAAACGCGGCAGGGGCTCGAAGCGGAACGGCGGCCCCTCGCAGATGGTGTCTCCGATCGAGAAGAGGCCCGGGTTCACGAGCCCGACGACGTCGCCTGGGAACGCCTCCTCCTCGGTCTCGCGCTCCTGCGCGAAGACGCGGTGGGCGCGCGGCAGCCGCACTTTCCGCTCCAGCCGCGCGTGGCTCACGCTCATCCCCTTGCGGAAGCGCCCGGAGACCACGCGCACGAACGCCATGCTGTCGCGGTGCTGGCGGTCCATGTTCGCCTGGATCTTGAAGACGAAGCCCGAGAACTGCTCCGAAGACGGCTCGACCGGCCCGGCGCTTCCTGGCCAGGGCCCGGGGGGAGCCGCCAGGCCGCCGAGCGCCTCGAGGAAGGGCTCGACGCCGAAGTTGTTCAGGGCGCTGCCGAAGAAGACGGGCGTCTGGCGCCCCTCGCGGAACGCGTCGTCGTCGAAGGCGCCCAGCGCGCCGAGCAGCTCCACTTCCTCGAGCAGCTCGTCGTGCAGGGCCGGTCCGAGCATTTCGCGCAGGGCGTCGTCGCGCAGGCCGCTCACGTGGAGCGGCGCCCGGCTCTGGCCCCCCACCACCCGGTCGAACCAGAGCGCCCGCGGGGTCCGTAGGTCGAACACGCCGCGGAACGTAGGGCCCGTTCCCATCGGGCAGTTCAACGGGACCGGGGGCATCCCCAGCACCCCCTCGATCTCGTCCAGCAGGTCGAAGGGGTGGCGCGACGGCAGGTCCAGCTTGTTCACGAAGGTCAGCACGGGCAGGCCGCGGCGGCGACACACCTCGAACAGCTTCCGTGTCTGTGGCTCGACGCCCTTCGCGGCGTCCAGGACCATGACGGCCGTGTCCACCGCGCTCAGCACGCGGTAGGTGTCCTCGCTGAAGTCCTCGTGGCCGGGCGTGTCCAGCAGGTTGAAGCGGCACCCGGCGTGCTCGAACTGCAGCACGGTGGAGGTGACGGAGATGCCCCGGGCCCGCTCCATCTCCAGCCAGTCCGAGCGCGCATGGCGCCGCTGGGCTTTGCTGCGCACCGACCCGGCGAGGTCGATCGCCCCGGCGTAGAGCAGCAACTTCTCGGTCAGCGTGGTCTTGCCCGCGTCGGGGTGGGAGATGATCGCGAAGGTTCTCCGGCGCTCGGCCTCGCGGGCGACCTCCGGGTCGCCAGGTGCTGTGGGTCCAGGCTGGGTCGACATCTGGGTTTAGTATAACTAAACAGCAGCCGGCGCGAATCGGCGAAGGAGACCGAAGATCGAGCACCTGCCCTCCCCATCACACTCCGGGATCCCAGCGTGCTGTTCTATAACCTTTAACACGCCGGAACGACCGGGCCTCGCCGCACCTCGTGTCCCCGACCGCCCCGAGGCGAGGATCGCGCAACGAACGTCAGGGGCGTCGTTCGCGAGCGTCCTGGCAGTCGATGCAGAGCGTCGCCTCGGGCCGCACGCGGAGCCTGGCGAGCGCGATGGGCTCGCCGCAGCCGAGGCACTCGCCGTAGCTGCCCCGCTCCACTCGGCCCAGCGCGGCCACCACCAGGTGCAGTCGCGTCTCGCTCGCCCGGACGTTCGCCTGGGCCATGCTCTGCTGCTGGAGGGCGTCCACCCGAGTGAGGCGTCCGATGGAGGTGTCGAGAGCGACGGGGGCGGTACCCTCCCGGGAGATCGCAATCAACGCCTCGATCTCCGCCCTCGCGGCTTCCAGCGTGTGCCGCAGTTCCTCCAACTCGGACCCGCTCAGCTCGTCCGCGATGGCCCTGTCTTCCTCTCCGCTTTCGCTCTAGCGCGGCCCGTCCTGGCTCCCCAAGACGAGCCGCGACAGCTCAGGGCTTTCCGACGGTGCGGGCGAGGTAGCCCTTCAACCGTTGCCACGCGTCCAGAGCCGGGGCTTCGTTCGCGTCCATGTCGCGCTCCACCCAGAGCCAGAATCCGTGGTTCACGTCGTCGTAGATGTGGATGTCGTTCTTGATTCCCGCGCTGCGCAGCGCTTCGGCGAAGCTGTTGACCTGCTCCGGCGGAATGCCATTGTCGAGCCCTGCGAAGGTGCCGTAGATCTCGTGGTTGAGGTGCTGGAGCTTCTCCGGATCGTCGAGCAGCCTGCCGTAGAAGATCGCCGTTGCGTCATGGTTCTCGCCGCCGAGCGCATAGCTCAAGGCGACACCGCCGCCGTAGCACCAGCCGATCGTGGCCACCTTCCCGGTCGTGTCGTCTCGCTCGCGAAGAAACGCGGCCGCAGCATCCAGGTTGGCGATGATCTGTTCGGGTGCGGCGAGCGTCTCGCTGACGAGAGCCATGTTCTCCTCGCGGTCGGCGCCGGTGCGCCCGGAGTACAGGTCAGCGGCGAGGGCTACGTAGCCCTGCTCGGCGAGGGCGTCAGCGACCTGCCGCACTCGATCCACCAAGCCGTTCCACTCGTGGATCAGGATCACGCTGCCGAAGGGACCGTCTCCTTCGGGCACCGCCAGGTAGCCGCGGGACGCCGGATTGGAGGCGTCGTAACTCACAGGCTGTCCCTGGGGCGCAGGTGCTTTACCAAGGATGGCGGCGGGGAGTGCGTCGCGGCTCTCTGGCTCGGCGACCAGCGCGCCCGGCCCCATGGCCAGGACCGTCAGGAGTACGGCAATTTCGCTCTGCTTCATCACCCACCTCGCTCGTGTGCCCCGAGGCGTCGATAATACCGTGACCGCGACCCCTGTGCTCCGTGTTCGTTTGATTCAGGGGGCGCCGCGACCCCGAGGTGAGTGACCCGGGTTAGTGACCCGAGTACCGGATCGCTTCTACCTCGTGCAGCCTGTGGTCGTGGTCGGGCCAACCCTCGAGCAGGGCTGGAAGGCCCGACAGCACGGCAAGGGGATTGAAGCGCAGGCCGCGGTAGTGCCAATCGGCGACGGACGCGCCTCTCTCCGCCTGGAAGCTGTGAATCACCTCGTGGCTCAAGATCGAAGTGTCGTCTTGGTGTGCGCTGTCGATCCAGATGACACCGGGGACGTGGTAGCCCAGCACGTTGGCGGGCGGAGCATCGTTGCGAAACACCAGGCTGCCTGTGTACAGCGTGCGGGTCGAATCGAAATGGTACTGGGGGCCCGCGAACAGATAGTAGGTCGCGACGGCCGCATTCGCCACATCGAGCTCGACCCGGGGCTCGAGGTCCTCCACCCGAAAATGCAGGAACGAATGGGTGAGGGTCCAGTCGCTATAGAGGCTGGCGTCGAAGACCGCTTGCCTGTGTATCGATCGGCGCGTGATCATCGTGGACTTCTGCACGAGCAGCTTGGCCGGAAGGGTGAGGTGGGCGTTCCGGCCCGCCATCGTGTTGCCGGCGTGGGCGATGACGCCCGCCACGGCGCCTTCTCGTAGCGCCTCTCTGAAGGCCTGGCCGACCTCCCGGCGATCGAATACGAGCTTGCCCGCAAAGCTCACGGCAACGTGGAAACCGACCTGGCCCGCGACCAATCTTGGATCGACCCACTGAGCTTCGGCCATGGCGGGCCGGAGACTCGCCAGCAGCAGCGTGATCAACAGGTTTCGTAGCACAGCCAACTCCTTACATCTTCTTCACAGCTGCAAGAAGGTTGCCACGCCGTTTCTCGGCGTGACCACAGTCACTCGGCACCCGCAAGTCGTGCGCTCCCGCAGCCTTGTCCCCACCGCCAAATTCCGCGGCGGTAAAATTCGTGCACTGGTTGCCGCGCAACAATGCCGATTTGTGCTCGCCGCGCCAAAAAAAAGGACACACCGCACGGGGGCTGGCCCCGCTCGGCACGCATTGGTACACTACCGAACAAGGTCTCTATGCCAGCGCTCTGCGCTCTGTTCATCGACGGGCTCGCCGACAATTCGGACGGCCAGTCCGAAAACGATCGGGAAACGTCGGAGATGCTCCGAGAATGGCTGGAGGACTACGGGCTGGAGGTCGTCGTTTCGGCGGGCACGGCGTCAGTCCCCGCCGCACTCGAGCCGCAAGTCGTTCTTCTCGCCGCGGATCTCTCCGCGGTCGAAAGCTCAGCGACGTACGAGCGCGTCCGGGAACGCTTCGGAGGAGTGCCGCTCGTGCTGGTGGCGATCGGCGCATCCTCCTCTGAGCTCGAGCGATACGAGGGTCCGGAATCCGGCGCCGACGCTCGTATGGCTGGGCGCGGACTCGAGCAGATGGAACTCTTCGCGGCGCTCGACCGGTTGGTCGGGGAGGTCACCCGCGCCGCAGCGGATTCCAGCGCATCGGGCAACGCTGGCTCTGAGCTGCTTTCCCCGCCAGAGAAACGCGAACCTCTTCCGCCTGATCTGGCCCGACTCAGCGTGCTCGTCGCTTCCAAAGAGAAGGAAATCGCCCGGCTCAAGAAGGAAATCGCTGCTCGTGAGCACATCGTCGCGACGAACCAGCGGAGCCTTCGCGAGATGTCCAGGCACGTCGCGAAAGCAGACCGGGAGCGGGCGCAGGTGGGCGGGCACGTCTCCCAGCTCGGCCAGGAGTTAGAAGCCGAGCAGGCGCAGGTACTTCGACTTCGCGTCGACGTGACCCGCCGCACGAACGAGGCCGAGCAGGCGATCGCCCGACTGACTGACGAGCAGCGGGCTCACGCTGACACCCGCCGCCGCCACGACGCCACGTTGGCCGCGCACGCCGATGTCCTGGCGCAGGTCAAAGAGGAGCAGCAGAAACTGCAGGCCGCGCTCGAAGCGCGCCTGCGCAAGCTCGCCGAAGCGGATCGCGCGGCCCTTCGAATGCGCTGGAGAGGAAAGTACAAGCGCTCGCGCATCGAGCAAGCGCAAGGCACAGCACTCTTGCACGATCAACTGCGCGAGGGGGAGAAGCGCCACGCGAGCGAGGCGGCCGAACAGGCCCGTCAGCACGCTTCGGCGCTCGAGCGCCGTGAGGCGGAGCTGCGGGCCGAGGCAGACGCGCAACGAGACGAGCTACGCGGACGCCACGAACGCGCGCTCACGGAAGCGCTGGCGGCCCATGCCGAAGCCGAAAAGCGCACTGAGCGTTATCGCGCCGCCGAGAAGGAGACGGAAGCGCGTCTCCAGCAGGACAAGGCGCAAGCGGTGGCGCTCGCAGATGCGAAGTGGGCCGAGAAGCTCGAGGCCTTGCGCCACGAGCATGGCCGGGACCTCGAGGTGCTACGGGGGCACTTCGAGGAGCAGCTGGCACTCCTCCAGACAGGGCGCGAAGACGAACGCGTCAGCGCCAGCGCAGCTCACAACGCGGCGCTCCGACGCAACACAGAAGAGCTCTCCGCGGCTCGCGCCGAGGCAGCGCAGCGCGACCAGGAGATGCGTGAACGTCACGAGCGTGAGCACGTGCACCTGCAGGCTCGTCACGTCGAGGCGTTGACGGCTCTCGAAACGCGGCTCGCCGAGAAATACGATCAGGCTCTCGTCGTTGCAGCTTCGGAATCGCGGGAGTCGCTCGAGGAGCTGGCACGTGCCCACACGCTCTCGGTGGAAGCGGTTCGCCGCCAGTCTTTGGAACAGCTTGCCGCCCTTCAGGCATCGACAGCCCAGGAGCTCGCACGGAGGGAGGGTGAGCATCAGGCGTCGCGCCGTCGTGACGCGGAGGAGCTCTCGACGCTCCGGGCTCAGATGGCACGACGTGAGCAAGAGATGAGGGAGCGCTACGAAAAAGAGTTGACTCTCCTCGAGACGCGCCATCTCGAGGCGATCACGGCTCTCGAATCCCGCCTGGGTGCGGAACAAGAGCAGGCCATCGCAGCGACCGTGAGCGCTTGGGAAGCGCAACTCGAACAGCAACGGCGCCAGTTCCAGGTCGAGATCGCGGGAGCGCAGACGGCGCACAAGCGAGATCTCGCCGAGCAGGATGCCGGGCACCAGGCTGTTCTCGCGAACGCGGCTGAGTTGCTCGCGCGGGTGCGCGGCGATGCGGATCGGGGTCGGGAGGAGCTCCGGCAGCAGCATGCGCGTGCCGCCGAAGAGGCGCGCGCGGAGCGGTCCGACGCGGAGAAAGCAACCGAGCGAGAGCATCGGGTTCAGCAACGGGCGTTGGATTCGAAGCTGCGCCAGGAGTGGGCGGAGGCTGTCGAGGCGGTGGTCGCGGAATGGGAGAGCAAGCTCGAGGCGCTGCGGAAGGAACACGCGAGCGCGATTGCCGCGCTGCGCACCGCCCACAGGCAGGAGCTGGCTGCCCTCCAATCCTCCGCAAGCGAGGAGCTCATGGCACGCGATGGCGCGCATCGCGAGACCCAGAAGCGATCTGAGCAACAGCTCGCTGCTGCCCGCGCCGATGCGGCTCGACTGGATAGCCAGACTCGCGAGCGCTACGAGCTGACACTGGCCGAGGAGCGGGCGAATCACCGCACGCTGCTGGCCGGATCGGAGGCGAAGCGTCGGGCGGAAGCTGCTGAGCTCCTGTCGGGGACAGTGGCGGAGTGGGAGCAGAAGACCGAAGAGCTGCGGCGCGAGCATTCGGGAGCCATCGACGCACTGTGTGCGAAACAGCAGGATCAACTCGATACCCTTCACGCATTCCGAGACGAGGAAATGGCGAAGCGGGACGGCGAGCATGCCGCGACGCTGCGCAGGCTCCGTGAAGAGCTCGGCGCTGCCCGCGCACAGATCGCCCAGCTCTCGGAGGTGCCCACGGCCGGGCAAGTCTCTGCCGAGCAGGCAGCGGCCCTCGAGGCTCTGGAGCAACGACTCGTCCGCGATCAGGAAGAAGCCGTGGCGGCGAGCGTCGCGGAGTGGAAAGCGAAGATCGACCGGCTCCGGCGCGGTCACGCGGACGCGATGGCCGCCCAACGTCGAGAGCACCAGGATCAGATCGAGGCGCTCGACCGCGCGCGGGCTCCGCCGCGCCTGCCGGCATCAGCGCCCGAAGACAAGGTGGTGTCGATCAAGACCGCCACCCGGGACCGCTCGTAGCGCGTTCAGGCGGTGTTGTCAGCCGAGCTACGTCGAAATCACAGTGGCGAGATGGCGCGACAGTATCGCTTCGACTGTTGCGGGGGCGAAAGCTTCGAGTCGTGATCCCTGTGTTTCACGAATAGCTCCACGCAGAGCGGAGTCCCTCGCGAGCTCGTGAGCCATCTCCGCGATCAATGGGATGTGCTTCTCTGTAAACTGAACCCCCGCTGAACCGAGTGTGTCCCCGACGGCGGTCGTGCGGTATGCGAGCACGGGCACGTTCATCAGCATCGCTTCCACGAGCGGTACGCCAAAGCCCTCGTGTTCGCTCATGGAGAGAAAGACGTCGGCCGTGCGGTAGCACGCCAGCAGATCGGCGTGGTCGACGTGCCCCGTCAAGAGCAGGTCGTCCTCGCGCAACCCTTCCTCGTGGGCGAGGTTCAGAAGGCCATCGAGATAGTGGCGCTGCACAGGACGTCCCTCACCGGTTTCGCGCCGCGGCAGCTTCCCGACGAGAATCAGACGCACGTCCGGAGAGATGTGGTGTTTCCAATAGGCAGCTACCCGTATCAGATCTTCCGGCCGCTTGTTCGGAGAGATGCGTCCGACGAACAACAGGTTCGTCCGCCCGTCCCGGAGCATCCGACTCAGTGTCGGGTTCGTTTGCTGTGCGTAGCGCTCGAAATCCAGGTAGATCGGCAACACGCCGGTGCGCTGGAAGCCGTTCGCCTCGAGTTCCTGGCGGTTGAACTCACTATCGCCGAGTGCGAGGTCGACGCTGTCGGCCAGCGTCGAGAGCTGCTCGCGTCCCAGTGCGCATATCCGTGCCATCTCCGGATCGTACTCAGCGAAGAACTCTGGGGGTGTGATGTTGTGGTGGATCAGAATGCGACGGCCCGTGTGTTCTCGCAGCGCAGGCGTCAGAGCTGAAGGAAGCGCGTAGTGCATGATGACGACATCGTCCGTCCGTCCGGGTCGAAACTCCTGGAACGCATATCCTTCGCTGATCAGGTTGTCATCCAGGCTGAGCGCGTAAACGTCGGCGGGGTGTCCCCAAGATCGGAACGTATCGCGCATTCGGAGTGTGGAATCTCCGATGGCGTCCCCGCGATGCAGCGCAGGAACCCATTGGTCCACCCTGACTTTCATGCCGTTGTCGCCTTTTCGAGTAGGGGGGCAAGTCGTTCGAGCAACAGCGCCGCGGAATCCGTGCCGCGAATCTCGTCGAGGCGTCGGCGCTGCCCCGCGAGGAGCGCCGTCCTGAGAACCGAGCGCCCATCCGCGGCTCCGTGGGGATTGCCGAGGGGAGAGTCGCGAAGCACATCGGCGATCAACTCGGCCGTGACTTCGGGTGGCGTGTCGTGCAGAAGTACACCCGCACCCCCCAGTGTTTCCGCGACGGCGCCGGCATCCTGGGCCAGGATCGGGACACCGAAGTACATCGCCTCGATGAGAGGGACGCAGAACCCCTCGTGCCTGGAGAGGCACAGAAAGGCATCTGCAACGGCGTAGTACGCGAACAACTCGGAGTCACTGACGCGACCTGTGAATACCACACTGTCTGCTACGCCGAGAGAGCTGGCGAGCTCGCTGAGCCGCCGGCCGTAGGCCTCCTGCCCGGCCGCGCCACCCACGACGATCAGCCGGGCTCCGGGGTCCGTC
>Ga0214472_10008258_pt1 | contig 10878 bp, 15 predicted proteins | sample RVTome_6_FD_207662 | JGI IMG/M metagenome (GOLD analysis project Ga0214472, IMG submission 207662) | Soil microbial communities from uranium-contaminated site in the Upper Colorado River Basin, Wyoming, United States - RVT140D175 | ecosystem: Environmental > Terrestrial > Soil > Contaminated >...
CGACCGCTGGAACGCCACGCAGTTGGCCACGCAACTGACCGACGACGGCTTCGAGATCGTCGCCTTCGGCCAGGGCTACGCCAGCATGAACTGGCCCACCAAGAAGCTGGAGGAGTTGGTACTTGGGTGCCGGCTGGCACGCGGCGGTCATCCCGTGCTGCGCTGGATGGCCGGCAACGTTTCGATTGAGCAGGACGCCGCCGACAATTGGAAGCCCTCCAAGAAGCGCAGCCCCGAGCGGATCGACGGGATCGTGGCGCTCGTCATGGCGCTGGCAATGGATCGCGAAATGGACGAAGACGAGATGCCGATCATGTATATCGACATGCCCCCTTGCCATGAGGGCGGTGGAAATCACGCAACGAGTCCATCGAGATCGGCTGGAGACACTGGTTCGACTGTTTGGTCGGATGCGCCGCATCGCTATCAGAAATTGCATGTCGATCGGCAACAATTCGGCTTTCAAGCGGGTGGTCCACTGAACGCCCTGAATCGAGCCGGCTTTTGATTCGGGGCCCAGGTCGGTTCGTAATGTGGGCGCTGGCAACAGCCCTCCGGTGCGTCGGGCGATTTCACCCACGCAGGAAACGCCGAGACGTCGAAAGTCGTGTACCGCCGATTCAGTTGTCGCCAAAATCGCACGACGCCGCGTAAAACGTTGCAAGAAAACGTCTTACGTGAATACAAGCGATCGACGGCAGCGGCTTGTCGGCGGGGTTCGGCACGCGGGTGTCGGTCGGAAAACGCTCAACATCATCGTGACGCGTCACGGAGCGACTTAGGACCGTGTAACGGTGCGTCGTAATTGTTATATTGGGATACGCTCTGCGAAGATTCTCACCCGCCGCCGCGCTCAAAAGGACCAGTACGATGGACCTGCGACCGCCCGGATCCGTTCTGCTAATTTCCTGCTACGAGCTTGGCCATCAGCCGCTCGGAGTGGCGATGCCACTGGGCTTTCTTTCCCGCGCGGGTTTCCAGCCCGATGCGCTGGATATTGCCGTTCAGCGGTTCGACAACGATAAAGCGGCGCGCGCGTCATTCGTCGGCATCTCGGTCCCCATGCACACGGCGTTGCGATTGGGCGTGCGCGTCGCCGAACGGATTCGCGAACTCAATCCGGATTGTCACATTTGTTTCTACGGGCTGTACGCGGCGCTCAACTCCGAGTACTTGCTCGATCACGGCGCCGATTCCTGCATCGGCGGCGAATACGAACGGCCGCTGGTTGCGCTGGTCGAAGCGATCGAGGCGGGCGATGACGGTGACTTGGAAGGGGTCATACGGCGCGGTAAGGTTGCGCTGCCGTTTCTGGATAGGTTGTCGTTCGCCGTTCCCCGGCGCGGCGCGCTGCCGTCGCTGGAAGAATACGCGCACCTTGAGCACGACGATCAGCGCCGCACTGCCGGATACGCCGAAGCCAGCCGCGGCTGTTTGCACCTGTGCACGCACTGTCCGATTCCACCGGTTTACGGCGGACGGTTTTTCATCGTGCCGAAAGAGGTCGTCCTGGAGGACATCCGCCAACAGGTGCAAGCGGGGGCTACGCACATCTCGTTTGGCGATCCCGATTTTTTGAACGGCCCCAAGCATTCGCTACGAGTGGTTCGCGCGATGCACGAAGAGTTTCCGTCGCTCACGTTCGACTTTACAGCCAAGGTGGAACACCTGCTGAAGCGCGGGGAGGACCTGCCCGAATTCGCCGCCAGCGGCTGCCTGTTCATCATCAGCGCCGTCGAGTCGCTGAGCGACAAGGTGCTGACGATCCTCGTCAAGCAACACACGCGCGACGATGTCATCAAATCTTGGCGGATGGTGCGCGACGCGGGAATCGCGCTGCGCCCAACCTGGGTCAGTTTCACGCCCTGGACCACACTGGATGACTTTATTGAAGTGCTTGATTTTGTCGAGGCGAACGGACTGATCGACCACGTCGATCCGGTGCAGTATTCGATTCGCCTGCTCATTCCGCCCGGCTCCTGGCTGGCCGAACACGAGGAAACCCTGCCGCATCGCGGGCCGCTGGACGAGGCCGCCTTCACGTATCGGTGGACGCATCCCGACCCGCGGATGGACGCCTTGCAGAAGGACGTGGCGAAGGTCGTTGAGCAAGACGCCCAGACGGGCGAAGACGCGGGAACGACTTTCTACCGCATCAAGGAATTAGCGCACGGCCGACAACCAGTCGCTGTCGTTTGTCCCTTGCCGGACGATCGGCGGCGCGCGCCACGGATGACCGAATCGTGGTTCTGCTGAGCGGAGCCCACCGAGGGTCAGTTGGACCCTCTCAGCAAGTCCGCCGGGGGCATGATTTGACCGTTGTCCAAAGGCCATCGTCCAAAAGCGACTGTCCAAAAGCGACTGTCCAAAAGCGACTGTCCAAAAGCGATTGTCCAAAAGTACCGTCGAAAGGATTGTCAATTGACCCAAGCCACGCAGATTAGCGAATTACTCCGCCTGGTGCGGCCGCCCGTTGCGGTCAAGTTTCAGAAATCGGCGCCGGCGAACATTCCGAGCATCGACAAGGCGGCCGTGTCAGGCTGCACTTATTGGAAGCTGGCCGCACAAGGGCAAACGTTTTACACCGAGGCGTCCGACCATTACGGCTGCCCGATCGGGGCGTACACTCACGGCATCGAATTGCCGGACGACGAGGCCAAGGAGTTGGAGGGCCTCGTTGGGACGATGGTTGAATTGCAGTACATTTCGATGGACGAGGTTCCCGAAATTCCGCAGCTTTCGGGACAATTCGGCGTGGCCGTTTACTCCCCCTTGGAAGCGGCGCCCTTCGAGCCGGACGTGGTGCTGATCTGCGGAGACGCCAAACAAATGATGTTGCTTGCCGAAGCCGCCCACGCCGCCGGCCTGGCCAGCGACACGTCCATGGTGGGCCGGCCGACCTGTGCGGCGATTCCCGCGGTGATGCAATCGCACAGCGCGGCGGCAAACCTCGGCTGCATCGGCAACCGTGTCTATACGGGCCTGGCTGATGACGAACTGTATTTTGTTGTTCCCGGCCCGCAGCTCGGGGCGGTCGTGGAAAAGCTCGCCACAATCGTCAAGGCAAATCATGAGTTAGAGAAGTTCCATCAAGCAAGACTTGCCGTCTGAATTAGGGTTTTGTTTTTCGACCCGAGAGGAATTGATGATGAAGACCAAGCGGTGCCTGGCGGCCATGGCGTTTGGATTGTTGGTTGCATCGTCGGCCAGCGGCCAGATAGTCAGTGGCGTGATGACCGTAACCGGCGCGGAGATGCACTGATGAGCGGGTGTGGCGTGTGACGCCACTGCACGTCTGTATGACGTGGACGAAGATACGCTTGTGTTCAAGAAACTCCAAAAGTCGGAGAAGTACGATCAGGGTACGGTCACGTTTCGCGCGAGATCGGGCCGGTTGATCGACCTCGACAAACTGCACGAAAGCATTTGGGCGACCCGGCTTTCCGGAGGCACGCGAAGTGGCCTGGTGAGCCTTGAAGTGACCGCGATCGGAAAAGTCAGCGCGGCCGAAGAGGAAGCCGTGTTGGCGGTTGCCGGCTCCGATTCGCAATTCGTATTAAGAAAAAATGCCGACGGCGACCACGCGGACGCCTTCGATCAACTAATGAAAGTCGCCGGTTCGGATAGCACCGTCCGCGTTACCGGACGGATCGCCGACTATAGCGGCCGGTGGCCCGACGTGTTGCAAAAGCGGCCGGCCAAACCGCGCCAGTTACTCGTCACCAAGATCGAAATTGTAAAACAGTCGTGAAATCGACCAACGAACCAGAAACGTCCGGCGCCGCGCGCAAAGCGACCGCGTTGTGTGGAGCGCTTCTCGGCGCTGCGGCAACCGTGCCGACGTGAACTTCCGCAGGCATTTTCGCCCTGCTCGGGTTAGCAGGCGGGACTGCGGCGTCGGCGGCGAGTTGGCTGTCGCCGGTCTTGATCGGTCTGACTGCCGTGTTGTTGGGAAGAGCCCACTATATGTTGTATGTCTTAAAGCGCGGCAATCGCATCAGCTTCGCCGTCACTTGGCTGGCGACGATCTTCGTCGTCGGATTCTGGACGTGGCAGTGGGCCTTCAAGCAAGGCGGTAGCTGAAATGACCGGCGGACTGGCAAATGCTCACTCTCCCGGCGATGACGTGCGGCAGGCGCTTGGCGAGATTGCCCGGCGCTTCGGCACGCCCGCCTATGCGTTCGACATCCGGCGACTGAAAGCGCAGGTCGAGTTGTTGCGCCGCCGCTTGCCGCCGCAGATCGAGATTCTGTACTCATTGAAAGCCAACGCTTCGCTGGGCATCTGCGACGTCTTTGCCGAGTGTGACATCGGGGCCGACGTCGCTTCGGCGGGCGAATTGGCGACGGCCGTCGCAGCCGGATTCCCGTCGGAACGGATCTTCGTGGCGGGTCCGTTCAAACTGCCCGAGACAATTGCCCAGTTGCGCGGCATCCCGCGGGCGATTGTTTCCGTCGATTCGCTCAGCGAATTGCGGCATCTTTCCGACGAAGGGTTGTCGAATCCGGCCGTGCTGCGACTGCGGCCCGACTTCGGTTCGTGCGCCGTCGTTCCGGCGGGAAGCGAGTCTCGATTCGGATTTACGTGCGAACAGCTCGCGCATTGCCGCACGTGGCTGCCGTCGTGCCAACTCGACGTGATTGGATTTCACGTGTTTGCCGGGTCGCAGGTGCTGGACGCCGAAAAGGTCAATGAGCATTTGCGACGCGCGCTGGATTTATCGCTGCGCGCCGCCGACACGCTGAACGTTTCCCCTGCGCTAATCAATCTTGGCGGTGGGTTTGGAATTCCCTACGGGCCGAACGACCAGGCGCTTGATCTGGCGAAGGTCGGCGCCGAATTGACGCACCTCGTTCGTCGGGCGGCTCCGGCGCGATTGTCGCTTGAACTTGGCCGCTGGCTGGTCGCCGAGGCGGGATGGTATCTGACTTCGGTCGTCGGCCACCAGGAGCGCAAGCAGCGGCCGTCGGTGATCGTCGACGGAGGAGTTCACCAGCGCGCCGATATGTGCGGACTTTGCCTGCGCCGCAATCAGCATCCGCCGCTGGTGCTCGGCGAGAATGCTTCCGAGGTCACGCCGACCGACGTATGGGGCGCCCTGAGCCTGCCGGACGACGTGCTCATCGAGGCGAGCCCCTTGCCGCGGTTGTTTCCGGGCGACGTGCTGGCGTTCGCCACTGCCGGCGCCTATGGCCTGTGGTCGTCGCCGGTGCTGTTTCATGGCAGCCCGCTGCCCGCCGAAGTTGCCTTCGACGGATCGAGCATTCATTTGATGCGCGAGCGAAAACCCGCACGCAGTATTCTCCAAGATCAGTGCCATATCGTTCGACAACAAGAGGTTTCACCCGCGTGACATACGTTATGAATCATCGAGTATTTTTGGCGTTCGCCGGCGCCTTGATCCTCGCCGTCGGCGCCGCGCCGTATTCTGCGAGATCGGCGGAACCGGAGATCATTGAGAATTCGATCGGGATGAAGCTGGCGCGCATCCCGGAAGGCTCCTTCATCATGGGTTCGCCGCGGAATGAAGACCAGCGCGACGACAAGGAAGAGCGTCACCCCGTGACGATTACCAAACCGTTTTACATGGGAGTGTATGAGGTAACGCAGGAGCAGCTCGTCGAAGTGATGCAGGGCCTGGAGAATTTTAGTTTGCGCTCGGCGCACCGCGGCGACGACAACCCCGTGGAAATGGTCGAGTGGCAATTGGCCAAATTATTCTGCGAGCGGCTCTCTTCGCGTGCCGATGAAAAGCAAGCTGGGCGCGCGTACCGTTTGCCGACGGAAGCCGAATGGGAATACGCGTGCCGCGCGGGCACCACCAGCGCGTTTTACTTTGGAGACGCCTTGTCGTCGCAACAGGCCAACTTCAACGGCGCCTATCCGGCGGGAGGCGCCCAAAAAGGCGCCTACCTGCGCAAGACCGCCAAGGTCGGCTCGTACGAGCCCAACGCGCTGGGTTTGTACGACATGCACGGCAACGTGGCCGAGTGGTGCGCCGATTGGTACGATCCCCAATACTACCTGAACAGCCCGGAGGAAGATCCGCTCGGCCCGCCGCTGGGCGTCGTGCCGACGCAATTCACGAACGCGCAGCAGGATTTCTTTGTCGTCGTGCGCGGCGGGTGCTGGCTGGACGACGGCAGGGCGTGTCGAAGCGCGTATCGATATCGCGCCATGCCGAACACGCAATATCAACTGATCGGATTTCGAGTCGCTTGTGACGTGAACGGGAGATGATTTCGTAATGCTGAACCGGATGCAACTGACCGCGGCAGCCGTGCTGTTGATTGCCGGCTGCGGTTCCCCCGCTTCACATTCCAAGCGGCCCGCGAATTCGACGGAGGACTCCGCCGGCCGGCGGAGCGTCACGTTCCACGTCCCCGGCATGAATGAGCAACTGCAAATCTTGTGAGGCGACTGACCGAACAAGGTCAAACAGGCTCTGTTAGAGCTTGACGGCGTTGAGGTGGTCGATGATGAATGGACGCGAGAACTGGAATCGGAGGAAGACTTGGACCTGTTGTTCGTCGCTTATGACCCGCGCCGCGCCACGATCGACGACATGATGGAGACAATCGGGGAGCAAGGATTCACGGCGCGCGTGAAAGAAGAGTCTGCGCCGGACGTTCAAGTGAAACAGGAAGGTTAGCCGTGTCCGAAGAACAATTGCCAGAACAATCGCCGTGCGCAACCCCGGCGGCGGATTGCTGAGCGTCGAAACAGCCGGAGTCGCCGGGTGCGACTGAAAGTCAGGGCGGAAGCGGCCGCGGCGAGCGCTTCGCCAGCTTCGGGGCGCTGCTGTCGGCATTCATCGCGTCAAGCTGATGCTGGCTGCCGCCCTTGTTGATTTTGGGCGGGATCTCCGGTGCGGGGATTACGACGCTTTTGGCGGACTATCGCCCGGCCTTCATGGTCGTAACGTTCGGATTCTTGGGGTCCGCATTTTACCTGACGTATCGCCCGACCCGAGTTTCCGCAAGGGCAAACGAAGGCGGCGTAGCGCCCGCAAAATCCGCGGGACGCTCCAAAATCATGGCGCTGAACAAAGTGATGCTATGGGCGGTGACGGCGATCGCGATCGCCTTTCTGTTCTTTCCCCAAGTGTTTACAAACTTCACCTCTCCCAGCGACGGATTCACGGCAGACATGCAGCGCGTGGTGATCCAGATTGAAGGCATGACGTGACCTACGTGAGTCCCGAAGGCCGTCCAGGCCCTCGAATCAGCACCGGGTGTGCTGGCAGTCAAAGTGGATTTCGAAACGCGACAAGCAACGGTCGGCGTGGCGCCGGGGGAAAATGTGCCGCGGGACGAAATCCTCGCGGCGCTTGAGAAGATCGGCTATCGCGGCGACTTTGTCGATCGGCCGCCACTAGAATAGGCGCGCGGAACAATCAAGGCCCAGGGAAGTTCGACCGCCGCGCTCCGGCGATTAGCGCTCGTCCGCCAACTCCTCGAGCAATTCTTCGATGGCGGCGTCGATCTGCTCGGGTGGAATGTTTTTGTAACGAATCACGCCTTTGTCGTCGAGAATGTGGATGGATGGTCTCTGGACGACCTGCCAGTTGGTGTGAATGGGACCGTCGATGCGGCCTTCGTCCCACCAGCTCCGCCAAGTAATTCGTTCTTCCACAACAATTTTCTCGAGCGCCTCGCGGTCTTCGTCGCTGTTAACGCCGAGCAACGCGAAGGGTTTTCCACTAAACCTTTTCACGAGCGACCGCTCGTGCGGGTACAGCTCCCGGCAGGGGCCTCACCAATGCCCCCAGAACGTCAACATGACCACCTTTCCCCGATAGTCGCTCAGCTTGAACGGCTTGCCGAAGATATCCTCTCCGTTGATTTCGGGTGCAACGCGGCCGACGGACAGATGGCGAATGGCAAACAGCGCTTTTTCAGCATGCTCGCCCATCGTGCCGTCGTCCATCTCGACGTCGGCAAACGATTTGAGCAACCGCTCCAACACTTGCTCCCGCTCGTTTGTCAATTGGGCGGCGTCGAGCGTGGAAAGGTGCTCGCCGTATTCTTTGCCGTAATATTGCAATATCCGGCCAGCGAGGTCGGGTTCCGCTCTTAGTTGTGCCAGCAAATTCGCTTCAACGCTCAGCAACGAGTCAAGATAGTAACACGCTTGAGCCCGGATCTGTTTGTCGGGACTTTTGTCAACCAGCGCGCGCAACAGCTTTTCCGCGGCGACGCAGCGCGAGTTGGCGATGGTTCGACAAGCCGGCGCCAGCTTATCACTTTGGATGTGGTCTTTCGCCAGCATTTCGAGCGCCCGTGTTGTATCGGGTTTGCCTGGCACGTTCTTGACCACCCACAACAAGGCGTCCACTGCGGCCGAATCGCCCGCGTTCTGCTCGGCGAATTCGAGAAACCGTCCGGCGAAAATGCGCGCGCCGCCTTCCTGTTCGTATTCGTCAAGCAGTGCCTGGTACTGCTTGCCCGCGGGCGTTTCATCGCCGGCGCTGGCTTGCGAAGTCAACAACAGCGATACGGCCAGAAATATCATCGTTCGCATGATGAAATAATCCTAATCGGCTTTTCAGGTCAGTCGTCCAAACGCACAAACGGATCGGAGAATCTGGGATCGGAAATAAGGGCCTCGTCGGTCAACGTCTTTAGGAACGCCGCGAGCGCCGATTTCTGGGCGGCGGTCAGCCGAAAGCCGAAGGTATTCGCATTGCCGGCGTTCTCGTCCTCCTGCTCGTCGAACGCCAGGCCGACGTTGACGTGCGGATGCACGCCGCTACTGTAATGTTCCACCACGTCCTCCAGCGTTGCCAATCGCCCGTCGTGCATGTAAGGCGCGGTAAGCGCAATGTTTCGCAGCGACGGAGCTTTGAACTTTCCATCGTTTGTGGGAGTAAACGGATCGTTCGAGGAGACGTCCCGCGCTCCAAGACCCTGGTCCTTGTAATTCAGGTCAAGGCCGTTGTTGAACGACTTGGGCATTCCGAACGTCGGCGGTATATGGCAGTGCGCGCAGCCCAGCTCGCCGACGCCGCCGACCCCGTTGATAAACAGCGATTTCCCGAGATTCTCCTCCGCCGTGAAATCGCTAAAGGGTTGCGCGTAGTCGTCGCCCGCCGCCGCGGCAGCGCGGTCGAACCTGGAGTCGAACGACGTCATCGCGCGCATGAACTGGGCGACGGCCTTGGCGATTCGCTCGCGCGTGACTTCCCGCGCGCCGAAGGCCGCCTCGAACAACGCCGGATAGTAGGGAAGCCCACCGAGCTTGACCTCCAAGCCGCCGAGTTTCATTCCCATCTCGACCTCGTCCTGAATCGGCATCAGCACCTGGTCTTCCAAGGTCGCTGCCCGCTCGTCCCAAAAAAAACCGGGGTTGCTGCCTCGCAACATCGTAAACCGCAAATTGTCGAGGCCCATTGCGTTTCGTCCGGTGCGCCTGCCCATAAACCCCACGCTGAATCGCCTTGGGTCCGAAAATCCCCATTGCTGATGATGGCACGATGCGCAGGCAATCGTGTTGTTCCTGGAGAGCTGTCGATCGTAGAACAACACCCGGCCCAGCGCGGCGCCCGCGTCGGTAATGGGATTATCCTGGGGAGTGTTGTCCATGCTCTGTAGCTTCGACCACAGCGCATGGCCCAACGATTCAGCGAGACCGTACCGATGTGGAATTGCCGGCAACATGGGCACATCAACACCGCCGAACGCCTCGCGCAATTCTTTCCGCTCTTCCGAGCTCAGGCTGCCGTCGCCATTGCCATCGAACCTGCCAACGAGCGCCTCGCGGGTAAACGCCGAGGCGTCCAATTCCAGGCGCGCTGGTTTGTCCGCCCGCGCACCAACGGTAAACGACAAGGCGACGAGCAGAAACAACGCGACTTTTGTTCCTCTAAGTTGCATCCGACACTTGCCGTTAAAAGCACGCAGATGAGGTCCAACAGTCACTAGCTTCAAGTACGGCGGTTTTTCCGCCGATCGATCCACCACTCGGCGTGATCGAGGCGCAATCGATTATACCAAACAGACGAAGCGGCGTGGAAACGCATTTCAGGGCGTCTCGCGAATCGACCGATTTCTCGGACGAAAAGGCCACGCCGCCCAATCCGTAACGGGCGTCGGTCGCCAGCGCGGGGTGCAAGAAACGCTATTCGCCGTCGCGCGTCGGTGTTCACGACCGACGCAGAAAACCGCAATTCGGAAAGTGCATTCGGTGGCGCGCACCGACGCACGTCTTGGCTGAATCAGATTCGCCGGACGCAGGCCAATTCTGACCGAGCGGCGCCAAGCTCCGCTGTGGAAAACTAACTCATAGTGCCCGCCATTGTGTACAATGACCATGACGCCCTCGCCACGGAGGACAAGGATTCATGGTCGTCAAAAACAGCAAGCAACTCACCATCCTGAAACGCCGCCGCACGGTGGCGGACCTCTGCCCGCAGGGCTGGAATCAAACGGCCATCGCCGAGGAACTGGGCGTCGCCCAGCCGACGATCTGCGATGACCTGCGGCGCGTCAGGGCCGAGTGGCGGGAGTCGGGCGTGCGGGATTTTGACGAGGCGCGGCAGTTGGAGTTGATGAAGCTCGACCGCATCGAGCGGGAGGCATGGTCGGCCTGGGACCAGTCGAAGAAGCCGGCGCAGTCGGCCGTGGTGACCGGCGAGGGCAACGGTTAAAAAACCCGCAAAAGCATGAAGAACCAGCACGGCGACCCGCGCTTCCTGGACCAGGTCAACAAGTGCATCACCCATCGCCGGGCACTTTTGGGCCTGGACTCGCCGCTGGGAATCGAGGAGGGAACCGATGAGCTATGGCCCGTCCCATAAAAAATGTCCCATTGATGTTGACGTAAGTTGATGACGGGACGATAAGTCCCGGCGATGAGCGATGGAACGCATCTTACCAC
>Ga0214472_10008259_pt1 | contig 10877 bp, 9 predicted proteins | sample RVTome_6_FD_207662 | JGI IMG/M metagenome (GOLD analysis project Ga0214472, IMG submission 207662) | Soil microbial communities from uranium-contaminated site in the Upper Colorado River Basin, Wyoming, United States - RVT140D175 | ecosystem: Environmental > Terrestrial > Soil > Contaminated >...
GTTGGCAAGCCCGGACAGTTGATCCAGACGGGAAGAGAGGGATTCCAGCCGCTTCGAAAGGCTTCTGATGTCTCTGTGTTTCAATTCATTGCGGGCCGGACCCGGCCGGGCAGACCGGTCCGGTTGGGCAGTGCCGGCCGGCGGCCGCGCCTCGGTCTGCGGCGCCGGGCCTGAATTGGGATCGTCGGCCTGTTCAAGCCATTCATCCAGACTCAGCCCAGCGCGCTGCGCCGCGCTCAACGCACGCCGGCTAACGTCGCGATTGCTCCTACGATCCAGGCGCGCCATCGGTGATGTCTCCAGTACAAAACTTTGGGTCGGATGGGCGCGCTATCGGTCCGCAACGCTGTACCAGCCGCTCATCAGGTAGTTCGTCCCAGGTTCACTTTTCCGCGTTATGGTAAATATCCTGTTAAAAACAATAATTTGAATATGAATTTCGGGATGAATTCCCACCTGTCCGCAAGCAATGCCGCAGCAAATGCAGCAGTTTGCACGCGGGATGGTCCGAAAATTCCGGACAGGCGCACGCCGCGATCCGCACCCGTTTGCGGCATGACGCTGGCCGCGTCCTATGCCGGAATCGACCGGAAGCGTGGTCCTTCCGGTCGCGACAGGGGGTTTCAATGATGGATTCACAGTCGGCCTGCGCGAAATTCATCGAACAGGAAAATCTGTTGCAGGTACAAAGACAGGATATCGACCACGCCTTGAATGAAGGGACCGACATCTTGAGCGCCCTGCGGCGGAAACTGACCGGCAATGACAGCGCCGGATGTGCTAGATACGGCAACGGGCCTTTCCTGGCCGTAAAAATTTGACGTTTACGCAAACGTAAAACTATAAGTATGTTCGGAGGAACAGCAATGACCACCTATCGCGCGCCCGTGGAAGAGACGTTGTTCCTGCTGAATTCCGTGTTCAGCCTGGACCGCTACCACAATCTTCCCGGTTTCGAAGACGCGACGCCCGACATGGTCGAGGCGGTGTTGAGGGAAGCCGGTCGGGTCAGCGAGGAAGTGCTGACGCCCCTGAATTCGGTCGGCGACCGGCAGGGCTGCACCCGCCGCGACGACGGGTCGGTCGTCACCCCGGATGGTTTCAAACAGGCATACGAGACATTCAAGCAAGGCGGTTGGATCGGTGTTTCCGCCGACCCCACCTATGGCGGGCAGGGCCTGCCGGCGACCCTTGACGCGGCGGTGAACGAATATCTCAGCTCCGCCAATATGGCCTTCGCCATGTATCCGGGATTGTCGAAAGGCGCGGTCGCCGCCATCGGGCTGCACGGAACGGATGCGCAAAAACAGCTCTATCTGCCGAAATTGATCGCCGGCGACTGGTCCGGCACCATGAACCTGACGGAGCCCCATTGTGGCACCGATCTCGGACTGATCCGCACCCGTGCCGCGCCGCGCGCCGACGGCGCCTACGATATTACCGGCACCAAGATTTTCATTTCCGCCGGCGAGCACGATCTGACGGAAAACATCGTGCATCTGGTGCTGGCCCGTATCGACGGCGCGCCGGAGGGCGTCAAGGGCATTTCCCTGTTCGTCGTGCCGAAATTCCTGCCCGATGCGGACGGCGCGCCCGGCGCGGCCAATACGCTTGGCTGCGGCGCGCTCGAAGAAAAAATGGGCATTCACGGCAACGCCACCTGCGTGATGAATTACGACGGCGCCACGGGCTGGCTGCTGGGCGAGGCCCATAAGGGGCTGAAAGCCATGTTCACGATGATGAACGAGGCCCGGCTCGGCGTCGGCATCCAGGGCCTGTCGCAGTCCGAAGTCGCCTATCAGAACGCGGTCGCCTATGCCCGCGAGCGTTTGCAGGGACGGGCGCTGGACGGTGCGCAAAATCCGGACCAGCCGGCCGACCCGATCCTCGTGCATCCGGACGTCCGGCGCGTGCTGATGACCATAAAGTCCTTCAACGAAGCCGCGCGCGCGCTGGTGCTGTGGACGGCCTTGCGCGGCGATATTTCCCATCGCTCCGGCGACGAAAGCCAGCGGCAGGCGGCCGACGACGCCATGGGATTGATGACCCCGGTGGTCAAGGGCGTGCTCACCGACAAGGGCTTCGACAACGCCGTGATGGCCCAGCAGATGTTCGGCGGCCACGGCTATATTGTCGAATCGGGCATGGAACAATTCGTCCGCGACGCCCGCATCGCCATGATCTACGAAGGCGCCAACGGCGTTCAGGCCCTCGATCTGGTCGGGCGCAAATTGCCGCGCAATGGCGGCCGCGCCGTGATGGCGTTTTTCCAGGAAGTCGCCGGCTTCATCCAGGAAAACAGCGCCGATGCGGCGCTCGTCCCCTATCTCGAGCCCCTGCAAAAGGCGCTGGACGACTTGCAGAAGGCGACCATGTGGTTCATGCAGAACGCCATGACCAAGCCGGACAATGCCGGCGCCGGATCGACGGATTACATGCACCTGTTCGGTCTGGTCGCGCTCGGCTATATGTGGGCGCAAATGGCCCGGGCGGCGACGCGCGCACTGGCCGATGGCGGCGAGGGAAAATCGGATTTCCATAAGGCGAAACTGATCACCGGCAGATTCTTCATGGAACGGATCATGCCGGAAACCGCGGCGCATCTGGCCCGGATTTCCACCGGCTGCGCCACGATGATGGAGATGCCCGCCGACGCGTTCTGAAGCGGAACAAAGCGGCCCGAGAGCCGCGCATGACAACGTGCATGACATAGTGAACGTGCATGACAAAATGTATGGGGGCGAAGGCAATGGGACATTCCGCAATCCTCGACGTGCCGAGACCGGACTGGATGTCGGAAGACGTGGCGATCCTGGCCGATTCGGCACAGCGGTTTTTCGAGCGTGAAATCGCGCCCGACTACGAGACCTATATCGAACAGGGCATCGTGGCGCGCGCTGCCTGGGAAAAGACCGGCGAGGCCGGCCTGCTCTGCGCCGCCATGCCGGAAGAGTATGGCGGGGCCGGCGGCAGCTTCGCCCATGAAGCAGTCATCACCCATGCGCTCGGTCTGGCCGGGCTCGATTCCTTCGGCATCGCCCTGCATTCGGCCATTGTCGCGCCATATGTCCTGCATTACGGATCCGGCGACCAGAAAAAGCGCTGGCTGCCGAAACTGGCGACCGGCGCCTATATCGGCGCCATCGCCATGACCGAACCCGGCGCCGGTTCAGATCTGCAAGGGGTGCGCACCACGGCGCGCAAGGACGGCAACCATTATGTGATCAACGGCCAGAAAACCTTCATCACCAATGGCCAGAACGCCAATTTCATCCTGGTCGTCGCCAAGACAGACCCGGCGCTCGGCGCCAAGGGCACGTCGCTTTTCGCCGTCGAAACCGACCAGGTCGAGGGCTTCCGCCGCGGCCGCAATCTCGACAAGGTCGGGCTCAAGGCCCAGGACACGTCGGAACTGTTTTTCGACGATGTCCGCGTGCCGGCCGATGCGCTGCTGGGTCCTCTGGAAGGCCAGGGTTTCGTTCAATTGATGAGCGAACTGCCTCAGGAACGCCTGCTGATCGCCGTCCAGGCCATGGCGATGATCGAGCGCGCCCTGGCGGTGACCGTGGATTACGTCAAACAGCGCAAGGCCTTCGGCAAGCGCATCCTGGATTTTCAGAACACCCAGTTCAAACTGGCCGAACTGAAGACGGAAGCGACCGTCGCAAAGATTTTCGTCGATTCCTGCATCGGCCGTCTCGTCGCCGGAGACCTCGATACGGTGACCGGCTCCATGGCGAAATACTGGCTGTCGGACCTGCAATGCAAAATCGTCGATGAATGCGTGCAATTGCATGGCGGTTACGGTTACATGAACGAATATCCGATCGCCCGCATGTACCAGGATGCCCGCGTCCAGCGGATTTACGGCGGCACCAATGAAATCATGAAAATGGTGATCGCGCGGAGTTTGTAGAAACCTTTGCCGATCGAGGCGGGCGGGTGCCCGTCGAAACATCACCGGATGCGCGCAGCATCCGTACGCGGAGCGAGACGACATGGCCGAATTCGAACTTTATTGCTTTGCCCAATCCGGCAATTCCTACAAGGCGGCGCTGATGCTGGAACTCTGCGGCGCCGACTGGACGCCGCGCAAGGTTGAGTTCCTGCAGGGCGAAACCCGCAGCGATGCCTTTCGCGCCGTGAACGAAATGGGCGAAGCGCCGATCCTGATACACGGTGATCTGACGCTCTCCCAATCCGGTGTCATCCTGGATTATCTGGCCGAGCATTTCCATCGCTTCGGCGGCGAAACGCCGGAGGAAAAACGCGAAATCCTGCGCTGGATCCTGTTCGACAATCACAAATTGACCGGCTACACCGCCACCTTGCGATTCATGCGCGCCATCATGAAGACCGGTGAAACCCCGGTGACCGAGTTTTTCGACGCCCGCGCCCGCGGCGCCTACAAGATCCTCGACAAACACCTGGCGAACCGCGATTTCGTCGTCGCCGAACGGCCGACCATCGCGGATCTGTCCCTGTGCGGTTATCTGTATTTCCAGGACGAGATCGGTATCGACTTCTCCGAATTCGGCCATATCAATGCCTGGCTCGAACGCCTGCGCGGCCTTGAAGGCTGGAAGCATCCATACGATCTAATGCCTGGGCACCCGCTGCCGTCCTGATCGGCGACGGTCTTGCCCCATAAGGAGACAGCCGATGGTTGACGCTCTGATTTACGACCATGTGCGCACGCCGCGCGGCCGCGGCAAGCCGGACGGTGCGCTGCACGAGGTTCCCGCGGTCAGGCTCGCCGCCGACATGCTCGCCGCCCTGCGCGACCGCAACGGGCTCGACACCAGGCTGGTCGACGACGTGGTCCTGGGCTGCGTCGATCCGGTCGGCGAGGCCGGCGGCGACATCGCGCGCGCTGCGGTTTTCACCTCCGGTTACGGCAATCACGTGCCCGGCATTCAGATCAACCGGTTCTGCGCGTCGGGTCTCGACGCGGTCAATTTCGGCTCGGCCCAGATCATGTCCGGCCAGCAGGACATGGTGGTTTCCGGCGGCGTGGAATCCATGAGCCGCGTCGGCATCGGCGCCTCCGGCGGCGCCTGGATCGTCGACCCGCAGGTCGCCATTCCCGGCTATTTCCTGCCCCAGGGCGTTTCCGCCGATCTGATCGCCACCAAATACGGATTTTCCCGCGACGATGTCGACGCCTATGCGGTGGAAAGCCAGAAACGGGCGGCGGCGTCGTGGAGCGATGGCCGGTTCGCCAATTCCGTCGTGCCGGTCAAAGACATCAACGGCATCACGCTGCTCGACCGGGACGAGCACATGCGGCCGCAAACCGATATGCAATCGCTTGCCGCGCTCAATCCCGCCTTCGAGATGATGGCGGAAATGGGCGGCTTCAGCGCCGTCGCCATCCAGGCGCATCCGGAAGTGGAAAAGCTCAAACATGTCCACCATGCCGGCAATTCCTCCGGCATTGTCGACGGCGCCGCCGCAATCCTGATCGGCAACAAGCGCGCCGGCCGGGCTGCCGGGCTGACGCCGCGTGCCCGGGTGAGGGCCTTCGCCAATATCGGTTCGGAACCGGCCCTGATGCTGACCGGCCCGATCGACGTCACGGAAAAACTCTTCAAGCGCGCCCGCATGTCCATGGCCGACATCGATCTGGTCGAGATCAACGAGGCTTTCGCCTCTGTCGTGCTGCGCTACATGCAGGCCTTCGACGTGGATCCGCAAAAGGTCAATGTCAATGGCGGCGCCATCGCCATGGGCCATCCGCTGGGCGCCACCGGCGCGATGATTCTGGGCACCGTGCTCGACGAATTGGAGCGGCGGGACCTGCGCACCGCCTTGATCACCCTGTGCATCGGCGCCGGCATGGGCACGGCGACGATTATTGAACGGGTTTGAGCGAGAGCACGATCCGATAAGGCCTGCCCCGCACGCGGTGCGAGGTGGGAAAGGGTTATCGGATATAATCGTGCGGGATACCGATACAGTGCGCATTTGAGCGACTCGAAGAGACGTGAAATGTGCTAGGCCGTCTTCGTTTCTTCAGGGAGAATTCCCATGCATTTGACGCATTTCACTTTCGAAACCGATTCCGACGGCCTTGCGCTGGTCACTTGGGACATGCACGGCCGGTCCATGAATGTGATCGACGAATCCGTGCTCGCCGATCTGGAGGCGATCATCACCCGTTGCGAGACCGAGGAGATCGTCAAAGGCGTGGTCATCACCTCCGGCAAGGAGACGTTTTCCGGCGGCGCCGACCTCAACATGCTTGAGGAATTGCTGAAGCAATTTCATATCGAGCGCGCCGCGCACGGCCAGGAAGCCGCGGCGACGACGCTGTTGGAGCGCTCCCGGTTTCTCTCGCAACTCTACCGCCGCATCGAAACCGGCGCCAAGCCCTGGGTCGCCGCGATCAACGGCACCTGTCTCGGCGGCGCCTTCGAACTGGCGCTGGCCTGCCACGCCCGCATCGTGGCGGCGAACGAAAAGACCCGCTTGGGTCTGCCGGAAGCCAAAGTCGGTCTGTTCCCCGGCGCCGGCGGCACCCAGCGGGTGCTGCGCATGACCGATCCGCAATCGGCCCTGCAAATGCTGACCCAGGGCCAGATGCTGAACCCGGCCAAGGCCAAGGGCATGAAGCTGATCGATGCGATCGTTCCGCCCGAGGAGCTTGTCGGCGCGGCGAAACAATGCCTTCGCGACGGCCTTTCGGCGAAAAAGCCCTGGGACCAGCCCGGATTCCGGCTTCCCGGAGGCAAGATCTGGTCGCCCCAGGGGATGCAGTTCTGGCCGGCGGCCAATGCCATCTACCGGCGCGAGACCTACGACAATTATCCCGGCATCCGCGCCATCATGCACTGCGCCTATGAAGGCCTGCAACTGCCCATGGATCTGGCCCTGCAGGTGGAATCCCGTTATTTCGCCCATGTGCTGCAACAGCCCGAGGCGGCCGCGATGATCCGCACCCTGTTCGTCTCCATGCAGGATCTCGGCAAGGGCGCAAGGCGACCGCTCGGCGTTCCGGCTTCCGACATCAGCAAAATCGGCGTGCTCGGCGCCGGCTTCATGGGCGCCGGCATCGCCTTTGTCACCGCCAAGGCGGGGATTGATGTGGTGCTGATCGACCGGGACCGGGAAAGCGCGGAAAAGGGCAAGGCCCATGTGGCAGGCATGGTCGAAAAACAGGTCAAGCGCAGCCGCATGAAACAGACTGCGGGCGACGCGCTTCTGGCCCGCATCCGGCCGAGCGCGGATTATGCCGATCTGCAGGATTGCGGCCTCGTTGTCGAGGCGGTGTTCGAGGACCGGGCGGTGAAAAAGGCGGTGATCGAACAGGCCGAGGCGGCGCTTGCCGGCGACGCGATTTTCGGCTCCAACACCTCGACCCTGCCGATCACCTCGCTGGCGGAAAATTCCCGGCGGCCGGAAAATTTCATCGGCGTGCATTTCTTCTCGCCCGTCGACCGCATGATGCTGGTGGAGATCATTCTCGGCAAGAAGACCGGCGATCGGGCGCTGGCGCTGGCGCTGGATTTTGTCAAGGCGATCAAGAAGACGCCGATCGTCGTCAACGATTCCCGGGGCTTCTTCGCCAATCGCTGTGTCGGAAACTACCTGCTCGAAGGCCATCTCATGCTGGCCGAAGGCGTGCCGCCGGCGCTGGTGGAAAACGCCGCGCGCATGGCCGGCATGCCCGTCGGCCCGCTGGCGCTCAACGACGAAGTGGCGCTCGATCTCGCCTGGAAAGTGGTGCAGGCGACGAAACAGGATCTCGGCGATGCCGCGGTCGACCCCCGCCAGGTCAATTTGCTGGAGACCTTGGTCGTCAAGAACGGCCGCCTCGGCCGCAAGAACGGCAAGGGCTTTTATGATTACGACGGACGCAACAAATCCCTGTGGCCGGATCTGCAAGCCACGATCGGCGCGCCGCAACGGGATGTGGACGGCATCGACGTTGAGGAATTGCAGCAGCGGTTTCTGGTCACCCAGGCGCTGGAAGCGGCACGCTGCGTCCAGGACAAGGTCATCACCGATGTCCGTGAAGCCGATGTCGGCTCCATTCTCGGCTTCGGCTTCGCACCGTTTACCGGCGGCGCCCTGTCCTATATCGACATGATGGGAACGCCCGCCTTTCTGGCCCTGTGCAAAAAGTTCCAGAAAAAACACGGCGACCGCTTCAAGCCGAACAAACTGCTGCGCGACATGGCCAAGGCCGGCGAAAAATTCTACGGCCGGTTTCCGCCGCACGGCGCCGAAAGCCGGACGGCAGCCTGACGCTGCACTGGTCCGCTTCCGATCGCCTGCCGCATGCCGTGGCCGGCCCTCAGCGGCGGTTCGCCGGATAATCTGCGACCGTCATGCGGGGGTATCCGTAGCCGGCCAGTTTATACCAAACCTGACAATAAATGCCCCACCTTGGGAAAGGCCGGCTCTCTTGGGCTTTTGGACGTCGTTGCGACCATCTCATGGTACCCGTACCACTTCGATAATCGCTAGCCAAAAGCCAATAAGAACCGGTCAAATGGGTCCTTTATTGTGAGGCGAGGACTTCGTCGAGAAACGCCAGCATCGGTTCGGCGAATAGAGCTGGTTCCTCGACCAGGCCCATATGCTGCAATCCTGGAACGACGATCGCCTGGGCGCCGGCGATTTCGCCGGCGATGGCGTGGGTCATGGCCGGGGTGCTGCCGCTGTCGTTCTCGCAGGTCATCACCAGCGCAGGCACCGCGATCGGCGGTTCGGGCCGGATCAGTTCGACCACGCCGGCGGCCAGAACCTGCCGGCATTGGCCATAGCTCCTGGGATCGTTGGCCAGCACGAGTGCGCGGATCGCAGCAATGACATCCGGCCGGGCAGCGCGGAAACCCGGCGTGAACCAACGTTCGATGGTCGCGTCCAGGGTGGCGCCGGGGCCGCCGGCCTGGGACGCCGCCGCCCGCTCCTCGACCAGTCTTTGCGCCTCCGCGCCGCGTTCGTGCGGCGAATTGAGGATGACCAGCGCCGCGGTCCGATGCTTGTGGTCGATGGCGAACCGCCGGTTGATCATGCCGCCGAGCGAAAAGCCGGCAAGCGCACAGGTTTGAAGGCCAAGACCATCCATCAGCGCCCGCAATTGCTCCGCATACAGGGCGAGCGACGGCGTTTCCGGCGGTTCGGTGCTTTCCCCGTGGCCGAACAGGTCGTAGGTCAGGACCCGGTAACGGGACGCCAGGGCGGGCAGGAGCCCGTCCCAGGTCCGCCGGGTCAGGCCGAGCCCGTGGATCAGCGCCACGGCCGGCGCGTCCGCGGGACCCGAAATGTCATAGACCGTTCCGTCGAGTGTCGGCATGGCTGGATTCCGTTGGTTGAAAAATCCGTTTCGATTGGGCCGCGGCCTTTGCGGGCCGCGGCCGCGCGGGCACTAAAGCGCGCCTGCTTCCTTGAAATAGCGCTCGGCGCCGGGATGCATCGGCACATTGTACATCCTGGCGCCGATCGCAGGCGTCATGCCGGCGGAGCCGGCAGCCGTCACGATCATCTCCGACAGAAGCGCGCCGATCGGCGTGGAGGTCTCCCGGATCTCGGGCTTGAGGTTCTCCACGAAACCGCGCCCGGCCCAGGGGTTTTTGATCACAACGATTGCGGCGATCAGTTTCAGCGGGATTTTTGCCGGGCGCCCGCCATCGACCCTTACGGTCTCCACATGCAGCACGTCGCGTCTGATTTCGTTCGGCATGGATCGCCCTTACATCGGTTGTCGGTTGGGTGTTGCAGGCTAGGCGAAGGCCGGCATCACTTCGTCGCAGAACAGTTTCAGCGAGCGCTTCTGTTCCGCCTGCCCCAGCCCCATGCTGGCGTAATAGATGAAGGCGTCGGCGCCGAGCGCCTCGTAGCGTTTCAATTTGGCGACGACCTGGTCCGGCGATCCGAACATCATGTTTTCCTCCAGCATGGCCCTGTCGTATTGCTCGCGGCCTTCCAGGCTTTCCAGCGCGACGCGTTCGGGAAAACCGTTGACCACCTCGCCGGTTTTGCGCATCAAGTTTTCGAACTGGCCGAGCACGGAGCGCAGGGCGGCGAGCGCGGCCTCCCGGTCGGCTTCGGTCCCGTAGACTGCGGTGTGCCGCATCAACGCGAAGACCGGTTTGGCGGTTCCGCCCTGGGCGGCGATGGCCGCGTCCAATTGGGTCTTGTAGAGTTCGGCTTCCGAAAACGGCCGTGTCAGCGGCCAGGACATGACGTTGCAGCCGTTCTTGACCGCGTAGTCGAAGGTGATCGGCGCCCGCGCCGCGACCCAGATCGGCGGATGCGGCCTCTGCACCGGTTTCGGCGCCGAGGTCGCGGTCGGGAATTGCCAGAATTCTCCGTCATGGGCGGTGTCGCCGGCCCACAGCGCCTTCACCACCGGCAGCATTTCCTGAATGTAGCGCCAGCCGTCCGACTGTTTCAGGCCGGGTTTCATCCGGTCGAATTCCCGTTGATAGGCCCCCGAGCCGATGCCGAATTCCAGCCGTCCGCCGCTGATCAGATCGACAAACGCCGCTTCACCCGCCAGCTTGATCGGATGCCAGTAAGGCGCGCTCGCCACCGCTGTGCCCAGCCGGATGCGCTGCGTATGGGGCGCCCACCAGGTCAGGATCTGGAACGGATTGGGCGCGATCGTCATTTCCAGCGCATGGTGCTCGGCCGCCCAGGCGATTTCGAACCCGGCCTGGTCGGCCTGCTGCACCATGTCGAGCGTATGGCGCTGCACCGCGTCCATATCGGTTGAGGCGTCCATGCGCTCGAGATTGATCGCTAGGTGGAATTTCATGGCCTGTGTTCCTCGTGACTGGGATTATTGTTTGTTTCCGGCAGGTGAGATCGAAAAGCGGTTCGGTGGTTCCAGAAGGGATCCCTTCTCATATTTTTGGGGAGGGTGG
>Ga0214472_10008260_pt1 | contig 10877 bp, 10 predicted proteins | sample RVTome_6_FD_207662 | JGI IMG/M metagenome (GOLD analysis project Ga0214472, IMG submission 207662) | Soil microbial communities from uranium-contaminated site in the Upper Colorado River Basin, Wyoming, United States - RVT140D175 | ecosystem: Environmental > Terrestrial > Soil > Contaminated >...
CGGGCGCTGGGTGTGGGACCGCGCCGCGACGCAGGCGGCGCTCACGCCGCGCAGCCGCCTGCTGCTGCTGTGTAACCCGCACAACCCGGTCGGGCGCGTGTTCGATCGCGATGAGCTCGCCTGGCTCGCCGAGTTGGCCGAGCGCCACGACCTGTTGATCTGCTCGGACGAGATCCACTGCGGCCTGGTGCTCGATGCCGATGCCCGGCATGTGCCCATCGCGGCGCTCGATGCCGCCGTGGCTCGGCGCACCATCACCGTGATGGCGCCGTCCAAGACGTGGAACATCCCGGCGCTCTACTGCGCCTTCGCGGTCATTCCCGATCCGCAGCTGCGCCGCCGCTATCGCCACGCCATGCGCGGCATCGTGCCGCATCCGAACGTGCTGGGGATGGTGGCGACCGAGGCCGCCTACCGTGACGGCGGACCGTGGCGCGCCGCGCTGCTCGACTATCTGCGTGCCAACTGCGCGCGCGTTGTCGACGCGGTGGCGCACATGCCCGGACTCGTCATGAGCCGGCCGCAGGCGACCTATCTGGCCTGGATCGACTGCCGCGGCGCCGGTCTGAGCGACGCGGCGGCCTTCTTCGAAGCCGCCGGGGTAGGCTTGTCCGACGGCGCGCCGTTCGGCATGCCCGGTTTCGTGCGGCTCAATTTCGGCTGCCCGCGCGCGTTGCTCGGGCAGGCGCTGGAGCGGATGCGGCGGGCACTGGACGCGCGCGCGGCCGTCGGCGGTCGGCGTTAGCGGCCGCATCCCAGCCCTGCCGGGGCGGCCGGTCGCGGGCGCACCAGTAGCACTCGATGTGGCCGGCGGCGAGCAGCGGATCCAGAAGATGGCGGCGGGCAATGGCACGCCGCGTCGCGGGATCGCCCGATCGGGCGATCCCCTTCAAGCGATGCCCGCCGCGGCCGCGATCAGAACGGAATATCGTCGTCGAAGTCGCCGAATCCACCGCCCTGGGCCGGCCCCTTGGCGGGCGCCGACGGCTGTTGCGGGGCGCTGCGGGACGGCGCGGGAGCCGACTCATAACCTTCGGACTGGCGCATGGGGGCCTCGCCGCCCATGCCCTGGCGGCTGCCGAGCATCTTCATTTCGTCGGCGCGGATCTCGGTCGTATAGCGATCCTGTCCATCCTTGTCCTGCCACTTGCGGGTGCGCAGGCTGCCTTCGATGTACACCTGGCTGCCCTTGCGCAGATACTGCCCGGCGATCTCCGCCAGCCTGCCGTAGAACGACACCCGGTGCCACTCGGTCGCCTCACGGCGCTCCCCGCTGGCCTTGTCCTTCCACGTGTCGGTGGTGGCCAGGCGAATGTTGCAGATCGCATCGCCCGACGGGGCGTAGCGGCTTTCCGGATCGGCGCCGAGATTGCCGATCAGGATTACTTTGTTCACGGAAGCCATCCGGTTCTCCTCTGGAATGGTGGATTTAACCCGCGCTCGCGGCCGGAACGACGCGGCGCGGGGGTGGATTCATGCTGGCGGCCAAAGCAAGCCAGGTGAGTGCTGCCAGTGCGCACGCGAGATTGACCATCTCGCTGCCGAAATGCTCCGCGATCCAGCCCCCGAGCATCCCGCCCAGGAACAGGCCCATCGACTGCAGCGTGTTGTAGACGCCGAGCGCCGTGCCCTTCGCGTGGGCCGGCGCGACCTTCGAGATCCATGACGGCAGTATGGCTTCGAGCACGTTGAAGGCAACGAAAAACAGGGTGAGCCACAGCGCCAGAGGCAGCAGTGCGTGGCCGGCCGCGAACAGCCCGCCCTGGACCACCACCAGCAGCGCGATCGCGCCATTGAATACGGTCTTCATCCGCCCGCGGCGCTCGGCGACGATGACCGCCGGCACCATCACGGCGAACGACACGATCACCGCCGGCAGGTACACCTTCCAGTGTTCGGCCAACGGCAGACCGCCGCCGGCCACCAGCGCCGCCGGCACCAGCACCCACATGGCGGTCTGTATTATATGCAATACGAATACACCGATGTTGAGCCGCATCAACTGCCCGTCGCGCAGCACGTCCTTGAAGCGCCCGCCATTGGCGCGCGGCACCTGCGGCGCGGCCGGCACGACCTTGAGCACCACCACGATGGCCGCGCCAGCCAGCGCGGCGGTCAGCCAGAAGATGCCGCTCATGCCGATCACGGCATAGAGCAGCGGTGCGGCGACCATCGAAAAGGCGAACACGAGCCCGATGCTCGATCCGATCATGGCCATGACCTTGGTGCGGTGCTGGTCGCGCGTGAGATCGGCGGCGAGCGCGGTCACCGCCGCGGAAATCGCCCCTGCGCCCTGCAGCACACGACCGGCGATGACGACGTGGATGCTGTCGGCCATCGCGGCCACGGCGCTGCCGAGGACGAACAGCAGCAGCCCGAAAACGATGACCGGCTTGCGCCCGAAGCGGTCGGACGCGGCGCCATAGGCAATCTGCAGGAAGGCCTGGGTCAGCCCGTAGGCCCCGATCGCGAGCCCCACCAGGGTGAGGTCGTCGCCTCCCGGCAACTGCGGGGCGTGGATGGCGAACACCGGCAGAATCAGGAACAACCCGAGCATGCGCAGCGCAAAGATCGCCGCCAGGCTGGCGCCCGCCCGCCTTTCGGCGGGGGTCATGGAATCGTACTCGGGATGCGACATGAGGGCGTGCGGCGGATGAAAGGGGGGATTCTAGCACCCGCGCCCGGCCGGTTTGGATCGCGCCCGGTTTCTCTCGTATAGTGCTGCGTTACCCTTCGGCAGCCACGCCCCATGGACGAGATCCGCATTCGCGGCGCGCGCACCCACAATCTGAAGAACATCAGCCTCGACCTGCCGCGCAATCGGCTGACCGTCATCACCGGCCTGTCGGGCTCCGGAAAGTCCTCGCTCGCGTTCGATACGCTCTACGCCGAAGGCCAGCGCCGCTACGTGGAATCGCTGTCGGCCTACGCCCGCCAGTTCCTGCAGCTGATGGAAAAGCCGGACGTCGACATGATCGAAGGGCTGTCCCCGGCCATCTCCATCGAACAGAAGGCGACCAGCCACAACCCGCGCTCGACGGTGGGCACCGTCACCGAGATCCACGACTATCTGCGCCTGCTCTATGCGCGCGCCGGCACGCCGCACTGCCCGGACCATCCCGATCAGGCGCTGGCGGCGCAGACGGTGTCGCAAATGGTGGACCATGTGCTCGCGCTGCCCGAGGACACGCGCCTGATGATCCTCGCCCCCGTGGTGGCCGGGCGCAAGGGCGAGCAGCAGGACTTGTTCGCCGAGCTGCGCGCGCAGGGGTTCGTGCGGGTGCGGGTGGACGGCGTGGTGAGCGAGCTCGACGCGCTGGCCCCGCTCGTGAAGGGCAAGCGCCACACGGTGGAGGTGGTGATCGATCGCCTGCGGGTGCGCCCCGACCTGCGCGGACGCATCGCCGAATCCTTCGAGACCGCGCTTACGCACGCCGACGGCCGGGCGATCGCAGTCGAGATCGACTCCGGCCAGGAGCACCTGTTCTCGGCCCGCTTCGCGTGCCCGATCTGCAACTACGCGCTGGCCGAGCTCGAACCGCGGCTGTTCTCGTTCAACAACCCGGCCGGCGCCTGCCCGAAGTGCGACGGGCTGGGCCACGTCGATTTCTTCGATCCGGCGCGCGTGGTGGCACATCCCGAGCTGTCCCTCGCAGCCGGCGCGATTCGCGGCTGGGACCGCCGCAACCAGTTCTATTTCCAGATGCTGGCGAGCCTTGCCACTCACTATGACTTCGACACCGACACGCCATTCGAGCGACTGTCGCCCGAAGTCCGCGCGGTGGTCCTGCACGGTTCCGGGCGGCACAAGATCGCGTTTCGCTACCTGTCCGACAGCGGCCGCATGGTCGCCAAGGAACACCCTTTCGAGGGCATCATCCCGAATCTGGAGCGCCGCTACCGCGAGACCGACTCGGTCGCGGTGCGCGAGGAGCTCGCCAAGTATCGCGCCACCCAGGCCTGTCCGGCGTGTGACGGCACCCGCTTGCGCAGCGAGGCGCGTCATGTGTTGATCGGCGGCCAGCCGCTGCACCGGCTGAGCCGCCTGCCGCTCGCCGAGTGCCGCGCGTTTCTCGATCGCCTCGCGCTCGGCGGGCAGCGCGCGCTGGTCGCCGACAAGATCGTCAAGGAAATATCCGACCGGCTGAGCTTCCTCATCAACGTCGGGCTCGACTACCTGTCGCTGGACCGCTCCGCCGACACGCTGTCGGGCGGCGAAGCGCAGCGCATCCGGCTCGCCAGCCAGATCGGCTCGGGGCTCACCGGGGTGATGTACGTCCTGGACGAACCCTCGATCGGGCTGCACCAGCGCGATAATGACCGGCTGCTCGGCACGCTGCGCCAGTTGCGCGACCTGGGCAACACCGTGATCGTGGTCGAACACGATGAAGACGCGATCCGTTCGGCCGATTACGTGGTCGACATGGGGCCGGGCGCCGGGGAGCACGGTGGCGAAGTGGTCGCGTACGGCACACCGGCCGATATCATTGCCAGTGCGGCCTCGCTGACCGGCGCCTATCTGGCGGGGCGCGAGGCGATCGCGCTGCCCGTGCAGCGCACGCGGCCGGATGTGCAACGGATGCTGCGACTGACCGGCTGCCGCGGCAACAACCTCAAGGACGTCACGCTGGAGCTGCCGGTCGGGCTGCTCACGTGCGTCACCGGCGTGTCGGGCTCGGGCAAGTCGACGCTGATCAACGACACGCTCTCGGCCATCGCGGCGAAGCACCTGTATGGCTCGAGCGCCGAGCCAGCCGCCTATGGCAGCATCGAAGGGCTCGAATTCTTCGACAAGGTGATCAACGTCGACCAGTCGCCGATCGGGCGCACCCCGCGCTCCAATCCCGCCACTTACACCGGCCTGCTCACGCCCATCCGCGAGCTGTTCGCGGGTGTCCCGGAGTCGCGTGCGCGCGGCTACGGGCCAGGGCGATTTTCGTTCAACGTCAAGGGCGGGCGCTGCGAAGCGTGCCAGGGCGACGGACTGATCAAGGTGGAGATGCATTTCCTGCCCGACATGTACGTGCCGTGCGACGTGTGCCACGGCAAGCGCTACAACCGCGAAACACTGGAAATCCGCTACAAGGGGCGCACCATCTTCGAGGTGCTGGAGATGACCGTCGAGCAGGCACTGGCGTTCTTCGGTGCCGTCCCGAGCGTCTCGCGCAAGCTGGAAACCCTGTCCGAGGTAGGGCTCGGCTACATCCGCCTCGGCCAGAGTGCGACGACCCTGTCGGGCGGCGAGGCGCAGCGCGTCAAGCTCTCGCTGGAGTTGTCGAAACGCGACACCGGACGCACCCTCTACATCCTCGACGAACCCACCACCGGCCTGCATTTTCGCGACATCCAGCTGCTCCTGAAGGTCCTTCACCGCTTGCGCGAGCACGGCAACACGGTGGTGGTGATCGAGCACAACCTGGATGTCATCAAGACCGCCGACTGGCTGATCGACCTCGGCCCCGAGGGCGGCGGCGGCGGAGGCGAAGTCCTGTGCAGCGGCCCCCCCGAGCTCATCGCCGCACACCCGGGCAGTCACACCGGCCGCTATCTGCGCCCCATGCTGGCGCGCGCCTGACGGGGCGCGCCGTGACAGGCGGCGGTCATGACGACAAAGTCGGGCCGGTTCGTGTCCGCCGCCCGACGCCGAGTGCATAATGAGTGCCCCTTGAGGACCAACCCGGAAAGAGCGCCATGGCGGAGACCGCGACCGACACCCAGGCAAGGTTCCTGCAGCGCATCGAGCGCCGCACCCGATTTCTCAGGACGCTGCAGGACGCAGGCCTGGGCGTCTACCTGCCCGCCGACGAGCAGCAGCGCAAGCGCGCCATCGAAATGGTGGTGCGGACCACCGCACGCCAGAGCGAGTTGCCACACCTGAGCGCGGACACCCTCACTCGGGCGGCAACGATGGTGCGCGCAATCCTCGACGCCATGCAGCAGGTGCTGCCGCACGACGTCCAGTACCGCAATCGGATCCGGCGCGACTGGTAATGGGCTCAGCGATCGATGGCGTAGCTGCGCAGCAGCTCCAGATCGATCGTTTCGAGCACCGCGCGGTGCGTGGCGGCGAGCACCACCGGCGGAGCGACACCGGCCTGTTGCGCTTCGATCCACCGGTTGGCGCACAGGCACCAGCGGTCGCCCGGCTTGAGCCCGGCAAAGCGGAGCTCGGGGCGCGGCGTACTCAGGTCGTTGCCGCGATTCTTCGAGAAGGCGAGGAATTCCGCCGTAAGCCGCACGCAGATCACGTGCTGGCCGACATCTTCGGGCGACGCCTCGCAACAGCCGGTGCGAAAGTAACCCGTGAGCGGCGCATAGCTGCACGCCCGCAACAGGCCGCCCAATACATTGCGCTGTCCCTGCATTTGGGTGTCGCTCTCACTCATCGGATCGGTCTCCTGTAGGTGGCGCAGCGCACCGGGCGGGTTGTCGGCCGCCCGGCATCCGAAGTCGACTGTGCCGCACAACAAGGACCGCGAAGCGCGCGCCGAGTTCGGACCACCATGCGGCGTGCGCGCCGGCGATCGGCGTCAGCCGGGATAACCTTCCGGATTGTTGCGCTGCCAGTTCCACGCGTCGCGACACATGGCTTCCAGGTCGCGTTGCGCGTGCCAATCGAGCACGCGTGCGGCGCGCGCCGGATCGGCCCAGCAGGCGGCCACGTCACCGGGACGACGGGGCGCCAGGCGATAGGGAACCGGGCGCCCGCTGGCACGCTCGAACGCGCGGATCACCTCCAGCACACTGTAGCCGCGCCCGGTGCCGAGATTGAGGCAGGTCACACCCGGCAGCCGCTCGATGCGCTCGACCGCGCGCACGTGACCGGCCGCCAGGTCCATCACATGGATGTAGTCACGCACGCCAGTGCCGTCGGTGGTCGGGTAATCGTCGCCGAACACCTGCAACTCGGCCAGTCGCCCGACCGCCACCTGGCTCACGTACGGCATGAGGTTGTTGGGCAGTCCGTGGGGGTCTTCGCCGATGCGGCCGCTCTCATGGGCGCCGACGGGATTGAAATAGCGCAGCAACACGACCTGCCATGCCGGATCGGCGGCCGCCACGTCACCGAGGATGCGTTCGGTCATCAGCTTCGACCAGCCATACGGGTTGGTCGCCGCCGTCGGGAAATCCTCGCTGATCGGCACGCTCGCGGGATCGCCGTAGACCGTCGCCGACGAGCTGAACACCAGGCGCCGCACCCCTGCGGCGCTCATCGCCTCCGCCAGTGCGATCGTGCCGCCGATGTTGTTCCGGTAATAGCGTAGCGGCTCGCGCACGGACTCGCCCACCGCCTTGAGGGCCGCGAAATGGATCACGGCGTCGACGCGGTGTGCAGCGAACAGCGCATCCAGTGCGGTCCGATCGCTCACGTCCGCCCGATGGAACGCGGCCAGGCGCCGTCCCGCGATTTCCTCCACCCGCGCGAGCGCCGCCACCTTGCTGTTGCTGAGGTTGTCGAGTACGACCACGTCGTGGCCGCCCTGCAGCAGCGCCACGCAGGTATGCGAGCCGATGTATCCCGCCCCGCCCGTCACCAGTATCACGCTCATCCGCGCCCCCGTTGGTCCGTCAATGAGATATGTGCCCTGCGGCGAGCACGGAACGGCCGGGCTGCGCAACGGACGCCCTACCCTGTCGACGCGCGCCGCATTGGCAGGCAGGGGCGGGAATCCAGCCCTTTCCACCTGCGCAACGGCCTACCACTTGCCGATGCCCGCGCGCACGCGGCAGCGGCCCCGATCGGAACGGCAGTTGCGCTTCGTTTCGTTCGCCGCGAGCACCCTTCGGCCGGGTCAGCACCGCCACGATGCGCCCATGGCGGGCGCACCAAAAAAACGGGCCGGAAGACCGGCCCGTGATCGCAACTTGCGCGGCGCGCAACGCCACTTACGCGGCAGCGGCTGCCTGCTCCTCGCCCGCGCCGACACCTTCGACTTCGGCGGGCCGGTCGACCAGCTCGACAAACGCCATCGGCGCGTTGTCGCCGTCACGGAACCCGCACTTCAGGATGCGCAGATAGCCGCCGTTACGCGCGGCAAAGCGCGGACCGAGTTCGTTGAACAGCTTGCCCACCATGTCGCGGTCGCGCAGACGATTGAACGCCAGGCGACGATTCGACAGGCTGGGCTTCTTGCCGAGGGTGATCAGGGGCTCCACCACCCGGCGCAGCTCCTTCGCCTTGGGCAGCGTGGTCTTGATCAGTTCGTGTTGCAGCAGCGAATTCGCCATGTTGCGGAACATCGCCTGGCGATGGCTGCTCGTGCGGTTCAGCTTGCGAAGACCGTTACGGTGACGCATTTCAATTCCTCACTTCACTGTGAAGCGCCCCGGCCTGCCGGCCGCGTGCTTCCCCACTAGTTTCAGCGGAACCTCGCGGTTCCTGATTTAAGGTCTGTCACGAACATCCCCGCCCTCGCGGGCGGGTCCTGCTTCGCGACTCTTGACCACCGTTCAGCCGAGCTTCTCGAGCCCCGCCGGCGGCCAGTTTTCCAGTTTCATGCCGAGCGTCAGCCCGCGCGAGGCCAGCACTTCCTTGATCTCGTTGAGCGACTTCCGGCCGAGATTCGGCGTCTTGAGCAGTTCCGTCTCGGTCCGCTGAATCAGATCGCCGATGTAATAGATGTTTTCGGCCTTGAGGCAATTGGCCGAACGCACCGTCAGCTCGAGATCGTCCACCGGCCGCAGCAACACCGGATCGATGGTCGTCGTCGCCGAGGCCTCGACCACGGGCGCGGTACCTTCGAGATCGGCAAACACGGAGAGCTGGTCCATCAGCACGCGCGCGGCGTAGCGGATGGCCTCTTCGGGATCGACCGCGCCATTGGTCTCGATGTCGATCACCAGGCGGTCCAGGTCGGTACGCTGCTCGACGCGGGCGCTCTCGACGAGATAGCTCACGCGACGCACCGGGCTGAACGATGCGTCCAGTACCACGCGCCCGATGGTCTTGGTGTCGCCCGTCACCGGACGCACGTTACCGGGCAGATAGCCGCGACCTTCCTCGACCTTGATCTGCATGTCGAGCTTGCCGCCGGGGGCCAGATGCGCGATCACGTGATCCGGGTTGATGATCTCGACGTCATGACTGACCTCGATGTCGCGCGCCGTCACCACCCCATCGCCCGACTTGGCCAGCCGCAGCGTAGCCTCGCTCCGGTTGTGAAGCTTGAGCACCACACCCTTGAGGTTCAGCAGCAGATCGACGATATCCTCGCGCACGCCGTCCAGCGTCGAGTACTCGTGCAGCACGCCCTCGATGGCAACTTCGGTCGGGGCATGGCCGGGCAGCGAGGAAAGAAGGATACGCCGCAGCGCATTCCCCAGGGTATGGCCGAAACCACGCTCGAACGGCTCCATCGTGATGCGCGCCTGAACGGGCGACACGCTCTGGACGTCGATGATGCGGGGTTTCAGCAGCGAATTGCTTTGCATCAGCAGTTCCTCGGATCTGTGAGTCTTGGGTCGAACCGGTTAGCGGGAATACAGTTCCACTACCAGGCCTTCGTTGATCGTCGGCGGCAGTTCGGTACGCTGGGGATACGCCTTGAAGACGCCCTTGCCGGCCTTCGCATCGACCTCGAGCCACTCCGGGAAACCGCGCGAAGCGGCGGCTTCGAGCGCCGCCTTGACGCGCAGCTGGCCGCGCGCAGCTTCGGTGAGCTCGATGACCTCACCCGGACGCACGACGTACGAGGGGATATTCACCCGCTTGCCGTTCACCAGAATGCCGTTGTGGCGCACCAACTGACGCGATTCGGCACGCGACGCGCCGAAACCCATCCGATACACCACCGAATCCAGACGGCCTTCGAGCAGCTGCAGCAGATTCTCACCGGTCTGGCCACGACGACGGTCGGCTTCGGCATACACCTTGCGAAATTGCGCTTCCAGCACGCCGTACAGGCGACGGATCTTCTGCTTTTCGCGCAACTGCACACCATAGCCGGACATGCGCTGACCGGAACGCTGGCCATGCTGCCCCGGCGCATAGGCGCGGCGCTCGATGGCACACTTGTCGGTGAAGCACTTCTCACCCTTCAGGAACAACTTTTCGCCCTCGCGACGGCACTGACGGCACTTGGGATCCAGATTACGAGCCACGTTTCAACTCCTTGTCAGATGCGGCGCTTTTTCGGCGGACGGCAGCCGTTGTGCGGAATCGGCGTGATGTCGGTAATACTGGAGATCTTCATGCCCAGCGCATTGAGCGCGCGCACGGCCGATTCACGACCGGGCCCAGGGCCCTTGATCCGCACTTCCAGATTCTTGACACCACACTCCTGGGCCGCCTTGCCGGCAGCCTCGGCGGCCACCTGGGCGGCGAACGGAGTACTCTTCCGCGAACCCTTGAAGCCGGCACCGCCGGAGGTCGCCCACGACAGGGCGTTGCCCTGCCGGTCGGTGATGGTGATGATCGTGTTGTTGAAGCTGGCGTGCACGTGGGCGATGCCCTCGGCAACGTTCTTCTTGACCTTCTTGCGGACTTTCGCAGCAGTCTTAGCCATTATCTATTCCTATCACTTCTTACCGGCGATGGCCTTACGCGGCCCCTTGCGGGTGCGGGCGTTGGTCCGGGTGCGCTGACCGCGTACCGGCAGCCCACGACGGTGACGAACACCGCGATAGCAGCCGAGGTCCATGAGGCGCTTGATGTTCATCGTCGTCTCGCGACGCAGGTCGCCCTCGACGATGAACTTCGCGACTTCCTCACGCAGGCGTTCCATGTCGGACTCGGTGAGATCCTTCATCTTGACGGAACGCACCACGCTGGCGGCGTCGCAAATCTTCTGAGCACGCGAACGGCCGATTCCATAGATGGCGGTCAGCGCGATCTCGGCATGCTTGTGGTTGGGAATGTTTACCCCAGCAATACGGGC
>Ga0214472_10008262_pt1 | contig 10876 bp, 10 predicted proteins | sample RVTome_6_FD_207662 | JGI IMG/M metagenome (GOLD analysis project Ga0214472, IMG submission 207662) | Soil microbial communities from uranium-contaminated site in the Upper Colorado River Basin, Wyoming, United States - RVT140D175 | ecosystem: Environmental > Terrestrial > Soil > Contaminated >...
CGATCGAGTACTGGATCCACTGATTGCTGGCGCCCTCTTTGTGGTGGGTCTCCTCGACATCTGGGTGTTCACGCCCAGTGACTTCTTCACTATTGACGGGCCGAGGCCGCTCAACACCGCTTTTCTGACTCTCGTCTGCCTATCAGTGGTTTGGCGCCGGAGGACGCCAATGATCACCCTCGTGGTCGTGCTGGTCGTGTCCTACACGTGGGTCCTCTCCTTTGGAGACCTGACAGCCCAACCACCGTTTGAGGCGTTTCTGGCGCTGTGGTTCACCGTCTACGCCGTCGCCGCTCACGCGACGGGCCGGCGTGTGTGGATCGCTGTGGGCATCCTCATCCTCGGATTTGTTGCAGAGATACCTCTTGCAGCCATGGGAAAGCCCTCTGGGAATGCCTTCCCGGCCTGGGTCTTCTTCGGCCTCACCTTCGCCGGGGGCCGCGTTGTTCATCGCCAGCGGATCCTGACCATCGAACTGGCGGAGCGCGCCGCCGAGTTGGAGCGGGAGAGGGAAGAGAGAGCCCAGCTCGAGGTCGCATTGGAACGGACGCGGATCGCACGTGAGCTTCATGACGTGGTCACACACAATGTCAGCCTCATGGTCCTGCAAGCATCAATCGAACGGCGCTTGGCGAATGCCCCAGACAATTCGACTGTCGAGACTCTCGCATCGATCGAGGAAACAGGCCGTCAGACCCTCAGTGAGCTGCGACACATTCTGGGAGTGCTTCGGAGGAAGGATGAACGGCCGCCACTTGCACCGCGACCCACAATCGCGACTTTCGGCGAACTGGTGGACGGAGCTCGACGGGCGGGCCTTCCAGTTGAGCTAGTTGTGGAGGGAGAGGCAAAACAGCTTTCAGCAGGTGTTGAACTCTGTGCATACCGGCTAGTGCAGGAGGCTTTGACCAACACTCTGAAGCACGCCGACGCGAGCAGCGCCAGGGTACGAGTCCAGTACGAGAACGGACATATCGAGATCGAGGTGACCGATGACGGTCGAGGTGCTGGAAACAACGGACAAGGAACGACCGACACACAGTCCGGCCACGGTTTGATTGGCATTCGAGAGCGCGTTGACCTCTACCAGGGCGTGCTCGAGGCCGGAGCGATGACCGACGCCACCGGCTATCGGGTCTTTGCGCGTTTTCCAACCAGGGAAGAAACCAATTGAGCATCCGTGTAGCGATCGTCGACGATCACACGCTGGTGAGAGAAGGGTTCAGGCGGCTACTCGAGTCGGAGGCCGACATCCGGGTCGTTGGAGAGGTCGGCGACGGAATACAGGCCATTGAGCTGGCCAGGCGACTCAAACCCGACGTGCTTCTGATGGACATCCGCATGCCCAGACTCGACGGTCTCGCCGCCACACGCAAGATCACGTCGGGAACAGCGCCCGCCGGCCATCCTCATGCCGAATGTTTCGGCCACATCTCCGAACGAGCCGCGGTCCCTCCGGGGTACGGGTGACCCAGTGCGCAGCTTGCTCTGCTCGCGAGGGCGTCCCGGGTGGCGTAACGTGGTGGGCCGTCACCTCGAATTGCTCCCGGGCAGGACGGTGACCGGCCGGTGACCGCATCTTCCGTTGCTTGACACTCTTCGGCCGCGAGTGAATAATATATACGACGTCCACCAGGCGGAAGAGAAGGGACGTGTCATGACCGACCCGGCACCGGGCGCCGACAAAACGATCCCGAGCATGCAGTCCATCGCCGATTCGTTGCGCGGGCGGTACCGGACCCTCGAGGAAATGGTGATCGATGCCGTCCGCACCGCCATTCTGCAAGGGGTCTTCGCGCCCGGTCAGCGTCTTCCCCAGGATCAGATCGCCGCTTCCCTGGAGGTGAGTCGTATCCCGGTGCGGTCGGCCCTCCGCTGGCTGGAGAGTGAGGGCCTCGTCGTTTTCCATCCCCATCGGGGAGCCACCGTGAGCACGCTCACTCCCCAAGACGTGGCGGAGATCTACGAGATCCGGGCGCGTCTCGAGAAGTTCGCCCTCCGCTCCGCCTGTGAACGTGTCACACCCGCCGAGCTGGCGGAACTCGAGGAACTGGCCGAGGAGATGGACGAGGCGCACGACGAGGCCGACTCGGAAGAGTGGTACCAGGCTCGGCAGCGGTTCTATCGAAGGTTGTACGAAGTCGGGCGAGTTCCCCGCACCGCGATGCTGATCGATCGGCTGCGGGGTGAGGTCGGCCGGTATCTCCACCGTCTGCGTGCTGCCGAGTCACACGGGCACAAGGTCATCGTCGACGCGATCAAGAGTGGGGATCCGGTCGCGGCGGAACGATGGCTCGACGACCACTTGTCCAAGGTCTCGAAGGACATCCAGGAGACCGTCAGGCTCGCGCACCCAGACACCGACGCCCGGTGATCCGGCAGCAGGTGAGGGCGCAACTGGCTCTCGTCTACGTGGTGGCGGGGGCGGCCCTCGCCGGAATCCAGGGGATACTCCCGGCTCTGCCGGCGATCCAGGCGGAGTTCGGCATCACGGATTCGCAGGTGTCCCTGGTCACGAGCCTCTTTCTCCTGCCGAGTGTGGTCCTGACCGTTCCCATGGGGATGCTTGCCGACCGCGTTGGCCGCCGCCGCGTCATTGCGGCCTCCCTCGGCGTCTTCGGACTGGCCGGACTGGCCATGACGTTCGCCCCCACCCCATTCGCACTCCTGCTCGGCCTGCGCGTCATCCAGGGAGCCGCATTTGCCGCGATCCTGCCGCTCACCATCACTCTCATCGGAGACGTGCGGTCGGGAGTCGCGCAGATTGCCGCGCAGGGGCACCGCTCGATTGTCATGTTCGCCGCCGAGGCGCTGCTCCCTGTGGCCGGCGGCGGACTCGTCCTCCTGTCGTGGTCGGCGCCCTTTCTCCTGCAGACCCTCACGTTGCCACTCGCGGTCGCCTGTTGGTTTCTGATTCCGGACGTGGTGGAGACCGCCTCCCGCTCGACCGGATCGTTCCCCCGGCTTCTGGAGCTGCTCCGGCAGCCACCGGTGCTGGCCCTGGGTGGGCTGACGTTCTCCCGCTTCTTCTTCAAGTTCGCATTCCTGACCTATCTGCCGATCCTGCTGGTCACCAAGAGAGGGCTGACGGAGAGCTTCGCCGGGCTGGTGCTCGGGGTCTTCGCCTTGAGCGGATTGGTGGCAGCCATCCTCTCGGGGAGGTTGGCGGCGCGCGCGGAGCCGTCTCGCTGGGTCAGCGTCGGCCTCCTCGGTTTCGGTGCCAGCCTCGCGCTGCTGGCGATCGATCTCGGACCTGTCGCCGCCCTCGGTCTCGCCGCGGTCTTCGGGCTGGCCGACGGCCTCTGTGGGGTCTTCATCAACGGGATCACCGCCGGCATCGCCGCAACCGACTTGCGTGCCTCCTTCGTCGCCGTGAGCGGAACCGTGCGAAATCTCGGCAAGTTCCTCGCCCCTTCGGTGCTGGGGCTGCTCGTCCTTCGGATGAAGCTCAATCTCGCGTTCGCGCTGGTCGGGATGGGGGCCTTCGCCGCCCTCGGCTTCATTCCGCTCCTGCAGAGGTTCGACCCGACCGTTCGCGGGGCGGGATCCCTCGGGGCTCACCAGGCGTGAGCGCGGACCGCATGCCAGACAGAATTCCCAACAAGGAGAGGAAATGAAGAGGAAGTACGGATTGTTGTTGCCCCACTTCGGTCCCCACGCGTCGCGGTCCGCGCTGGTCGGCATGGCACCGAAGATCGAGAACCTCGGTTTCGACTCGGTGTGGGTGCGAGATCACATCATCTTCCATCCCCACGGATTCGAGGATCCGGATCGCACCCACGTCGAGCCGTTCGTCGTCCTGTCCGCCATCGCGGCAGTCACCGAGCGCATCGAGCTCGGCTTCGGCTCGCTCATCCCGCACCGTCACCCGATCTACACCGCGCTCACCCTCGGCTCCCTCGATTGGATGGCAGGTCCGGGGCGGGTGATCGCCGGGTTCGGCCTCGGTACCTACGACCACGAGTTCGAAGCCATCGGACTCGGCGAACCGGATCGGCGGGAACTCTTGCCCGAACAGATCGAGATCATGCGCCGACTGTGGACCGGAGACGAGGTCAGCTTCAAAGGTCAGTTCTACTCCTTCGAGGAGGTCGACGTCCACCCGGAGCCGTCTGGCGGTGAAGTGCCGGTGTGGTATTGCGGCGGCTCGGCGGCATCCGTGCGGCGGACCATCGAATGGGGTCTCCAGGGATGGATGCCGGGACGAATCAACTTCGCATCGTTCGAGAAGCGCATGGAGCGCATGCGGACCCTGATGGAGGCGCACGGCGTCGAGAAGATGCCGGAGACATCGGCCATCCCGATCACGAGCCCCGCCCGCACGTTCGAAGAGGGTGCATCGAAGGTGGATGCCGACGGGATGCTTGCCTCCGCTCGGTCCCGGAAATGGATCCCCGGGCCCTCCGGCGTGTTCGAGACGCCCCGCGATCTGGCCGGATCGCTCATCGCGGGAACGGCCGACGACATCATCGAGAGCGTCGAGCAGTATCACGAGCTGGGTCTCAACCACCTCGTCTTCGACCTGAGGAACCGGTTCGACGAGTGGGAGGATCTCATCGGGTTCCTGGCCGAAGACGTGCTCCCCGCTGTCCGGGACCGCTGACGTGGCGGTACTCACGGTCACCATCGAGAACCTGCACGGTCAGATCGCGCTGGGACGGCAGGAGAACAGCCATACGTTGCTCCTCGATCGGCCGGTGGCGACCGGAGGGCGGGGGCTCGGATTCAACGGCGGCCACCTCGTCCTTCTCGGATGGGGTGCCTGTTTCAAGTCGACGCTCCTGGCTGCGGCTCAGGCGCGGGGGCTGGACGTCTCGCGGCTGGAGCTGGAGATAGAAGGTGAGACCGTCGAAGGCCCGGCGCGCTTCGGGCGGGTGTCGATGAAGGTGCTCATCGAGGGCCCCGAGCCGGACGACCGGACGAAGCTCGTCATGATGGCGCGCAACGGCTGCATCGTCTCCAACACGTTGGCCGCGGCCACCGCCATGCACGTCGAAATCGTCGGAGGCTGAGCCGATGGAGGGTGTGGCGCTCCCCGGCCTGGTTCCGGGCCGGACTGCGGTGATCACCGGCGGCACCGGCGCCATCGGGAAGGCGGTGGCCGAAGCCATGGTGGAGTTGGGGATGGGGGTGGCCATCGTCGGACGCTCCGAACAGCGGGTGCGCGAGGTGGCCGAGGAGTTGGGTACGGGTTCGGCGCTCCCGGTCGCGGCCGACATCGCCGAGACCGCGGCGGTCGAACGGATGGTCGCCACCACCGTCGACCACTTCGGAGCGATCGACGTGCTGATCCATGCCGCGGCAGTGAGCGAAGGTGCTGTTCCTCTCGAGGAGCTCACGGACGAGCAGATCGACGAGGTTCTCCGCATCAATGTCCGCGGGGCCCTGGTCGCGGCGCGGACAGTGGTCCCCGTGATGAAGGATCGGGGCCGGGGCAGGATCGTGAACGTGGCCTCGGTGGCCGCTCATCAGGCGATGCCCGGCCGCAACGTCTACGGAGCCTCCAAGGCCGCGCTCGTCCAACTGACGAGGCAACTGGCAGTCGAGCTGGGACCGCACGGCATCACCGCCAACAGTGTCAGCCCCGGTCAGACGCCGAGCCACATCACCCTGGTCGGTGATTCCCCCGGTGGGATCCCGCGAGCCAAGAAGGTCACCGCCGGCGAGGCGGGCACCGATCGCATCCCGCTGCGACGCCGCGGGGTGCTGGAGGACTTCGTCGGGCCGATCCTCTTCCTCGCATCGGACCTCTCCCCGTACACGACCGGCATCGACATTCTTGTCGACGGTGGGACGTCGGCGCTGCGATAGGAGACAACCATGCGAGATCTGGTCAGCAAGGGACCTGAAGCGGTGGACACCCTCGTCCGATCGAAGCGGGTCCTGCTCGAGCGGATGGACTTCGACGGATCGATCGGGATCGTCGGCGAGAAGATCGTCGGTCTCTATCCACGGGGGCGGGAACCCCGCGCCAGCCGTGCGATCGATGCGACCGAGGATGTCGTGGCCCCCGGACTGGTGGATTCCCACGCCCACTTCCGCGATCCGGGGTTCACGCACAAGGAAGACTTCCTCCACGGCACCCGGGCCGCGGCGCTCGGTGGCGTGACCACCGTAATGGACATGCCGAACGTCGACCCGCCGACGAGCACCCTCGAGGTGTTTCTCGCCCACATTGAGAACGCCCGCGCCAAGTCCATCGTGGACTTCGGGCACAACGCCGCCGGGACCGATCCCACCCAGATCCGGGATCTCGCCGCCGCCGGGGCCTCCGCGTTCAAGATCTTCATGATGCGGGACGTGGGCCGGGACTACCCCCACATGCCCGGCACGATGGTCGAGGACCATGGTCTCCTCTATGAGCTCTTCGGGGAGATCGCTGGCACCGGCAAGGTCCTCATGGTCCACCCTCACGATCAGAGTCTCTGGGAGCGATTCGTCGACGATGCGTGGCAGCGCGACGGTCGGGGTCCTGCCTCATATGCCAAGGCTTGGTTCCGGGACGACGGTCTGATCTTCAATTCGGGTGTCGCCACTGCGCTCGAGCTGCAGTACGCCACCGGAGTTCCGCTGCACCTGTTGCACACGACCAACGCCCGCACCCTCGCCCAGGTCCGATGGGCGAAGCAGGCCGGCCAGGACGTCACTACCGAGCTCAATCCGCATTGTCTCTTCCTGGGCGGGAGCTGGGAGAACGTCGAGCGCCTCGGTCCGTACGCGCTCGGGGTGTGGGTCTCCGATCCGCATGTCGAGGCGCTCTGGGAGGCGGCGCGCAGCGGCGAGCTGGACATCGTGGGAACCGATCACGCTCCTCACGCCCGGGAGGAGAAGGAGCAGGGGTGGGAGGACATGTTCGCCGCCCCGGGTGGCAGTCCCGCCATCCAGGAGTACCTGTCTCTGTTCCTGACCCAGGCCAACGCCGGTCGGATCGCGCTGCGCCGTGTGATCGAACTCTGTTCCACCAACCCGGCGAAGCGGTTCGGTCTTTATCCGCACAAGGGCGTGATCCAGGTCGGCGCCGATGCCGATCTGGTGGTGATCGATCCGGAGCGCGAGGTCACGTTCGACCATGAGATGGCCGCCTCGAAGGCGGGATACACCGCGTACGCGGGTCAGGTGGTGACCGGCGTTCCGGTCATGACCATGCTCCGCGGAACCGTTGTCGCCGAGAACGGCGAGGTGCGGGTCGATGCCGGGTTCGGACAGTTCCTGGGAGACAGGTTCGGGCCGGGTCGAGAGAATGCCGAAACGACTGAAGGAATGGTGTGATGCGTACCGAGAATGTCGAGTTCTACAGTGACGGCGTGGTGCTGCGGGGTCTGTTTCGGTCCCCGGACGGCTCGTCGGAGGGGCCGCGGCCGACGCTGGTGCAAGGTCCGGGCTGGTTGGGGTTGGCCGCCGGGCAGAACTATGCACGCTGGCACGAAGGTCTGACGGCGGCGGGCTACTCGATCCTCGTGTTCGACTACCGGGGATTCGGCGACAGCGACGGCGAGCCCGGGTGGGTCCGGCCCGAGTGGCAGCTCGAGGACATCCTGAACGCCGTGACGTATCTCACCACCCGTCCCGATGTCGATCCCAACCGCATCGGGGCATACGGCATGGGTGGGACCGGGGGCGGGAATGCCGTCCTCGCGGCCGCCCACGACGAGCGGATCAAGGCCGTGGCCGCCCAATCGGTCGTGGCCGACGGGCGGGACTGGCTCCATCGGATGCGGCGCGAGTACGAGTGGGTCGCGTATCTTGAGCAGCTGGAAGCGGATCGCCGCCGCTGGGTCACGGAAGGGACAGGGGAGAAGGTGCATCCCCGGGAGGGCCTCATGGTGGAGACACCCGAGCGGCGCGAGATCGCCCCCAAGAAGGACGTCGATGCGCGCATGTCCACCGAGTTCTTTCTGCGCAGTGCGGACTACATCATGCGGTACCGACCCATCGACGTGGTCGATCGGATCTCTCCGCGCGCGCTGCTGATCACCGCGGTCGAAGACGATGTGGTCACACCGGAAGATCATGCGGTCGCGCTGTTCGAGAAGGCCGGCGGGCCGAAGAAGCTCATCCGGCAGCGCGAGACGAGTCATTACCGGGCGTACAAGGACAACTACGACCTGCTGATGACCGAGATCGTCGGTTGGTACGACCGCCATCTCCGCTACTCGCCGGTGAGAACGGAAGAGGTGGGGACGACGTCCGTCCGCGGACTCGTCGAAGGAGGTGTCCGGTGAGCGCCGTCGATCTGGTTCTGGCCGGAGGGCGGGTGGTCACCCCGGGTGGGATCGCTCCCGCGGACCTCGCCATCGGCGCGGGTCGTCTCGTCACGATCGGCGAGCCTGGCTCGATCACGGGCGGAGAGCGCGTCGATATCGACGGCGCCACTGTCATCCCCGGCGGGGTCGACACCCACACCCACCTGCGGGATCCCGGTTACACCCACAAGGAAGACATCACGACGGGAACACGTGCCGCGGCGGCCGGTGGCTACACGACGGTGGTGGGGATGCCCAACGTCGACCCGCCGACGAACACGGTCGAGCGCTATCGAGACACCCTCGCCCTGTATCGGCAGAAGAGCCTCGTCGATTTCAACCACAACCCGTCGCCGACCAAGCCGGACGAGGTCGCGGGACTCGCCGCGGAGGGCGCGCTCGGATTCAAGATCTACATGATCGCCGATACGGGGCGGGACTACCCGCACATCCCGGGCATCGGGGTCCATCATCACGGGCATCTCCTCGAGATCGCCGAGGCGGTGGCGGCGACCGGCCGGCCGTTGATGGTCCACCCGCACGACCAGACGTTGATGGAGACCATCGAGACCCGCTCGTGGGACCGCGGTGAGCGCGACCACAAGGCGTATGCCCGGGCGTTCGCGTCGTACGAAGGCATGGTGTGGGACACGGCGACCGCTTTCCTGATTCGACTGCAGGAGGCGACCGGGGTGCATATGCACGTCCTGCATGTCAAGACACCGCGCATGGCATCGCTCATCCGCGACGCCAAACGCCGTGGGCTGCACGTGACCGCGGAACTGAATCCGGTCGGCGTGTTCCTCTGTAACGAGTGGGAGAACATCGAGAAGTGGGGCCCGTACGCCCTCTCCACGTGGACCGGACCCGACGCCACCGAACCGCTTTGGGAAGCGCTGCGGGATGGAACGATCGACGTGATCGGGACCGATCACGCCCCCCACACCCGCGAGGAAAAGGAGATCGGCTGGACGGACATGTGGCAGGCCCACGGTGGGGTGCCCCAGATCCAGCACGTCCTTCCGCTCTTCCTGACCGAGGTGGCCGCCGGGCGCATCTCTCTCGAGCGTGTCGTCGAGTTGACGGCCACTGCTCCGGCTCGCACGTTCGGTCTGTATCCCGGCAAGGGGGTGATCCAGGTCGGATCGGATGCCGACCTCGTGGTCGTCGACCTGGAGGCCGAGCACACCATTCGCGAGGAAGACGTTCTCTCCAAGTGCGGATGGACCCCGTTCACCGGTCGTAAGGTCACGGGTGTCCCCGTTCACACCCTCGTGCGGGGAGAGTTCGTCCTGCGGGATGGCGAGGTGGTCGGCGACCCGGGGATGGGTCGATTGGCGACCCCGTCAGTGGAGTGAGCCGGCGAGGAACTCATCGGGGTGCTCAGACGTCGCCGCGTTCGACCGCGCTGAGCACCTCCTCTTCGATCAGGGCCCAGATCGTGTCGATGGTCTCGATGAATTCCTGACTTCGCTTGATCGACAAGGGTCGCGGCCGCGGGAGGTCGATCTTGATGTCCTTCTTCACCCGACCAGGACGGGCCGAGAGCACGATGACCCGGTCCGACAGGTACACGGCCTCGTCGATCTGATGGGTGACGAACAGCACGGTCTTGCGCTGTTGCTCCCAGATGCGCAGCAGCTCACCCTGCATGATCTCGCGGGTCTGGGCATCGAGGGAGGCGAAGGGCTCGTCCATCAGCAGCATGTCTGGGTCGACGACGAGAGCCCGTGCCAGGTTGACCCGCTGCCGCATGCCGCCGGAGATCTCGAGGGGATAGTGGTTCTCGAATCCGTTGAGCCCGACCAGCTGGAGGAGCTTGCGGGCGCGCTCGTCGCTGTCCTTGGATGGGTTGCCCTTGACTTCCAAGCCGAACGTCACGTTGCGCAGCACGGTTCTCCAGGGGAGCAGGCTGTCCTGTTGCAGGACGAATCCGCGATCCGACGACGGCGTGTCCACGACTTCGCCGTTCATCATCACCTCGCCGCGCGTGGCGGGGATCAAGCCGTGGAGCACCCGCAACAGCGTGGTCTTGCCACATCCGCTGGCGCCCACGAAGCTGACGAACTCACCTTCTTGGATGCTCAGGTTGATGTCGTGGAGGACTTCCAGTTCTTCGGTGCCTCTGACAAACGACTTGAAGAGGTGGTGCGTCTCGAGCTTGGTTGACATGCGTATCCCACGATCGATTGTACGAAAAATCGTCTCCTGCGACCCGCAGGCCCAGGTCCGGCGCTACATTCCGGAATGTATACTATATGCTCAATGCTTCCGCACTGGGAGGGAGACCGAAGAGTGCGCAGGAACCTGGCAGACGAAATTCGTCCACCGGGAGCACGAGCGACGGCCCACGGCCGATACGCGAGGAGGACAAACGTCATGACACGACACCGACGGCCCTCGGCAACCTGGCTGGCATTGCTTGCGGTGCTGGCGCTGGTGGTGGCTGCCTGTGGAGGCGACGAAGCCACGACGACCACCGCTGCACCTACGAGCACGACCCAAACGACAGCCGCTGCCGGAGACGGCGACGACGACACGACCACCACGACCGCTGCCCCGAGTCCGGAGGACGAACTCCTTGCGAGCGCCCAGGCGCGTTCCTGGCGGATCGGCATCACCGGAGAAGGCGT
>Ga0214472_10008263_pt1 | contig 10876 bp, 11 predicted proteins | sample RVTome_6_FD_207662 | JGI IMG/M metagenome (GOLD analysis project Ga0214472, IMG submission 207662) | Soil microbial communities from uranium-contaminated site in the Upper Colorado River Basin, Wyoming, United States - RVT140D175 | ecosystem: Environmental > Terrestrial > Soil > Contaminated >...
GCCACGGTGACGCCACGATTCACACGGTCGAGCATCTGTTGGCCGCCGTCGCCGCGCACGTCATCGACGACCTGACGATCGAGCTCACGGGTCCCGAGCCGCCGATTCTCGACGGCAGCGTGCAGCCGTACTTCGATGCGTTGACCCAGGCGCAGCCCGTATCGGTGGGCGGCGAGCCCGCGGTGTTGACGGTGCACGCGCCGTTCACGGTGACGGACAAGGACGCGGCCTACGTCGTCGCGCCGGCAAAGACGCTCCGCCTGACGGTCACGATCGAGTGGCCTCATCCGCTGATCGGACGACAGGCGGGCACGTACGAGGTGACCCCGGAAAGCTTCGCCACGGAGCTCGCGCCGGCGCGCACGTTCGGGTTCACGCACGAAGTGGCGGAGCTGCAGGCCCGGGGCCTCATCAAGGGAGCGTCGGAAGCGAACGCGATCGTGCTGGACGAACGCGGCGTGGTACACGGCGGGAAGCTGCGGTGGCCGGACGAGTTCGTGCGGCACAAGGCGGCGGACATCGTGGGTGACCTGGCGCTGACCGGCGCCCGGATTCAGGCTCATGTGGTGGCGACGCGGCCCAGCCACGGCGGCAACATCGCCCTGGCCCGGGCGCTTGCTCGCGCAGGGAGGCGCACCGGAATGCCGGCGATGGACATCAGCAAGATCATGGACTACCTGCCGCACCGCTATCCGTTTCTGCTCGTGGACCGGATCATCGAGGTGGAGGGGCAAAAACGGATCGTGGGGATCAAGAACGTCACGATCAACGAGCCCTTCTTTCAGGGGCATTTCCCGGGTCACCCCATCATGCCCGGTGTGTTAATCATCGAAGCGATGGCGCAGGTGGGCGGCATGCTGCTCATGAGCCACTTCGAGGGTCAGGATACGGCGAACAAGGTCGTGTACTTCATGTCGCTCGACAACGTGAAATTCCGCCGTCCGGTCGTGCCCGGCGATCAGATCCGGTTCGAGCTGGAAATGCTGCAATTCCGCGGCAAGACCTGCCGGATGAAGGGCGCGGGGTTCGTGGACGGACAGGTCGTGGCCGAGGCGGAGATGATGGCGATGGTGGTCGACAAGTGATCCATCGGACGGCGCTGATCGATCCGACCGCCGACCTGGGCGCCGACGTTTCGGTGGGCCCGTACTGCGTGATCGGTCCGAAAGTCACCGTGGGCGAGCGCTGCGCGATCGCGGGTCACGCGGTCATCGAGCGGAACACCCGCGTCGGCGAAGGCGTGAAAATCGGCTACGGGACGGTCATCGGCAACGATCCGCAGGACCTGAAGTACAAGGGCGAGGAGACGTGGGTCGAAATCGGCAACGGCACGATCATCCGGGAGTACTGCACGATCAATCGCGGCAGCACCGCGACCGGGAAAACGACGGTCGGCGAACGCTGTTTTCTCATGACGTACGTGCACATCGCGCATGATTGCGTGATCGGCAACGACGTCATCATGGCGAATGCCGTACAGATGGCGGGCCACGTCACCGTGGACGACCGCGCCATCATCAGCGGGCTGGTACCGATCCATCAATTCGTCCGCATCGGCACGTATGCGTTCGTCGGCGGCGCCTCGCGCGTGAACCAGGATGTTCCTCCCTACACGAAGGCCGCCGGCAACCCCGTCCATCTGTATGGGCTCAACTCCGTCGGACTGCAGCGCGCCGGCTTCTCGCCGGAGGTGAAGCTGGCCCTGAAGCGCGCCTACCGGCTCGTGTTCAACTCCGATCTCACGGTGAGCCAGGGCATCGCGCGCGCGCGCTCCGAGCTGGCGCAGGTTCCCGAGGTCGAGACGTTCCTGCGGTTCATCGAGGCGTCGCAGCGCGGAGTCATGGTGTGAAACGGCCGCCGGTCCGCCCGGTTCGCGTGGGCGTCGTCGGCACCGGCGCGCTGGGCTACCATCACGCGCGGTTGCTGAAGAAGATCGAAGGGGCCGAGCTGATCGGGATCTACGACATCAATCCCGCGCGCGCCGCCCAGGTCGCGAAGGAGCTCGAGACGGTCGCGCATCCGTCGCTCGACGCGCTGCTCGACCGCGTGGAGGCGACCACCGTCGTCGTCCCGACGCCGGCGCACGTGGAGGTAGGCCTGGCGGTGCTTGGGCGCGGGGTGCACGCGCTCATCGAGAAGCCGCTGGCCGATACGCTCCCCGGCGCCGAGCAGCTGGTGCACGTCGCCCGCGAGCGCGGGTTGATCCTCCAGGTCGGCCACGTGGAGCGCTTCAACCGTGCGGTGCGCGCCGCGGCGCCCTACCTGGAAGAGCCGCGCTTTCTCCAGACCGAGCGCCTGGCGCCGTTCCAGCCCCGCGGCACCGATGTGGCCGTGATCCTGGACCTGATGATTCACGACCTCGACCTCGTGCTCGAGCTGGTGCGTTCGGAGGTTGGCGAGGTCCGCGCGACCGGTGTCCCGATTCTCACGCCCCACGTGGACATCGCCAACGCGCGCGTCGAGTTCGCCAACGGCGCCTGCGCGATCATCACGGCGAGCCGCGTATCGCGCGAGCGGACGCGCAAGCTGCGGATCTTCCAGCCGACGGGGTATTTCTCGCTCGATCTCGCCCAGGGCAACGGCGATTTTTACCGGCTCAAGTCGGGGTGGCAGGGGTTCAACGCGACGCGGATGGAAGAGATTGTCGAGCACGTTCGGCTCGACGCCCCCGAGGCCGAGCCGCTCAAGCTCGAGCTCGAAAGCTTCCTGCGGGCCGTACGTGGTGATGGAGACGTCGTGGTCACCGGCGCCGCGGGCCTGCAGGCGCTGACACTCGCCTATCGCGTCGCCGACGCCATCGACGCCTCGCCGCTCGCTTCCGCGCGGCCGTGAAATCGAGCCCCCGGATTTACATCTCGGCGGGCGAACCGTCGGCGGACGCGCACGCCGCCGCGGTGGCCACCGCGTTGCGCCGCCGCCTGCCGGGACTCGAGCTGGAAGCCCTCGGCGGTCCGCTGATGGAGCGTGCGGGCGTGCGGGTGCTCGACCGGATGGAGGCCTTCTCGGTCGTCGGATTCGTCGAAGCCATCGCCAAGATTCCGGCGCACTACCGGCTCCTGGGTCGAGTCAAGAAGGCGTTTCACGCGAAGCGCTACGATCTCGTCATCCTCGTCGATTACCCGGGCTATCACCTCCGCGCCGCCGCGGCCGCCGCGGCCGCCGGCATTCCCGTCCTCTATTACATCGCGCCGCAGATGTGGGCCTGGGGCGTCAAGCGCGTGCGCAAGCTCGCGCCCGTCGATCAGCTCGCCGTCATCCTGCCGTTCGAGGAGAAATTCTTCCGTGAGCACGGCGTCGCGGCGACGTTCGTGGGACATCCCCTCAAAGACCGCCCGGCTCCGCCCTCGCGCGTGGAGGCGCGCCGCGCCCTGGGACTCGATCCTGGACGTAACACGCTCGGCCTGTTTCCGGGGAGCCGCGCGCAGGAAGTAAAGCGCCACTGGCCGATGTTTCGCGAGGCGGCGGCGCGCGTCGCCGCGGCGCGCCCTGATCTCCAGATCATCGTCGCGGGGACGCGGGACGCGGCGTACCCGGATCCCGGCGCGATCACGGTGCACGTGGGCGATCCACTGCTCGTGTTCGCCGCGTCGGATGCGGGCGTATGCAAGTCCGGCACCACCACCCTCGAGGCGGCCATCGCCGATGTGCCGATGGTCATCACCTATCGCGTGCATCCGATTTCGTCGTTCATTGCCTTTCGGGTGCTGCGCGTTCCCTGGGTCGGGCTCGTCAACCTGGTCGCGGGCTACGAGGTCGCGCCGGAGTTTCTACAGCGGCGGGCGACGGCCGAAACGCTGGCGGACGGCGTCTTGCCGCTGCTCGACGCCGCCAACCCGGTGACGCGGCGGCAACGCGAGGGGCTGCAGCTGGTGCGCGAACGGCTCGGCGCGCCGGGCGCGGCGGATCGTGTCGCCGAGCTCGCCGCCGGATTGATCAGGTGAAGCTGCGTTGGGCGGAGCCGATCGCGACGCGGATCGGCTCGGCGCTGGTGCGCGCCCTCGCGGCGACGTGGCGATACCGCGTGACGGGCGAGGAACACGTGCGGGCGCTGCGTGAGAAGCGGCGCCCGTTTGTGTTCGTCCTCTGGCACAGCCGCATTCTGCCGTTGCTCTATCGGCATCGCGGGGAGGACGTCGTACTGTTGATCAGCCGCCACCGCGATGGCGGCTACATCGCGGACGTAGGGACGCGCTGGGGATACCGTTCGGTGCGCGGGTCCACGAAACGAGGGGGGGAAGTGGGACTGCTGGGGATCGTGCGGGCGCTGGAAGGGGGAGCCGTGGTCGCTATCACGCCTGACGGACCGCGCGGGCCTGCGGAGCGCGTACAGCCGGGCGCCATCGCGGCGGCGCAGCACGCCGGCGTGCCGATCATCGCTGTCGGCGCCCGTCCGTCGTCCGCCTGGTACGCCCGTTCGTGGGACCGCATGTGCATTCCCAGTCCGTTTGCCGCGATTGACCTGGAGTACAGTCCGCCCATCCGAATTGGCGCCGGCAAGGAAGGCCTGCGCGAGGGAATCGCGGTCGTCCAACGCACCCTGCACGGCGTGACGGGAACCGCGTGAGCGCTCAGCGCGTCGCGCACTGGCTGTGGTGGAGCAACGCGGCGCCGGCGCGTGTCGCGCGGGGCGTGCTGCTCCCCTTCGCCTTGGTATACCGGACCGTGATGACGGCGCGGGCGAGCGCGTACGCCCGTGGCTGGTTGCGCCAGCGACCGCTGCCACTGCCGGCTGTCGCCATCGGCAACCTCGCGGTGGGTGGGGCAGGGAAGACGCCGTTCGCGGCGTGGACCGCTGCCTACTTCGCTCGCCACGGCGTCAAACCCGGCGTGCTGCTGCGCGGGTATCGCGGCGACGAGCAGGCCGTGCACCAGCGCCTGGTTCCCGACGCCGTCGTCGTTCCCAACGCGGATCGACTGGCGGGTGCCGCCTCCGCGCGCGCGCAGGGTGCGCGCGTGTTGGTCCTCGATGACGCGTATCAGCGGCTCGATGTTGGGCGCGACGTCAACGTCGCTGTCGTGAGCACCGAGAGCGCTCCACCGCGCCATGTGGCGTGGCCACTCCCCGCCGGTCCCTGGCGTGAGGACTGGAGCGCCCTGGGCCGTGCGAACGTCATTCTGGTGACTCGGCGCCGGGCCGCCGTGGCTGAGTCGCACCGGCTGGTGAGCCGGATCGCGCAGCGCTGGCCGGCCGCGGTCGTGGCGAGCGTACATCTCGCGCTCGATGGGCTGTCGGGACTCAAGTCCGGCCGCCGGATGGAGCTGGGGGCGCTCGCGCGCAAACGCGTCATGGTGGCCGCGGGGATCGCCGACCCGGCCAGCTTCGCGGCGCAGGTGCGCGCGTCGGGGGCCACGGTGCAACTCATGGCGTATCAAGACCATCATGCCTATCCCCCCGGCGACGTCGCCCGGCTCGCGCAGGCCGCAAAAGACGCCGATTATGTTGTAGTCACCGAAAAGGATGCCGTGAAGCTGCGGGGCCGGTGGCCGGCGGACGCGCCGGAGCCGCTCGTGGCCGAGCTGGCGCTGCGCTGGGAATTGAACGGCGACGCGGTCGAGCGAGTCCTGGAGGGGGTACTGAAAAAGGTCGTATGAGCGAACCTGCGATTATCCGCCCCGACAAACAAACGTTCCTCGCCGAGGAGAATCCCTTCGAGGCGATGATGGAACGCTTCGATCACGCGGCGAAGCTTCTCAACCTCGATCCCGGCCTCTACAAGGTCCTGCGGAACCCCGAAAAACAAATCATCGTCTCCGTTCCCATCCTCCTCGACAATGGCGAAGTCGAGGTCTACACGGGCTACCGGGTGTTGTACAACACCTCGCGCGGCCCCGCCAAGGGCGGCATCCGCTTCGACCTGAATGTCACGCTCGAAGAGGTCAAGGCGTTAGCCGCGTGGATGACGTGGAAATGCGCACTGGTGAATATCCCGTTCGGCGGCTCGAAAGGCGGGGTCGTGTGCGATCCGAGCACGATGTCGATGGCCGAGCTCGAACGCCTCACCCGCCGCTACACGTCCAGCATCATCGAGACGCTCGGGCCCGATTCAGACGTGCCGGCACCCGATGTGAACACGAACGAGCGCGTCATGGCGTGGATCATGGATACGTATTCCATGCATAAGCGGCACACGGTGACCGCCGTGGTGACGGGAAAGCCCGTCGAAATGGGCGGGTCGCTGGGCCGGCGCGAGGCGACGGGCCGTGGCTGCATGATCGTCACGCGCGAAGCACTGGCGAAGCTGGGGATGAGCCTGAAAGGGGCGCGCATCGCGGTGCAGGGCTTCGGCAACGTCGGATCCGTTGCCGCGGACTTGATGGCGAAAGAAGGCGCGACCGTCGTCGCGGTCTCCGACAAGTCCACGGCGCTTCACAACGCGAAGGGTCTGGACGTGCCGGAGCTGATCAAGTGGGCCCGGGAGCATCGTCAGCTGGCCGGCTACCCCAAGGCCGAAACGATTACGCATGGCGAGCTGCTGACGGTCGACTGCGATGTACTGGTGCCCGCGGCGACTGAAAACGTCATCACACGCAAGAACGCTCCGCAGATCAAAGCCAAGATCATCTGCGAAGGCGCCAACGGTCCCACCAGCGCCGCCGCCGACAAGATTCTCGAAGACAAGGGTGTGTTCGTGATTCCCGACATCCTCGCCAACGCCGGCGGCGTGACGGTGAGCTACTTCGAGTGGGTGCAGGATCGCGGCGGCTACTTCTGGGACGAGGAAACGGTCAATCGGCGGCTCGAGGCGATCATCGTCCGCTCGTTCAAGGAGGTGATGGCGATGGCGGCGAAGCACAAGGTCGCGAACCGGATCGCGTCCTACATCGTCGCCGTGGATCGCGTGGCGGGGATGCACCGGCTGCGCGGCATGTATGCCTGATGCGCTATCGCGTCGTTGCGCTTGGCGGCAGAGGGGGCGGGGGGAGCCGCATGAAAAGTGCGGCGCTCCGTGCGGCCTGTGACGACTACCTGAGCCGGATCCGTCACTACGCGAAGGTCGAGGAGCGTGAAGTGAAAGAGGCGCGAATCCCGGAGGACTCGCGCCTCATTGCGTTATCCCAGCACGGGGAAGGGTGGACCTCGGAGCAGCTGGCCGAGCTCACGGAGCGCTGGGAGCTGGAGGGACGCGACGTGACGTTCGCCATCGGCGATGCCGACGGACTGCCTGAGGACATCCTGAAGCGCGCCGAGCGGACATGGAGCCTGGGCCCCCTGACGCTGCCGCATGAGCTGGCGCGGGTGGTCGTGTACGAGCAGCTCTACCGCGCCTACACCATCCGCCGTGGAGAGAAATACCATCGCGGATCCTGAACCCCGTTTGACGGCGGCCGATCGCACCGCGCTGCTCCTGCTGGCGCGCCGTGCCATTGAAGCCGCGTTAGCCGGACGCTCCCCCCCGGCGGTGCCCGATGTCCCGGGCGCGGCCCTTCGCCGCGGAGCGTTCGTGTCGCTCGAGGAACCGCCAGGTCGAGACCTGCGCGGCTGTATCGGGCACGTAATGGATGATCGGCCGCTGGGCGAGGTGATCCGGCAGGTGGCAGTCTCCGCCGCCCGCTCGGATCCGCGGTTCCCACCGGTTCAGCCCGACGAGCTTGCGGGACTGCGCATCGAGATTTCGGTGCTGGATACGCCGGTGCGTGTTCCGGCGCCGGACTTATGCCGCCTGGTGATCGGCCGCGACGGCTTGCTCGTCCGGCGCGGGCGCGCGCAGGCGGTGCTGCTGCCCCAGGTCGCGACGGACCAGGCCTTCGGGCCCGAGGCCTTCCTGAACGCCGTCTGTCACAAGGCCGGGCTGGCGACCGGCAGCTGGCGGGAACCGGCTACCCACGTCTTCACGTTCACAGCGGACGTCTTCGTTGAATGACTGAATGGTTCGAGCAGTGGTTCGGAGAGGAGTATCATGCCCTCTACCCGCACCGGGACGACGAGGACGCGCGCCGCGCGGTGTCGTTGATCCGCGGCGTCGTCTCGTGGGGCGAGGGCGATCGCGTTCTGGATCTGGCTTGCGGCCCGGGGCGCCACGCGGCGGAGCTGGAGCGCTGGGGGGGGCGCGTGGTGGGTTTCGATCTGTCCCGCGCCATGTTGCGGCGGGCGCGCGAGCGGACGGGCGCGCGCCTGGTGCGCGGTGACATGCGGGCGCTCCCGTTTCGCAGCGGCAGCTTCGCGCTGGCCGTGAATCTCTTCACTTCGTTTGGTTACTTTTTGGACGATGACGAGCACCGGCGGGTGATCCAGCAGGTGGCTGCGGCGCTTACGCCCGGCGGGCACTTCGTGCTCGACTATCTCAACGCGGAACAGGTACGACATGGCCTCGAGCTCGGCGAACAGTGGAAGCGATCGGGAAACGGTGAGCGACGCGGCGGGGGCGAAGTGCGCGTCACGCGGCGGATCGGCGCGGACGGCCGCTTTGTGATCAAGGAAATCGAGCTGCGTGATGAGGGGCGCCGATTTGAGGAGCGCGTGCGCCTGTATGACGCCGCGGAGCTGGCGGCGCTGCTCACGGACGCCGGTCTCCGCGTCGCCACGCAATTTGGGAACTACGAGGGCGGACCAGTCGGGCCCGCCGCCCCGCGCGTGATTCTCGTCGCCGCGCGCCCATGATCTCCCGCATCCTGTCGACGCCTTTGCCTCGGGTGGCAGGGCCGATCCCCGCCGGCACGCCCCGCCGCATCCATCCCGACGTGCTGGCCGCCGTCCTGCCCGGGCCCGGCCGGGACCGCCTCAGCGGCGGGGAAGTGCTGGCCGTCACGACCGGACAGCAGCCCGCGCTGTTCACCGGCCCGCTGTACACGATTAACAAGGCGCTGTCGGCGATCGCGCTGGCGCGCCGGCTCGAGCAGGAGCGCGGGGTGCCGGTCGTGCCGGTGTTCTGGGTCGCCGGTGATGATCACGATTTCGCCGAGGCCAACCACGCGTGGGTGCTCGACCGTGAAGGCGAGCCGGTGAAGATCGAACTGCGTGAACGCCCCCACGAAGCGCCGCAGCTGCCGCTGTTCCGCGAGCCGTGTGGCGCCGAGATCCGCGCGGCTCTCGACGCCCTTGATGCTGCTCTCCCCGAAGCCGAGTGCAAGCCGGACGTACGGCACTGGCTCGAGGCGAGTCACAAACCCGATGTGAGCCTGGCGGACGCGGGCGCCGAGGCGCTGCATCAGCTGTTGGGGGGGCGCGGCCTGGCCGTTTTTCGAGCGCACGACCGCAACGCAAAACGCGTCGCGGCTCCGTGGTTGCTGCGCGCGCTGGGCGAGACCCTGGCCGACGGGCTGACGCCGGTCCTGGTCGAGGGGCGGCTCGGTCGGGATCGGCTGCGTCAGGATGGCGCCGGTTTCGTCACGCGCCGGAGCGGCGAACGATTCACGCGGGTGGAGCTGGAAACAATCGCGGCCGATGCACCCGAGCGCCTGTCGCCCAACGTGCTGCTGCGGCCGGTCATCGAGGCGGCGCTGTTTCCGACGCTCGCCTACGTTGGCGGACCAGGAGAGATGGAGTATCTGCCCGAGTCGGCACCGCTGTTCCGGAGTCTCGGCGTCGCACCACAGGCGCACGTGCCGCGGTGGTCAGGACTCATCATCGAAGCGCGTATCGACAAGGTGCTGAGCAAGCACGGTCTCACGCCGGCGGACTTCGACGGCACGCCGGGTGCGCTCGAGTCGCGGTTGGCGCAGGCGGACATGCCCCCCGACCTCGCCGCGTCGCTGAAAGCGCTGCGGGAGAACATCGAGTCCCAATACGCACGCATCAGCGGGGAAGTCCGCGAGCTCGATCCCACGCTGGAGCGCACGGCGCAGTCGGCGCGCAACGCCGCGCTCGCCGGCACGAATGACATCGAGAAGAAACTCGTCGCGAGCTTGAAGCGCTCGCAGGGCACGTTGGTGAGCCAGCTGGCGCGGGCCCGCGCGGCGCTGGCGCCCGGCGGCAAGCCGCAGGAACGGGTCCTGACCGCCGCCTCGTTCCTGGCGCGCTACGGCCTGGTGCTGCTGGACGAAATCGACCGAGAGGTGGCGCGCTGGGCCGCAGGTTTATAGAATCCGATTCATGTGGGTGCTCGCCGTAATCCTGATCGTCGCGCTGTTGATTCCGGTCGCCGCGATCCTCGTGGACTCGCCGCTCGGAAAGTCGGTCGCGCGCCGCATGGAGAACCGGACCGACGGCCCCGCGCCTGAGCTGCGCGACATGCAGCGCAAGGTCGAGGTGCTGGAAACGGAGGTCGAAGACCTCACTCGCTCGATCGCCGGCATGCGCGAAGAGCTGCAATTCGTGCAGCGCCTGCTGGAAGACCCCCGCCGGAAGAAACCCACGTCTTGAAGGGTGCAGGTCGGGTTGCCGCCGGGATCCTGGTAACGCGGATCCTCGGCTACGTTCGAGAACGAGTCTTTGCCCATTACTTCGGCAATGGCGCGGCGGCGGACGCATTCCGGGCGGCGCTGCGCATTCCCAACGCGCTCCGCAACCTGCTCGGCGAGGGCACGCTCTCCGCCTCATTCATTCCCGTATACGCCGCCCTGAACGAGCGCAGCGACAGGCAGGCCGCGCGTGCCCTCGCCGGCGCAGTGCTCGGGTTGCTGATGCTCGCCAGCAGCATCCTGGCGGTCATCGGCATCGTGTTCGCGCCGGCCATCACCGCCATCGTCGCGCAGGGTTTCGACGGGCCGCGGCGCGAGCTGACCACGATCCTCGTCCGCATTCTGTTTCCGATGACCGGCCTCATGGTCGTCTCGGCATGGTGCCTCGGGATTCTCAATACCCACCGCCGCGTCTTTCTCCCGTATGCCGCGCCGGCGCTCTGGAACATTGCCGGGATCGCGGCGATGGTCGGGGCGGCCGCCTGGCTGAAGGGGGAAGGGCTCTACGGGCTCTCGCTCGCGCTGGCGTGGGGCACCG
>Ga0214472_10008264_pt1 | contig 10875 bp, 8 predicted proteins | sample RVTome_6_FD_207662 | JGI IMG/M metagenome (GOLD analysis project Ga0214472, IMG submission 207662) | Soil microbial communities from uranium-contaminated site in the Upper Colorado River Basin, Wyoming, United States - RVT140D175 | ecosystem: Environmental > Terrestrial > Soil > Contaminated >...
TCGCGGGCGAGTTCCTTGCGGGCCCGAAGCCACCAGCGCTTGAAGCCGGCCTCTCCAACCACGCGCACCAGCACCGATTCCACTTCGACCGCAGTGGCGGCGTTGTTTGGATACTGCTGGAGCAGATCCACCACGAGGTCCGCCGGTCGCTTGTCGATCATCTCCTCGATCACGTCTGGCTCCGTCTGCTTGCGGACCAGAATATGGCCGGGCGCGAGCAGCTCGAGTGTCGACACGCAGAAGGCGGGATCCATCCGGTGGTCCGGTTTTTGCTCGAAGTCGATGATGAGCTTCGCATCGGTCGGGTCGTATCCGGTGATCCTCCCGAACCCCCAACTGCGATGAATACAATACGTACCAGGTTGCATGGCCTCGAGCTTCGCGCGTGCGGGTTTTAGCTCAGGCTTGCGGTGAATCAGCTCCTGGACTGCGTCCTCGTTCATGGTCGCCATTCTCGTTGAAAACGACCAGTAGAGGCCTGAAGTGTCTGTGATGTCAATGAGTGTCTGGGCCGCGACCTGCCGCCTGCTGGCGAAGCACCTGGGTTCCGGGGAACGGTTGGATGTGTTACTGGAAACTCTTCCAAGGCAATTGCCTGCGGATGAGCAAAAGCGCTGCCGGCACCTTCTCTTCGGGACCGTGAGGCACTTTGGCCTGCTCGATTCAGTGCTGTCCGAATACCTGGCAAAGCGCCCGCGAGCGATGCTTCGAGCGGTGCTTCTGACCGGAGGATTCGATTTGCTGGAGCACCCGGACGATGGGCCGGTGATCGTTCACCACTGGGTGGGCGTAGCCCGCCAGCTCACCAGCGCGGGCGAGGCAAAGCTGGTCAATGCCGTGCTCCGCCGCATGCCAGCCGGGCTCGCGGCGGTCGTCGGCGACAAGTCTTGTGAGCCGGCGGCGCTGGCCCGGCGCTTCAGCCATCCGGAATGGCTGGTGCGCAGGTGGGCGGACCGATTCGGCGTGCGGGAAACCGTTGAACTCCTCGAGTGGAACCAGCAACCGGCACCGGTGCACGCCCGGGTTGTGCCCGGTGGCGAAACGGATCCCGCGTTGCCCTGGTTTTTTCAGCCGACGACTTTTCCGGGCTTCTTCCGACTGGAGGGATTGGACTGGTCGGTGGTCGAGCCGATGCTGGCCGCTGGCCGGATCTATCTCCAGGATCCGGCGACGGCGGTGGCGCCGCGGATGCTTGCGGTCGCGGCCGGTGAGAACGTGCTCGACGTATGCGCTGCCCCCGGCGGAAAGACGTTTCAGCTTGCGGAAGCCGCCGGACCGGAAGGACGCGTGGTGGCTGTCGACTTGAAGGGTGCGCGCCTGGAACGCCTTCGCCGCAACCTCTCGGCGCGCCCGCAGCATCCGGTCGCCGTGCTGGGCGGGGATGCGACGACGCTTTCGAAAAACGACCTGGTCGCTGCAAACCTGCCAGTGGCTTACGATGCCGTGCTGGTCGACGCCCCGTGCTCGAACACCGGGGTGCTCCGGCATCGGGTCGATGTCAAACGGCGTCTCCGGCCGGCGGATGTCGAAGGACTGGCGCGCCTGCAGCTCACGATCCTCAAGCAGGTTTCGGCCTTCGTGCGCGCGGGAGGAAGGGTCGTCTACAGCACGTGCAGCCTGGAGAAGGAGGAGAACGAAGATGTCGTCGCGGTGTTCGTCGATGGAAGCGGCGGTGACTTCGCCCTCGAGCAGTCGGAGCAGGTTCGCCCCTGGAGGAACGGCTGCGATGGCGCAGGTGTTTTCCTTCTGCGGCGCATGGCTTGATTCTCGCCCTCGAGGCATCCGATTACGATAAACCCCTGCGATGGAAAACCTTCCCCCGGTCGCCTCGGATTACATTTCCCCGGACCGCCCGCCCGGTCTGGTGTCGCGTTCGCTGCCGGCACTGACATTCTACAGCCGGCTGGCGTGGATCGTCTGGCGTGCCTCGAGAAAGGCCCGGGCAGGCGTCTATGATGACAAGGAATGGATCAAATCCAGCCTGGACACCGTCGCCGCGATCGAGGCGATCGGCGGGCAAATTGTGATCGAGAACGTGGCCGCATTCGCAGGCGTGGGCGGCCCCGCCGTGATCGTCGGCAACCACATGAGCACGCTCGAGACGTTTGTCCTTCCCAGCGTGCTTGTGCCCCACCGGCGGATGACGTTCGTCGTCAAGCGCGAGCTCGTCGAGATGCCGGTCTTCAAACATGTCATGATCTCGCGCCAGCCCGTGGTGGTGGGCCGCGCAAATCCCCGCGAGGATCTCAAGACGATGATGGAGGAGGGCGAGGCCCGGCTGCGCGCGGGGATGTCGCTTGTCGTTTTTCCGCAGACCACCCGCGCGGCATCATTCACACCGGCGGAGTTCAATTCGATCGCGGTCAAACTCGCCAGGCGGGCGGGCGTGCCCGTGCTCCCGCTGGCGCTGCGGAGCGATTGTTGGGGCATCGGAAAACGGATCAAGGACTGCGGACCCATCCGGCCGGATCTGCCGGTGCGCTTCACCTTCGGCGAGGCGATGCAAGTCACCGGCAACGGCCGCGAGACGCACGAGTCGATCGTGCGCTTCATTTCGGAGCACCTCCGGTCGTGGGACGTGCCGGTGCACGAGGAGGCAGAATCCGAGGGCGGTGCGGATTGAGGATCAGTCCCGCCCGTGCGGGCTCGGGAGGCGAAGCCCGGCCACGAGCGGGACAATGAGCATGACTCCGCCCGCAGCGTAGGAGATGCGCGAGCCTGCCCACCAGAAGATGAACGCTGCCGTGATCGGACCAAGGGCGCGCGCGAGCGCGCCGAACGATCGAAATGCCCCCAGCGCCTGCCCCTGGCGTTCGGTCGTGGTGTAGAGCGAAACCAGGGCGGTTAGCGCCGGGGTGGCGCACCCGGCCCCGAGCGCGGTCAAACCCAGTCCAGTGTAGAGCCACGCCACGGTGGGCGCGTAGCTCAGAACGAGAAAGCCCGCAAGGACGAGGCTCACACCGGCCAGCGCCACCTTCCTCTCACCGTAGCGCGGTACGACCCGGCGCACGATTCCCCCCTGGGTCACGATCAGGATGAGGCCGATGAAAATCATCAGGTAGGTGATCTGGATGGGCGTGAACGCGAACCGCTCCACCGCCAGGAAAGCCAGCGAGAACTCAAGACCGCTGAACGCGAAGATGAAGACGAAGTAGACGAGCACCGTGCGGCGCACCGGCCCGTCCATGCGCGCCTTCATCAGCTTGAGCGGGGCGCGGGCGGCCACCGGATGGACGACCGCCCGCCTTTCCGGCGGAAGCGACTCCTTGAAGCGGGCCGCGATCCAGACGAGGTTGACCAGCGCCAGGGCAAACGCGGTGAGCGCGGGAACCGAAAACGGATTGATGCCGAAATCGGCCCAGGCCGGGTGGGACTCGAGCAGGTTGAGTTGGGAGGTGATGCCGCCGGCGGCCGGTCCGGTGACAAAACCTAGACCGAATGCGGCACCCACCAGGCCCATGCCCTTGGCGCGGTTCTCCCGCGTCGTGACATCCGCCACCGCCGCGGTTGCGACGGACAGGTTTCCGCTCATGGCACCGCCAAAGAGGCGGGCCAGCACGAGAAGCAGGAATGAGCCGCTCAAGGTCCACAGCACATAGCTCGACGCCGTGCCCGCGCACGTGAAAAGAAGGATTCTGCGCCGCCCGTGTTTGTCCGACAGGCCGCCCCAGACCGGCGCGAACGCGAACTGAAGCAGCGAGTAAAGCGACCCGAGCAGTCCTCCGAAGAGCACCGGGGTGAAGTGTTCGCCGCCGCCCGTCCAGGCCGCGATCTGGTTGATGCCCGCCATGATCGCGCCGAGGAACCCGGTGTCGCCCTCCCTGCCCAGGTAGTACTGGAGCATCTCGGGAAAGAGCGGGAAGATGATCGAGAAGCCAACCAGGTCGATGTAGAGCGTGAGAAAGATCACGCCCAGCGACAGGCGCCGCCCCTTGGGCGATGAGGTTTGGTTTTTCGACGAGTCCGTGTGCAAGGCGGGCGGGCTTAACAGGCGCGCTTCCGGCCGCCAAGGCTAACCCGAGCGACTTTGACGCTGACAGCTTCGCGTGGGCCGGCCCTGCAGGGGCTCAGAAGGCGCCTTAAAACGAAGGCCGAGGGGGTCAGGCCGAGTATTGTTGTATTTGACTTGTTCGCGTCTTGTGCTGTGCCTTGACTTCCGAGGGGGCGAGACGGTTGCGATAGGAATATCCTTTCCGGGGGCGCTTTGCCACGTGATTAACCGTGGGAACTACCGCTTTTCGTTGGAGCAGTCTGTCTGGTTTCCTGCGCGGTGCGCTTCACCGGGTTGGGCGCGCACGGCGGCCGGGGTTGGAGCAAAACGCCGCAGGGCTGGTCAGAATACGTGGCGCATCCGCACACGATTGGCGGCAACCACGAGGAGCAGAAGCGGTTGGGCTATGCTGGATTCTCCTCCGGCTAGGCGATTGGCACCCAAGGGTGGCGGCGCGAGCTTGCCCGGGAGCAAGCGCATCTGGCACTGACGCCGGGATTGCCGACCGAGGAGGCATGCGGGCTGCGCGAGGCGGTCGCGATGGCGCCGGTGGTGGCGTCGCGCATGGAACAACGCCGCTTGAGCGCGCGCTCGATCGCTTGAAGGCCGATCCCTTCCGCCCCGGGGATTTGCAGGAACTCGACGTGCAGGTCCGGGGGAACGAGATCCTCGCGGCCGGCGACTTGGATCATCACCTGCCAGGCGGTTCATGCCGTGCGGGAAATGCGCTCGTGCGCAGGCCTGCGCAACGCCGTCCGGGGGCCGGCATCCACCATGGAGTTCGGGCACGAGAAATGCCGTCCGGGGGCCGGCATCCACCAGGTTCATCCCTGCCGACTGCCTTCTGGCTCCTGAGCCCTGGAATGCGGCGCCCCGCGCTCAGTCGACCACGAGCGGCACGCGCAACAGCGGGGTGTGCACGGCTCCGCCGGCGCGAAGCTCACTCCGATACAATGTGAACGCATCCACCCGAAACACCGGCGCCTCAAACTGCGCGTGCTCGCGCACGAATCGACTGGCCTCGGCCACCGGTGTGTCGCGCCCGCAGCGGCCCAGGGTGAAGTGCGGAGAAAACGTGCGCACGTCGAGATCGAGGAGCCCGCACGCGAGAAGCGCGTCGTCGACCTTCTGGCGCAACTGAAACATGCGCGGGTGCCCGCTTCCGGTGCCGACCCAGAGCACCCGCGGCGGACGATTGGGAGGAAATGAACCCGTCCCCTCCACCGGCAGCGTGAACGTCTCCACCTGGATTGCCGCCAGGGCCGGTTCGATCTTCCCGCGATCCTCGTCCGAAACCTCCCCGATGAACCGGATCGTCAGATGGTATTGATGGGGAGGAGTCCATGAGACGCCGCGGATGCGTCGCGGGAGCTGCGCCAGCGCCTCGCTCACGGCCGGCGGCGGATCAATGGCGACAAAGAGTCGAAACGGCTTCTCGCGGTTCATCCTAGGCGACGCCGGTCATGGAAGGCGCCGAACGCCCATCGCAGTCGCCCGTGGTTGGGTCAGATTTTCCAGCAGCTCCAGGTGAGCCATGGCCTCGCGCGCGCTGCCTCCGCACATCTCGACGGTGGGTCGCAGGCTCCGGCAGACCTCCGGTCGTTCGGGACGTCCAAAGAGGGCGCAGCGCAGGTCGGGCAGCAACTGCACGCAGCGGACGCCCGCGGGTTTTCCCAAGGGCAATCCGGGAATGGGCGTGGTGATGGACGGAGCGATGCAACATGCTCCGCAGTTGGCTCGACATTCCATGGGTGTGAGGGCAGAGAGAGTGCGAATCGGGCACCCCCGGAGCGGTGAATTGAGAGAGGTTCGATGGTTGATTGCCGCGGATGAAAAGACGAGAAATGTTCCGATCGTTTTGGCCATGCCCGGCTTCAACCTCCCCCAAGTCCTCACCTGTCGTGTCGCGAAGATACCTCCGACCTGCGTGCATCAACGTCCGCTGCACATCGACCGCACCCTCCGGCGCGCCGGCAGGGCGGCCCTGCCCTCATAATCGATGACATCCCCTAACCAAAGTCTCCATCCGATTTTCGCCCCTTAGCATGATGGCTGCTAAACGTCCCGATCGCGAGCCGCGGAATCTGATCGATGTATTTCGACGGGCGGCAGAGACCCATGTCGAACGGCCGGCCTTTTGCTCGCGGCAACCCGATGGAAGCTACAAGGCCACCAGTTTCCGCGAATTGTATGACGCGGGCTGCGCGCTCGCGACCGCGCTGATCGATCTCGGGGTCGAGGCGCGCGAGCACGTGGCCCTGCTCGCGGACAACCGGATCGAGTGGATCATCGCCGACTACGCCGTGGTGCTCGCCGGGGCGGCGGATGTCCCGCGGGGAACGGACGTCACTCCGGGGGAAATCGACCACATCCTCAACCATGCCGATGTGCGCGTGGTTTTCGTCGAGCACGCCGTGATGCTGGAGAAGTTTCACAAGTGCCGGCCGCGCCTGCCGGGAATTCGGACGGTCATCCTGATGGATCGGGCAGGCCAGGCGAAGTACGGGGCGCTCTCGCTGTGGGATCTCGTGGAAAAAGGGCGAAAGTTGCGCGAGGCGGGGGACAGGCGGGTCGAAGAGCGCGCGGGCGGGGTAAAGCCCGACGACCTCTTCACGCTCATCTACACCTCCGGCACGACGGGCCGGCCCAAGGGCGTGCGCCTCACCCACGCCAACATGCTCACCCAGATCAATTACTGCCCGATCGACTTCGGCCCGAGGGACCGTCTCCTTTCCATCCTGCCGATCTGGCACAGCTACGAGCGCGTCATTCTCATGCTGGCCATCGCCCGGGGCGCGACCACCTACTACACGACCATCCGGACGATCGGGGAGGACCTGAAAAAGGTGAAACCGACGTTGATGGGCTCGGCTCCACGCCTTTGGGAGAACATGCACCAGAAGATCATCAACAACGTGATGCAGGCCGGACCCGCCAAGCGCGTGATGTTTCGCATCGCCTACTTCTTCTCGTGGCGCCTCCGACACTCCGCCTACTTCATTGAAGGCAGGCGGCTCGATCTTCATGGCCGGCGGTGGTGGTGGTCCCTGCTCGAGGGCACAATGCACGTGGGCATCTACCTCGCCCTGCTCATCCCTTACCTGATCATGGACGCGCTCGTGACGCGAAAGCTCCGGGCCATTCTGGGCGGCGAGTTCCGCGGAACCATCTCCGGTGGAGGCGCGCTGCCGACGCATGTGGATGAGTTTTTCAACTACATCGGCATCCCCGTGCTCGAAGGCTACGGTCTCACGGAGTCGTCCCCTGTCCTCGCCGTGCGCACATGGAAGCAGCGCGTGATCGGCACCGTCGGCCCGCCCTGGCCGCGGACGGAGATTCGCATCGTCGATCTCCACGACGGTCGCGTGCTGTATCCGGATCCACACCGCGAGGACCTCGGGCGCGGCCTCAGGGGCGAGGTGCACGCGCGGGGGCCGCAGATCATGGCGGGCTATCACAAGGATCCCGAGTTGACCGCCAGAGTCCTGCGCGATGGCTGGCTGGCCACCGGGGACATCGGGATCATGACGTTCAACGACTGCCTCAAGATCGTCGGGCGATGCAAGGAGACGATCGTCCTGCTCAGCGGCGAAAACGTGGAGCCGACTCCGATCGAGAACAAACTCTGCGAGTCGCGCTACATCGACCAGTGCATGGTCGTCGGCCAGGATCAGAAAAACCTGGCGGCCTTGATCGTCACGCGCCCGGAGCATTTCTCTGCCGACGGCGTGAGCGCCACGAGTGCGGCGGAACTTGTGGGAAACCCGACTGTGGAGAGGATCCTCGGCCGCGAGATCAAGGCCCTGGTTAACGTCCACACCGGGTTCAGGCACTTTGAAATGATCCACGCCTGGAGGGTCCTGCCCAAGCCGCTCGAAGTGGGAGACGAGTTGACCAGCACCTACAAACTGAAGCGGCACGTCATCGACACCAAATACGGAGAACTCGTCCGCTCGATTTACCGGACGCCGGTGGGCCCTGCGCAGACATGGCGGTAGCCATGATCCAGGTCCGGCCGGCGCAGCGCGCGACCTGCCCGCAGGTTCCGCGTTGCGCCAGCGGGCGCCCGTCCACGTAATCACCCTCGAATGGGCAACACGTTCGGCAAGCTGTTCTCGATCACGACATGGGGCGAAAGCCATGGCGGCGGCGTCGGTGTGGTCGTCGATGGCTGCCCGCCGAACCTTCCGATTTCAGCCGGGGAGATCCAGGTCGAACTCGATCGCCGGCGGCCGGGACAGAGCGACATCGTCACTCCCCGCAAGGAGGAGGATCGCGTCACCATCCTGTCCGGACTTTATCAGGGGCTGACGACCGGAACGCCCATCTCGATGATGGTGCAGAACAGGGATGCGCGACCCGGCGCCTATGCGGAGATGGCGGAAAAGTTCCGTCCCTCGCACGCCGACTACACCTATCAAACCAAGTTCGGCATCCGCAATCCCGAGGGCGGTGGTCGCTCCTCCGCCCGCGAGACGATCGGGCGCGTGGCGGGCGGGGCGATCGCGCGCAAGATCCTGGCCGTCGAGGGCGGGATCGAGATCCGTGCCTTCATCACGGCGGTCCACGACATCGAGATGCCCGTGCTGGAGGATTTTCCCACGCTGGCCGAAATCGAGGCGACCGCCGTTCGTTGTCCGCATGCGGAGACGGCCTCGCGGATGATCGAGCGCATCAAGCAGGTGCGTTCCGAGGGAGATTCCGTGGGAGGGATCATCGAGTGCCGGGTGCGCGGCGTGCCGCCCGGGCTCGGCGTCCCGGTCTTCGATCGACTCGAGGCGGATCTCGCGAAGGCGATGCTTTCGCTGCCGGCGACCAAGGGATTCGAGGTGGGCAGCGGCTTTGGCGGGGCGCGCATGCGCGGCTCGGAGCACAACGATCTATTCGAGAATCGCGAGGGTCGCGTGCGAACCAAAACCAACCGCTCCGGGGGCATCCAGGGCGGGATCAGCAATGGCGAGGAGATCTATTTCCGCGTCGCCTTCAAGCCCACCGCCACCGTCCTTCGGCCCCAAGCCACGGTCGACCTGGAAGGGAAAGAGACCGAATTGATCGGGCGCGGCCGCCACGACCCGTGCGTGGTCCCGCGGGCGGTTCCCATCGTGGAGGCGATGGCCGCCCTCGTGCTCGTCGATCACTGGATGCGCCAGCACGCCCAGAACCGCAGCTTTCGATTTTCAAAATGAGCGCGCCGGCAGTCTATTTGATCCTGGGGCCCTCCGGTGCCGGTCGGCGCGCCCTCATCGCCGATCTCGCGGAGAACGGCCTCGATGCAACGGAAAAGGCGCTCCTGCTCACTTTTATGGATGAGCCGCCGCCGCCCCCTGACCTTGCGGAGCACCTCGGCCGATTGACGAACCTCGCCTGCCGGACATGGGAACTCGATGACGATAAACGCTTGATCGCGACCATCGAAGAGGGCGTTTCCCATGTGTTTTTCGTCAGCAATGGACGCGCGGACCCGGTCGACGAGATCGAGGCGGTTCTGGGCTGGCTGCCTGCCGCCGGCGCCTCGATCGGGCGCGTCATCACGGTTGTCGATTGCGCGCTTGGCCACGCGCACCCCGAGCTCAAGCGGTGGTACGACGCGTGTGTGCACTTCTCGGATGTCGTCCTGCTCGGGCGGCGATCGTCCGTCCCGAATGCATGGATTGGCGAGTTCACCGGCCGGCTCCGCAAGGAGCATTTCCCATGTCTGGTCGAGCTGATCAAGAACGACGAGGTGGAGAATCCCGCGCTCATCCTCGAGCCCCAGGCGCGGCGCATATCGACGGTCTTCGACGCCGGGGAGGAATGGGCGGACCTCGAGGACGAGGACGAGGATGAAGAGTCCGAAGGCGGGGACTCCGGTGCGGGCGCGGGCGTCGATCCGTACCTGGAGAAACTTCCATCCGGCCGGCGGGTGCGGGAACTGCCTGACATCAGGCGGTTCCTTGACCAGGCCGGGCAGGATCAATAGCCGAACATGCGGGGCAGCGCAGTGGAAAGCGCGGGCCAGAAGCTGATGACGAGCACGGCCAGAAGTTGCAGCCAGAAGTAGGGCAGGGAGGCGCGCAGGACCACCGACATCGGCTTCTCGAACCGGTAGGAGGCCACGAAAAGATTCATCCCCACCGGCGGAGTCAGGAAGCCGAGGCCGAGGTTCGCGAGGAAGAGAATCCCGAGATGCACGGGATCGATGCCGTAGATCTCGCCGAGCGGCACGACGAGCGGAACGACAATGATGATGGCGGAGAACACGTCCATCAGGCACCCGACAAAGAGCAGGACTACGGTCAGCATCGCCACAAACACGATCCGCGAGGACACGTGCGCGGTCACGAAATCGACCAGTTGGGCCGGCACCTGCGCATCGACAAGGTAGTTGGTGAAGGCCTGCGCCACTCCGAGGATGAGGAGGACGCCGCCGATCAAGAGGCCGCACTCGCGGATGACCCGCGGCATCGCGCGTAGTTTCAGGTCGCGATACACGGCCCATTCGATGATGAAGGCGTAAAGGGCGGTGACGGCCGCGGCTTCGACCGGGGTGGCCAGGCCGCTGAAAATGCCTCCAAGGCTTACGACGGGAATCAGCAACTCCCATTTGGCCTCCCAAAGTGCGGCGAGCGCCTCGTTCCTGTGGAACCCCCAGGCGGAGTCTTCCTGGGCACCCGGGGGTCGCCGCAGCGTGGCCCAGCCGACGACGACGCACGCGAGAAACACGCCCGGGGCGATCCCGCCGAGGAACATCGCCTTGATTTCGACCTGGGCGATGATCGCGTAAAGGATCAGCGGCAGGCACGGCGCGAAGAGCAGGCCGATCGAGCCGGCTCCCGTGACCAGCCCGATCGACGCGCGTTCCGAGTAGTGTGCGCCGACCAGAAACGGAACGAGCAGGCCTCCCA
>Ga0214472_10008265_pt1 | contig 10874 bp, 10 predicted proteins | sample RVTome_6_FD_207662 | JGI IMG/M metagenome (GOLD analysis project Ga0214472, IMG submission 207662) | Soil microbial communities from uranium-contaminated site in the Upper Colorado River Basin, Wyoming, United States - RVT140D175 | ecosystem: Environmental > Terrestrial > Soil > Contaminated >...
CGCCCGGAAAGCCGAAGGGCGGCCGCGCACCCGGCTTGAGATCGAGGTGCTCCTCGTAGAACGCCAGCGTCGCCGGCAGGTCGTCGGTGAGGATGGTGAAATGGTCCATTCGCTTCACCGGCATGTCCGAGCCCCCTCCATGGCGCGCTACTGTGGCACGCGAAACGCAGGGGCGCAACCGGCGCACGAGGGTAGAATTTTCCGCATGCCCGAGTCCATGCTGAAGAAGGTATCGGAAGAACTGATCGAGCTGGAGGCGAGCGGCCACACCGCGCCGCCCTTCAGCGCGCGTTATCCGAAGCTGAACGCCGACGCCGGCTACCGCGCCATGCGCCGCCTGCACCAGCACCGCCTGACGATCGGCTGGAAGCCGCTCGGGCGCAAGATCGGCTTCACCAACCGCACCCTCTGGGCGCGCTACGGCGTGCACGAGCCGATCTGGGGCTTCGTCTACGACCAGACGCTGATCCGCGCCGCGGACAACCGCGCCAAGGTGCCGCTCGAGGGCCTCGCGCAGCCGCGCATCGAAGCCGAGATCTGCTTCGGGCTGAGGGCGCCGCCGCCGCGCTCGCACGACGCCCACGCCATCCTCGCCGCCATCGCCTGGGTGGCGCACTCGGTCGAGATCGTGCAGTGCTTCCATCCGGACTGGAAGGTGCGGCTGCCCGACTGCACCGCCGCCAACGGGCTGCACGGGCGGCTCGTGCTCGGCACGCCGGTCGCCGTCGAGAGCATTGCGCACCTCGAAGCGCTGCTGCCTGCCGCGCGCGTCGTGCTGCGAAAGGGCAGCAAGACTGCGGACGAGGGCGTCGGCGCGAACGTGCTCGGCAGCCCGCTCTACTCGCTTGCGCACCTGGTCGAGGTGCTCGCGCTGCAGCCGGACTTCGACCAGCTGCACGCCGAGGAGATCGTCTCCACCGGCACCCTCATCGACGCCCATCCGGTGAAGCCCGGTGAAACCTGGAGCACCGCCTTCGAGGGGCTGCCGCTCGCCGGCCTCACGGTGACGTTCACGTGAGAAGGCCGCTCGACGGCGTCACGGTGGTGGCGCTGGAGCAGGTGATCGCCGGCCCGTTCTGTACGCGCCAGCTCGCCGAGCTCGGCGCGCGCGTCATCAAGATCGAGCGGCCCGAAACCGGCGATGCGTCGCGCGCGATGGACCGCACCGTGCACGGGCTCTCCTCGCACTTCGTGTGGACCAATCGCTCGAAGGAAAGCCTGGCCCTGGACGTCAAGCACCCGCAGGCCAGGCCGATCCTGGACAAGCTCCTCGAGCGCGCCGACGTCTTCGTGCAGAACCTCACCCCCGGTGCCGCGGAGCGCCTGGGCCTGGGCGCCGCCGAGCTGCGCGCGCGCCATCCGCGGCTCATCTGGTGCGGCATCTCCGGTTACGGACCCGCCGGGCCCTACGCAGGCAAGCGGGCCTATGACCTGCTCGTGCAGTGCGAGGCGGGGCTGCTGTCGGTCACCGGCTCGCCCGACACCCCTGCCAAGGCGGGGATTCCGGTCGCCGACATCGCCGCCGGCATGTATGCGATGTCGTCCATCCTCGCGGCGCTGCTGCGCCGCAGCCGCGAGGGGGTGGGGGCGACTCTCGACATCACCATGTTCGAGTCCCTCGGCGAATGGATGGGCTTTCCTGCGTATTTCACCGCCTACGGCGGCGAGGCGCCGCCGCGCTCGGGGGCGTACCACGCGACCATCGTTCCCTATGGCCCATTTCGGGCGGGCGACGGCAAGACGGTGTTCCTCAGCATCCAGAACGAGCGCGAGTTCGCGCGCTTTTGCGACCAGGCCCTGGGCAAGCCGGCGCTGGCGAAGGATCCCCGCTTTTCCTCGAGCCCCGCGCGCGTGCGGAACCGCGACGCGATGCACGCGGAGATCGAGCGGGCATTCGGCAAGCTCACGGCGGCGCAGGTCGAGGGGCGGCTGGAAGACGCCGGCGTCGCCAACGCGCGCCTGAACACGATGCAGGAATTCTGGGAGCACCCCCAGCTCGCGGCGCGCGATCGCTGGCGCGAGGTCGGCACCGAGGCGGGCGCGGTGCGCGCGCCGAAGCCGCCTTTCAACCTGTCGGAGTTCGAGCCGCGGATGGAGGATGTGCCGGCGCTGGGCGCGCACAGCCGGAAGATCCTGGAGGAGCTGGGTTGCGGCGAGTCGGAAATCGGCCGCCTCGCCGCCGACAAAGTGATCTAGGTTTGCCTGAGCAGATCGACGAACCGCGTCTTGCCCGCAAGCCGGTCGCAAATAGCGTGTCCAGGAGCGGATTTGTCGCAAATAGCGCGTCCAGGAGGGGGTTGTGCACTGTCGCCGACGAGGCCGGGGCTTACAATGGCTTGCGAGCAAAAGCGCCGCTCGCCAATACGTTGAACGAAGTTTCTCGACGAAAGGGAAATAGCATGAAATTGAGTCAGCTGTTGCTTGCGGCCTTCCTGTCCGTTGCTTTGCCGGCGATAGCCGCCGAGTCTCGCGTCGAAGACGTTGCAGCGCGCGCTTCGCTGCAGGCGGCGATGCAGACGTACATTGACCGCGTGCTCGTCGACGACGCGTTTCTCGACCTCAGCCCGCAGACCGGGACGATCAGGAAGCTGCACCCGGCGACCGCCCACCCGGTGATCATGCGGATGGGGAAATACTTCATATTGTGCGCCGATTTTCGCGACGCGGAAGGCAGGTCCGTCCCGGTGGACTTTTACCTGGGGCGGCGCGACAAAGGCTACGCCGTGTTTCACGCCGAAGTCGGCAACCGCGGCCTGATCGAGCGGCTGGCCGGGGAGGGGAAGGTCAGTCGCTTCGACTGATGTGAAGCTCACGCTCTACCGCAAGTTCCTTCTGGTTCTGGTGCCGTCCTTTGCGCTCCTGGGCGCGCTCGGCATCGGTTTCGTCTCGCGACACGACGTCCGCGAAGAGAGCGTCCTGCTGTCGACGCGCGTCGGCAACCTCGCCGCGCGCGTCGCCCTGGCGCTCGAGCGGCACGAGGCATCGGGCGACGCCAGGCTCGCCGCGGATTTCATCGCCGCCTTCGGAGCCGACCGCGCCATCGTCTGCGTCGAATACGACGTTTCGCAGGCCCTCAGGAAATTCGCCGCGTTTCCTCCCGGGCTGGGTTGCGTCGGACGAAGCGCGCCGGCGAAGCTCGAGGTGCCGGTCGGCGAAGGCGGATCGCAGAAGCTCAACGTCTGGTTCAGTTTCGACGAGATTGCCGAAGACGCGAGGCGCAGAACCGCCATCACCGGCTCGGTGGTCGCGTTCGCCTTCATCGTTACCCTGGCATCCGCGTCCATCGGCTTTCGCGCCATCGTCAGCCGCCGCCTGAGCCGGCTGCATTCTGCGATCCGGCAGACCGGGGCGAACGGCGTGCGCCAGCGTGTGACAGCGGCCGGCGACGACGAGCTCGATCAGATCATCAGCGCCTACAACGCCCTGGTCGATCGCGAAGAACGCGCCGAGCAGGCGCTGCGCGAAGCCAACCTCCAGCTCAGCGCCGAGAGCCTGCGCGATTCGCTCACCGGCCTCGCCAACCGGCGCCATTTCGACGTCTGCATGGCTGCCCTGCCGGAAGGCGGCGCCGCCGACAGCCGGGATCCGAGCCGTTGTGCGGCGATCTATTCGATCGACGTGGATCATTTCAAGAAGATCAACGACACCTACGGCCACGCCGCAGGAGACCAGGTGCTGGTGGAGCTGGCCGATCGCCTGCGCAAGGCCCTGCGCGAAACCGATCTGATCGTGCGCATGGGCGGGGAGGAGCTGCTTATCTACGTCGCCAGCATGCCGCGTGCCGATATCAATCGATTCGCCCGGCGCACGCTCGCGCTCGCGAATTCGGCGCCCGTCGAAACCGGCGCCGGCCCCGTCCCGGTGACCGTATCGCTCGGCGTCGTCCGGCTGCCGCTGAAGGCGGGCGCCGACCGGGTGCCGCTCGACCGCGTGCTCAAGCTCGTGGACCTGGCGCTTTACCGCGCGAAGGCCGGCGGCCGCAATCGCGCCGTGGCAATCAGCGCGCTCGCCGTGGAAAACCTCGCGGCGCTGGTCGCCCTGGAGGGTAAATTCGATCAGGCCGAGTTGACGAGCCGCATCGAATTCGAGGAAATTGCGGCATAAGCCGGAAATCGGAAGGTCGAATGACAACGTCGAAGCCCGCGCGCCGGCTGGCCATGGGCGCCGCGCTAATGCTGCTGATCGCGCTGACGGATGCCTCGCCGCCGACAAAGTGATCTAGGTTTGCCTGAGCAGGTCGACGAACCGCGTCTTGCCCGCAAGCCGGTAGACCGAAAAGTCCCGTTCGTCCGCAGTGAGAATCTCCTTCACGCCCGCGCGCATGGCGAGGAGAACCAGCGCGGCGTCGGCGAAGTCCATGGGCTGATCCGAGTATTTCCGGGTCAGCTTCTCTATGGCCCGGAAGTCCATGGGGGAGCGGTCGACCGCGAGCAAGCCGACCTGCGCCGCGTCACCCAGCCAATCCTGGCAGCGCAACTGCTGGTCCAGCGACAAAAGCGAGAGCGTTTCCGCAAGCACGCTTTCCGTGGTCAGGAACCGACCGCGGTAGTCGCGAAGGAATTCCCTGCAGCGCAGATGCAGCGGGTCCCGTTCGTCGAAGAGCGCTACCAGGAACCCGGAATCAACGATGACGCTTCGCACGCACGTACTCGCGGTAGCGCTGTCGGCGAGGGGCGCGCGGCGGGCCTGGCATTTTCGGCGGCGACGGCAGCACGGCTTCCGCGAGGCTGCCCAGCGTGGGGCCGGCGTCGGCCAGCAGGTACTGGGCAACGCTCCGCTTGACCACGTGGCTGAGCGTGCGTCCGGTCTGCGCGCAGTAACGCTCCAGCGACGCGGCCAGTTCCGGGTCGAGCCGGACCGAAATCAGGTTTCGAGGGCCTGTCATACGTATGACGGCATTGTATGACAACGCCCCGGGAATGCGCTAGCCCTTCCTGACCTCGATCCCCGCGGCGCGCGCCAGGTCCTTCTGCACGCGCGCCACGCGCTCGACTTCGCCCTTGGCGGCAAAGCGCTCGTAGAAGCCTTCCTCGCGAAATTCGCGCACCAGGTCGCCCCAGGGGAGCAGCCGCTCCTCCCAGCGCTGCTGGCGCCCGTCGGCGGGCTCGGCGTCCTCGCGCGCGAGCGCGGTGCACACGCGGATCATGGCCTTCAGCGTCACCGGCTTGGTGACCATGTAGCTGTCCTTGCCCCAGGTGTCGCCGAAGACGCTGCGCGCCGCCTTCAGGAAGTCGCGCAGCGCGCCGTAGTACTTGTCGAGGTTCTTCGCGCTGCCGCCGGTCACCTGGATCTTTCGCCAGTCGGCGCGCACCCAGCGGTGCAGCTCGTTGAACAGCTCCGCCTGCAGGATCCACTTGTCGCGCTGGCTGCGCCCGCCCAGGCGGTTGATGCGGTAGCGCAAGGGGCTGTCGCCCTCGCTGTAGAGCTTGTCGACCAGGCGCGCGGCGAACTTGCGGTCGGGCGCCGCCCACGACACCTTCTCGTAGAGGTCGACGAGGTGGCTCTTGTTGATGCGCGTGGGGGTGGAATTGATGATGACGAACATCTCGGTGGAGAAGTCCTCGCTCCTGCCGTCGAAGACCATGCAGGGCACGCGGATGCCGGCGGCCTCGGCGGGCTTGTCCAGCATGTAGAAGTGCAGGGCCGCCAGGCGGTGCTGGCCGTCGATGATGAGGAACTTGGCGCTCGGTTCCGAGAGGTGCCCCATGCCGTCGGCGGCCGACTGGTAGCGCAGGGTCTCGGAGGTAAAGAGCAGCACCGTCCCCGGGATCGGCGGCTGCGTCATCGCGGTCTCGTAGAAGTTCCTGAGCTGGCGCACCTTCGCCTGCGACAGCGAGCGCTGAAAGGCGTGATCGTTGCGCTCGATGCGCGCGATGAACTGCGCGATGTCGTCGTCCTGGGCGATGCGCGACGGGGCGATCTGCTCGCCCTCGCCATAGAAGCGGCTTATGAAGCGTACCCGCGACAATAGCTCCTTGGCGGGGTAGCTGACGAAATAGAAAATCCCGTCCTTCTGGCGTATCTGCGTCGCGAGCACGGCTGCTGCCTCCGGGCGGGTCGCCCCAGCTATCGATTCCCGGCGAATGATACCGAAGGCAGCCGGGCCCCGCAGGGCGGATTGCGGCCCCTACCCCGGGCAGGCCGGCAGCATCAGGGCCTGCAGGACCTCGGCGGTGCGCCGGTTCTGCACGAAGGCGGCGACCCCCGAGTGCGCCGGGACGGCCTTCGGCGGCAGCGGCAGGGCCCGCTTTTCGGCGATCCTGCCGGCCGTGAAGAGGATCGGGCCCACCCATTCGAACACCACGTAGTCGTGGGAGAGCGTGCGGCCCCGGTTCTCCCCGGCAGCGACGCGGGAGACGAGCTTGTTCTCGTAGCTGGCGAGGTACAGCGCCGCATCCGGGGCCTGTGCTGCGTCGGGGAGCTCGGCGGTCACCTCGGTGAGAAGCGTCTCCGGGCGTCCAGCCTCCAGGCGCAGCGCGATCCGCGCCGCCGGGGGCCGCTCGTTGATCTTTGCCACCGCCTGCTCGAAGGCGCCCGGCGCATGCCAGCGGCGGAAGTCCTTGCCCTGGAGCACCACCTGGGGGGTGTAGATGACGCGCGCGTGCGTGACCTGGGCGAACTTGCGCTGGCGGTCGGTGAAGCGCTGCTGGGCGTAGGGGTCCTTCCAGCCGATGTAGTCCCAGTAGTTCACGTGCAGGGACAGGGGCACTACGCGCTCCGGCGCGAATCCTTGCGCCGCCAGGCCCTGCAACCAGCGATCAGCGGGCGGGCAGCTGCTGCACCCCTCCGAGGTGTAGAGCTCGACCAGCGCGGCGGTGCGGGGCCCGGACTGGGCGGCGCAAGTCAGCGCATGGGCCTGCGGCATGAGCGCGAGGCACAGACAGGCAAAAGCGAGCCGCATGACGCTGTGTCGAAACGCCCGGGGCGGGACTTACGGCCGGGACGGGATAATGCGGGGTGTCCCTGAAACTCTCCATTCTCGACCAGTCGCCGGTCATCTCCGGCCATACCCCCGCCGAGGCGATCGCCGCCACGCTGGAGCTCGCCCGCCACGCCGAGCGGCTCGGCTACCACCGCTACTGGCTCGCCGAGCATCACGCCATCGCGGCGCTCGCCGACCCCTGCCCCGAGGTGCTCCTCGCGCGCCTGGGGGCGGAGACCCAGCGCCTGCGCATCGGCACCGGGGGCGTGCTGCTGCCCTATTACAGCCCCTTCAAGGTGGCCGAAGTGTTTCGCATGCTGGAAGCCCTGTACCCCGGCCGGGTCGACCTGGGCATCGGGCGCGCCCCGGGCGGCGATGCGCGCACCGCGCACGCGGTCGGGGGCGGGCAGCTGCCCACCGCCGAGGACTTCCCGCAGCGCGTGTGGGAAGTGGTCGCGCACCTGGACGGCGCGCTGCCCGCGGACCACCCGCACCGTCACGTGCGCCTGCAGCCCGGGGGTGACACGGCGCCCGAGGTGTGGCTGCTGGGCTCCTCGGACTACAGCGGCGCGCTCGCCGCGCAGCTCGGGCTGCGCTTCGCCTTCGCCCATTTCATAAACCCGCGCGGCGGCGACCTCGTCACGCGCGCCTACCGCGAGCGCTTCCAGCCCTCGGCACGGGAGCGCTCGTCCGCGGCCCTCGTGTGCGTGTTCGTGATCTGCGCCGCGGACGATGCCGAGGCCGAGCGGCTCGCGGCATCGATCGACCTGCGGCGGCTGCACATGGCGCTCGGGCGCGACACGCCGGTGCCGACGCTCGCCGAGGCCGAAGGTCACGCCTACACCGAGGAGGAGCGGCGCTACGTCATGAGCCAGCGCGACCGCGCCGTGATCGGCGGGCCCGCGATCTGCCGGCGCGCGCTGACGGCGCTCGCGGAGCGCTATGCGGCCGACGAAGTCATGGCGCTCACCATCACGGGCGATTACGCGTCGCGGCTGCGGTCCTACGAACTGCTCGCCGAAGCTTTCGGCATCGCTTAGAAGAGTCGCGCCACCGCCTCGTGCCCGCGCTCGAGCGCGAGGTCCGCGGGCGTCTTGCCCTCGAGGTTCTTCAGGCCCGGCGCGCGCGTGCGCGGCAGAAGCAGGCGTACCGTGTCGGCGTGGCCTGCGGCCGCGGCGCCGTGCAGCGGGAGATTGCCGTCCAGGTTGACAACATCGGCGTCCGCGCCGCGCTCGAGCAGGAACGAGACCACCGCATCGTTGCCGCCGTACGCCGCCCAGTGCAGCGCCGATTCGCCGTGGTCGTTGAGCGCGCGCGGGTCGGCGCCCGCGTCGAGCAGCAGCCGCGCGAGCGCGGGATCTTCGTTCAGCGCGGCGTGATGCAATGCCGTCTCCCCCGTCGCGGTGCGCGCGCGCACGCGCGCGCCCGCGTCCAGCAGCAGGCGCGTCACCGCGGGCATGCCCTTCTCGGCGGCCAGGTGCAGCGGCGTCTCGCGCGCCGCGTTGCGCGCCTCGAGGTCGACCTTGCCGCCGAGGACCAGGATCGCGGCGACCGGCTCCTTGCCCCCGGCGATCGCGTCGAGCAGAGGCGTTTGCGCCTGAGCTGCGCCAGCGGCGAAAAGGAACGCCGCGAGAAATCCCTTCACGGAAGCGTGCCCGCCAGCACCTCGGCAAAGTGCTGCGCCGGGCGCGCTCCCAAGCCCTCGATCTGCCCGCGGCAGGAAAAGCCGTCCGCCACCACCAGCGTGTCGGGCGGCGCGGCGCGCAGCCGCGGCAGCAGCGCGATCTCGGCGATCCGGCGCGAGGCCGCCTCGGTCTCCGCGCGCAAGCCGAACGAGCCCGCCATGCCGCAGCAACCGGTGTCGGGCGCCTCGACCTCGAAGCCCGCGGCGCGCAGCAGCCTCACTTCCGACGCGGTTCCCCAAAGCGCCTTCTGGTGGCAATGCGCCTGCAGCAGCGCGCGGCCGAAGGTGCGCGGCGGCGCGTAGCCGCGCGCATCGAGGAATTCGGCGAGCGAATGGACGTTGCGGGCGAGCTCGGCCGCGCGCGCCTCGTCCGGGAAGAGCTGGTGGAGCTCGTCGCGAAACACGGACAGGCACGCGGGCTCGAGGATCACCACCGGCACGCCCGGCTCGAGCGCATCGAGAATCCGCCCGAGCGCGGCTTTGGCCTTGTCCAGCATGCCGGCGTCGTAGTACGGGCGGCCGCAGCACAGGTGCGCGCGCGGCAGCTCCACGCGGCAGCCGGCGTGCGCCAGCACGCGCGCGGCGGCCGTGGCGGTCGCCGGCCGGAAGTAGCCGTTGAACGTGTCGTCGAAGAGAATCACGCGCTCGCCCTCGCCCTGGGGCGCGAACTGCGCGCGAAAGCTCTTCGCGGCAAGGCGCGGCATGCGGCGCGACGCCGACAGTCCGGCGATCGGCCGGCCCAGCGCGCCGAAGGCGTTGGCGAGGCCCGGCGCGCGCGCCGCGAGCGGCGCCCATTCGCCGATGCGCGCCAGCGCCTGCACCGCGGGCGGGCGAATCTTCTTCTCGTAGTAGTGCGACATGAACTCGGCTTTGTAGGCCGCCATGTCGGTGTGCGTAGGGCAGTCGCTGCGGCAGCCCTTGCACGCGAGGCACCAGTCGAGCGCCTCCTTCACCTCCTCGCTTTGCCAGCCGTCCGTGATGACCTCGCCCTGCAGCATCTCCCAGAGCAGCCGCGCGCGGCCGCGCGTCGAGTAGCGCTCCTCGCCGGTGCCGCGGTAGCTCGGGCACATGGTGCCGCCGGACTTGGCTCGGCACTTGCCCATGCCGACGCAGTGCTCGGCGGCGCGCGCGAAGCCGTCGCCGACCTCGCTGCGGAAGGCGAAGCGCGTCTGCACCGTCACCGGCTTGTAGTGCGGGCCGAGTCGCAGGTTCCCGTCCACGCGCAGCACCTCCCCCGCGGCGTTGACGAGCTTGCCCGGGTTCATGCGGTTGAGCGGATCCCAGATGTGCTTGAACTCGCGGAACGCGCGCATCAGTTCGGGGCCGTACATCGCCGGCAGGAACTCGGCGCGCGCCTGGCCGTCGCCGTGCTCGCCCGAGAGCGAGCCGCCGTACTTCACCACCAGCTCGGCGGCCTCGCGCAGGAAGCCGCGCCAGCGCGCGAGGCCCTCGGGCGTTCGCAACTCGAAGGTGATGCGCGCGTGGATGCAGCCGTCGCCGAAATGGCCGTAGAGCGACGTGCGGTAGCCATGGCGGTCGACCAGCGCCTGGAACTCGCGCAGGTAGTCGCCGAGGCGCAAGGGGTCGACCGCCGCGTCCTCCCAGCCGACCACCGGGTCGGGCCCGGGCGTGCCCTTCAGATTCAGGGCGGTGGCCGAAGCGCCCGTCTCGCGGATCGCCCACAGCCGGGCGATCTGCGCGGCGTCGGTGACGATCTTGCCGCGCAGCGCGCTCGCCTTGTCGATCGCTTCTTCCAGGGTATCGCCGCCGAACTCGATCAGCAGCCACGCGCGGCCCTCGGGCAGCAGCCCGAGGTCATCGAGCCTGAGCTTTCGCTCGCGCAGCCCGCCGACGATCGGCTCGTCGAGGCCCTCGCAGGCGATCGGGCCCCGCGCGAGGATCTCCGGCACCGCGTCCCCCGCCGCGAAGATGTCGGCATAGCCCTGCACGAGGAGCAGCCGGTGGCGCGGGTTCTTCACCAGCCGGGCCTTCGCCTGCAGCGTCAGCGTGCAGGTGCCTTCCGAGCCCACCAGCGCGCGCGCCACGTCGAAGCCGTTCTCGGGCAGCAGCTGGTCGAGGTTGTAGCCCGAGACGCGGCGCTTGATTCGCGGAAAGCCGGCGCGGATCAGCTCGGCGTAGCGCTCGGCGAGCATCTTCAGGCCGCGATAGATCCCGGCCTGGCGGTCGTTGCGCGCGAGGATCGTCTCGAACGCCGCGTCGTCCGTAGGGCCGCACCAGAAGCGCGCGCCGTCGTAGGTCGCGACTTCC
>Ga0214472_10008266_pt1 | contig 10874 bp, 7 predicted proteins | sample RVTome_6_FD_207662 | JGI IMG/M metagenome (GOLD analysis project Ga0214472, IMG submission 207662) | Soil microbial communities from uranium-contaminated site in the Upper Colorado River Basin, Wyoming, United States - RVT140D175 | ecosystem: Environmental > Terrestrial > Soil > Contaminated >...
GCCGCGTACCGACTGCGCCAGCAGTTGGCTCCACAATGTGCCGGTTTGGCGGTCGACCATCACCAGGTTGTTTTTGAGCAAGTAGCCGGAGACGTCAAATGTCAGTTCCTGTCCGGCCACGCGCCGCTCGAACACGATCGGCGTAAAGCACAATGGACACCAGGTGACGGCGACCGCCTCCTCCCCGACATGGTCATTGACGATCTCGTGCAAGCTGAGCAGCCGGACCGGGTAGGCTTTGGCCTGGCCGTCCAGGGCCAGCCCGATCACCAGTTCCTCATCGCCCCATTCCTGGTCGCCCTGCTCTCGTCCAATAAAGTCCGAAGGTTGTGCGTCGATCGAGGGGATGCTGTCTTCGGTGGTGGCCAGCACCAGTTGGCCTGGCTGCAGCCGGTAGGGTCTGGGCGTGGCGGATGGCTGTGGTTCGGGATCCGATCCTGTGGGCGGCAGCCGACCCGACGGGGCATTCCTGCCCAGATAGCTCAGGCCCGCTGCCAGGACGGCGACGGGCAGGATCAACTTAAGCCAACGTTGGGCCATCAACCGGCATCAACATGGGCCGCCGTCTAAAACGCGGCGTACACGAGAACTCCGTAAAGCGCTCCTGTCAGAAGGCCGTCTACCCCAGCATAGATCAACAGAAAGTAGACGGGCGACCGTGTGTCACGACGGTAGGTGAAATTCCAGGCAACGAATGCTGCCAACAGGCCAATCAGCGGTGGGCTGCCAACACGCAAAGGAGCCTCGAGCCAGTCCGGCATGAAGGGAATCCAGGCTGAGAAGGGTATGTAAACGCCAATCTCTGGCAAGAGCGCCAGCTTGCCGAGCCAGAAGAGCGCGATCGCCAGCAGAAGGCCAACGAGTGTTCCTGGTGCATAGATCTGCTCGTTCTCGCGGCGCAGGCGCCCAGTGAGGGCAAGCAGGATTAGCGGCAGCACGATCCACGCCAGTGCAGCCGGCGCCAACAGCGCGCCTGTCAGCAAGCCGAAGGCGGCGTCGGCACCGACACGGGCCACATCCTCCAATGTCATCCGCTCCATGGCCGCCACCATCCTCGGCTCGGTCGTCGTGAAGTAGGCAACAAACCCGGGCACGTCCTGCTTCTCAAGCCATGTCAAATACAGATGCCCCTTGCCATCGTGGCGCAGCCCGGGAGAAGTCGAGGCCACCTGGGTGAAGCTGACGAGCTGGTAGCTCTGCGGCGCGCCGTCGGTCAAGTACATCAGGCTGGCCTGCAGCTCGACCTTGTTGCGAAGGTAGGAAGACCGGGAGCTGATGGCGACGGCCGCTTCCCCGGACCCGCTCACGGCGGCCACATCGGCGACGTACCCCGAGGTCGGCAGGCTTGACGCCGGCAGCGCCACCCGCTGCCCGGCCTGGAAGGGCATCGCGTCCGCGGCTTCGTACGTCAGGTGATACTCGGCCGGGACGTACAACCACTCGGCGGTCTCGATCAACGAGGGCGCCTGGGGGTCGAACGCAACGTAGCGAGTTTGGGCCGAGCCGGCCGACATGCCCGTGCGTTCAATAATGCTCCAGAAGATGTAACCTGTCCGGCCGTCAACGACTCCGACTGGGCCCTGCAGAACACTGGTCGGCCCGACAGGCGGACGCACGATGACATTGGCCCGGCTGTCCAGTTCGCCGGAGGGCAGCAACCGGCCAAAAAGAAACTCGACATCCCCGAACCCGGGCGGGTGATGTGACCAGAACAGGTGGAGCCCACCGTCAGGATCGGCCACCAGATCCGGTTTGATGCCGCGGGCGTCGATCGTCAGCGGCTGGTTGGCGCCGGGCGGCACGGCGTACAGACCAGGCGCCCGCCGCGGCCCGGCGAAGTAGACGACCCTGTCACCGGATTGGGCCACCTCCACATCAAAACTGTCGGCCAGGATACTGCCGCTCAAGCTGACGGGCCCAGCCAGCAGCTGGCCGGTTTGTGGGTCGAGGCGGGTCTCGAACAGCGTGCCGTCATCCACCCACAGCAGCCGCAGTTCCGAGGCGACCAGACGGACCTTGGGTCCAATGGCCCGGCTAATGGGGATATCGAGTTCGACCCGCCACTGGATCTGGCCGTCCGGCGTGTACGCGGCCACGACCGGGTGCTGCTGACTGTCACCCTGCTCGATAAGCAGGAAGTACATCTCACCGTCCGGTCCGATGGCCGGCTCGAGACCGGCACTGGCCGTTGTGGTCCCGATGCGCAGCGCGCGACTCCAACCGGGAGCGTTAAGCCACAGCCGGGCTGGGCCGCCGGCGCAGCCGGCCAATCCCAAGCCGAGGCCGGCCAGGCACACCAGGAAGACAAGCTTGCGGAGATTCAACAGGGCGTTCATGGGCAGGCGAGAACGGGACACGGTCTACCTCTAACCAGTGTGATGGACGGTTGCAGTCCGCTTGCGATTCTAATGGAGACCGTCGCCCAGGTGGCGCCTATCGCTGGCGCGGGTCGACCGCATCGCGCAGTCCGTCACCGGCGAAGTTGAAAGCCAAGGTCAGCAGGCTCAAGGCAATGCTGGGAACCAGGATGACATGTGGGTACGAGCGGATGGCGCTGTAGCCGGCATTGATCATCGACCCCCAACTCATGCCGGTTGGGCCCACGCCCAGTCCGAGGAAACTCAAGGTGGCCTCCAAAAAGATGTAACCCGGGATCGCCAGCGTTTCGACAATCACCAACGGGCCGATTACGTTGGGCAGCAAATGGCGCATTAGGATCCGGCCGTCGCTGGCTCCAACGGCCCGGGCCGACTCCACGTACTCGGTGCGCTTGGCGGCGTGTACCAGGGCCCTCGACATGCGCGCCATAGCCACCCAGTTGACGGCGCCAATGGCGATGAACAGAAATAGCAGCCCGCCGAGCCGGTTGTTCCATTCCGTCAAGATCTTGAGCCAGCCTTCCTGCGCCATGAATGAGAACTGAAAGAAGGACTGAATCCCGAGGGCGACCATGAAGACCGGCAACGCGTACAGGAAATCGACCAGGCGCATCATGAGTTCGTCCGTATTGCCACCGGTGAAGCCGGCGACGGTTCCATAGGCAATCCCAATCGTCAGGCTTGTTAGCGAAGCAACCAGGGCGACCAGGATCGAAGTCCGACCGCCGTACACCGTCTGGCTGTAGATGTCCGCACCGCTAATGCCGCTGCCGAGCAAAAAGCGGCGGCATCCGAGCGGTTCGAGCGGCGTCTCCAGCCAATGGCACCGATTCAGGTCAAAGTCGCTGGGCTCGTAGGCGGTCATCGGCGGTAAACCACGGGCGGCGCTATGGGTAATGGCGGGATCGTATGGAGTCAACCAGTCGGCCCCGACCGCCAGTACGGCCACCAATAGGATGAAGACCAGGGCCAACATGGCTGCCAGGTTACGCCGGAAGGACGTCAGCGCGCCTGACCGGCGGCGCTGGACCGGCTCGTCGGACGATACGATGTCAGTCCGATTGGCCATAGTGGATTCGTGGATTGAGCCATGCGTAGATCACGTCAGCGGCCAGATTACCCAAAACAATGATCAGCGAGAAGATCAAGATGCTGGAGCTGACGAGGAAGTACTCGCGGCTGCGGATGGCCTGGACAAGGTTGCGCCCCAAGCCGTTGATGGCAAAGATCAATTCAACGACGATGGAACCTGGCAGTATGGCGACAAGCAGAGTCCCGGCCGTCGTTACCACCGGGATCATGGCGTTCTTGAGCGCATGACGGTAGACCACCAAGCTCTCGACCAGCCCCTTGGCGCGGGCGGTCCGGATATAGTCCTGATCCAACTGTTCCAGGAGACTGGCGCGGGTCAGGCGGGCGACTCCCGCCGAGATTCCAATTCCCAGCGTGATGACTGGCAAGGCAGCGTGACGCAGGAACTCGAATGAGAAATCCGGCAGAAAGCCCAGCACGAAGGGGGGCTGTGAACCCCAAAAAGCAATCGGGAACCAGTCCGCTCGCAACGCGAGGAACAGCACAAGGAAGGGTGCGATCGCCAACGTTGGGATCGACACGCCTATGACGGCCAGCAAGGTCGCCAGGTAGTCGCCGGGCTGATTGTGGTGGACGGCGGCGTAGACCCCGGCCGGCAGTCCGATCGCCAGGCCCAGCGCCATCGCCATCACGCCCAACTGCAGGGTTACCGGCAGGGTGGTCGCAACCACCTCGTTAACCGTCAGGAATTGTGTCCGCAGCATCGGCCCCAGGTTGCCGCTCATGATCTGAACGACGTAGCGGCCGAACTGCTCATACAACGGACGGTCGAGCCCATAGGCACGTTCCAGGGCCATACGCGTGTTCTCCGGAAGCGGATTGCCACCTGCCGTGGTTTCGAACGGGCCGTTCGGCTGGAGACGGATTAGTAAGAACGTGAACAGCAGAAGCCCGAGGAAGACGGGCAGTGAGAGCAGCAAGCGGCGGGCGATGTACGTCTTCAACGGCTGCTAGAACCCTAGGACGAGCCCGCCGAAAATGGCCATCGTCACCAGGCCGTCGACCGCCCCAAAAATCAGGACAAAGAACAGCGGCGCGTTGCGATCCCGGCGGTAGGTGAAACGGTAGGCAAGCCACAACCCGAGCAAGCTTCCGGCGACCGGTAAGCCATAGCGTAGGACGGTCTCCAGCCAGCCGGGTATGACCGGAATCCAGGCCGAGAAGGGGACATATTCGAATACCTGCGGCAAGATGGCCCGTTTGGCGATCCAGTAGCCGGCCAGACCCACAGCCAGCGGGCCAAAGGTCGTCGGCCGGCCAAGGCCTTCATCACCGCCACGCAGGAACGATGTCACGGCCACGGTCAAGAGGGGGGCGATCAGCCAGATCAGCACCATCGGCATCAGAATGACGCCGGACAACATGCCAAAGATGGACTGCAGTGCCATCTGCTGAACGTCCTGGCCGGTCAGCGAGGCATAGGCTTCGACCAGCGAGGGTCGCGTACTTGCCAGGTACAGCAGCGAGCCTTCCACTTCGGCCGGCTCCAACCAGGCCACGTAGCTCTCCCCGGCGGACCCGATAAGTACTGCCGGGTGGCTCGAGCCGGCATTGGTGAATGTCAGAAGTTGATAGCTGCCAAGTTCAACCCCGGTGCCATACAGCGCCACAATTTGTGTCTGCGTCTGGTTCATCAAGAAGTCAACCCGAGCTCGAGCAACAGCCAGCAGCTCGGATGTCGTCTGCGCCGGCAAGGCTAGCTGCGTGATTTGGTAGGTGCCGTCCGTCAGTTGGGCACGTGGACCGGTCTGCAAGCCGGCGGCCGGCAGTTCGTAGGCCGGATCGCCAGTGGTAGGCACAGACAGCCGGTAGCTCCGGCTAAGTTGGGATGGATCATAGATTGGAAAGCTGACCAGCATCGAGTCGACGTCACCGGCGCGCAGGCCAGTGCGAATCGAGATGGTGTAGGCCAGATAGACACGACCGGCGGCCAGGGAGACCTGTGGCCCTTCCAGCACGTCGGAAGCACCCAGGCTGAAACTGGCGATCGTGGCCTCGACCGCCAAGGCGGTCAACCGCTGGTCGACACGTCCATAGCGCAAGTTGGCCTGACCACTGGCCTCTGGCAGCTCGAACCAGGCCACGTGCAGGCGGCCTGACTCGTCATAGGCAGCGGCCGGCGCCGAACCATGGGCCGCCAGAGATAGGCTGCCAAGGTCTTGTGCCAGGTTGCGTAGAGAGACCCCGGGAGCCCCGTCCTGATAGCCCAGCACGACCGCCGGCTCTCCGTTGGGGTGAGCGCTGACCGCGTAACCATGCAATTGCCGCCCGTCACCAAGCGGCGCCGGGCCGGACAACAACTGCCCATCGGTCCCGATCTCAGTTGTCAACAACTCGCCAGTATCGAGCCACAGCAGCCAGAGTCGCGATCCGTCGGCCAACAAACGCAGCTGGCTGGCGCGTTGGCTGCTGGGTTCGGCCAACGGATGATCGGTCCAGCCGCCGGTCTCGAGGTTCATGACGGTCAAGGTGAAGGCAGCCTGATCGTCGTCCGTCTTGCGGACCAGCGCCAACTGGTCGTCGGGGAGCAAGGCCATCGAAGGGGCGTCGACCAGGGCTGTGCTGCCGAGAGAGACGCCCCGGCTCCAGCCTGGTGACTGGAGCCAGACGCGTTCGGGCCGCCCGATGGCACAGGCTGCCACAGAGATGGCCCCAAGGAGGAGGATGAGAAGCAAGATGAGGAGCCGGCGCGTCATGGTTTGTCCTGATTGGATACGCTGCAGTGGTGCGCCGCGTTCATTGGCTTAATGGCATGGGGGCGGCCTTGTTAGCCGCCCCGCAGTTTCGGATGAGTTCGGTAGCTAGGCGCCGTCTGTGGCGGTTGCCTCAGGTGTACCTGTCCCCTCAGGCGCAGCTTCAGCCTCGATCGGCTCCAGGTTCTCCGCCGGCAGCCAGCCCTCGCCGGTCGGGGCATCGACAAAGTACCAAGTCTCGCCTCCTACATCCTGGATCCTGACGATGGTGACGATGGTGCCCCGCTCCTGGCCAGCGATCTGGCGAATCGAGCCAGCGGCGTCCCTCAACATGATCAGGAAGCCGGTTCCGGCAATGCGGGCCTGGGAGCCAACCTCGAGACCCTCAACGGCCGTCGGTATCCTCTGCAGCGCATTCGCCTTGACCCATCCCGTTCCGGCGTCGGTCTGAACCCGGTACCAGGCTGCACCGTCGTACGCCGTGCTCTCGAGCACGGTGCCGGTCGCACCACGTTCGACGTGGGCCACCATATCGGTATCGCCGGCGTTGGCCGCCAACCCGATCAAGAAACTCACGCCGGTAAATTCGACCTCATCGCCTTCCACATATTGGGCATCGGTCGCCGGACCGCTAGCAGCGTCGGCGGCGGCAGCACGTGTCCCCATGACTGCCTGGGTTGCTTGTTCGGGTTCCAGGATCTGGCCGGTGTCGCAGGCGAGGCCGGCCAGCAGCGCGGTGGAAGTGAACAGGGCCAGGGCGATCTTGATGTTCATAGGGTGGAAGACCTCTCGCGTTCGGTCCGGCGCACGCCGGCGTCTACAGCCTAGACGGACATGGGCTGATGCCATCCGAGCGTCGCCGCAGGTTGGATCGTTCTAGTGCCGGCCTCGCATCCGCGGATCAAAGGCGTCCCGCAGGCCGTCGCCCATAAAATTGAATGCCAGCGTCAACACCGTCAGGGCAATCCCCGGCACCAACACCAGGTGCGGATTGGAGCGCAAACCCTGATAGCCATCGTTGATCATCGAGCCCCAGCTCGGAATCGGCGGGTTTACGCCCAGTCCAATGAAGCTCAACACGGCTTCCAGGAAAATGTAGCTGGGCAAAGCCAACGATTCCGAGATCAGCAGCGGCCCAACGATATTCGGCATCAAGTGCTTGAAGATAATGCGCGTGTCGCTGGCGCCCACCGCCCGGGCGGCCTCCACAAATTCCTTTTCCTTGTAGGACAGCACTTGGCCCCGAGCCAGCCGGGCCATGCCAATCCAGTTAAGTGCGCCGATGGCAATAAACAGAAACAACAACCCACCGCTGAGCTTGTTGAGCTCAAGGACGGAATTCATCAGGCTGGGTTCGCTGCCTATCCCTCGGCGCGAAATGGCCTGGAAGTAGACCTGCATCAGGATGATGATCGGCAGCAGCGGGATGGCGTACAGGAAGTCGACCAGCCGCATCATCAAGTTGTCGACCCGGTTGCTAGCATAGCCCGAGACTGTGCCGTAGACCGAGCCAATGACGATACTGACTGTGGCGGCGACAATGGCAACCGACATCGAAACCCGCGTACCGTAGATCGTCCGGCTAAAAAGGTCTCGGCCAAGCGAATCCGACCCGGTGATGTAGAACGTGCACAGCGGCTGCAGGGGAGTCCCGCCCCAATGGCAATCCGGCAGGCGCTCCGGCGTGATGATATAGGGCGTCAGCGGTTTCTGTCGGGAGTAGCTGGTGTATTGCGTGGCAAACGAGTAAGGTGTCACAAATGGCGCAAAGATGGCGACCAGCGTGACCAACATGATGAAGGTCATACCGATGACGGCAATCCGATTGCGCCGAAACTCGCGCCAGGCATCCTGAAACGGACTGCGGCCCTTGCTCGACACCGCCGGACCTGCGGTCAGGTCCTTGAGGGCCCCACCCTCGTTATCCCCTTTAGAAACTTCATCAAGCAAGTCCAGACCACGTTCTGTCGCCATCCAAACCTCCTAGGTGCCCAATCCGTTGGACTCAGTCGTAGCGAATGCGCGGATCGAGCCAGGCATACATGACGTCCACCAGCAAGTTGCCCAGGATAAGAAGCACGCCGTAAATTAGCGTAAGGCTGGTCAACAGGAAGTACTCTCGCGATTGCACGCTGCCGACGAACTGACGGCCCATGCCGTTGAGCGCAAAGATCAATTCGGTGATGAGGCTCCCGGTTACCACGGCTGCCAGCAAGGGTCCCAGAATGGTAACAACCGGGATTAGCGAGTTACGCAGCGCATGCCGGTTGATGACCAGTGCTTCCTTGAGACCCTTGGCCCGGGCCGTCCGAATGTAGTCTTCATTGAGAACATCCAACAGGCCGGCACGGGTCAGGCGAGCGATCACGGCCGACAGGCCCGTGCCCAGGGTGACCGTGGGCAGGACAGCGTGGGTCCAGAACTCGACCGTGGGCCGCGGCAGGAATCCAAGGATAAAGGGTGGATTGGCTCCCCAGAAGGCGATCGGGAACCAATCCAGATAGACCCCGAATATCAGAATCAGCAGCGGCCCCAACACCAAGTTGGGTATCGAGACACCCAGCACAGCCACAAAGGTGGCAGTATGGTCCACCAGTGAGTTGTGTTTGAGGGCGGCCAAGACCCCGGCCGGGATGCCGATCACGAAACCGAGGATCAAGGAAAGGATGCCCAATTGAATCGAAACAGGGAAAGTCTGGCCGACAATGTCATTGACATCCTGACTGGTCGAACGCAGCAGCGGCCCAAAGTCGCCCTGGAGCAGGTTGCCAAGGTAGAGAAAGAACTGCTCGTAGAGCGGTTTGTCTAGCCCGTAGCGCCGCTCCATCAGGATGCGGACCTGCTCGGGCATGGCCCGCTCACCGACGTTGTCAAATGGCCCACCGGGCAACGCCTGGATCATGGCAAAGGTCGCCAGGATCATGGCGAACACAACGGGCACCGAGACCAATAAGCGCCGGAGGATGTACTTGGTCATCGCCTTACCTCCCCGTCCGAAGTTCGACCCAGGTCACCATGAGGGTGGAATAAGTGCAGCAGGTATAAGTCCACGAGATAGGTCTTACCAGTGACACCTGGTCCGGCCGCCGGGGCCGATGGTCCCGTTCGCTGTGACTACGCTCTTCGGTGGGAATTGGTTCGAGAGGGGGAGCAGCGGAGATCCGCTGCTCCCCTTCTCGTTACGCTAGCGTTCAGAGAACGCCGGCGTGATTAGCCACCCATCCCGGCCGTCTGCGCGGCCTGGTCGATGCTCCAGTGGTAGTACTGCTCACCACCGAACAACGACGGGATGCGGTCCAGCCAGCTGGAGCGCGCCACATAGGCGATGCGCAACCAGATCGAGGCGAACGGGAACTCGCCACCTTCACCGAAGAAGTTCTCTTCGATCTGGCGGTACATCTCGATGCGCGCCTCCGGATCGGCTTCCATGCGTGCGGCGACGATCATGTCGTCGGTCTCATTGCATGGTCGCTTCTGGCGGTTGGCGGAATTCTCGCACCACAGGACATCGCCGACCCAGTTGTTCTCATCGGCGTAGTCCGGGCCCCAACCGAGCGTCCACATGTGCGGACGGTCTTCGGTGGGCGTGTCGGCCGAGGTGGCCGTCAACAGGTCAGCGAACGACTGCTGCTCGATTTGGATTACATCGGCAGCGCAGCCGAGGTTCTCGGTCCAGTTGGCCTGGGCGAACTCGATCCAGTCGAGTGTGGCCTGGCCGCTGTAGCCGAGGAGTGTCACCTGCGGGAAGCCTTCGCAGTTCGGGTAGCCGGCTTCGGTCATTTGCGCCGCAGCGTACTCCGGATCGAAGCCAACACCGACCTCATCGATCGGCGGGGCGCCGAAGATACCCGGAGGTGCGAAGTGGCGCATCGGCAAGCCTTGGCCCTGGAGGACCTCCGCTACGTACGTCTCGCGATCGAAAGCAGCGCTGAAGGCGGCACGTGCGGCCCTATTGTCGAAGGGCGGCTTGTCATAGGCAAAGCTGATGTAGAACACGGCCAGATCGGCGATCTGATCGGTCTCATCCGGGAACTGTGCTAGATGCGCCTCAAGCTCGGCGCTCGGGATACCGGCCTGATCAACTTCGCCGTTCAGCCACAGGGCATAGCCCGTGCTGACGTCGGGGACGACGTTGACGACGATGTGCTCAACGTTGCCCGAGCCGACCATATCCGCCGGCATCAACGGGTTGCGCCACAGCTCGCGCTGCACGCCGTGGATCCAGGTGTGCAGAACAAAGCGGCCGTTGCTGACGATGTTGCCGGCCTCCACCCAGTTGTCGCCAAATTCATCGATGGCCCAAGCTGGGGTGGCGGTCAGCGTCCACATCGGGGTCATGGACAGGAAGTAGCTGGCAGCGAACTCGAGCTCGATGACCAGCGTGTCATCGGCCGGCGCGCTCACGCCAATGGCGTCAAACAGTTCCTGCGGGACGGCATCGGCATCCTCGAAGTTGAGGACGTCGGAGCAGCCCTTGACCTGCGGTGCGATCACCGAGCTATAGTACGAACCGATGCTCGGGTCACAGGCGCGCTGGATACCGTACACGAAATCGTGTGCGGTCACGAACAGCGGATTGCCGTCCGCGTCCGTCTCTTGGACGGTTTCACCGGAGACGGGGTTGTGGTTCACCCACGGGATGTCCGTGCGGATGGTGAACGTGTAGGTCAGCCCGTCTTCACTGATGTCCCACGCCGTGGCGGCTTCGGGG
>Ga0214472_10008267_pt1 | contig 10874 bp, 9 predicted proteins | sample RVTome_6_FD_207662 | JGI IMG/M metagenome (GOLD analysis project Ga0214472, IMG submission 207662) | Soil microbial communities from uranium-contaminated site in the Upper Colorado River Basin, Wyoming, United States - RVT140D175 | ecosystem: Environmental > Terrestrial > Soil > Contaminated >...
GGGGGTGCTGCGCCGCACCCCCCAGACCCCCCGCTCGCTCCGCGCGAGTGAATCGCGCTCCGCTCGCAGCTCGGGCTGAGGACGGCAGTTGATGGCGCTGAACCTTCGGCTCATCGCTCCCGCCTAGAAATCACCTGGTCAACGATACCATATTCCTTCGCCTGGGCGGCATCCATGATGAAGTCGCGGTCGGCGTCGGCCGCGATCTTCTCCACCGGCTGCTTGGTGTGGAAGGAGAGGATGTGGTTCAGGCGGTCCTTGATCCGGAGGATCTCCTTGGCCTGGATGGCGATGTCCGAGGCCTGGCCCTGCGTCCCGCCCCACGGCTGGTGGATGAGGATCCGCGAGTTGGGCAGGGCGAACCGCTTGCCCTGCGTCCCCGCCGCCAGCAGCACCGCGCCGAACGACGCGGCCTGGCCCACGCAGATGGTCTGCACGTCGGGGCGCACGAGCTGCATGGTGTCGTAGATCGCCATCCCCGCCGTGGTCACCCCGCCCGGGCTGTTGATGTAGACGTGGATGTCCTTCTCGGGATCCTCCGCCTCCAGGAACAGGAGCTGGGCGATGATCAGGTTCGCCACCATGTCGTCGATGGCGGTGCCGATGAAGACGATGTTGTCCTTGAGGAGCCGCGAGTAGATGTCGTAGGCGCGCTCACCACGAGCCGTCTGTTCCACGACCATCGGAACCAGAGTGCCCGCGTACGGCGCCATCGCGCTCATTCGTCGCTCAGTCTAGCATTGGCCTTGAGCAAGTCAAGGGTCTTGTCCTCGCGGATCCGCGCGCGCAGGGCCTGCAGATCGTCTTCTTTCTCCATGCGCGCGCGCACGGACTCCTTCGACTTCTTCAGGGTCTCCGCGTAGCGCCCGAGCTCCGCGTCCACCTCGGCCTCGCTGGCCTGGATGCCCTCGCGCCGGGCGATCTCGTCGAGCAGGATGTCGGCCTTGGCCGCCTTCACCGAGTCCTCGCGCTGGGCCTCGCGGTACTGCTTCCAGTCCATCCCGATCTTGGTGGGGTCCACGCCCTGGTAGGCGAGCCCGCGCGCGGCGCTCTCCGTGCGCGCGCTCATGTGGCGCTCCACCAGCGCCTCCGGGACCTCGAAGGCGGCCTTGTCGACCAGCGACTCCAGCAGCGAGCTCCTCAGCTCGCGGTCCGCCTTCCTCTCCGCCGCCTCGCGCAGGCGCTGCCGCATGGTGTCGCGCAGGGCGGCCAGGCTGTCCCACTCGCCCAGGTCCTTGGCGAACTCGTCGTCGAGCGTGGGCAGGACCTTCGCCTTGATCGACTTCAACGTCACCGCGTAGTCGACGGTCCGGCCGGCCAGGCCCTTCGACGGGTGGTCTTCCTCGTAGACGAGGTGGATGTCCTTCGTGTCGCCCACGCTCATGCCGGCGAGGGCGGCGTTGAAGTCCTTGTGGTTGTCGGCGGCCCCGATCTCCACCAACACATTCTCGTCTTTTTGGGCAGGGGGGCGCTGCGCCGCGCCCCCCTGAACCCCCCGCTCGCTGCGCGGGAGTGAATCCCGCTCCGCTCGCCGCTCCGGCTGATCGGTCTCCTGGTCCTTCTTCCGCGTGACGTCCAGGACCACGAAGTCGCCCTCGCGCGCGGGACGGCCCTCCACCGCGTCGAAGCGGGCGGCCTCCTCGCGCAGCCGCGCGAGCTCGAGGTCCACGTCCTGCTCCGCGACCGTGGCGCGGGGCGCCTTCGCGGGCAGGCCCCTCCACTCCGGCAGCTCCACCAGGGGCAGGGTCTCGAACACGGCGCGGAAGGTGAGGGGCTGGCCCTCGTCGATCTTGAGCTCGGTGACCTTCGGCGTGGCCAGCGGCCGCAGGCCCCGGCCCTCCAGCTCCTCGTGCACGACCTGGTTGACCAGCTTCTCCGCGACGTCCTCCAGCACCTGCTGGCGGAAGCGCTGCTTGATGACGTCGGGCGGGATCTTGCCCGGGCGGAAGCCGGGGATCTTCACGCGCCTGGCGTAGTGCTGGGCGCGGGCCGCGATCTCGCGGTCCACCACCTCGGCCTCGATCTCGAAGGCCAGGGACTTGCGGACCGACGTCTCCTCGGCGTACTCGACCTTCACCTGCGCTCGCACCTCATCCTGGTCGCGGTGGATGCCCTCGTCGTGCTCGGGGGACCGCCAAGAATAGCACGGGGCGGGTGTTACACTTCGGCGGCAGGCTCGGTGCGGAAGTGGCGGAACGGCAGACGCACGCGGCTTAGGACCGCGTGCCCGAAAGGGCGTGGGGGTTCGAATCCCCCCTTCCGCAAATCCTACACGGCGCGACGTCCGTCCCGGCGTGTCCACACGTCGCGCCGTGTGCCTTGTCGCTCCCGTCAGCCGGTCTCTGGTTCGTTTCAGGACCGGTCATGAAGGACCGGTTGGAACCCTACGCCAAGCGACACGGGCGCTGATACACGCCGGCGTCGGACGCGCCCGTGTCAGCGAATATGGAACTTCGTCTTCACCACCCGCCCGTCCTTCTTGCGGGCGCGGTACCAGGCGGAGACGTCGTTCATGGGCACCCACCGGCGCTCCTCCTTGCGGTAGTGCCAGTCCTTCTCCACCTGGTAGAGCACCTGCAGGCCCTTTCCCTCCAGGATGTTGGTGATCTCGTTGTCGTGGTGGTTCTCCTCGTCGTAGTCGGTGATGGCCCGCTGTCCCATCTCCGAGTACAGGAGGTTCAGCTCCTGGAGCAGCTCGTCGAGCGTGGGGTCGATGTCCTCCACCCGGAGGCCCAGGCTGCGGGCCTCGCGGCTGGTGATGGGGTACTGATGGGCGGGATATGACGAGTTCAGCCGCCGGCTGATGCGCTCCGCCTTCTTCCCGTCGCGCATGTGGTAGCCGAGGATCTCCCGGCACAGCATCAGAGACAGGCTGCTGGCCCGATCCAGGGCGCCCACCACCAGGGGGTGCAGGTACTTGTACAGCTCCTGGTAGGGGTTCACCACCGACGCCCCGCGCCCCGCCGACGCCCTCCACAGCCGGATCACCCGCTCCACCTCGTCGTGGCTCACCGCCACCAGGTTGTTGGTGTGGTCGAGGGGCGAGAGGTCGTGCTCGAGCGACGTGTCCACGGCCGTGAGGTACGACAGCGGCCCCATGGCGATGGTGTCCGCGCCCAGGGCCAGCATGGTGGCCGCGGAGGCGCAGTTCAGGGGGGCTACCACGGTGAGGCGGCGCGTGTAGCGCCGCAGGAGATGGACCATCCGCAGCGCGGCCATGCCGCTGCCCCCGTCGGACTTGACGAACAGGACCAGCCGCTTCTGGGGCCCCGCACCCTGCAGGATGTCGTGCAGGGCCATGACGTCGTTGTCGCAGACCGAGCCGCTGGTGGACGTCCAGTACGAGAGGAACATCCCGTCCACCCGCCGCTGGATCCGGTTGAGGGTGGCCTGGGTGGCCTCGAAGAGCAGGGGCGGGGTCTTGATCCGGACGCGGGGCCGACGCTTCGGCATCGGCGCACTCTACACCATCGCCCCGCTCCCTCCTCGCCCGTTCGGCGCGAGCGAGGAGGGAGCCGCGGCGATGATGGTTACACGGCTATCTGACGGTGGGTCTCGCGGTGGGCGGGGCGCCCGGGGCGCGCCTCGGGCCAGGCCGCCTGCAGGCGGGCCTCGCGGGCGCGGCGCAGGGCCAGGTTCTCGGCTTCACGCTTGCGGCGGGCCTGCAGGGCCTTGTCCAGCTCGGCGGCGAGCTCCTGGGGCGTCCGCACCAGCGACGACCACCAGCTCCAGGGGAGCTGGCCGTCGAAGGGCGGGGTGGCGTGCCGCTCGACCTTGCAGACGAAGCGCAGGGACTCCACGCCTTCGCGCCAGACGCCGAAGCGCACCCGCAGCGGCCGCATCTCCTCGTGCCGCAGCAGCTCCCAGACGGCGTCCTCGAAGGACTGGCCGAGCGCCTCGTCGTGGGTCCGGATGGGGTTCTCGCTGAACTGGATACGCGACCACACGAGCTTGCGCACGCCGTTCTTGACGTATTGGACGTTCTGCTCGTCCTTTCCCTGGAAGAGCTTGCGGTACCGTGCGGCGCCGTCGCCCTCGACGATCTCCCAGTCGAAGTAGGCGGACTTGGTGCGGGTGGGCCCTTGGAGTGTCAGCTCCCACGCGGAGCTGCGGGAGAGGGCGGTCATGGTGGCGCTCCACTCCTCCCCCGGGGGGACACCCACGGCCTCCAGGGCGCCGCGGATGGCCCGTTCCGTCTCGCTGTTGGCGATCAAGACCCGGTCGATCGTGAGACCCATTGCGCCTCCTTGTCTCAGGGACGGCCTTTCGTTCAGGGGGGAAAGCAATGGCCATGCCAGGACCCGCAGGAAGCAAGCCTCGGCGGAACGGCCCACTGGGAAACGGTTTCGAAGCATCCTTTCTAATATGGTCGAGTTTTCAGCGGGGCTCCGGGGTGCCTCCGGGGCAAACTCTACAAACGGCCCCCGCGATGAGTTGAGGTAGCCTTCGTCCGGCGTCGGATGGCGGAGGGTGGCCATGGGCCCGGCCAAGGGCGACGGAACGTACAACGTGGTCGTGATCGGCGGGGGGACGGCCGGCCTCGTCACCGCGGCCGCCACCGCGGCGCTCGGGGGGCGCGTGGCTCTCGTCGAGAGGGGCCGCATGGGCGGCGACTGCCTCAACACCGGATGCGTGCCCAGCAAGGCCCTCATCTCCTCGGCCCGGCTGGCCGCCCAGATCCGCCGCGCCCCCGAGTGGGGGCTCGACCCGCTGGAGCCGCGCTTCGACCTCGCGCGCGTGCTCGAGAGCATGCGCGAGCGCCGCGCCCGGATCGCCCCTCACGACTCGCAGGAGCGGTTCGAGTCCCTGGGCGTGGACGTCTTCCGCGCGGGTGCGCGCTTCCTGTCCCCGCGCGAGGTGCAAGCGGGCGAGGCGCGCCTCCGTGCCCGCAACTTCGTGATCGCCACCGGGAGCCGCGCCGCCATCCCTCCCATCGAAGGCCTGGCCGAGGCGAGGCCGTACACCAACGAGACCGTCTTCGACGAGCTCGGCGAGAAGCCCGACCGGCTGATCATCCTCGGCGGCGGCCCCATCGGCTGCGAGCTGGGCCAGGCCTTCGCGAGGCTGGGGGTGAAGGTGACCATCGTGGAGATGGCGGCCCGCATCCTCGAGAAGGAGGACGAGGACGCGTCGGAGACGGTCCGCCGCCGGCTGGAGGCCGACGGGGCGCGCGTCTTGACCGGTGCGCGCGCGACGCGCGTCTCCCGCGCGGGCGGCCGTGTCCGCATGGAGGTCGAGGCCGGGGAAGGGCGGCGGGAGGACCTGGAGGCGGAGGCCCTGCTCGTGGCCGCGGGCCGCGTCCCCAACACCGAGGACCTGGGCCTCGAGGCGGCGGGCGTCGTCCACGACGCCAGGGGGATACGCGTCGACGCTTGCCTGCGGACCTCGCAGCGCCACGTCTACGCGGCGGGAGACGTCGCCGGGGGCCACCAGTTCACGCACGTGGCCGACGACCACGCGCGGACCATCGTGCGCAACATCCTGCTGCCCTGGCCCCCGAAGAAGGTGGACCAGGCCGTGCTGCCGTGGTGCACGTACACCTCGCCCGAGGTGGCCCGGGTCGGGCTGAGCGAGGCCGAGGCCCGGGGGCGGGGCATCGCGCACGACGTGTGGCGCTGTCCCTTCCGCGAGGTGGACCGCGCGGTCGTGGAGCGGGAGGAAGAGGGGTTCGTGAAGGTCCTCACCGCGAAGGGCGGCGACCGCATCCTGGGAGCGACGATCGTGGGGGAGCGGGCGGGCGACCTGGTCCACGAGCTGGTGCTGGCGATGAAGAACGGCGTCGGCCTGCGCGGCGTCGCGGGGACCATCCACGCCTACCCGACCTTCGCGGAGGCCGCCCGCAAGGCCGCGGACCGCCAGCAGAAGGCGCGGCTCACGCCGCTCGCGTCGAGGGTGCTCGCCTGGCGCTACCGCCTCGGGCGGCGTTGACGAGGAGTGCCGGCATCCGGTGCGGAGGGGGACGCGGCTAGGAGGCGGTCGCCTCCTCCAGGCGCACGCTTTCGGCGGCCCTGGGGACCTGGACCCGGATCGGCTTGCGACAGCGGGGCCGGGGGCAGGGCATGTGCGTGCTGACGACCTCTCCGCCCGTCCCGCGCACCGTGAAGCGCAGCGTGTAGACCGTCCCGCAGCTCGGACAGCGGTGGGGGCCGGGCGCGTCGGACGCGTGGCCCCGGAGGCCGTCCGCCACGCTGCGGATCGCGGCCACGGCCGCGCTGGCCGCCGCCTCCCGGTCGGCCAGGCTCCGCTCCACGTTGCGCGACGCCGCCTCGGCCTGGTCCAGGAGGTTCCGGGCGTTGCGCAGCGAGATCTCCGCGCGCGCGTAGCTGGAGCGCGCGGGCCGGCGGTGCTTCTCCAGGGCGCGCTCGATGGCGTCGATGGCCAGCGCGAGCAGCGGGTCGAGGTCGGCCGAGCAGCTCCCGCGCAGGGCGCGCGCGTCCCGCAACAGGTTGTGGATGGCGGCGAGGGTGCGGGCGCGAGCGGGGCTGTTGCCGTCGAGGTCCACGTCCACCGCGGAGCCGGCGCAGTGCCCCGCGGGGGCCGGGCGCGCGCCGCCGTCGCCCTTGCCGTTCCCGGAGGGCGGCCGCACGCCGTGCGTCCGCCAGATCCTGCTGATCGCCGTCTGCGTCAGGCCCACGGCCTTGGCCATCGACCGCGTGGTCCACGGCGAACCGTTGGGCGCGCGCTCGCCCGTCAGGCGGACGACTTCCGCCACCTGCTCGTCCGTGATGCGGCGCGGGGCGCCGGGCCGCGGGTCGTCGTGGAGGCCCTGTATCCGGCGGGAGCGGAAGCGGGCCCGCCACTTGCCCACGGTCTGCTTGGTCATCGCGCAGCGGGAGGCCACGTCCTTGTTGGAGACCCCGTCGGCGGAGGACAGGATCGCGGAGGCTCGAGCCGCCAGCCTGCGGTCGTGGCCCCGAGCCCAGCGCTCGAGCACCTCCCGTTCAGCCACGGTCATCTTCAGAGGTGGTATCGGCCGCCCGGTGCGCATGCGAGGATCCTTTAGTGGCCGCCTGGTCGATAGTTTATTCGACGAACTTCAGCATCACCTGAGTTATTAATTGCACACCTCCTGGCGGCTGGCAACAAGAATCGGAAGGCCCCCGCCGATGGCGCCGGCTTCAGGGACGCCGGCGGCCGGCGGGGCTTCCCGCCCCGGCTCGCCTCGACCGCTCCGGCCGGAAGCGGACGAAGACGGGATGGCGGAGTAGCCCTTCTTCGGTCCGTTCCCGATAGCGGACCTCGCAGACGACGCGGGGCTCCACCCAGGTGTGGTCGCGGCCGCGCGGCGCGTGGGCGCAGGCGGCCTCCGCGCGGCGGAGCCCGGCCAGCGTCTCGCGGACCTCGGCCAGCATGTTGGCCAGGCCGGACCCCACGCGGCCGGCGTAGACGAGGCGGCCGCGCTCGCGCGCGGCCAGGTGCAGCCCGCCGTCCATCCCCAACCCCGGCCTCGTGAAGCCGACGACCACGAACTCCCCGGTGCGGACGATCGGGACCTTGATCCAGTCGGGGGAGCGGCCGGCGGAGTACGGCGCGTCGGCGCGCTTCGCCACCAGCCCCTCGAGGTCCAGCTTGCGCGCCTCCTCGTAGAGGGCCAGGCCGCGGTCCGCGACGTGGTCCACGTAGCGGATGGCGCCGCCTCGGGGCAGCAGCCCGCGCAGGAGGCCCTTCCGCTCGCGCAGCGGGAGCGGACGCAGGTCGTAGGCCTCGAGCCCCAGGAGGTCGAAGGCGAAGAGCGTGGCCCGCAGCGGGCCGGCCGCGGCCCGGGCCACCTCGCCGGGCCTCCGCAGCATCAGCCGCTTCTGCATCCGCTGGAAGTGCGTGCGGCCGGCCTCGTCCACCACCACGACCTCGCCGTCCAGGACCACGTCGCGCGGCAGCGCCCCCATGGCCGCGGCCACCTCGGGGAAGGCGGCGGTGGCGTCGGAGCCGCCACGGTAGCGCAGGCGGGGGCGGCCGTCTTCGTTCCCCGCCAGGAGGCGGAACCCGTCGTGCTTCAGCTCGAAGGTCCAGCCCTCGCGGTCGAACGGCACGCCGGTGGCGGCGAGCATCAGGCGGACGTCCGCGGTGCGCAGCGTCCGGGAGGGCGCCCCCAGGCCACGGAGCTTCCGCGCGAGGGCGGCGCGCAGGCCGGGCATGGCCGCCATGTTAGCGCGGCGCCCGAACGTGCGCCGCGAATCGCGCTACCCTGGGGTCCTGGGACACTACAAGGAGAGGCGCAGATGATGAAGAACGACGCCGTTCGGCGGAGCCGCGGCTGGGCGGTGGCCCTCGCGGTGGCCCTGGCCATCCTCCATCCCGCTTGTGGCGGCGACAACAACGGCAACGGGTCCGAGACCTTCACGGACAGCGAGACGCTGAGCGTGCTGGAGCCCTTTGGCCTCGTGTTCACGGCCCAGAGGAACGGGGTCGTGGAGGTCGACGTCAACTGGAACGACAGCGACAACGACATCGACGTCTTCGTGACCAGGGGCACCTGCGCCAACTTCGACATCCTGCTCGACGGCGGCTGCAACGTGATCGCGAGCTCCGACAGCACCGCGAAGCCGGAGAGGCTCAACTTCAACATCACGAGCGGGACGATCTACACGGTGTGGGCGTGGAACATCGGCCCCGGCACGGACACGGTGACGATCCGGCTCGTCGCTCGCTGATCGCGCCTTCCGCACCCGGCGCCCCGGGCGGGACCGTCCCGTTCGCCGCACGGGTGTGCTCGGCGCTCCCTGGCGCGCGACTCAGTCGATGGGGACCACGACGTAGCGCAGCACGCCGTTACGCTCGACCTGTAGCACGGCGGAGCCCTTGGGGCGGGCCTTGTCCACGGCCGTGCGCAGGCCGTCGAGGTCGAGGACGGCCCCGCCATCGACCGCGTAGATCGCGTCGCCCGCTTCGAGGGCGTCCTGCCAGGGAAGGCTGTCCTTCGCGGCCACGGCTACGACGACGCCTGCCCGCGCGCGCAAGGGCGCGAGCAGCGGCGCCACCTTCGGGTCGGAGAGGTCGAGGGCCAGGATCCCGAGGGGGGCCACCACGTTCCGCTCCGGGCTGACCAGCTCGGCCAGCCGGCCCGGGTCGCGGGGCCGCTCCACCACCGTGATCGCCGCCGTGGCGTGCGCCGTCTTGCGCTGGACCTCCAGCGTCACCGTGGCCCCCACCGGGCGCTGGTACAGGTTCACCATGAGCTGCCGCGCGTTCTCCATCGGCTTGCCGTTCAGGGACAGCACGATGTCGCCGATCTCCAGGCCGGCCTCGGCCGCCGGCCCGCCGGGCACCACGTCGGTGATGACCACGCCCCAGCTGCGGGGCAAGGCCAGGCCCGCGGCCAGCTCGGAGGTGATGGTCTGGGCGCGGGCGCCGATGTGCCCGCGGCGCACGCGGCCCGTCTTGCGGATCTGCTCGAAGACGCTGCGCACGATGTTGCTGGGCGCCGCGAACCCGATGCCCTCGCTGCCGCCCGACTGCGAGTAGATCAGGGTGTTGATCCCCATCACGCGCCCTTCGAGGTCGAGGAGCGGGCCTCCGCTGTTCCCGGGGTTGATGCTCGCGTCGGTCTGCACGTAGATCATGGGGCTCTCCGGCTCCAGCTGGCGCGCGAGGGCGCTCACGACGCCCACGGTGACCGTGCCCTCGAGCCCCAGCGGCGAGCCGAGGGCCACCACCAGCTGCCCGGGACGGAGGGTCTCGGAATCGCCCAGGGGCAGGGCGGGCAGCCCCTTCTCGGGCACGAGCAGGACCGCGAGGTCCGTCTCGCGGTCGACCCCGACGACCACCGCGCCCAGCACGCGGCCCACCCCCTTCAGGACGGACTGGCCTCCGCCCGGCGGTCCCACGGGCGGCGGCAGGACCACCTCGATCCGCCGGGCGCCCTCGATCACGTGCAGGTTCGTGATCACGTAGCCGTCGGGGTCCACGATCACCCCGGAGCCGCCGCCGCGCTGGCGGGCCAGCAGGGCCCCCTGCGACGCCGGCGCGTAACCGGAGACGAGGACCTGCGCCACCGCGGGCCGCACCCGCTCGACGAGGGACTGCAGCTCGTCGCTCAGGCGCGCCAGCGGGGAGGCCGGGGGCGCGGGCGGGGCCGACCGCTGCTGCGCCACCGCCGTTGCGGGGAGGGCCAGCGACGCCACGAGCGCCAGGGCGGGGAAGCGGATCGGCATGGCCCGAACGGTATGGCCGCGGCCGGCGGCGGTCAAGCTAGAGGATGTTGGTGACCCGCCAAGGACTCGAACCTTGAACCCAGAGATTAAGAGTCTCTTGCTCTACCATTGAGCTAGCGGGCCACCGGCGGAATCACCCTTATACAACGGCGCGAGGAAGGCGCGCAAGGTCGTCTCCGAGCGCGCTCAGCGCCCTACCGGGGTCACCGTCATGCGGTCCACGCGCACGCCCTGGTCCGCGGGCTCGCCCGCGCGGCTCCACGTCGGGGAGTCGAGGCGCACCACGAGGGACTGGCCGGCCGTCACCGAGGCGCGCAGGCGATGGGGCTTGAGCTCGCCGTCCAGCGTGACGCGCTCCGGAGGGCCGTCGCCAATCCGCACCGTCACCTCCGGCGAGGCCAGCGTCGACGGGAACGGCGACCCCATCCACAGCGTCACGTCGTAGGCCGGCGCGGCGGCGGTGGGCGCCAACCGCAGCCACGCGCGGTGCCGGCTCCAGCGGTGCGTGCCCGGAGGCGGTTGCGGGCCGCCGATACGCTCGTACTTGTTCCACTCGAGGCGCTGGCGGCTCAGCCGCGGGTCGCCGCCGCGCGGGTGCAGGAAGCCGCGGACGGCGCCGTAGTCGGCGCCCCCTCCCAGCACGATCTCGTCCGCGCGCGGCGCGGGCAGCTCCCGCCACGCCATCTCCAGCAGCAGCCACGGGTCGTCGTTCCAGGAGAGCCG